>Ga0102592_1000064_pt1 | contig 334830 bp, 318 predicted proteins | sample AraplaCol_mMF_r2_FD_76861 | JGI IMG/M metagenome (GOLD analysis project Ga0102592, IMG submission 76861) | Arabidopsis root microbial communities from North Carolina, USA - plate scrape MF_Col_mMF_r2 (SPADES assembly) (version 2) | ecosystem: Host-associated > Plants > Roots > Endosphere...
TGCCTCCCGTAGGAGTCTGGACCGTGTCTCAGTTCCAGTGTGGCTGGTCGTCCTCTCAGACCAGCTACTGATCGTTGCCTTGGTGGGCCTTTACCCCACCAACTAGCTAATCAGATATCGGCCGCTCCAGGAGCACAAGGCCTTGCGGTCCCCTGCTTTCATCCTTAGATCGTATGCGGTATTAGCGTAACTTTCGCTACGTTATCCCCCACTCTTGGGTACGTTCCGATATATTACTCACCCGTTCGCCACTCGCCACCAGAGCAAGCTCCGTGCTGCCGTTCGACTTGCATGTGTAAGGCATGCCGCCAGCGTTCAATCTGAGCCAGGATCAAACTCTTTAGTTTAATCTCTGTTTGTGGTCATTTCTGACCAGGTTCGCTCACTCAAAATACTGACAGTATTTCTTGTTGAGCATTTAATGCTTTTTGTTGCAGCACCAAACGCCCACATTTATCGACTGTAATTTTTTAAAGACCGGTGATACTTGCTGTTGAAGCGTTGTGTTCATCAGCACAGAAGCGAGATTATGAAGCGTTTCGTTTATCTCGTCAACCCCTCGCTTTCTTCGTTTCGCTTTGCAGCGTCTGCGGTGTCTTGCGAGGGACCGAACTATAGCAAAGCCTCCGGCGGTTTGGCAAGGGCTTCTTTCGCAATTACCGTCTAATCCCCGTTTTTTGCAGACTGTCGCAATCGCATGGCTTCCAAGAGCGATGCTGGGTACACTTGCTTCATGTTAAGAGTGAAAGTGAAAGCCGTTCATGTTTCCTACGCCAAAAGTGCAAGACACCCTGAAAACCGCCGGCAGCCTGCTGCATCGCGGCTTTGATGCGACCGCCACCTGGGTCACCCAGCTGTCGTGGTGGAAATTCCTGGTGTTTGCAGCCCTGATGCTGGCCGCCGGCTCCATCCTGCAAGACGAGCTGTTCTCTTCTAATCCGGTGCAGGAGGACATCGACCGCGGCTCGCACCGCAATATGCAGAAGCGCAAAAGCGGCGATACCAATATCCTGATCGACGACAGCGGCATTCACTTCAACCCGCGCGGCAAGATCCGCAACAAGGACAAGACCGAGGACGGCACGCCGCCGGTCGCCGCACCGGAAGCGCCGGAAGCGCCAGCCGCCCCCGAGGCGCCGGAAGCACCGGAAGCACCATCCAAGGCGGGCAAGGCTGGCGCAGCCTCCGTTCCGTCGCTGCCGACCTTGCCCGGAGAGGAAGTCCACATCGACCTGCCGCCGCAAATCGGCGAAGAACTGTCCAACGCGATTGAAGAAGCGGTGGATGACGCCGCCGAGCAGAAAGTCGCCCGCTACCACGGCCAGGCATCCACCTGGTTCAAGAGCTTCGTCACGCTGCTGGTACTGGCCCTGTTCGGCACCAAATTCCTGATGGGGAGTAAGAAACGCGCCGAGGCGGAAACCCAGACCGCCACCGCCGCCGCCGAGCGCGAATCCATGCAGCGCCAGCTCAGCGAGGCCAAGATGCAAATGATGCAGGCGCAGGTCGAGCCGCACTTCCTGTTCAACACCCTGGCCTCGGTAGAGCACCTGATCGAAACCGATCCGCCGCGTGCCTCGGCCATGCAGCGCAGCCTGATCAAATACCTGCGCGCGGTGCTGCCGCAGATGCGCGACAACAATCTGATTACCAACCTCGGCCGCGAAGCCGACATGGTTGTGGCCTACCTCAACCTGCTGAAAATGCGCATGGAAGAACGGCTGACGGTAGACTTCGACATCCCCGACGGCCTGCGCACCGCCGCCTTCCCGCCCATGATGCTGCAATCGATGGTGGAAAACGCCATCAAGCACGGCCTCGAAGGCAAGCCCGAAGGCGGCACGCTGAAGGTGCGCGCCGACGTGGCCCACAACAAGCTGCGGGTGATCGTCACCGATGACGGCCTTGGCTTCGGCGCCAAGCCCAGCGACGGCACCGGCCTTGGCCTGAGCAACATCCGCGAACGCCTGAAACTGCTGCACGGCGAGCAGGGCCAGCTGCTGATCGCCGCCAACAGCCCGAGCGGCGTGATCGTCACCATCGAAGTGCCCTACCAGCTCGCGGCAAAATCAAGTTAAAATTATTTAAACAATTTAAAACAACCTTCACACCCGAACAAGATGCCTACAGCAATCATTGCAGATGACGAACGTTTGATGCGCGACCAGTTGCGCATGCGCCTCGGCCAGGTCTGGCCCGAGCTGGAGATTATTGGCGAAGCCAAGAACGGCGACGAGGCGATCGACCTGGTTGACGAGCTCAAGCCGGACTTCACCTTCCTCGACATTCGCATGCCGGGCAAGACCGGCATGGAAGCGGCCTCGGTCATCGGCAACAAGAGCATCATCGTGTTCGTGACCGCCTATGACGCCTACGCGGTGGAAGCCTTCGAGCGCGGCGCCATCGACTACGTGCTGAAACCGCCCGAGCAGGAACGCCTGCAGGTGACGGTCGACCGCCTCAAGGCCCGCCTCAACAAGCCGGCCGCAGCGGCGGCAGTGGACGTCAACGCCAGCGTGACCGCCATGCTGGCCCAGCTGACCGAGAAGATCGCCGCACCCAAGCCGCAGCACCTGCAATGGATCCAGGCCAGCATCGGCCAGGACTTGCGCATGATTCCGGTCGAGGAAATCCTGTTCTTCCGCTCGGACGAAAAATACACCTGCGTGCAGACTGAAAAGTATGAAGCGCTGATCCGCAAGCCGGTGCGCGACCTGGCCGAAGAACTGGACCCGGCGCTGTTCTGGCAAATCCACCGCGCCACGCTGGTCAACGTCAACGCCATCGAAGGCGTGACGCGCGACATTCGCGGCCGCCACCTGGTGATGATCAAGGGCCGCAACGACAAGCTGGAAGTCAGCCGCAGCTTCCTGCATCTGTTCAAGCAGATGTGAACACCTGAGTTACATCAAGCTCCCCTCCCCGCGACTGAATTAGTGTGACTCCAAGCGGCTCCCTCGCCGCGGGGAGGCACACATGAGCCGCATCCGATCACTCTTGCTACTGGGCGCCGCCGCAGTCGCCGTGCGGCTGTCGTGGCGCATGGGCTGGCAGTGCGCGCGCGCCGCCGCCGTCACCAAGCGCAGCCGCGGCATCATCCAGCACGCCAGCGACGCCATCATTTCCACCGACGAGCAGCAGCACATCCTGCTGGTCAATCCTTCCGCCGCCGCCATGTTCGGCACCACCATGCAGGCCATGCAGGGCACGCCGCTGGCGCACTACATTCCGCGCGACCAGCGCCATCAGGCCGGCAACGGCGCCGTCCAGTACTTTGGCGACACCGGCATCCGCATGCGCATGAAGGGCCGCCGCACCAGCGACTACGCGGTGACCGGGCTCAAGGCCAGCGGCCAGCACTTCCCGCTGGAGGGCACGATTTCCTCGCTGGCCGAAAACGGCAACCGCATCTACACCATCATCCTGCGCGACATTACCGAGCGCAAGCAGGTGCAGGAACAGCTGGAGCAATCGTATTCGCAGCTGCGCGAACTGTCGGCCGCGCTGCAAACCATCCGCGAGGAAGAACGCAAACACATCGCGCGCGAGCTGCACGATGACCTCGGCCAACTGCTGGCGACGCTGCGCGGCGACCTGGCGCTGCTGCAGCGCCAGGGCAACCACAGCGCCGCCGCCCGCAAACTGCAAAAAGGCATGGATGAATTGCTGATGTCCGCCATCACCTCGCTGCGCCGCATCGCCAGCAATCTGCGCCCGCGCGCGCTGGATGAAGGGGGATTGTATTTTGCACTGGAGAGCTTGCGCCACGAGTTCGAGACGCGCAACAACATCGCCTGCACGCTGGACGCCAATGAAGAGGAATTGATACTGGACGACGCCTACAGCACCGCCATCTTCCGCATTGCGCAGGAAGCGCTGACCAACATCACCCGCCACGCCGAAGCGCGCAAGGTGGCGTTGTCGCTGTATCGCAAGGATGGGGCCTTGCACATCACCATCCATGATGACGGCCGCGGCATCGCCGAAAAGGACATGGACAAAGCCTCGTCCTTCGGCCTGATCGGGATGCGCGAACGCGTCTGGGCACTGCACGGCGATATCGCTATCGCCAGCGACGGCGGCACCCGGATCATGATCCGGCTGCCGCTGCCGCCTCAGGAAACAGCTTAGAAGGCGTGACGCAGGCCGACGTTGAAGGCCTTGTCGCCGCTACCAGCTTCGTTGTTGTTGCCAACGGTGTAGCCGGCGCCGTTCTTGTTCTTGATCTTGGCGTACGCGACGTAGGTCTGGGTACGCTTCGACAGCGAGTACAGGTAACCCACGGCCCACTGGTCGGCGTCCTGGTTGTTGGCGGTCTTGTCGTTCTTACGGATATAAGACGTCATGATCGAACCATTGCCGGCAGGGATAGTCGCGCCGATCAGCACGTCGTTGCTGTCCAGGCTGGCTTTAGGAGCGACAGCGTAGCCGAAGGCGTTGGCCACCGGGATCTGGGCGCTGTTCACGCCCTTGTCCGCGCTGTAAGCAAAGTAAGCCTTGATGACTTTGAAGTCGTAGTTGGCAGCGAACATGGTGTTGCGGCCGGTGTCCTGGATCTTGGCCGGGGTGGCGCCAACAGCAGCGGTGTCGTTGTTCTTATTGTTGTACACCAGGCGTGCATTCAGCGGGCCTTGGGCGTAGTTCAGGCCGAAACCGAACTGGCGGCCGGCGGTGCTGCTGCCAGCCTGCTCGCCCAGTGCGTACAACGCGTCGGCGCTGAAGCCTTCCATTACCGGGGTCGAGTACACCAGCGCGTTGCTCACGCGGGTGTTGGCGCCAGCCGATGGGAACAGGTTTTTGATCGAACCAGCGTAGCCGGCGCCGAACGGGTCAGCCACCTGGCTTTGTGCCAGGTACAGCGGGGTGTACTGGCGGCCGATGGTCAGCTGGCCGGCGTCTTTGGATTTCAGGCCCACGAAAGCCTGGCGGTTGAAGATGTTGCTGCCGCTGTCCAGCGCGCCGTCGTCGGCCTTGAAGCCGGTTTCCAGCTGGAAGATGGCCGACAGGCCGTTGCCCAGATCTTCAGTGCCTTTGAAACCGATACGCGACTGGCCGCCGATGCCGCTGGTCACTTTGGTCAGGGTGCCGGCTGCACCGCCGCGCTCGCTGACGACACCCACGTCCACCAGGCCGTAGATGGTGACGTTCGATTGAGCTTGGGCTTGCGCAGCGAAGCCGCCGATGATCAGTGCTGCCAGAGTAAGTTTTTTCACTTGATGTTCTCTACTTAAGGTTGATAGAAACTGCGTGTTGATTCCACGGCCGGAATCATGCCTATCAATTACTTCAACAATGTGACAAAAGCCACTTGTTGTAAATCAACATCAAGTGATTTTTTTACTTCAGGCGGCAGCTCAGGAGGTAGTAGTACTCGAGGCGCTCGATGCGGATCTGCTTGGCGTGGTTGGCAAAACGCTTGCGCAGGGTGCTGTCGGTCAGGTAATTCTTCATGATTTCGTAGCGCTCGCCGTCATCGGCGGTGAGGATCTGGAAGGTATTGCCTTCCGCATCGGTGCGGGCGATCACGGTGGAATTGCCGTCGACATAGGATTCATCGAGGATGACCAGCAGGACGTCCTTGCCCAGCTTGGCGCGCAGGGTCTTCAGGTACTTTTCCTGGTCTTCGCGGCGCACGTGGCACCACAGATTGCCGATGAACACGGCCGTGTACTGGCCTTCCAGCCCATCCGGCAGGTTGAAGGCGTCCATCTGCTCGAAGCTGACGATATCTTCGTCGAGGCCGCGCGTGGCGGCCAGATCCAGCATTTCCTGCGAAATATCGGTGGCGTGGACCGATTCGGCCGTTTCCGAAATCAGGTCGGTCCAGTAAGCGGTGCCGCAGCCCAGTTCCAGCACCTTGTGGTCCTGGAACAGCTCGGCGACCATTTCCTGCAGGTCGTCCAGATCATCGTAACGCTCTTCCTGGGCGTAGACCTGGTCGTAGTTATCCGCGTTGACGGCGTAATATTGTGTCAACTGGTTGGTAATCATGATGATGCTTTCTTTTATAGTTCGTAGTTCTCTTTTTCGCCGCTCATGGCCTGTTCGATCAACTTGCGGTTGAGCGTAGGCGCGAGCAGTTCGATAAAGGTGTAAATATAGCTGCGCAGATAGGCGCCCTGCTTGACCGCCACCCGCGACACGTTCATGCCGAACAGGTGGCCCACCGGGATGGCGCGCAGGTTCTTGTCGCGCTCGGCGTCGAAGGCCATGCCCGCAATGATACCAATCCCCATGCCCAACTCCACATAAGTCTTGATCACGTCGGCGTCGATGGCTTCCAGCAGCACGTCCAGCTTCAGGCCGCGCAGCGAAAATGCGTGGTCGATCTTGCTGCGGCCGGCAAAGGCGCCATCATACGTGATGATCGGGAAAGCCGCGATCTCTTCCAGCGTCGGCTGCTTGTTGCGCAGCAGCGGATGGTCGGGCGGCACCACCACCACGTGCTCCCACTGGTAGCATGGCAAAGTGACAAGACCGGTCACGCCGGCGATCGATTCGGTGGCGATGCACAGGTCGGCCTGGTCGCGCTGCACCATCTCGGCGATCTGCTGCGGATTGCCTTGCAATAAAGACAATCTCACCTTCGGGAACTTGACCATGAAGGCCTGCACCACCTTGGGCAGCGTGTAGCGCGCCTGGGTGTGGGTGGTGGCGATGGTAAAGCTGCCGCTGTCCTGAGCCGCGTATTCCTTGCCGATGCGCTTGAGCGAATCGATCTCCTGCATGATCAGCTCCACCGACTCCAGCACCAGCCGCCCCGGCTCGGTCAGGCCACGGATGCGCTTGCCGTGACGGGTGAAGATGTCGACCCCCAGCTCCTCCTCCAGCTCAATAATTGCCTTGGAGACACCCGGCTGCGAGGTGAACAGCGCCTTGGCGGCGTCGGTCAGATTGTAGTTCTGGCGTACTGCTTCGCGCACAAAGCGCAACTGGTGAAGGTTCATTGCAGATCTTGGCCCATCTTAAAATTATTAGCTTCCAAGCTTATGCCCAATCCTTATATAAGCAAATAAAGACTAAGTCGTATGGAATAAAGACGAAGTTTATTACTATTAGCGCTAGTTTGGGGAATCAGCGACTATCCAGGAAGAATATTCATGTATCAATACGACCAGTTTGACCACCTCATCATCCGTGAGCGCATCGCCCAGTACCGCGACCAGGTACGCCGCCGCCTGGCCGATGAACTGACCGAAGCCGAATTCCTGCCGTTGCGCTTGCAAAACGGCCTGTACATGCAGCGCCATGCCTACATGCTGCGCATCGCCGTGCCATACGGCCTGTTGGCAAGTAAGCAAATGCGTATGTTCGCACATATCGCGCGCAAATACGACCGCGGCTATGGTCACTTCACCACCCGTCAAAACATCCAGTTTAACTGGGTGGAGCTGGAACAGACCCCGGACATCCTGAGCGACCTGGCCTCGGTGGAAATGCACGCCATCCAGACCTCGGGCAACTGCATCCGCAACACCACTTCCGATCCGTACGCCGGCGTGGCCGCCGACGAAATCATCGATCCGCGTCCGTACGCCGAAGTGCTGCGCCAGTGGTCGACCTTCCACCCTGAATTCATCGCCCTGCCGCGCAAGTTCAAGGTCGCCATCAACGGCGCCGTGGAAGACCGCGCCGCCATCGCCATCCACGATATCGGCCTGACCGTGGTGCGCAACGACGCCGGCGAGATCGGCTTCAAATTCATGGCCGGCGGCGGCATGGGCCGCACCCCGATCATCGGCAGCGTGATCCGCGAATTCCTGCCGTGGCAGCACCTGCTGACCTACACCGAAGCCGTGATGCGCGTGTATAACCAGTACGGCCGCCGCGACAACAAGTACAAGGCCCGCATCAAGATTCTGCTGAAAGCCATCGGCGTGGAAGAATTCACGCGCCAGGTAGAAGAAGAGTGGGCCGACCTGAAAGACGGTCCGGAAACCCTGACGGTGGAAGAGATGCAGCGCGTGATCGACTACTTCCAGCCGCCTGCCTACAAGACGCTGGACGACAGCGACGCCGCCCTGCAGGCGCAAGCCGCCGACAGCAAGGCCTTCGGCAACTGGATGAAGCGTAACGTCAAGCCGCACAAGGTGCCGGGCTACGCGGCTGTGGTGCTGTCGCTGAAGAAGACCGGCGTGCCGCCGGGCGACGCCACCGCCGAACAGATGGACTTCATGGCCGACCTGGCGGACCGCTACAGCTTCGGCGAACTGCGTGTCACCCACGAACAGAACGTGGTGCTGGCCGACGTCGAGCAATCGCAGCTGTTCGCGCTGTGGCAGGAAGCCAAGGCCCACGGCCTGGCCACCCCGAACATCGGCCTGCTGACCGACATGATCTGCTGCCCAGGCGGCGACTTCTGCTCGCTGGCCAACGCCAAGTCGATCCCGATCGCCGCCGCCATCGCCGAGCGTTTCGATAACCTCGACTACCAGCACGACATCGGCGAGATCGAATTGAATATCTCCGGCTGCATCAACGCCTGCGGTCACCACCACGTCGGCAACATCGGCGTGCTGGGTGTGGATAAAGACGGCAGCGAATGGTATCAAGTATCGATCGGCGGCGCGCAAGGCAACAACGCCGCCATCGGCAAGATCATCGGCCCGTCGTTCTCCGCGCTGCAAATGCCGGAAGTGATCGACCGCCTGCTGCAGGTCTACCTGCGCGACCGTTTTGAGGGCGAATCGTTTGCCGAATGCGTGGCCCGCATCGGCGTCGCCCCGTTCAAGGAATTTGTGTACGCCACGCCGATCGCTGAAAAAGGCGGCCGTCTGGTTGGAGAGGATGAATATGTCTAAGCATTTGATTATCAAGGGCCGTGAAGTAGTAGAAGACGACTGGCAGGTACTGCGACTGGCCGAGCCGGTCGAAGGCGCGCCCGCGCACGATCCGGCCACCGTGGCCGTCCCTGAAGGCAAATTCATCGTGCCACTGAGCCTGTGGCTGGCACAGCGCGACGTGCTGGCCGCGCGCACCGCCGCCGGCGAAATCGCGGTGTGGATCGCTTCCGACGAACGTCCTGAAACGCTGAAAGGCCTGCTGGACCAGTTCCCGCTGATCGCCGTCGACTTCCCGAAATTCACCGACGGCCGTGGCTACTCGATCGCCTACAACCTGCGCACCCGTCTTGGCTGGACCGGCGAACTGCGCGCCATCGGCGACGTGCTGCGCGACCAGCTGTTCTCGATGCGCCGCGTCGGCTTCGACGCCTACGCCGTGCGCGCCGACCGCGATCCGCACGACGCGCTGAAAGGCCTGACTGACTTCTCCGAAACCTACCAGGCTTCGGTCGATCAGAAAGTGCCGCTGTTCCGCCGCCACGCGCGCCCTGCGCCAGCGGTGGCCAACAACGACGGCGCCGGCATCTGATTGGAGCAAGCATGAGTGACCTGAGCAAGCTGATTGCGGACACGCGCGCCACGCTGTCCCGCATCGCCAGCGAATTTTCCCCTGCCGTCTTCGCCTCCTCGCTGGCGGCGGAAGACATGGTGCTGACCGATTTGATCCTGAAGGGCGGCTACAACATCGGCATCTTCTCGCTCGAAACCGGCCGCCTGCACAAGGAAACGCTGGCCATGCTGGACAAGGTGAAGAACCACTACGGCTACGACATCGCGGTGTTCAAGCCGCAGGCCGAAGCGGTGGATGCCTACGTTGCGCAAAATGGCCTGAACGCCTTCTACGACAGCGTCGAGATGCGCAAGGAATGCTGCCGCATCCGCAAGGTTGAGCCGCTGGGCCGCGCCCTGGCCGGCAACAAGGCCTGGGTCACCGGCCAGCGCCGCGCGCAAGCCGCCACCCGTGGCTCGCTGCAGGTGGAAGAAGACGATGCAGCCCACTTCATGACCAAGTTTAATCCGCTGGCCGACTGGTCGGAGGAAGACGTCTGGAACTACATCCGCGAAAACGGCGTGCCATACAACGCGCTGCACGACCAGGGCTACCCGTCGATCGGCTGCGAGCCATGTACGCGTGCCATCGAGCCAGGCGAAGATGTCCGCGCCGGCCGCTGGTGGTGGGAAAACCCGGAGTCGAAAGAGTGCGGCCTGCACGTAGTCGACGGCAAACTGATACGCATTAAAAAAGGCTAAGTCCAAATGAACGCTTTAGTAGAAAACAACGCGCACGTGAACTCGCGCCACCTCGATGCACTGGAATCGGAAGCGATCCACATCATGCGTGAAGTCGCGGCCGAATGCAGCAACCCTGCCCTGCTGTTCTCGGGCGGTAAAGACTCGGTGGTCCTGCTGCGCATCGCCGAGAAGGCCTTCCGTCCGGGTAAATTCCCGTTCCCACTGGTGCACGTCGATACCGGCCACAATTTTGAAGAAGTCATCACCTTCCGCGACAAGCGCGTGGCCGAACTGGGCGAACGCCTGATCGTCGGCTCGGTGGAAGACTCGATCAAGAAAGGCACCGTGCGCCTGCGTAACCCGCAGACCGATTCGCGCAATGCCGCGCAAGCGGTGACGCTGCTGGAAACCATCGCCGAACATGGCTTCGACGCCTGCATCGGCGGCGCACGCCGCGATGAAGAGAAGGCCCGTGCAAAAGAACGCATCTTCTCCTTCCGCGACGAATTCGGCCAGTGGGATCCGAAGTCGCAGCGCCCGGAGCTGTGGGACCTATATAACACCCGCGTCCATCCTGGTGAAAACATGCGCGTGTTCCCGATCTCGAACTGGACAGAGCTGGATGTGTGGCAATACATCGCCCGCGAAAAGCTGGAACTGCCGCCGATTTACTTCGCGCACGAGCGCCAGGTCATTCCGCGCAACGGCCTGCTGGTGCCGCTGACCGATCTGACGCCGGCACGCGAAGGCGAAACCGTCGAAACGCAAGTGGTACGCTTCCGTACCGTGGGCGATATCTCCTGCACCTGCCCTGTGTCCTCGGACGCGGCGACGGTGGAGCAGATCATCGCTGAAACCGCGATCACGCAAGTGACCGAACGCGGCGCCACCCGCATGGACGACCAGACGTCCGAAGCCTCGATGGAAAAACGTAAAAAAGCAGGATACTTCTAATGACTACGAATACGAACGAACAAAGCCTGCTGCGCTTCATCACCGCCGGTTCCGTCGACGACGGCAAATCCACCCTGATCGGCCGCCTGCTGTTCGACAGCAAAGGCATCTTCGCCGACCAGCTGGACGCCATGTCGCGCTCCAAGCACAAACGCACCGTGGGCGACACCGTCGACCTGTCGCTGCTCACCGACGGCCTGGAAGCCGAGCGTGAGCAAGGCATCACCATCGACGTGGCCTACCGCTACTTCGCTACGCCTAAGCGCAAGTTCATCATCGCCGACACCCCGGGCCACGAGCAGTACACCCGCAATATGGTGACCGGCGCTTCGACCGCCGATGCCGTCATCATCCTGGTGGACGTGTCGAAAGTGAAGCTGCGCGAAGACGGCGGCGTCGACCTGCTGATCCAGACCAAGCGCCACTCGACCATCGCCCACCTGCTGCAGATCGAGCACGTGATCGTGGCGGTCAACAAGATGGACCTGGTGAACTACGACCAGGATATCTACAACCGCATCGTCAAAGCCTACGGCGAGTTTGCTGCCTCGCTGGGCCTGAAGGACATTACCCCGATCCCGCTGTCCGCCCTGACCGGCGACAACGTGGTGGAGAAGAGCGAAAAGCTGGGCTGGTACCAGGGTCCTACGCTGATCGAGCTGCTGGAATCGCTGTCGGTGTACGACGAGTCGCACGACGCGCCGTTCCGCTTCCCGGTGCAGCTGGTGGCGCGCCACAACGGCCACGAAGCCAACGACTTCCGCGGCTACATGGGCCGTATCGAAGCGGGCAAGGTGTCGGTGGGCGACAAGCTGGTGGTGCAGCCATCGGGACAGAGCGCGACCGTGAAAGACATCCTGACGCTGGAAGGTTCGCACCAGTCGGCGGTGGCGGGCCAGTCGGTCACCCTGCTGCTGGACGAGTACCTCGACATCTCGCGTGGCGACCTGCTGGCCAGTGCAGACAAACCAGCCACGCAGCTCAAGCAGCTGAAAGCCGATGTGTGCTGGATGTCGGACGAGCCGCTGGACATGCGCCGCAAGTACTGGATCAAGCACGGCACCAAGCAGACCTCGGCCAAGGTGAAGGCGATCGAATCCCTGCTGGACATCAACACCCAGCAGCGCCACAGCGCCGAAGGCCTGAAGCTGAACGATATCGCCACCATTGAACTGAGCGTGCAACAGCCACTGGCAGCTGATGCCTACAGCGACATTCGCGCCACGGGCGCCTTCATCCTGATCGATGAAGTGACCCACCAGACTGTCGCTGCTGGTATGATCCGGCTGTAAAAGCAACCCACCCGCGTCATCCCGGCGCAGGCCGGGATCCAAGCTGAGTGTCCTGACCAGCGCTCTATGGGGTCCCGGCCTGCGCCGGGACGACGTGCCACAGCCGACAAAAGAATCCCGCCATGTCCACTCTCGGAAAAGTCTATCTGATCGGCGCCGGCCCCGGCGCCCAGGACCTCATCACCCTGCGCGGCGCGCGCCTGCTGGCGCAGGCCGACATCGTGCTGCACGACGCGCTGGTGACGCCCGAGATGCTGGAGCTTTGCCCGCAGGCCGAGAAAATCCCGGTCGGCAAACGGAGCGGCCAACGCTCGGTGGCGCAGCAGGTCATCAACCAGCAACTGGTGGAAGCTGCCGGCCGCGCCCAACTGGTAGTGCGCCTCAAAGGCGGCGACCCGATGATGTTCGGCCGCGCCGACGAAGAACTGCGCGCGCTGGAGGAAGCCGGCATCGAAGCTGAAATCGTCCCCGGCATCACCACCGCCCTGGCCGCAGCGGCAGCCACCAAGCAGCCGCTGACCAAGCGCGGCGTAGCGCGCAGCGTAGCCTTCTTCACCTCCTCCACCGCGCCGGAGCACTCGGACCACGACGCCATTCCGGAAACCGACACCCTGATCCAGTACATGGGCGGGCGCGAAGCCATCGCCACCGCCGAACGCCTGCTGGCGCACGGCCACGCGCCGGATACGCCAGTGGTGGTGATCGAAAACGTCAGCCGCGCCAACCAGCAGATCCAGCGCATAACCATCGCCGAGCTGACTCAGGGCCTGGGTACGCCGCATGGCCCGGTGCTGGTGATGATCGGCGAAGCCATGCGCCCACGCGAGCATCAGCGAGATTAGCAAGACAATAGCCACGCAACTCCGCGCCTGGGTTTCAATTTTCCGTACTAGAATGTCCATACTCACCACTAGAGGTTTGAATGGACATTGTTCAAAGACTGGAAAGCGCCTGGCAAACCCACGCCGACGGCCAATTTGAAGCCGCTTTGCAGGAATATATCGCCCTGTTCGACGCTGCCGAAGATGCTTCGCTGCGCCTGTCCTACATACTGGCCGCATGGGCCAAGCTGGCGGAAGAATATCTGCCTGCCCACCACGCGCTGGTCGACTTGCGCAACCGCCTGACCGCCGAGCTGCCGGCCGCGCCGCAGCTGTTCCACGATATCCGCGTTATCAACGACAAGCTGGGCGACCTGCAAAACACCTACCATTTGTTCAAGACCCTGCCGGAAGCACTGGCGCAGCAGAACGCGCGCGCAGCCCTGCCCTCCATCATGGCCTGCGGCGACTTTGAACTGGCGCGCCGCTGCCTGCCGCATCCCGAGCAGCACCTGGCGCTGGCGGCCATGCAGCTCAATGAACTGAAGAACAACATCAACGCCCTCACCACCGAAGGCATGGCCGAACTGCTGGCTGACGTATTCAACTACACCACCGAAGTGACGCTGGTACTGGACTTGCTGAACGGCTGCGGCGATACTGCTGCGGCGGCGATCGCGCGCCAGCAAGCCGTCTCGCTGGTGCAAGCGCCCGAAGCCCGTGCATGCGTGCAGGCGGAGCTCGATGCTCCCGGCACCACGCTGGACGCGATGGTTGAACTACAAAATTCGGTGACTGCATAGTGAACAAGATTTACCCTCAAGCCCTCCTCTTCGCCTCCCTGCTGCCTTCGGCCTACGCGGCCGTTCCCACTTACGACTACAAGGTGGTGCGCAGCTACCCGCACGACGCGCAAGCCTTCACCGAAGGGCTGCTGTACCGCGACGGCGTTTTATACGAGAGCACGGGCCTGAACGGCAAATCCTCGATCCGCAAAGTGGACCTGGCCAGCGGCAGAGTCCTGCAAAGCAAAGACATCCCGCCGCAGTATTTCGGCGAAGGCCTGACCGCATGGGGCGACACGCTGGTCGGCCTGACCTGGCAAACGCAGACCGGCTTCGTGTTCGATCTGAAGACGTTTGAACTGAAAAGCCAGTTCGCCTATCCCGGCGAAGGCTGGGGCCTGACGCACAACGGCAAGGAACTGATCATGAGCGACGGCACCTCCACGCTGCGCTTCCTTGATCCCAAAACCTTCCTCGAAGTGCGCCGCGTCAAAGTGACGGCAGACGGCATCGCGGTCGATCAGCTGAATGAGCTGGAAGTGGTGGAAGGCGAAATCTACGCCAACATCTGGCACACCAATACGATTGCGCGCATCGATCCCTCCACCGGCAAGATCACCGGCTGGATCGACTTCAGCAAGCTGTATCCGGACGCCGGCAAAGGCTATAACAGCGAAAACGTCATGAACGGCATCGCCTACGACGCCGAGAAAAAGCGCCTGTTCGTCACCGGCAAACTCTGGCCGAAAATCTACGAGGTAAAGATCACTCCCCGGAAGTGAACAAGGCGATGATTTCGTCCGCGACGGCACGCACCGGCGCTGCCCGGCGCACGTCTTCGTGCATCACAATCCACAGCTTGCGCTTGACCGGGCAGGCCGGCGCCGCAATCCACACCAGCCCCGCCGCCGGGAAATAGTCCGGCAGCACGGCCACGCCGCAGCCGGCGACGGCAGCCTGGTACAGGGTGCCCAGGTCATTGGAACGCAGGCAGTAGCGGCGCGTGCCGCGCATCTTTTCCAGCCACTGATGCTGCGGTGTGTGTTGCAGCAGTTCGTCGTAGCCGATGAATTCCCACTGCTCCGGCGTGCGCTGTGCCAGATAAGCCTCGCTGGCACACAGGCGATACGCCACCGTCGCCAGACCGCGCACGGCAAGCCCCGGAGCGGTCGGACGGTTGTAGCGCAGGGCGATGTCCGATTCGCGCCGCATCAGGTCCGTCTCGCGCGCTTCGCCGCGCAAATCCAGTTCGATGCCAGGCAAGCGATGCAAGGCCGGCTGCAAGCGTGGCGCCAGCAGCCATGAGGTCAACGCTGGCGGCGCCGACACCCGCACCTTGCCGCGCACCTCCGCCGCGCCGCTGGCCGCGCGCAGCAGGCCGTGCATGCTGTCTTCCATCTTGCGCGCATGCGGCGCCAGCGCATGGCCCGCGGCCGTCAGCGACCAGCCCTTGGGGAAGCGGTCGAACAGCTTGACGCCAAGCGCCGCTTCCAGCGCGTCGATGCGGCGCGCCACGGTAGTGTGCTCCACCTTGGCCGCGCGCGCGGCGCCCGACAGCGTGCCGGCATCATGCAAGGCAAGGAAATAGCGCAGGTCGTCCCAGTCTGGTTGGCTCATTGTGCAATTATGCACAGATATTGCGCGCCTTTTGCTAATTTTTCGCAGGCCAAAACAGCGCTATCGTGTCCTTACTTTTTAAGGAGATGCGATGAAACTGTTAAACCGCCTGTTCTGTCTCGTTATGTGGGTGCCCGCGCACCACGCCGCGCTGGCTGCGCAGCCCTTTCCGCTGGCTGGCACGTGGACTCTGGTGGCCGCCGACCGGATCCTGCCAGATGGCGCACGCCAGCACGATTATGGCGATGCGCCATCCGGCCTGCTGATGATCGACACCGATGGCCGCTACACGCTGCAAATCTACCGGCAAGGCCGCCCGCAATTCACCGGCGGCGACAAGAAGAGCGGCACGCCGCAGGAGTTCCACGCTGCGGTCGAAGGATCAAGCACACACTTCGGCCGGCTCGCCATCGACGAACCTTCGCAGACGCTGACCTTCATCATCGAAAGTGCGGTGTTCTCAAACTGGGAAGGTTCGCGGCAGGAACGCCGCTACGAATTGAAGGGGGATGAACTGAGCTACCGCGTGCCCGCGCGTCCGGACGGGCAGGTGCCGCTGTCAGTCTGGCGACGCGTTCGATAAGGCCGCGACGCAGTAGTCGGACAGCGCCTGCAGCACGGCGGCATTTTCACCGGCCGCCTCCACGACCTTGATGCTGACCTGCGGGTAAGCCACGCGCAGATCGTCCAGCATCACCGGCAGGTCGCGCAGCACGTGGCCGCCCTGCCCCAGGAATACCGGCACCACAGTGAAGTCGTTGATGCCGTCGGCTGTCAGTGCCGCCACCAGTTCGGGCAGGCCCGGCGACATCAACTCAAGAAACGCCAGTTCCACTCGCACCTGCGGCTCACGTGCACGCGTGAGGTCACGCAGCCGCTCGAACGGCGCCGCCCATGACGCCGCGCGGGCGCCGTGGGCAAACAAAATCAATGCGCGTTGATGACTCATTTAATGTCGCTCCACCCACCACATGGCCCAAATGGCCAGCAGCATGAATAATAAACTCGGCGCGATCGCCGTCAAAACCGCCGGCCAGGTGCTCAGCAGGCCGAGGTGCGAGAACAGCGTGTTCACCAGCAGGAAGCTCACCCCCAGCATAATCCCAAGGAAGATCTTCAAGCTGACACCACCGCTGCGGGTGTGCAGATAGCCGAACGGCAGCGCCAGTGCCATCAGCACAAAAATCGCCAGCGGATCGAACAGCTTTTTCCAAAACGCAATCTTGAAGCGCTCGGTCTCCTGTTTATTCTCCTGCAGGTGACGAGTGTACACCGCCAGCTCGTTGGCCGACATGCGCTCCGGATCGGAACGCGACACCGACAGAATCTTCGGCGTGATCTCGGACAGCAAATCCTTGGTCTCGCTGCGGCGGGTTTCGATCAGGCCCGACTCCTGCGCGAAGTTATTCGCCAGGTTCAGTTCCTGCGCAGGATTCAGCAGTTGCGGATTGATGAACAGGTTTTCCGTCACATCCTTGAGCAGCCACTTGTTATTGCCCTGGAAGGTGCCCGACTTGGCCAGCGTGATGGAGCGCAGGCGGAAGTTGGTATCGAACTCGTACAGCTTCACGTCGATCAGCGTGCCGTCAGGACGTACCTCGCGCACGTTGAAGAAACGCGAGCCGGTCACGGTGCCGGTCATGCCTTCCGACTTGATGATGTCCTTGGTCCACAGGCCGGAACGGAATTCGGTGGAGATGGCCGCGCCGCGCGCGGTCAGCCTGATTTTTTCCGCCAGCGGCGCGGTGCGCGGCACCACCAGTTCGCCGACGATAAAGGTCAGCACCACCAGCACCACGCCGATCTTGGCCAGCATCCACGCCACCGTTTTGGTCGACATGCTGGACGCGCGCATGATGGTGAATTCCGAGGTGGCCGCAAACTGCGCCATGGTGTAGATGGTGCCGATCAGCGCCGCCAGCGGCATCACTTCATACACGTGGCCCGGCAGCTGCGCCACCACATACAGGAAGGCGTACTGGATCGCATAGCCGTTCTTGCCGACCTTCGGCAGTTCGCCGGTCAGGTCCATGAAGGCTTGCAGCGCCAGGAAGGCCACCAGCACAAAGGCGACGGCTTGCAGTATCGAGACTGCGAAATAGCGTTGCAGGATTTTCATTTCGAAGCAGCCTTCTTGTTGGCGTAGCGCGCGCGCTTGTACGCGGCCAGCAACGCCAGCGGGTGATAACGATGGTTCAGGTACAAGCGCCATGCGAACAGGCCGAATACCAGCAACAGCGCCATGGCGTGCAGCGGCCACCACGACACCGCAAACGCCGTCTTGCCCTGGCGGACATTGGCCTCGACCAGTTTGACGAAGTTGTTATAGCTGAAGAAGATCAGCAGCGCGATAATCAGGTTGGCCGAGCTGCCGGCGCGCGGATTGACGAAGCCCAGCGGGATCGCCAGCAGAATCAGCACCAGGCAAGTGAGCGGCGAGGCGGCGCGCCACAGCAGCTCCGCGCGGCCGGCGTTGCTGGTGTCGTCGAGCAGCTGCATGGTGGGGATGGCGTCGGTATCGCGTTCGCTGTCCAGCTCCGTGTTCTTGCTGGCCACGCGCATGCTGTAGCTTTCGAACTCCATGGTCTGGAAGTCGGCCTGTCCCGGCACGCCCTGATAGCGGCGGCCGTTCTTCAGCACCAGGTAGCGCTCTCCCTTAGGGCCGGTGTTGACCACGCCCTCGCGCGCGACGATGACGGCGGTGCCCTTCTCGTCCACCGTGTTGACGAACACGTTCTGCACCACGGCCGTCTTGCCGGCCACGCCTTCGACGAAGAAGATGCGGTTGGCCGACGCCGATTCCTTGAACTGGCCGGGCGAGACTTTCTGCAGGTCTTCGCGCTTTTCAAAGCGCTCCACGTATTCCGAGCTTTTCTGCTTGGCCCACGGCGTCGCGACAAAACTCAGCATCGCGGTCAGGAACACGATCGGCAGGCCAAAGGTCAGCACCGGCGCGATCCAGCGCGTCAGCGACAGGCCGGAGGCGAACCACACCACCATCTCGGAATCGCGGTAGGTCCGCGTGACCACCATCAGCACTGAAATAAAGCTGGTGAGGATGAGGATAGTTGGCAGATAATTCAGCGTTGCGAACACGATCAGCGCGATCACGTCGCCGGAGGCCACCTTGCCGCCGGCGGCCTTGCCGAGGACCGCGATCAGGGTCCACGTCACGCAGATGCTGAACAGGACTGTGAAGGAAGCGCCGGCCGTAGCGGCCATTTCACGTCGTAGGGCGCGTTGAAAGATCATTGAAGATTATAATTCGGTAGTTTGGCCCGCATATACGATATCCGGGACCACAAGTTTTAAGTACGTACACGACACGGAGAATCAAATGGACTTTAGCATAAAAGCATTCGACACAAAAAACACCATCGCTACGGCCAAAGCCGGCGTCATCGCCGTCGCGGTCTTCGAGAACAAGAAGCTGTCGCAAGCTGCCAAGGCGCTGGACGGCGCTGGTGAAATTACCGCTGCGCTGAAGTCCGGCGACATTACCGGCAAAACCGGCACCACCCTGCTGCTGCGCGGCCTGAAAGGCGCCGCCGCCGAACGCGTGCTGCTGGTCGGCCTGGGCAGCGACGAAGCGGTCAGCGAGAAAAGCTTTGCCGGCGGCGTGGCTGCGGCACTCAAGGCATTCTCCTCCCTCGGCACGAGCGACGCTATTATCGCACTGCCGCTGACCGAAGTGAAAGAGCGCGACGTCAATTGGGCGATCCGCAACGTGGTGCAGAGCGCCCACGAGTCGGTATTCCGCACCGATGGTCAAAAGAGCAAGAAGGACCCAGCCGCTGCCGGCGTCAAGAAGATCGCCCTGGCCGTGCCGAACAACGCCGCCACCAAGCTGGCGCTGGCCCAGGCCGTGGCGATCGCCAACGGCATGGACCTGACCAAGGAACTGGGTAACACCTCGGCCAACGTCTGCACCCCGACCCACCTGGCCAACGTCGCCAAGAAACTGGGCAAGGACTACAAGTTCGACGTCGAAGTGCTGGACCGCAAACAGCTGGAAGCGCTGAAGATGAACAGCTTCCTGTCGGTGACCAACGGCAGCGAGCAGCCGCCGAAATTCATCGTCATGAAGCACATGGGCGGCAAGGCCAAGGATGCGCCGGTGGTGCTGGTCGGTAAAGGCATCACCTTCGACACCGGCGGCATTTCGCTCAAGCCGGGTCCTGGCATGGACGAGATGAAGTACGACATGGGCGGCGCCGCTTCGGTGCTGGGCACCTTCCGCGCCATCGGCGAAATGAACCTGAAGCTGAACGTGATCGGCATTATCGCGTCGTGCGAGAACATGCCGTCGGGCCGCGCCACCAAGCCGGGCGACATCGTCACCTCGATGAATGGCCTGACCATCGAGATCCTGAACACCGACGCCGAAGGCCGCCTGATTCTGTGCGACGCGCTGACCTACGCCGAGCGCTTCAACCCGGCCGCCGTGATCGACATCGCGACCCTGACCGGCGCCTGCATCGTGGCGCTGGGCCACCATAAGAGCGGCCTGTTCACCCGTGACGACGAAGTGCACAACAAGCTGGCCGAAGAGATTCTGGCCGCCGGCAAGAACGCCAGCGACACCGCATGGCGCCTGCCGATCGGCGAAGAGTACAACGAGCAGCTGAAGTCCAACTTCGCCGACCTGGCCAACATCGGCACGCCGGGCGGCGCGTCGTGCACCGCGGCCGCGTTCCTGGAAAACTTCACCCGCAAGTACACCTGGGCGCACCTGGATATCGCCGGCACCGCGTGGAAATCGGGTGGTAACAAAGGCGCGACCGGTCGTCCGGTCCCGCTGCTGTCGAACTTCCTGATCAACCGCGCCTGAATGGGATTCCGGCCTGCGCCGGAATGACGTCGTCCCGGCGAAGATGACGTCGTCCCGGCGAAGGCCGGGACCCAAGTTAAAACAGGGTCACGCCGGCTGCCGGCGTTGGCCCTTCTTCCTTCTCCTGCGCGGGATGCATGACGACGGTCAGCGTGGCCGGATAGTCATAGCCCGCGCCGGTATTGCGGTCCACCACGTAACCCACACCGGCCGTCAGCGCCAGATTCCCCCACAGGTTGCCGTCCGCCTTGGACTCGACCTTCTCATACGCCCAACCCTTGCCCGCCTTCTGGCAATCGATACGCAGCGGCCCCGCGCTCTTGCGCAGCGTGACGCGCGCCGGCGTGGTCACAAACCATTTGCCCACGTCGTTATACAGCACGCAGCCGACACCCGCGATCTCGCGGTGATCGAGCACGGTTTGCACCAATACGTTTTGTTCGTTGGATTCAGTCAGGGATGCGCAGCCGGCCAGGGTGGCCACTAGCGCAGTTACCGCGACGGCGGGGCGGAGATACATGGTCTGTCTCGAAAAAATAGAGTCAGCCCAGTGTAACAGCCCGCCGGCGGTTTTATTTGCTCAAGCAAGCGGCGTAAAGCGTTGCACTTTACGCGTTGTGGCGGTCAGGGGTTTTGGCGGCAACGGCTGGCGCCTCGGCCTGCTCTTGCTGCTTCTTCTTCAGACCCTGCACCACTTTCAGGATATCGTCCATGCCGCGCTCACCGCCCAGCGACGAGAAAGCGTCCAGCACTTCGTTCAACACCTGGTTGCGCACAGCAGCTTCATCCTGGTTGATGGCCGGCGGCCGCTGCATCGCTTCGACGGCACGCTTTTCAGCGGCGGCAGCTTCTTTCTGCGCAGCGGTCTTTCGGCCGCCTGGCGGTTTGCCATGTTCCAGCGCGGCCTGCCAGATCACCCAGCGGCGTTGCGTTTCAAAGACCAGATACTCGTCTGGCTTGTCTTCACGGCGTCGAACGATGTGACCGTCGCGCTGTGCCCATGCCTCAAATGCAGATCGCATTTTAATTCCTTTGCAAATGCGCCGAAGCGCGATTCACTAAAATAACTAACTATTTCCGTATGGTATCATTTATTGCGCTCTCACAACACAAAAATGTACACCACTTGCTCTTTTTCTTGTTGCTAAACGGAAACACAAATTTTCCACTTAATTTGTACCAGTATATTTCTATTTTGTTATTTTGTCTTGCCTTTCGGTTCTATTTTGACAACAACGAGACACTATTAGCAATTTTTTTTTGATTTCACACATTTTGCAACATTTTAGAACTTCCTCGCGCGCACGCGAAGGGGTTTTTCATGTTTTTTCATTCAACTTTACAAGTCGACAAGTACATGTGTTAAATCCGGATGCGGTAAGATGCAAACCACTTGAACCTGCATGAAAGCGCATATGAAATTAGCCACCTGGAATGTTAACTCTTTGAACGTAAGACTGCCGCACGTTATGAAGTGGCTAGAGGAAAACCCCACCGATGTGCTCTGCATTCAAGAAACAAAATTAACTGACGACAAGTTTCCGCTGGCTACCATCGAGGCTGCCGGCTATCACGTGGCTTACACCGGCCAGAAAACCTACAACGGCGTGGCCATCATTTCCCGGCTGCCCATGACGGATATCGTCAAGAACAACCCAAAGTTTGAGGATCCGCAGCAACGTATCCTTGCAGCAACGATCGACGGCGTGCGCGTGGTGTGCGCCTACGTGCCCAACGGCCAGGCGGTCGGCTCGGAGAAATTTGACTACAAAATGGCCTGGCTCAATGCCTTCCATGACTGGATCAAGGAACAGGCGGCGCAGTATCCGCAACTGGTGGTGGCGGGCGACTACAACATCGCACCGGAAGACCGCGACGTGCACGACCCGGCCGCGTGGGAGGGCATGGTGCATGTGTCGCCGCAAGAGCGCGCGCAGCTCAAGCGCCTGATGGATATCGGCCTGACCGATGCCTTCCGCATGTTCGAGCAGGCGGACAAATCGTTCAGCTGGTGGGATTACCGCGGCCTGGGCTTCCGCCTCAACAAAGGCTTGCGCATCGATCACCTGCTGCTGTCGGACGCGCTCAAACAGCGCTGCACCGCCTGCATCATCGACCGCGTGCCGCGTAAATGGGAGCAGCCGTCGGACCACACGCCGGTGGTCGCCACCTTCGCTTGACGACTAGCAGCGCGGCAGCAGCAGCTGGGCCGTCGCGTGCGGCACCGGCTGCGAGAACAGATAGCCTTGCGCGTACTGGCAGCCGTGCTGCTGCAGCAAGGCGTACTGCCCTTCCGTCTCCACCCCCTCCGCCACCACCGACAGCTGCAGGCTGTCCGACAGCGCGATGATCGCCGCCACGATGGCGCGGTCTTCCGCACTCTCTTCCAGATCCTTGATGAAGGCGCGGTCGATCTTGATCTTCTTGACCGGGAAACGCTTCAGGTAAGCCAGCGATGAATAGCCGGTGCCGAAATCGTCGATCGACAGGCGGATACCCATCGCGTTGATGTGGCCGAGGATTTCCAGCGTCTGCTCGCCGTGCTCCATCAGCGCCGTCTCGGTGATCTCGAACTGGATCATGGCCGGATCAATCCCGGTGTCGTCGAGGATGGCGCGGATCGATTCCACCAGCCCCCGATGCATGAACTGGCGCGGCGACAGGTTGACCGCGAGCGGCACCGGTTTCAGGCCCTGGCTTTGCCACAGCATGCTTTGCTTGCAGGCCTCGCGTATCACCCACTCGCCGATCGGCACGATCATGCCATTTTCTTCGATGATGGGGATGAACTGGTCCGGCGTCACCAGCTCCACGCCGCCGCGCCGCCAGCGCAGCAGCACTTCCATCGTATGCAGGCGGCGCGTGCCGATATCCATGATGGGCTGGAAGTACAGTTCGAATTCATCGGCCGCCAGCGCGCCGCGCAGGCTGGACTCCAGTTCGAAGTGGAGCGCCGCCGTCTGGTTCATCGCCTCCTTGAAGAACTGGAAGTTGTTACGACCGCTGGCTTTGGCGTGGTACATGGCGCCGTCGGCGTTGCGCATCAGCGTTTCCACGTCGGCGCCGTCGTCCGGACAGACGCTGATGCCGATCGACGGCGTGATGTGCAGGTTGCGCCCTTCCAGCGGGAAGCTCTCCGACAAGGCCTCGATGATTTTTTCCGCCACCTGCGCCGCTTCGTCGGCGGTGCGGATGCCCGGCACCAGCACCACGAATTCGTCGCCGCCCAGGCGGGCCACGGTATCGCTGGCGCGTACCGCGCGGCACAGACGATTGGCCACTTCTTTCAGCAGCTGGTCGCCGATCATGTGGCCGAGCGAATCGTTGATGGTCTTGAAGCGGTCAAGGTCGATAAACATCACCGCCAGTTTGCGCTCGGTGCGCTGCGCGGCCAGCATGGCGCGGTCCAGCCGGTCCGACAACAGCGCGCGGTTCGGCAGGCCGGTCAGGCTGTCGTGATACGCCATGTGGTGCACGCGCGCTTCGGCCTGGCGGCGCTCGACGATTTCGCCTTGCAGCTGGGCGTTGGCGCCGGCCAGTTCGGCGGTGCGCTCCTGCACCCGCAGTTCCAGCTCGTCGCGCGCGCGGGCCACGGCTTCGGCGGCTTCGCGCCGCGTGGTGATATCGTCCACCAGCCACACCGAGCGGCCGCTGTTCTCCGCCAGGTCGAACGGGCGGCCCGACAGGCGCGCCCAGAAGGTGCTGCCGTCCTTGCGCACCAGTTCATACTCGGAGACGTTGACTTGGCCGGAACGGAAGTCGCGGACGGTCTCGGCGCGCGCCTGTTCCCACGCCACCTTGTCGGCGTAGAAGGCTTGCACGCTCAGGTGATTCATCTCGCCCGGCCCGTAGCCGAACAGCTCTTCCATCTTGCGGTTGCAGCGCAGGTTGCGGCCGTTCTCCACTACAGAAATGCCCAGCACCGCGCTGTCGAGAATCGCCTGGTTTTCCAGCAGCGCGTTGCGCAGCGCTTCCTCGGCGCGTTTTTGTTCGGTACGGTCCTCGATAACCCAGATGGTGCCAGCGGTCGGGTCTTCCGGATTGACCACGTAGCCGATCAGCTGCGCCCACATGGTGGTGTCGTCGGCGCGGCGCATCTCGATCTCGGTCTGGAACGGCTTGCCGATCGAAAGGAAGGGATAAGCCTCAGCGCCAAGGCGGTCATACGATTCCTGCGACGGATACAGCGCGCGGCCCGGCAAGCCCAGGCCGGAGTCGCCGTTGTAGCGGAACATCTCGGCAAAGCCGCGGTTGTAGCGCGTGATGATGCGGTTCTTGGTGAACAGGATGCTCATCGAGGCGTTGGTCATGATGGCCTCGACCTCCATCTGCGTTTGCAGCGAACGCGTCACATCTTCCATAATCCAGATGGTGCCGCCGCCACGATGCTGGTCATCCACCGCGCGGGCGCGCACGCGGCACCAGAACAAGCTGCCGTCCTTGCGGCGGAATTCGTGGGCGTCTTTTTCGTACGGCTGGCCCGCGCTGAGCGGCGGCCCGGCCTCCTTGCCGAAATCGTCGTAGTCCTGCTGCGACTGAAACAGCACCAGTGCCGGCTGCCCTTCCATCTCGCCCGGGGCGTAACCGAACATCTCCGCGATGCGCGCATTACCGCTCAACATGACCTGCGCCTTGGTAAACAGGATGCCGACCGACGCGTTGTCGAGAATCGCCTTTTGCTCCAGCAGCATGCGGCGCAGTTTTTCCTCGTCCAGCCGGTGCTCGTTGATGTCCTCCATGATCCACATGGTGCCGTCGGCAGTATGCATCGGGTCGATGGCGCGGCCGAACAGGCGCGCCCAGAACAGCGAGCCATCCTTGCGCCGCACCTGGATTTCAGTGGTGTAGGACTGGCCTTGCGACAGCAGCGGCCCGGCCTCCTGTCCCAGCTTGATGAACTCCGCCTCGCTCGGATAGACGATCACGCTGGACGCGCCTTCCAGTTCGTGGCGGCTGTAGCCTAGCATTTCCGCGCAGCGGATATTACATTCAAGGATAACGCCGTCCTTGCTGAACAAGATGCCGACCGCCGCGTTTTCAAGGATGGCCTGCTGCTCCAGCAGCGTCTTGCGCAGCGCGCGCTGGTCGCGCTGGACGTCGGTGATGTCGTGGAAGACGATGGTCACGCCTTCCACCTCGGCGGCCGGCGGCAATGGTTTGGACCAGGCTTGCACCGACACGTATTGGCCGTTGGCGCAAGTCAGGCAACTGTCCCAGCGCTCGGTGTTGTGCAGGCTGGCCAGGCTGGCGGCACGGACATGGCGCGCGAACAAATCGCCGACCGGCCGGCCGCAGGGATCGGAGCCCAGCAACTCCGCCAGTTCAGGATTCGCAGCCAGCACAACGCCGTCCGCACCGCAGGCGCAGGCAGGCACGCCGATCAACGCAAGCGCGTCGGCTACAAAATCCGGAGTGGTGGACACACGATACCTAGGCAACATAGTTGGCAGATGATAAACCACATTATCTGCCGCCGCTATTAAAGCCTTTTCAGTGCACTCCTAAAAACGACAATGCCCGGCGAACCGGGCATCATCGTACCAGTTGACGTTTTTTTATCAGTGCGCAGTGGCTCCTGCTGCGCCGATGCCGGTTTCGGAACGCATCTGCTGCGCTTCAAAGCCGGCACGGTCGATGCGCGCGCGGCCGCTCTTGTCGAGCAGCGAGCACACCACGATGCAGAGGAAGGCCAGCGGCATCGAGAAGATGGCCGGCGAGGCATACGGGAACAGCGCATCCGCATGACCCAGCACATCCACCCACACCGACTTCGATACCAGCGTCAGGCCAACGGCGGTGATCAGGCCGACGAAGCCGCCGATAGTGGCGCCGCGCGTGGTGCAGTCCTTCCACAGCACGGACATGAACAGCACCGGGAAGTTGGCCGACGCCGCAATCGCAAACGCCAGCGATACCATGAAGGCGATGTTCTGCTTCTCGAACACGATGCCGAGCACCACGGCGACTATGCCGAGGATGACGGTGGTGATCTTCGATACTTTCAGTTCGCTGCCGGCAGCTGGTTTGCCCTTCTTGATGACAGTGGCGTACAAGTCGTGCGACACGGCCGATGCACCGGACAGGGTCAGGCCCGCAACCACGGCAAGGATAGTGGCGAAAGCCACAGCCGAGATAAAGCCGAGGAAGACATTGCCGCCCACGGCTTTGGCCAGGTGCACCGCCGCCATGTTGTTACCGCCCAGGAGCTTGCCCGCAGCGTCCTTGAATTCGGGATTGGTGCTCACCAGGACGATGGCGCCGAAGCCGATGATGAAGGTCAGCACGTAGAAGTAAGCGATCCAGGTAGTGGCCCAGAACACCGACTTGCGTGCTTCCTTCGCGCTAGGTACGGTGAAGAAGCGCATCAGGATGTGCGGCAGGCCGGCGGTGCCGAACATCAGCGCCATGCCGAACGAGATCGCGGACACAGGGTCCTTGATGAAGGTGCCCGGTCCCATGATGGCATCCTTCTTCGCGTGCAGCTCCACCGACTTGGCGAACAGCGCTTCAGGGCTGAAGTTAAACTGCGCCAGCACAGCAAAGGCCATGAAGCTGGCGCCGCCCAGCAGCATCACCGCTTTGATGATCTGTACCCAGGTGGTGGCGGTCATGCCGCCGAACAGCACGTAGATCATCATCAGCGTACCGACCAGCACCACCGCGATCCAGTACTCAAGGCCGAACAGCAGTTTAATCAGCTGGCCAGCGCCGACCATCTGCGCGATCAGGTAAAACGCCACCACCACCAGCGTGCCGGAAGCGGAGAAGATGCGGATAGGCTGCTGCTTGAAGCGGTAGGCTGCAACGTCTGCAAAGGTGAAGCGGCCCAGGTTGCGCAGGCGCTCCGCCATCAGGAAAGTGATGACGGGCCAGCCGACCAGGAAGCCGATGGCGTAGATCAGGCCATCGTAACCGTTCAGGAATACCGATGCGGAAATGCCGAGGAAGGATGCGGCCGACATGAAGTCGCCGGCGATGGCGAGGCCGTTCTGGAAACCGGTGATGCCGCCGCCGGCGGTGTAGAAGTCCGAGGCGGAGCGGGTCTTGGCCGCCGCCCACTTGGTGACGAACAGGGTGAACACCACAAACACCGCGAACATGACAATCGCGGTCCAGTTGGTGGGCTGCTTGACAGCCTGGCCGAGGTCACCGCCGGCCGCGAACGCGGCGCCGCTGGCGGCCAGCATCGTCAATGCTGCTGCGTTGCGTTTGAAGGCGCTCATGCTTTCACCTTCTCTTGGATAGCGTGGGTCAGTTCGTCGTAGCGGCTGTTGGCGCGGCGGACGTACACGCCGGTGACCAGCACCGTAAAGACAATGACGAACAGGCCAATCGGCATGCCCCAGGTCATAACGCCGTCGCCAGTTTTCTTGGCGAGGAATTCTTTATCGAATGCGATCAGCAGGATGTAGCCGTAATAGACCAGCATCATGAGCGCGGTGAGCGCCCAGCCGAAGCGGGAGCGCGATTTGACCAACTGGTGATAGTTGGGATCGCGCTTGATTTTTTGTACAAGGTCGTCATGCATGATGTGTCTCCTTTTTTAATTTATGAGGCCAGATTAAAGCCGGAGACTTACCGCTCGCTTACGCGCGCAATTATTTTTCGAGCGCGCGCTGAATCTGCTGTAATGATGACGGGTCCTCAATCGACGTGAGGTCGCCAGGGTTGCGGCCTTCGCAGATCGCTTGAATGGAGCGGCGCAGCAGCTTGCCCGAACGCGTCTTCGGCAATTGCGTGACGAAGTACACGCGCGCAGGCCGCGCCACTGCGCCGAGTTGGCGGTCTACTACCGCCATCACATCCTGCTCGCTGGTGGCCGCGCCAGCGTCTTTGAGGATCGCGAATGCCACCGCCACCTGCCCTTTGATCTTGTCCTCCACGCCCACTACCGCAACCTCGGAGACATTCGGGTGGCTGGTGATGGACTCCTCGATTTCGCGCGTGCCGAGGCGATGGCCAGCGACGTTGATCACGTCATCAGTGCGGCCGAGGATGAAGTAGTAGCCGTCCGCATCGCGCACGCCCCAGTCGAAGGTCGAGTACAACATCTTGCCGTTCGATTCGGTCCAGTAGGTGTCGACGAAACGCTGGTCGTCGCCGTACACGGTCTGCATGCAGCCTGGCGGCAGCGGACCTTCGATCATCACCACGCCTTTTTCGCTGGCGCCGCATTCGACGCCGGTGGACTCGTTCACCAGCTTAACCTTGTAGCCATACATCGCCACACCGGGGCTACCCAGCCTGGTCGGTGCGTCTTCGATGCCCTTGGCGATGGAGAGGATGGGCCAGCCGGTTTCGGTCTGCCAGTAGTTGTCGATGATCGGCACGCCGAGTTCACCGGCAATCCAGCTGGACGTGGTTTCATCGAGCGGCTCGCCGGCCAGGTACAGCGCCTTCAGTGAAGACTTGTCATATTTGCGCATGAACTCCGGCGCCTGCTTGCGCAGCACGCGGATCGCGGTCGGCGCGGAGAACATGCGCGTCACTTTGTACTTCTCGACGATGCTCCACCAGATGCCGGGGTCGGGACAGAGCGGCGTTCCTTCGTACATGATGGTGGCCATGCCGGCGATCAGCGGGCCATACACAATGTATGAGTGACCGACTACCCAGCCGATATCGGAAGTGGCAAAGAAAGTCTCGCCGGCCTTGCCGCAGAAGTTGTGCTTCATCGACGCCGCCAGCGCCACCGCGTAACCGCCTACGTCGCGCTGAACGCCTTTCGGCTTGCCGGTGGTGCCGGAGGTGTAGAGGATGTAGGAAGGTTCGTTCGATTCCAGCCATTCGACCGGCACCTGCGCCGCAAGGTGCGATGCACACAGCGCGGAGTAATCCACGTCGCGCCCGGCCACGCGCTCCATAGGAGCAAGGCCGCGGTCCACCAGCAGCACGCGTGCCGGCTTGGCGGAGGACAGTGCAATCGCTTCGTCCAGCAGCGGCTTGTAGGGAATGGCCTTGCCGTTGCGCGAACCGGCATCGGCGGAAACGATCAGCACAGGCCTGGCGTCTTCGATGCGGCTGGCCAGGCTGTTGGCGGCAAAGCCGCCGAACACCACCGAATGCACCGCACCGATGCGCGCACAGGCCAACATGGCGAATGCCGCTTCGGCGATCATCGGCATGTAGATCAGCACACGGTCGCCCTTGCGCACACCCAGCGATTGCATCATCGCCGCGAAGCGCTGGACTTCCGCCCGCAGTTCGTTGAAGGAGTAGCTGCGCTCCGTGTTGGTTTCGGTGGAGATGGCGATCAGCGCGGGCTTGTCGCCCAGCCCGCCCGGTAGGCACCAGCGGTCCACCGCGTTGTGACACAGGTTGGTCCGTCCGCCCACGAACCAGCGGGCAAACGGCGGCCGGGAATAATCCAGCACCTGAGAGAACGGCGTATTCCAATCGATGAGCGCAGCTTCGTCGCGCCAGAACTGCTCCGGCGCGGCGATAGAGCGCTGATAAAAATCAGCGTAGTTCATGTCTCCTCCATTTTTATCGGTACAGCATAGCAGGAGACGCTTACCGCTCTCTTACGTCGGTACGCGCACCCAGCCTTCCATCAGCACGCGCGCGCTGCGGCTCATGACAGCTTTTGTCACGCTCCATTCGCCGTCCTGCTGCACTGCTTCCGCGCCGACCCGCAAGGTACCGGACGGATGGCCGAAGCGCACCGCACTGCGTTCACCGCCGCCGGCCGCCAGGCTCACCAGCGTGCCCGGAATGGCGGCCGCCGTGCCGATGGCCACCGCAGCGGTGCCCATCATGGCGTGATGCAGCTTGCCCATCGAGAGCGCGCGCACCAGCAGGTCGATATCGCCCGCCGCTACTTGCTTGCCGCTCGACGCGATGTAGGACTTCGGCGGCGCCACAAACGCCACCTTCGGCGTGTGCTGACGCGTGGCCGCTTCGCTCAGGTCCTTGATGAGGCCCATGCGCAGCGCACCGTGGGCACGGATGGTTTCGAACATCGCCAGTGCCTTCGCGTCGCCGTTGATGGCGTCCTGCAGTTCGGTTCCGGTGTAGCCGATGGCGTCGGCGTTGACGAAGACGGTCGGGATGCCGGCGTTGATCATGGTCGCCTTCAGCGTGCCGACGCCGGGGACTTCCAGATCATCCACCAGTTGGCCGGTCGGGAACATCGAACCGCCCGCGCCCTCTTCCTCCGCTGCCGGGTCCATGAACTCCAGCTGGACTTCGGCCGCAGGGAAGGTCACGCCATCGAGTTCGAAGTCGCCGGTTTCCTGTACTTCGCCGTTGGTCATCGGGATGTGGGCGATGATGGTCTTGCCGATGTTGGCCTGCCACACCCGCACCACCGCCGCGCCATCACGCGGCACACGGGCCGGATCAACCAGGCCACCGCTGATGGCGAAGGCGCCCACAGCTGCGGACAGGTTGCCGCAGTTGCCGCTCCAGTCGACAAAGGCCTTGTCAATCGAGACCTGGCCGAAAAGGTAGTCGACATCATGGTCGTCGCGCGTGCTCTTCGCCAGGATCACCGTCTTGCTGGTGCTGGACGTTGCGCCGCCCATGCCGTCGATTTGCTTGCCGTATGGGTCCGGGCTGCCGATCACACGCAGCAGCAGCTGGTCGCGCGCGGCGCCCGGCTGCTGCGCGGCTGGCGGCAGATCCTGCAAGCGGAAGAACACGCCCTTGCTGGTACCGCCACGCATGTACGTGGCGGGGATTTTGATTTGCGGTTTGTGCGTCATTTAAGCTGCCTTTGCCGATTCAAGGAAGTCCTGCGCAAAGCGCTGCAGCACGCCGCCTGCTTCGTAGATCGACACGTCTTCCGACGAATCGAGACGGCAGATCACCGGCACTTCCACGCGCTCGCCATTGCGGCGATTGATCACCAGCGTGAGCGTGCCGCGCGGGGTGCGCTCGCCGATCACGTCGAAGGTCTCGGTGCCATCGATGCCCAAGGTCAGGCGGTTCACGCCCGGCTGGAACTCCAGCGGCAACACACCCATGCCCACCAGATTGGTGCGGTGAATGCGCTCGAAGCCTTCAGCCACGATCACTTCCACGCCAGCCAGGCGCACGCCCTTGGCCGCCCAGTCACGCGACGAACCCTGGCCGTAGTCAGCGCCGGCGATCACAATCAGCGGCTGCTTGCGGTCCATGTAAGTCTCGATGGCTTCCCACATGCGCGTCACTTTGCCTTCCGGCTCGATGCGCGCCAGCGAACCGGCTTTCACCTTGCCGTCCGCATCTCGCACCATTTCGTTCTTCAGCGTTGGATTGGCGAAGGTGGCGCGTTGCGCGGTCAGGTGGTCGCCGCGGTGGGTGGCGTAGGAGTTGAAGTCCTCTTCCGGCAGCCCCATTTTATGCAGGTATTCGCCGGCCGCCGAATCCATCATGATCGCATTCGATGGCGACAGGTGGTCAGTGGTGATGTTATCGCCAAGGACCGCCAGTGCGCGCATGCCTTTCAGCGTGCGCTCGCCTGCCAGCGCGCCTTCCCAGTACGGCGGACGGCGGATGTAGGTCGATTGCGGACGCCAGTCGTACAGCGGTTCGGCGCGTTCGGCCTCGCCCTCGCTGCGCGCGAACATCGGGATGTAGACTTTGCGGAAGTGATCCGGCTTGACCGACGAGGCCACAATGGCGTCAATCTCCTCGTCGCTCGGCCACAGGTCTTTCAGCGTGATGGTTTTGCCGCTCGCGTCATGGCCCAGCACATCCTTCTCGATATCGAAGCGGATGGTACCGGCGATGGCGTAAGCCACCACCAGCGGCGGCGAAGCCAGGAAGGCCTGCTTGGCGTACGGGTGGATACGGCCGTCGAAGTTGCGGTTGCCCGACAGGACAGCGGTCGCGTACAGGTCGCGCTCCACCACTTCTTTTTGAATCACAGGGTCCAGCGCACCGGACATGCCGTTGCACGAGGTGCAGGCATACGCCACCACGCCGAAGCCCAGCTTTTCCAGTTCCGGCATCAGGCCTGCTTCTTCGAGGTACAGCGTGACGGCCTTGGAGCCTGGCGCCAGCGAGGACTTGACCCACGGCTTGCGCAGCAGGCCGGCCTTGTTGGCGTTACGCGCCAGCAGGCCGGCGGCGATCATGTTGCGCGGGTTGTTGGTGTTGGTGCAGCTGGTGATGGCGGCGATGATGACCGCGCCATCCGGCATCTTGCCCGGCTCATTTTCCACCACGCCCGAAATGCCGCGCGCAGCCAGCTCGCTGGTCGGCACGCGCTTGTGCGGATTGGATGGACCGGCGATGTTGCGCACCACGGTCGACAGGTCAAACTTCAGCACGCGCTCGTACTCCGCCGTTTTCAGGCTGTCCGACCACAGGCCGGTGTGCCTGGCGTACTGTTCGACCAGCTCCACCAGCGCGTCATCGCGGCCGGTCAGCTTGAGGTACTTGATGGTCTGCTCGTCGATGGAGAACATCGCGGCGGTAGCACCGAATTCCGGCGCCATGTTGGAGATGGTGGCGCGGTCGCCCAGCGTCAGCGCGGTGGCGCCTTCGCCGTAGAACTCGAGGTAGGCCGACACCACTTTTTCCTTGCGCAGGAATTCGGTCAGCGCCAGCACGGTGTCAGTGGCGGTGATGCCCGGCTGCGGCTTGCCGCTCAGTTCAACGCCGATGATGTCCGGGAGGCGCATCCACGAGGCGCGCCCCAGCATCACGGTTTCCGCTTCCAGGCCGCCGACGCCGATGGCGATCACGCCCAGCGCATCGACCATCGGGGTGTGCGAGTCGGTGCCGACCAGCGTGTCCGGATAGGCCACGCCATCGGTTACCTGAATCACCGGCGACATGCGTTCCAGATTAATCTGGTGCAGGATGCCGTTACCCGGCGGGATCACGTCCACGTTCTGGAAGGCTTTCTTGGTCCAGTCGATGAAGTGGAAGCGGTCTTCGTTGCGGCGGTCTTCAATTGCGCGGTTCTTGTCGAAGGCTTGCGGATCGAAGCCGCCGCATTCCACCGCCAGCGAGTGGTCCACCACCAGCTGCGTCGGCACCACCGGATTGACCAGCGCAGGATCGCCGCCCTGCTGGGCGATGGCGTCGCGCAGGCCGGCCAGGTCCACCAGCGCGGTCTGGCCGAGAATGTCATGGCACACCACGCGGGCCGGGAACCATGGGAAGTCGAGATCGCGCTTACGTTCGATCAGCTGCGACAGAGAGGCATTGAGCGTGGCCGGATCGCAGCGGCGCACCAGGTTTTCCGCCAGTACGCGCGAGGTGTACGGCAGCTTGGCCCAGGCGCCTGGCTGGATCGCATCGACCGCTTCACGCGCGTCGAAGTAGTCTAGCTGGCTGCCCGGCAGGGCTTTACGGAATTGGGTGTTCATGATTATTGACGGTCCTTGATCGGGACGAATTTCAGGTCTTCAGGGCCGACATAGTTGGCGCTTGGGCGAATGATCTTGTTGTCGATGCGCTGCTCGATGATGTGCGCCGACCAGCCGGAGGTGCGCGAGATGACGAACAGCGGCGTGAACATCGCGGTCGGCACGCCCATCATGTGGTACGACACGGCGGAGAACCAGTCCAGGTTCGGGAACATTTTTTTGATTTCCCACATCACCGATTCAAGCCGTTCGGCGATATCGAACATCTTGGTCGAACCGGCTTCTTCGGACAGCTGGCGCGCCACTTCCTTGATGACCACATTGCGCGGGTCGGACACGGTGTACACCGGGTGGCCGAAGCCGATCACCACTTCCTTGTTGGCGACGCGGCTGCGGATATCGGCTTCTGCTTCGTCCGGATTATCGTAGCGCTTCTGGATTTCGAACGCGACTTCGTTGGCGCCGCCGTGCTTAGGACCGCGCAGCGCGCCGATGGCGCCGGTGATGGCCGAGTGGATATCGGAGCCGGTGCCCGAGATCACGCGGCTGGTGAAGGTCGAGGCGTTGAATTCATGTTCAGCGTACAGGATCAGCGAGGTGTGCATCGCGCGCACCCACGAATCGCGCGGCTTCTCGCCGTGCAGCAGGTGCAGGAAATGGCCGCCGATGGAGTCGTCGTCGGTTTCCACTTCGATGCGCTTGCCGTTATGGCTGTAGTGATACCAGTACAGCAGCATGGAGCCGAAGGATGCCATCAGGCGATCGGCGATATCGCGCGCGCCCGGGGTGTTGTGGTCGTCCTTTTCAGGCAGCACGCAGCCCAGCACCGAGACGCCGGTACGCATCACGTCCATTGGGTGAGCCGATGCAGGCAGTGCTTCCAGTGCCGACTTCACTGCTTGCGGCAGGCCGCGCAGCGATTTCAGTTTGGCCTTGTAGCCCTTCAGTTCCGCGATGGTTGGCAGTTTGCCGTGGACCAGCAGGTAGGCGATTTCTTCGAACTCGCAGGTGGTGGCGACGTCCAGAATGTCGTAGCCGCGATAGTGCAGGTCATTGCCGGTTTTGCCGACGGAGCACAGCGCGGTGTTACCGGCTGCGACACCCGACAGGGCCACGGATTTTTTTGGTTTGAAAGTGGTAGCTTCGGTCATTTCATTATCTCCAGTGTTGCGTCGTTCCGGCGAAGGCCGGAATCCAATAGAACGCTTGCTCAGCTTGGATTCCGGCCTTCGCCGGAATGACGTGTGGTTATTTCTTTTGTGCGGCGAACAGGGCATCCAGCTTCTGTTCAAAGTCGTGATAGTTGATGCGTTCGTAGAGTTCTGCGCGGGTCTGCATGGTGTCGACCACATTCTTCTGCGTGCCGTCGCGGCGAATCGCGCCGTAGACGTTTTCCGCCGCCTTGTTCATGGCGCGGAAGGCGGACAGCGGGTACAGCACCAGGCCCACGTCGGCGCTACGCAATTCGTCCACGGTGAACAGCGGGGTCGAACCGAATTCGGTGATGTTGGCCAGCACCGGCACTTTGACGGCGGCGGCGAATTTTTTATACATATCGAGGCTGATCATCGCTTCCGGGAAGATCATGTCGGCGCCGGCTTCCACGCAGGCGACGGCGCGTTCGATCGCGGCGTCCAGGCCTTCCACGGCCAGCGCATCGGTGCGGGCCATGATGACGAATTGGTCGTCGGTGCGCGCATCGACAGCGGCGCTGATGCGGTCCACCATCTCTTGTTTCGACACGATCTCCTTGCCTGGGCGATGGCCGCAGCGCTTCGCGCCCACCTGATCTTCGATGTGCATGGCGGCGGCGCCGAACTTGATCATCGACTTGACGGTGCGCGCCACGTTGAAGGCCGAGGCGCCGAAGCCGGTGTCGACGTCGACCAGCAGCGGCAGGTCGCACACGTCGGTGATGCGGCGCACGTCGGTCAGCACGTCATCGAGGTTGGAGATGCCCAGGTCCGGCAGGCCGAGCGAACCCGCCGCCACGCCGCCGCCCGACAGGTAGATCGCCTTGAAGCCGGCGCGCTTGGCCAGCAAGGCGTGGTTGGCGTTGATGGCGCCGACGACCTGCAGCGGGGATTCTTCCTGGACGGCTTTGCGGAACGCGGCGCCTGCGGAGTAGTGAGTCATGTTGGGACCTTTCGATGTTGCGTTGAAGTTGGGCTCTCTAGTGCAAGGGCTGTGCCACACCGGCCCGCTATATAAATCAAGCACTTATACCACACGCGGCGTTTCAAAATGAAACACTGAAACGAATTTGAACTATAATTGAAACATGCGACATTCCACGCCCCTGCCCGTAGACGCCAACGACAAGCCAGTTATCTGGACGGTTTCCGTCTCACGCCTGTCCGATCTGTTCCGCGATATCACGCTGGAATACGACAGCCTGGCGACCATTGAGCCGATCAATCTCGGTTTCGACGAAGCGGCCAAACACATCCGCGAACGCCTCGCCACCGAGCGCTGCGATGCGGTGATCGCGGCCGGCTCCAACGCGGCGTATCTGAAAGGCCGCCTGTCGGTGCCGGTGGTGATTGCGAAGTTCAGCGGGCTCGATGTGATGCAGGCGCTGGCGCGCGCGCGGCGCGTGTCGGACCGCATCGGCATCGTCACTTATCAAGACCGGCTGGCGGAGCTGGCCGAGTTTTCCAGCACCTTCGGTTTCGACGTGGCGCAGCGTACTTACGTCACCGAGGAAGATGCGCGCGCGCAGATCAACGATTTGAAGGCGGCCGGCATCAAGGCGATTGTGGGCGCGGGCCTGATTACCGACCTCGCCGAGGAAGCGGGATTGACCGGCGTGTTCGTGTACTCGGCCGCCTCGATCCGCCACGCGTTTGATGACGCGCTGGAGATGGCGCGTTTGACGCAGCTGGAATCGAGCCGCAGCCGCGTGCGCGGCGCGGTGGTGACGGACACGCTGCGCGCCAAGCATGGCATCAACGATCTGCGCGGCGATTCGGCGGCGATGGAGACGGTGCGGCAGGCGGTGGTGCTGTACGCGAAGTCGCCGGCCACGGTGCTGATTCAGGGCGAAACCGGATGCGGCAAGGAGCTGGTGGCACAGGCCATCCATCGCGAAGCGCCGCGCACCTTGGGCCAGAACCGCCCGTTCGTGGCGGTGAACTGCGGCGCGATTGCGGAATCGCTGCTGGAGTCGGAATTGTTCGGCCACGAAGAAGGCGCGTTCACTGGCGCGCGGCGCGGCGGGCACGCGGGCTTGTTTGAGGCAGCCAATCGCGGCACGCTGTTCCTCGATGAAATCGGCGAGATGCCGTTGACGCTGCAAACGCGCCTGCTGCGCGTGCTGGAAGAGCGCGAGGTGGTGCGGGTGGGCGGCACGCGGCCGATACCGGTCAATGTGCGCATCATCAGCGCCACCCACTGCGACCTTGAGCAGCGCGTGCGCGATGGACGCTTCCGCGCGGACCTGTTCTACCGGCTGGCGGTGCTTCGTCTCACGCTGCCACCGTTGCGCACGCGTGTCGAGGACGTGCTGCCGTTGGCCGAATGGTCGCTGAAGAATGCGCTGGCGTCGCTGGGCGCGCGGCCGCATCCCAACCTGCACGCCGAGATGACGGCATGCGCCCCGCTGCTGCAACGCTACGACTGGCCCGGCAACGTGCGTGAACTGCGCAACCTGACCGAACGCCTGGCCCTGTTCCTCGCCGCCGAACCGCTGCAAGCGCTGACACCCGCCTTCGTTCTCAGCGTCGCCCCCGAACTCGCCGCCCGCCCGGCCGCGCCGCCGCAAGCAGCATGGCCTCACGCACCCGCGCCTGCTCCTGCCTGGGACGCCGGCATTGCGCCATACGCATCGCCGCAGGCGGTGCCCGGTCTGCCCGCGCCAGCGGAGCGCATATCCGACGTGCTGGCCCGCTTCGGCGGCCGCCGCGACGCCGCCGCCGACTACCTCGGCATCAGCCGCACCACCCTGTGGCGCAAGCTCAAAGCCGAGGGCTGATTGATCCACATCAGCCTGCTTTCACTCTCCGTTTGACCTGCTATAGTGGATATGACCACTATGGTTCATGTGGCAAATCGTCGAAAATCACCGAGTCGTAAAACAGCTCTCCGGCAAGGCTCCGGTTGAGGTGCATAAACGCTATGAGAAATGGAAACAGACCGCCAGTGCGCTCGGACCCGCAGGATTGGAAGCAATCCGGGGGTTACATGATGAGGCGTTGCGTGGCAAATGGGCAGGTCATCGCGCATCCCGCCTCGGCCTTAAATGGCGTGTGATATATGAAGTCGTTGAAGACGCATTTCTGATTCGGGTTGTGGAGGTCAACGCTCATGACTACAAAAAACACTAAACTGAACGGTTTTCAGCCGGCACGGAAACTGATTGAGGTTTCTGTTGGTGATTCGGTGCGCATCATGCGCGAGTTTAACGAACTTACTCAAACAGAGTTAGCGCAAATGACCGGCATCCCCCTCTGCACTATTGCGGCGATAGAAAGCGACCAGCTCGAACTCGGTCCTGGTCAAAGCGAAGTACTCGCCCGAGCCCTGAAATGCACACCGAAGATTCTCTCTAGCTGACTACCGTTCATCACTGCGGCGAAACCGTCCATCCCAAAACCATCGCCGCTGGTGTGGTGCGGCGATAGCATGGCTCCACTCACTCACCAATGGAGAACGCTATGCTGAAGAAAATCATTGCCACCCTCGCCACCACGCTGGCACTGGGCCACGCAGCCGCCGCCGAGCATCCTGCCTTCAAGGTCGACGTCATCGGCAAGGGCACGCCCATCATCCTGATCCCCGGCCTCGGCTCGTCCGGCGAAGTGTGGAACGGCACGGTGCAACGCTACTGCGGCAACCACCAGTGTCACGTGCTGACACTGGCAGGTTTCGCCGGCGTACCGGCCATCAACAGCCCGCTGATCGCCACCGCCGAACAGCAGCTGAGCGACTATATCGCTACGCAAAAGCTCGACCGTCCCACCGTCATTGGCCATAGCCTTGGCGGTTTCCTCGGCATGAAGCTGGCGTCCGATCATCCCGCGCAAGTCGGCCGCCTGGTCATCGTCGATACCATGCCGGCATTGATGGTGGCGCGCATGCCCGGCACCACACCGGCGCAGATGAAGGAGATTGCCGAAGGCATGCGCACCCGCATGCAGGCGCAAACGCCGGAGGCTATGCTCGCCGTCACCCAGCAATCGCTACGCACCATGATCAGCAAGCAGGAAGACATCGACCGCGCCATGGACTGGGCCAAACAATCCGACCGCGCCACCGTGATCAACACGATGGCCGAAATGACCGCCGAAGATTTACGTCCCGGCCTGGCCCGCATCACCGCGCCGACGCTGGTGCTGGGCAGCTGGATCGCCTACAAGGACTATGGCAGCAAGGACAGCTTCACCCAGCTGTACCAGCAGCAGTACCAGCAACTGCCCAAGGTGCAGGTGGAGCTGGCCGACAACGCGCGCCACTTCATCATGTACGACGATCCGGCTTGGATGTATGATCGCATTGATAACTTTCTTAACTAAGCCATGACCCAACACCGCCCCTTCATCGCGCGCCTGAACTGGTACTGGATTTTCCAGCTGGCCGGCTGGGGCTTTCTTCCGCTGTTCGCCACCATCACCGGCGCAACGCGCGTGCCGGGTCTGATCTGGGTGATGTGGTGGGGAGCCGGCAGCGGCATCATCATCTCCGACCTGTGGCATCGCTTTATCAAGCGCCGCACGTTCAACGGACGGCCGGTCAGCTGGAAGGTGGTGCTGTGCGGCGTGCTGGTATTGGGCACGGCTCATACCTTCGTGCAGTACATCGGTTTCCTGGTATTCGTTGCTTCGATGGTGGTGCACGGTTTAGGCTGGGTGCCGGGTGCGTTGGTGTCATGGTGGGCGATTTACTTTGTGTGGAATATCATCTACATGGCGGTGCTGTCGCTGCGCCGCGCCAACCGCGCCGAGGCGGAATCGCTGCGATTGGAAGTCGCCGCCAAGGATGCGGAGCTGCGCGCCTTGCAGGCGCAGGTCAATCCGCACTTCTTCTTCAACAGTATGAACAGCGTGCGCGCGCTGATTTACGAAGACCAGAACGCCGCCGCGCAGATGATCGACCAGCTGGCAAGCGTGATGCGCTACGCGCTGCAGTCGGGCCACTACGACACGGTCCCGCTGTCGGCAGAGATTGAGGCGGTGCAGGCTTATCTCGCCATCGAGAAGATCCGCTTTGAAGAACGCATGCAGGTCAGCGTGGAGATCGGCCTCGGTCTTGAAAAGGTCCGTATCCCGCCGATGTCGCTGCAAACGCTGGTGGAGAATGCGGTCAAATACGGTGTCGAGGCCAGTCCTTCCGGCAGCGAGATCCGCATCCGCGCGCAGCGTGTGGACGACGGTGCGGTGCGCATCGAAATCGCCAATCTCGGTGCGATTGTGCCGTTTGCGAATTCCACCAAGGTGGGCCTGGTCAACACCCGCAAGCGGCTGGCGCTGGCCCTGGGCGCCAACGCGCAGCTGGATTTATCGGAGAACAGTGGCTGGGTACGCGCCACGCTCACCTTGCCGGAGGCGGCGTAATGCGGGCGTTGCTGATCGATGACGAGCGCCTCGCGCGGGCCGAACTGCGACGTCTGCTGGCGGCGCATCCCGAAGTGGAAATCGTGGGCGAAGCGGTCAACGCTGCGGACGGCGTACAGCAAATCCAGGCACTCAAGCCCGACCTGATTTTCCTCGACGTGCAAATGCCCGGCGGTTCCGGCTTCGACATGCTGGCCGCGCTGGAGGAAGCACCGGAAGTCATCTTCACCACCGCCTTCGATCAATACGCGCTGCAAGCGTTTGAAGTGAACGCGCTCGATTACTTGCAGAAGCCGATCCAGGCCGCGCGCATGGCATCCGCCCTGCAACGCTGCGCCGCGCGCCATCACCGGGAGGCCGCGTCCACCGCGAGCCGCAAGCTATTCATCAAGGACGGCGAACGATGCTGGTTCGTGGCGCTGGAAGATATCCGCCTGTTCGAGTCCGACGGCAACTACACGCGCGTCTACTTCGACCATCACCAGCCGCTGATGCTGCGCTCCCTGAACCAGCTGGAAGAAAAGCTCGATCCATCGCGCTTCTTCCGCGCCAGCCGCCGCCACATCGTCAACCTCGACCACGTCGAACAAGTCGCGCCCAACGACGCCGGCGGCCTCGATCTCACCCTGCGCGACCAACTCGCGATCGAAGTCTCCCGCCGCCGCGCCCCGCAATTCAAGGCGCTGACCAGCATTTAGCCGCGCAGCGCTTGCGCTGGCGGCAGGCGCATGGCGGTGCGGGTGTGGCGGGTGGTGGCGATGAGGGCGACGGCCAGGGTTAGCAGCAGCGCAAGGGCCAGGGCCCAATAGCCAATGGGGGCGCGTTCGATGTAGTGGCTCAGGTGGCGCTCGATCAGCAGCAGTGCGACCGGCAGGCTGATGATGGCCGCGGCCAGGATCAATGCTCCGGTTTCGCGGATCACCAGCAGGCCAATGTCGGTGCTGCGCGCGCCGTGCAGTTTGCGCAGGACGATTTCGCGGGCGCGGCGCTGCACGGAATTGGCCGACAAGGCGTAGGTGCCGAAGGCGGCGATCATCAATGCGATGCCCGTTGCTACCGCCAGCAATCGCGCCATACGCGCATCTTCGGCGTAGTGGGCTTCCAGCACATCCGCTGCGCGATAAATCTTGGGGATCGCGTCGGGGAAGTAGCTCGGCCACAGGGCCTGTGCGGCACGCTCGACTTCCGCCGGTGCGCCCGCCGCGCGCACGCTCAGCACCATGCCCTGCTTGCCTAGCGCGTAGGCCGTCGCCGCAGGCGCTTCGCGCAGTGAGCGGAATCGCAGCTCCGGTGCGATGCCGACGATGCGCGCGGTGATCACCGCGTTGTTGAAAGCGGTGAAAGTCACGGTCTGCCCTACCGCTTGCCCGGCGCTGGCGAAACCCAGCGCGCGTGCGGCGACGGCGTTTACCACCATCGTGGCCGCATCGTCATCCTTGTCCACAGCGGACTGGAACAAGCGCCCTGCTGCCGGCGCGACGCCGTACAGTTCAAAGAAGTTGGCGCTCACGGTTTTCATTTCCATCGACGCGGACACGCCGCCGGGCCGCGTGAGGGTACGTGTCCACAGCCAGTCGAGACGGCCAACCGGGTCTTCGGAAATCGCCACGCCTGCCACGCCGGGTTGCGCTTTCAAGGCAGAGATGAAGCGCGCGGCCTTTTCTTCATCACGCACATGGCCCGGCATATCGACCATCACCAGAGGCGACGGATCGAAGCCAGGCGCGGCGCGCATTGCATATCCGGTTTGCCATGCAACGGCGATGGCGACGCTGGCCAGGCCCATCGCGACAGCGATCTGCACCACCGTCAGCGCGCGCCGCCAGCGCATGCTGCCGCGCGATTCAGTATCCGCCCGGCCCGCCAGCACCTGCGTCGGATGTACGCGCAGCGCGATCCATGCCGGATAAGCCGCCGTCGCTGCGCCCAGCAAGGCGCCGATGCCAAACGCCAGCGCGATGTTCAGCGGCGAGAACACGCCATCCAGCTGGCGGTTGACCAGCTGCGCAAAGACAGGAAGCGCCAGCCACGCCAGCAGCAGCCCAAGCGCGGTCGCCGCCGTCGCCACCAGCACCGACTCCAGCAGGAATTGCAGCACGATCTGCGGCACGCCGGCCCCCAGCACCTTGCGCAGCGCGATTTCGCGCTGGCGGCGCAGCACGCGCACGGTGCTCAGGTTGACGTAGTTGATCGCTGCCAGCAGCAGGATCAGTGCCGCCAGCACCGCCAGCCCGGCGACGATGGTCGGATTGGCACGGTCGCCCGGTAGCGCGATAAAACTGTTGACGACCTTATCGTCGAAGTAGGCGTCGCGCAGCGGCGTGATGGCCAGTTCGATCGCCTTGCGCTGGCCGAGCCGTTCGCGCACTTCGGGCGGGAACTGGTTCAGCGCAGGCGCCTTGTCGACGGCTTGCTGCAGGCGTTCGAGTACAGATGGCAGCGAAGCGCCAGGCTTCAGGCGCAACAGGGTCTTGGCCATCCAGCCATGTTCACCGGTCAGCATTTCGTGGCGGATGTCCGGCTCCACTACCGCGCCGTTCACGCCGAACAGGATTTCAAATGGAATGGTGGTATTGGCCGGCGGCGACGGCACTACCGCGCCGACCTGCATGGTATGACCTTCCGCCGTGATGGTGCGGCCCAGTGCATCACGTGTGCCGAACAAGCGCAGCGCGCCGGCTTCGGTGATGACGAAACGGTCCGGCCGTTCCAGTGCCGTCGCCATGTCGCCTTGCAGCGCGCGCATGCCGAGCAGCGAAGGAAAACCGGGCAGCACGATCAGGCTGCGCACCGTCATCAGCTGGCGGCCGGAGCGCACCGTCAGCGGCGTGATTTCGGGACGGGCGGGAATGTAGCTGGTGGCATCGGCCACGCCCGGCGTTTGCAGCGCCGTCTCGCGCAAGAACATGGGCGCGATATCGAACAGCGGCGACGATGGCTCGACATTGAAGTGGTGCTTGACCACATACACCTGCTCCACCTGCGGCACGTGGCTGTCGTACTCCATCGAGTAGCGCACAAAGCCAAGCAGCAGCAAGCTCGCCGCCAGGCCTATACCCAGGCTCAGTATCGCGGTCAGTGTGTAGGCGGGTTCCTGTACCAGTGTGCGCCAGCCAATGCGTAAATCCATGTGCTCAATCCTGTGATGAAGTTATCGCATCAAACTGCAACATCCATGCCACGCACTTTAGAGGCATGCTTTGTCCGGAACTGAACGCAAGTTGAACAAACCAGTGTTCAATTCCGGACATTACATCACTTGGCCTTGATCGGGAAGGCCGGATGCACAGGACGCACCGGCGGATTTTTCGCCAGTTCGGCCTTGATGACCTCAATCGCCTTTTCCAGTTGCGGATCGCGGCCGGCAATCACGTCGGCCGGATTCTGGTCGATCTCGATATCCGGCGCCACGCCTTCGTTCTCCACGCCCCAGCCTTTATCGCGGGTCCAGAACGCGAGGTTAGGCGCGGTGATGGTGCCGCCATCCAGCAGCACCGGGAAGCCGAGAACGCCAACCAGCCCGCCCCACGTGCGCTTGCCGATCAATGGTCCCATTTGGTTTTGACGGAACATCCACGGCAGCAGGTCGCCGCCCGAGCCGGCGGTTTCGTCGATCAGCATCGCCCGCGGCCCCTGAATCGAAGCCGATGGCGTCTTCATATCGGCGCCATAACGCATGCTCCACCAGGCGATCTCCTTCTTCTGCAAAATCTCGAGGTAGTAATCGGCCACGCTGCCACCGCCGTTGAAACGCTCGTCGATGATCACCGCGTCCTTGTCGGCCTGCGGGAAGAAGTAGCGCTTGAAGTAGGTGTGGCCCAGCGTCGCCGTATTCGGCACATAGACGTAGGCGACGCGGCCGCCAGTGGCCGCATTGACCTTGCGGATATTCCCCTCGATCCAGTCACGGTTGCGCAACGCGTCTTCAGCGGCCACCGGCACCACGGTGATGGTGCGCGATTTGCTGCCGTCCGCATTCGGGCCGACGGTAATGTCGATGGCCTTGTTGGCAGTGTTCTCGAACGCGCTATACAGATTGGTCGGCGCGTGCAGCGGACGGCCATCCACCGCCAGCAGATATTCGCCGGCCTTGACGTTGAGGCCCGGCTCCGTCAGCGGCGCGCGCAAGGCCGGGTTCCAGTTCAGGCCACCGTAGATTTTCTTGAAGCGGTAGCGGCCTTCGCTCACTTCGTAGTCCGCGCCCAGCAGGCCGCCCGGCACCGGCTTGGCGTCGGTGAAGAAATCGCCGCCGCCACCGCGATGGTGGCCGACGCCCAATTCGCTGCACAGCCACTGGATCAGGCGATTCAGGTCCGCGCGGCTGGACAGCTCGGGCAGGAATTGCGCGTACTTGGCGCGCATCTTGTTCCAGTCGGCGCCGTGCATGCCGGGGTCGTAGAAGTAGTCGCGGTTGATGCGCCATGCTTCGTTGAAGATTTGCGCCCATTCGGCACGCGGTTCGGCGCGCACTTCGATGGCTTCCACCTTGATCTTGCCCTCGCCCGGCGTCAGCGTCTTGGCGGTGGCGCTGCCCATCGCCCATGCTTCCTTCTGGCGGTACAGCAGCTTCTTGCCGTCGGCAGAGATCTCGAACTGATTCGCCTCAGGCAGCAGCGTTTCGGCCTTGCGGTCCTTCAGGTCGAAGCGCTGGATGGCTTTCTTGCCGTCGCTCTCGCGCAGGAAGAAGATCTGGCCGGCCTCCCCTGTCTGCAGGTCGGACAGTTCGGCAGCAGGTATCGGCAAATCGACGATGCGGGTTTCGATGCCATCAAAATCGATGGAGATCGGCGCGACCGGTGCGACTGCGACTTTGGGATCGTCACGCCCAGTCTTCGGATCGATCTTCGGTGCTTCCGGCTTGGCCGCGGCGGCGGTCACTGGCGCGGCAGGCGGCGCGGACTTCTCTTCGTCGCTCTCCTTGATCAGCGGCGACGGCAGGTCGCGCCGCAGCGTCGCCATCCAGATGGTGCGCGTGACGCGGTTGTCTTCGTTCTGCTGCGAGAACCAGTTGTTGCTCGGCCCCGCATTGGTCGAGGCGAAGAAGTACAGGTACTTGCCGCTCTTGTCGAACACCGGATCGACCACGTCGGACAAGCCGTCCGTTACCTGCCATGATTTGTTCTGCTCCAGCGAATAGATGTAGGCGCTGCGCGTGTAGGTCATCGAGTTGAGCGCATAGGCGATCCAGCGCGAGTCCGGCGCCCATGCCGCTTGCAGCGTCTTGTTCACGCCATACAGCGGCTCCGAGGCGATTTTCCTGATGCTGCCGGAGGCCACGTCCAGCACATACAGCGTCCAGGCGTTATCGACGTAGGCGATCTTCTTGCTGTCCGGGGACCACGCTGGATTATCGTAGAAGCCTGCGCCGGTCAGCTTGTACTTGCGCGGCTCACCCTTGCCGTCCTGCGAGCGGATGTGCAGCATGTACTCGCCCGATTCGTCGGAGAAGTAAGCCACCGAACGGCCATCGGGCGACCATGCGGGCGAACGCTCATTGGCGCCCGAGGTCTGTGTCAGGTTGCGGACATCGCCCTTATCAGCAGGGATGGTGACGATCTCGCCGCGGAACTCATACGCCACACGCGCGCCGGACGGCGAGATCGACGCATTGCGGATGTACTTGGCGCCGCTGACCCAGCGCGGGCGCGACAAACCGAGGTCGCTGTTCACGCCGATGGTCAGCTTGCGCGCTTGGCCGCTGCCCAGGTCCAGCGCATGCAAATAGCCGGCCTGCTCGTAAACGATGCGGCGGCCGGAGCCCGACGCGTTCAGCACCGGGAAGTCTTTGTGCTGCGTCAGCGCGCGCACCGACCTGGCCTTGACGTCGTAGGCGTACAGATTGAATTCGCCATCGCGGTCGGAACGGAAGTAGATGGTGTCGCCGATCCAGACCGGATCAACGTCGTTGCAGCCCCCGGCCGGCTGCGGGATCTGCAGCACCGCCTTGTCGCCGCGATTGAACAGCCAGAGGATGGAGTGGGTACCGCCGCGATAGTGCTTCCACTGCATGAAGGCGGGCGAGAACGGGTTGTAGACGATCTGCTTGCCATCCGGCGACCACGTCGCGCGCGCGGCATTAGGCACTTCCAGCTCGGTCTCCACGCCACCGCTCACCGGCACCGTGAACAGTTTGCGGAAGCGGTTGTTGAAGGCGGCACGCGGTGAGGTAAACATCACCGCCTTGCCGTCCGGCGTGAAGGCCTGCGCCACGTCCGAACCTGGATGCCAGGTCAGGCGCTTCGGCACGCCGCCTTCCACCGGCAGCAGGTAGACGTCGGTATTGCCATCGACCTGCGCGCTGTAAGCGATCAGTTTTCCATCGGGCGAAAAGATGGGATTCGATTTCTCGCCCGGATCGGACGTGAGGCGGCGCAGCGCACTGCCGTCGGCATTGGCGATCCACACATCGCCTGCGTAGATAAAGGCCAGGTACTGCGCGGACAGCGCAGGATCGGTCAACATGCGGGTATCGCTGGTGTTGGGCAGCGCCAACGCAGGTGCGCAGACACCCAGCGCCAGCAAGGCTCCGGCTATCACGTGCTTCATACAGTCTCCTTATTTCAATGCAGGGATCACCTGCGGTTGATATGGTTTTACTGGTTTCTCTTTTAAAGTTTTTTCCAGCAGCTGCAGTGCCACTTCCAGTTGACGATCCTGGCCCTGATACGTGGCGTGCGGCAGGTTGTCCACCGCCACATCCGGCGACACGCCCACGCCTTCGATCAGCCACTGGCCATCTTCAGCGTTGAACTGTCCCATCTCCGCCACGCGCGCCATGCCGTTGTCGCTCAAGCGGTTGTTATCGGAGAGCCAGACGCCGGCGCCGGCGGTGCGCTTGCCAACCAGCGGCGCCAGGCCCAGCGACTTGATACCGGCCGCGAAGGTCTCGCCGTCCGAGTACGTGTATTCATCGATCAGCACCACCAGGTGGCCGCGGAAAGTGTTCTGCATATTCGGCGACGGCGCCACGCCCGGCGGCGCCCAGAACGCCCACGCCTTGCGCAGCAGCTTCTCGATGATCCAGCTGTCGATATTGCCGCCGTTGTTGCGGCGGACGTCGATGATCAGCCCTTCGCGATTCACATTGGCGTAGAAGTCGCGCGCGAACGAGGCGATATCGTTCGCTCCCATCGCACGCAGGTGCAGGTAGCCGATGCGGCCCTTGGAGGCCGCCTCCACCTGCTGCGCGCGCGATTGCTCCCAGTCGCTGTAGCGCAGCGCGGCCTGCCTGGTCATATTCACCGGCAGCACGATCACCTGGCGCGACTCGGCTTTACGCTTCGCTTGCAGCAGCACCTGTTTGTCCGCTTGATTGAGCAGCAGGTCGGCGATATCGCGCGCCTCCAGCACCGGCTTGCCGTTGACGGCGGTGATGATGTCGCCCTCCTTCACATCCACGCCGGCTTGCGCCAGCGGGCCGCGTTGCGACGGCAGCTCAGGCTCGCTGGCGTAGATATGATCGACGCGATAGCCTTCGGCGGTGCGCGACAGCAGCGCGCCCAAACCGGCAGGCGTGCCTTCCGGCGCCGAACGGCGGATGTCGCCGGGACGAATCTGCGAGTGCAGCGCGCCCACTTCGCTGATCATCATGCCCAGCACATCGTCCAGCTCCGCGCGGTCGGTGACGCGGTCCACCAGCGGCGCGTATTTGGCGCGCACCGCAGGCCAGTCGGCGCCGCGCATCTTCACGTCGTACAGGAAGTCGCGATGCATGCGCCACGCGTCGTTGAACATCTGCTTCCATTCGAGGCGCGGATTGGAAGTGAAGCTCCAGTCGTCGACCTTGATCTTGGCCTTGGTGACGTCGCCCGGCGCCTTGGCGCCCGCCTCCACCACCAGCATGTCGCCCGGACCGGCGGCAAAGGTGCGGTAGTAGACGCGCTTGCGGTCCAGCGACAGGTCGTACTCGCGCACACCCGAGGCAAACACCTCGGGCTGCGGACCGTTGCCAGCGATCGCCAGCGTTTTCAGATTGGCCTTGCCGTCGTTGCCGTCGGCGTCGAGGAAGTACAGGCGCTTGTCGTCCATTTGCAGCGCGCGGTAGTTACCGGCGGCCAGTGGCACTTCGTACAAGCGCTCCGCCAGACCGGCGTAGACGATGGCCGGCAAGCCTTTGGCGGCGGCTTTCGGTGCGGCCTTGGCCACGGCTTTTTCGGCGGCCTTCTCGGCCGCTTGTTCGGTCGCGCCTTCGGCCGGCTTGTCGCCCGGCTTGCTCAGCTCATCGTCCGGCTTGAAGGGGAAGCGGTTATCCGGCTGCAGCGCCAGCGCGAAGATGCCGGTGCGCTTGTCGAACACCGGCCCCATATTGCGGTCGCCCCACGGCGAGCCGTTCGCCAGCTGGAAGTTGCGGGCCGAGAGGAAGTACAGCCATTTTCCGTCCGGCGAAAACACCGGCGCGCGCGAGGTGTAGCGGTCGCTGGTGACGAAGGCCAGCTGCTTGCTGTCGATGTTGTACAAGCCGATCTGGTTGCGCTGCTCGTTGCTGGCGGCGCGCACCAGCGCCAGGTTTTTGCTGTCCGGCGACCAGGCGATTTCGTCGTAGTCGCCAAGGCCAACCTTGCCCGCGTCGTCGATCACGACGTTGGCCTTGGTGGCCAGGTCCAGCAGCCAGAAGCGGCCCTTCTTGTCGGTGTGGCCCAGCCAGCGGCCATCCGGCGACGGGTAGAGCTGCCAGCGGTGGTTGTTGCCATCCTTGGTCAGTTGTTCTCCTTTGCCGGAGCCGTCGGCGGCGAATTTCCAGATTTCGTTTTCGCCGCTGCTGTCGACAATCGCGTAGATGGATTTGTCGTCGTGACTGAACACCGCCTGGCGGGCGCGCGCGCCTTCGGGAATCGCGATCTCGACGCGGCGCTGGGCGCCGGTCCCGGCCACGCTGACGCGGCCGCGCGCGGTCAGCACGATGCGCTCGGTCTTGCCGGCGATTTGCACATTGGTCAGGCTCTCCAGCGGCGAGCGGATCTGGCGCGTGCGCTGCTGGTCGAAGTCGGACACCAGATTGATGGCCAGCTGGTCGTCCTTGCTCGTGGCGAGATCCAGCACATGCAGGTCCGCGCCAAGCTGGTAGACGATGCGGCCATCGCCGAGCGCGGCGTTGCGCACGTCCCAGGCTTTGTGCTGCGTCAGCTGGCGCGGGTCGCTGCCGTCGGCGGCCATGCTCCACAGGTTGTCCGAACCGCTGCGGTCGCTGATGAAGTAAAGCCGGCCCTGCCACCACATCGGCCGCTTGTTGTTGCCGTTGTCGGTCGCCAGCAACTGCACCGCTTCCGCATTGCCGTTCACGTCGTAGCGCCACAGCTGCGCATGCGCGCCGCCGCGATAAGCCTTGACGTTGTCGTTGGTCAGCGCCAGCCCGTTGCGGGTGAAGTACAGGGTCTTGCCGCTGTCGTCCAGCACCGCATCGTTGGCGTCGGCCAGCGGGAAGATCTGGCGCTGCAGGCTGTCCGGCTTGACGGCGGCAATCACCAGGCTGCGGCCCGGCCCGGTGCCGCTGGCCATGCTCACCAGCACCTCGCCCTGCGCGCTCCAGCCCAGCACCGAGACGGCGCCGTTTTCAAAGGTGATGCGCTTGGGCAGGCCGCCAGCCAGCGGCATCACATAAGCTTCCTGCGCGCCTTCGTACGAGGCCGAGAACGCCACCCAGCGGCCGTCGTGCGAGATGGCGGCATTGGTTTCGGCGGACGGATGGGTGGTCAGGCGCAGCGCCTGGCCGCCGTGGACGCCAGTCTTCCATAAATCGCCTTCGGCGGTGAACACCACGGCGTCGCCACGGATGGCGGGATATCGGTAGTAAGCGTCGGCAGCGTGTGCAGTGGACAGCAAACCGGCGGACAACAACAGCAAGGCAAGCGGGCGAGACAGGTTCATGGGACAGTGTCAGAAGTTGTCGAATGGATCGACAATTCTGGCACAGCTTGTACCTGCGGGGAAAAATTATCGGCGCAGTCTTCCACAAGTTTCATCCACGTGGCCAAACAGCACCACACCGATGCTGCCGGTCGGCTCGTGCTCATGGCCGGCGCGCGCCTGCAGTACTTCCACTGCCGTGAATTGCTGCGGCGCGAGGTCCAGATCATGCGCGCTCAGCACCAGCGCCTGCCGCTCGCCGCGCGCCAGTTCCAGCACCAGGCTGCCTTCGCGCGTGCGGTGCATGGCCGGATCGGTGGCGCGGTGCAGCGCCAGCTGCTGGCGGCGTACCGGCACCGGCTCGGCCCGCACCAGCCGCGCCATCTGTTCCAGCGCCTGTTCCGACACCGGCAGCACCGTCACCGCATAGGCGCCCGCTTCCCGTGCCGGATTGCCGACCCAGAACACCAGCTCCTTGTTGCCCGCCGCGTTGAGCATGGCCGATTGCAAGTTGTACTGCGCCCAGTGGCGGTCGCTCATCGGCGATGGCGCAGCCGGTCCGGGATCGGGCTCCGGCGGCGTGCAGCTGACCTGCGCCAGCAGGCAGAAGTGGGCCGGGATGCTGGCCTGCTGCGGCGTCCACACCAGCGGCGGGAAGCTGGCCGGGCCGGTCACCGCCCTGCCCGGCACGGCCTGGGTGGCGCTCAGGATCAGCTGCGGGCTGGCGAAGCCGGTGGACGGGTCCGACCAGTACAGCTTGAGCTTGACCAGCGCATTCGGCACGCCCCGGTTGTCGACCTTGACCGTGATTTCCAGCGGCTCGTCCGGCAGGTAGGTGCCGGGCGGCGTGCTGTAGTTGACGCCCTGCACGTGGATGGACGGGCAAAGCCAGCTGATCACTGGCGGCAGCACCTTGGTCAGCGGCCGCTGCGAGGCGCGGCCCTCGTCGCCGTTGAAGTACGGGATCACCAGCCACGGGTGGGAGGTGTCGATATCGTCGTCGTGGTCCATGACGCCTCCTCAGGCTGCGGTTTGCGGATAGGCCAGCGCCACTTCGGGCACCGGGTCGTCGTTGATGGAGCCGGTGGCGATGTCCCAACAGTGGTGGCCGCTGTCGCGGTCGGCGTCCATGTCGAGGTTGGGACTGTCGGCGTCGCCGCGCGCCAGTTGCTCCCACAGCGGCAAGCTGATGCGCAGCGCGCCGGTGACGTAGCTGGCCGGCGTGGCCAGCACGGCATACGGTGGCGGCCCGCCGGCGCTGTGCTCGATCGGCGTGATGGGCGGGACTTCATAGCCGGCGTTGGCATATGCGGCAGCGCGGTGCGGGAACGGCGCGGACGACGGCGACGACGTGAACTGCGCATGCACCGGCTGCACCAGTTGCAAGTCGTTTGGGTAGATCAGGCCGAGCACGGCAAGGTAGTCTGCCGCGTCGGAAAAGCTTTGCCACAGGTAGTTCTGCAATTGCTCCAGCACGTCGCAGATGTGGACCGCTTCGGTGGTGTTGGCAAAGGCGGTCAGCGCCTGGCCGTTGGTGCCCGGCTGCGGCTCGGGGAAGCTCGGATCCTTTTTGGGCGAACTGCCGCCGCACACCGCGCCCAGCGTGAAGATGCACAGCAAGACGATGCCGATGGCGATCAGCGCGACCAGCAAGCCGGCCCAGCAGGTCTTGCTCTTGGTTTCCTCGCTGTCCGACTTGGACGACGTGCCGCCGCCGGGTGGCGAGCTGCCGCCGCTGGCCGGCTTGACGCCGGTGTCCAGCGGCGGATAGGCGTCCGGGTTGGCGGGTTTGCGGATTTCCAGCGCCGCACTGAGCGGCGCGGGCAGCGGCGGCATCTCGAATGCGCCCAGCAGTTCGACGTGGCGCAGCAGGCGCTGGTAGCCGAGCTGCAGATCCGGCAGCGGCGCGGTGATGCGCAAATCGTAGGTGGCGCTCAGCGTATCGGACAGCAGCTGGGCGATCTGCAGCGGCAGTTGCGGCGGCAAGGCCGGCGCGCCCCAGCGCAGCATCTGCGCCAGCTTCTTCAGCGGCGGCAGGCCGGGGCGATGCTCGCGCAGCCAGGCGCCGCCGGCGTATTTGGCCAGCCGGTCGCGGTACGGATGGGCACGCCGTGGTCCGCCCACGGTGCGCGACTGGTAGGCGCTGCCGGCCACGTTGCCGCCATAGCCGGCCAGCGCGCCAAACGCAAACGCGCGCGCCGCGCTGTCGTGCCCTGCGGCGGCGGCCAGGTTGCGCACGAAGGCGTCGGTGCGGCGGGCGAGGAACAGGTCGCCCCAGTTCCAGTCGGGCGTCTTGCGGTCTTCCTGGCGCGGGTGGCGGGCCAGATAGCGCGGCGGCGAGAATTGCGCCGGCAAAGCCATGGCTGCGTTGATGACTTCGGTGGCGCGCTGCTCCAGCCCGGTCAGCAGCGCGTTCGCTTGCTGGAATTTGGCCACGGCGTCGGGCGCGCCGGGATCGGTCAGCGAGGATTCGAGCGCGGTACGGGCGGTGCTGACATCGTTGTAGATAGCGAGTCCGTCACGCCACAGGCCGGCGGCGGTTTCCAGCATGGCCAGCTCGGCGCCATCGCTGGCGGCGTGGGCCAGCAGGTGGTCGGTCAGCGCGCCGAGGCGGGCTAGGTCGCCATCCTGCGCCAGCGCGGCCAGCGTGCGCGCCTGCGCCTTGTGCTCGTCCGGATGGCTGTAGGTGGCGAGGCTGAGCTGCGCGTGCAGCTCGTCCAGCACGGCCAGGTGGCCGAAATAATCGATCATCACATCCTCCGCCGAGCGTATTGATACCGCTTCAATCTTGCGCCCGGGAGAATGCTTAGGTATTGATCTAGATCAGACGAAAAAAGCCCTCCCGGCCTGAACGCGCTCAAGATCGCGCTCAGTGCGGGGAGGGCTTTTTAGCGCGATGCGCTTGTTTAGTCGACTTCGACCGTTTCCGGCGGCTGGCTCGGCGCCGCATCCGGCGGTTCCGGGAAGTCCAGCTTGACCACGTCCTTGTCGTCCAGGTCGACCACTACCTTGCCGCCGGTGACCAGGCGGCCGAACAGCAGTTCGTCGGCCAGCGCCTTGCGGATCATGTCCTGGATCAGGCGCGACATCGGGCGTGCGCCCATGAGCGGGTCGAAACCCTTCTTGCCCAGGAAGGCGCGCAGCTTCTCGGTGAACACCGCTTCGACTTTCTTCTCGTGCAGCTGTTCTTCCAGCTGCATCAGGAACTTGTCGACCACGCGCAGGATGATTTCCTCGTCCAGCGCACGGAAGCTGATGATGGCGTCCAGGCGGTTGCGGAACTCCGGCGTGAACATGCGCTTGATATCGCCCATCTCGTCGCCGGCCTGCTTGCTGGTGGTGAAACCAATAGTCGACTTCTGCAGCGACTCGGCGCCCGCGTTGGTGGTCATGATGATGATCACGTTGCGGAAATCCGCCTTGCGGCCGTTGTTGTCGGTCAGCGTGCCGTGGTCCATCACTTGCAGCAGGATGTTGAAAATGTCCGGGTGGGCTTTTTCAATCTCGTCCAGCAGCAGCACGGTGTGCGGCTTCTTGGTGATGGCTTCGGTCAGCAGGCCGCCCTGGTCGAAACCAACGTAGCCTGGCGGCGCGCCGATCAGGCGCGACACGGCGTGACGCTCCATGTACTCCGACATGTCGAAGCGCACCAGCTCGATGCCGAGGATGAAGGCCAGCTGCTTGGCCACCTCGGTCTTGCCGACGCCGGTCGGACCGGAGAACAGGAAGGAGCCGATCGGCTTGTCGGTCTTGCCCAGGCCGGCGCGCGCCATCTTGATGGCCGAGGCCAGCGCTTCGATCGCCGGATCCTGCCCGAACACCACGTTGCGCAGGTCGCGGTCGATGGTCTGCAGCTTGCTGCGGTCGTCCTGGTTGACGGTCTGCGGCGGGATGCGCGCGATCTTGGAGATGATGTCCTCGATCTCGGTCTTGCCGATGGTTTTCTTCTGCTTCGATTTCGGCAGGATGCGCTGTGCAGCGCCCGCCTCGTCGATAACGTCGATGGCCTTGTCCGGCAGATGGCGGTCGTTGATGAAGCGGGCCGCCAGTTCAGCCGCGGTCGACAGCGCCGACGACGAGTATTTCACGCCGTGGTGCTCTTCGAAGCGCGACTTCAGGCCGCGCAGGATCTGCACGGTCTGCTCGACGGTCGGTTCATTGACGTCCACTTTCTGGAAGCGGCGGCTCAGCGCGTGATCCTTCTCGAACACGCCACGGAACTCGGTGTAGGTGGTCGCGCCCACGCACTTCAGCTGGCCATTGGCCAAGGCTGGTTTCAGCAGGTTGGACGCATCCAGCGTGCCGCCCGACGCCGAGCCGGCGCCGATGATGGTGTGGATCTCGTCGATGAACAGGATGCCGTGCGGGTTGTCCTTCAATTGCTTGAGGACCGCCTTCAGGCGCTGTTCAAAGTCGCCGCGATACTTGGTGCCGGCCAGCAGCGCGCCCATGTCCAGCGAATACACCACGGCGTTCTGCAGGATTTCCGGCACGTCGCCCTGGGTGATGCGGTAGGCCAGGCCTTCGGCGATGGCGGTCTTGCCGACGCCGGCTTCGCCCACCAGCAGCGGGTTGTTCTTGCGGCGGCGGCACAGGATCTGGATCACACGATCCACTTCCTCTTCGCGGCCGATCAGCGGATCGATCTTGCCGTCGGCGGCCGATTTGTTCAGGTTCTGGGTGAACTGGTCGAGCGGGCTTTCCTTGCTCTGGCCTTCGCCGGCCGGTGCGCCCTCTTCCACGCCTTCGGACGCTTTCGCGGCGTCCGACTGCTGGTCCTTGCGCACGCCGTGCGAAATGAAGTTGACCACGTCGAGACGGGTCACGCCCTGCTGGTGCAGGTAGTACACCGCGTGCGAATCTTTTTCGCCGAAGATGGCCACCAGCACGTTGGCGCCGGTCACTTCCTTCTTGCCATTGGACGCCGACTGGACGTGCATGATGGCGCGCTGGATCACGCGCTGGAAACCGAGCGTCGGCTGGGTATCGACCTCGCCGGTGCCGGGCACGGTCGGGGTGTTATCACCAATAAAGTTGGTGAGCGTTTTGCGCAGATCTTCAATGTTGACGGCGCAAGCACGCAACACTTCGGCAGCCGAAGGGTTGTCCAGCAAGGCCAGCAGCAAGTGCTCCACCGTGATGAATTCGTGGCGCGCCTGTCGGGCCTCGACAAACGCCATGTGCAAACTGACTTCCAATTCCTGCGCAATCATACTTCCTCCATCACGCACTGCAGGGGATGCCCCGCCTTGCGCGCATGCGTTAAAACAAACTCCACTTTGGTACAGGCTATATCTTTCGAGAACACGCCGCACACGCCCTTGCCGTAGCGGTGCACACTGAGCATGATCTGCGTCGCGGTTTCGCGATCCTTGTTGAAATACTCCTGGATGATCGCCACCACAAATTCCATGGGCGTATAGTCGTCGTTCAGCAACGCCACCTGGTAGAGAGGTGGCGGCTTTAGCGTTTGCCGCTCCAGGAGGGTTTCAGTGTCATGCTTGGTTGCCATACGCTTCTATTCTAATGCTTTCGGGGTTGATGCAAAGTGCATTTCGCTGCACATATCCAATTGTTTTCCATCTTACGCGCTTTCTCGACTTGCCGCAGATGGCGCCCCTTTCCCCGAAATCAAGAGTTGCTTTTTCGCCAATCCGTGGGAAAGTAGCAAAATGCCCACAAATCTGCTTGACTTTCAAATTTGGTCCGCTAACAATGCGTTATCGGCTTCGTGCAGAGATGTACATGTTGATAAGAAGTGGGCGTGAGGAGAGGGGCAAGAAAGCTTCTTGCTTTTATGGCTCGTGTGATCTGTTTTAATTTAGAAAGTTCTTTTTATGGCAACTGGTACTGTTAAGTGGTTCAATGATTCCAAAGGTTTTGGCTTCATCACTCCAGATGACGGCGGTGAAGATTTGTTCGCTCACTTCTCCGCAATCAACATGAACGGTTTCAAGACCCTCAAAGAAGGTCAGAAAGTTCAGTTCGAAGTCACGCAAGGCCCTAAAGGCAAGCAAGCTTCCAACATCCAGTCGGCTTAATCGTTTAAGCCCTGATGTGAAAAAACCCTGCGGCGCAGGGTTTTTTTTCGCCTGTGCTGTTGTAAATGCGTCAGAGGCGCGCCCACAGCTCGTCCACGCTGGCGGTCTTCTTTCGGAGTAAATCCTTGCTGTAGCTGACGACCAGAGTCTTGACCAGACTGGTGACATAATCCTTGTCGCGGTAATCGAAATCCGGGGGCAATTCCTGTGTTTCGAAGTTCAGGTCGATTACCAGCCAGGCCACCAGCTCGTCCAGTGTGGCGCGGAAACGCGAGCGGTCCGCCTCGCGCCGGACATAACGTATTTGCCCAGCAGCTCGTTGCTGAGGCGGCGCAGTCCACGCTCCAGCGCTGCGGCAATTTCAAACAGCATCACGATCTTGTCGGCGGTCACGCCGGGGCGGCCGAACACCTCGTTGTAGCGCTCGTCGAAGACCTGATATTTGCGATGCGTGGTCCAGGGCTCACCCAAATCAAAAGCGATCATCATCAGGCCGCCCACCTCGTTGGAGATCGTCACGCCGCCGTTGATCGGCTCTCCCCGCTTGACGGCCAGCGCGTAGCTGCCGGCGTAGTATTTCTTGAACTCGTGCTGCAACCGGGCCTGAATCGGATGATTGGACTTGAAGTCGCGCGCCTTGACGCCGTTCTGATTGTTCGAGTTGTTGGTGATGAGCCCGGCCAAGGTGTAGCCGGCTTCGACCTGGATGAACTTGATCAGCAAGCGCAGGCCGGGTGAGATCATGGCCCGGTGGTCGTACAGGCTGTTGAGGCTTTGGCAGCCGTTGACCACGTAGTAGTCTTCGATGCGGATGGTGTCGTCGTCGTGGCGGACGGTCTTGGCCAGCACCGTAACGCCATTGTGAAACAACGGGAAGGCTTTATGCAGGCCGCGCTGCTCGATGCTCTCAGCGATGCCGCGAATCGGAGACGGTCAGCCCGGAAATATCAAACTCCGCCGCGCCGGATTGGATCGGGTCTTTCTGGTCGGAGAGATACGATTCCGCCAACTCGGTGACGCCAACGAATTTCATTGCAGGATGGGCGCGCAGGAAGGCCGCGCCGTTGGCGTCGAGATCGAGATTGCAGACAAACACGCCGCGCACCTCGTACTCGCCGAGCTTGTCCATCAAGGCCATGCGCGCGACCAGCGCGGTGGCCTGGGCGTCGCCGGCGCTGTCCATCGGGTTTTGCAGTGCCGGTGCGGAATGGAACTGAGTCAGCGTACCGGCAAACTCGCGCAGCAGCTTATCGCCGATGTGGGCGGCAGCACGCTGGCTGATTTTGCTTTGGAAAACATCGATAGTGCCGGCGCCCTCGTTGATGTAGATGCCGTCGATCCCCTTGTCGCCGGACTGGTCGCACACGCAGTCGGTCGCTTCCAGCTCATCGAGCCGGTAGTAGTTGACCAGATACCAGATGAGGAAGGCAGCGCTTTCTGAGCGCCGCTCACTTTGGTAGGGCTTGATGCGCGCCAGCAGCGCCGAATAAGACAGATCGATGGGCATGATGGCCAGGCTCCGGATAAAGTTCATCAGCGTTCTCCATGATAGATACCGGTCTGGTTAGACGCTTCGATATCGCTCAAGGTTCGGCGCGATGAACGGCCGCCCGGCCGCCCCGGCTTACTGCATCTGCTCGATCATGACATCGCCAAAACCGGAGCACGAGACCTGGTTGGCGCCTTCCATCAAACGCGCGAAGTCATAGGTGACGTTCTTCGAGTTGATCGCCTTCTCCATCGATTTGATGATCAGGTCGGCCGCTTCGGTCCAGCCCATGTGGCGCAGCATCATCTCGGCCGACAGGATCATCGAGCCCGGATTGACGTAGTCCTTGCCCGCGTACTTCGGCGCGGTGCCGTGGGTGGCTTCAAACATGGCCACCGAGTCCGACAGGTTGGCGCCCGGCGCGATGCCGATGCCGCCCACTTGCGCCGCCAGCGCGTCCGACACGTAGTCGCCGTTCAGGTTCAGGGTCGCGATCACGCTGTACTCCGCCGGACGCAGCAGGATCTGCTGCAGGAACGCATCGGCAATCGAATCCTTGATGGTGATGTCGCGGCCAGTCTTCGGATTCTTGAACTTGCACCATGGGCCGCCGTCGATCAGCTCGGCGCCGAATTCCTTTTGCGCCAGCGCGTAAGCCCAGTCGCGGAAGCCGCCTTCGGTGTACTTCATGATATTGCCCTTGTGGACAATGGTCACCGATGGCTTGTCGTTGTCGATGGCGTACTGGATGGCCTTGCGCATCAGGCGCTCGGTGCCCTCCACCGACACCGGCTTGATGCCGATGCCCGACGTCTCCGGGAAGCGGATCTTGTTGGCGCCCATTTCCTTGAGCAGGAAGTCGATCAGTTTTTTCGCACCGTCCGAACCGGCCGCGTATTCAATGCCGGCGTAGATGTCTTCCGAGTTCTCGCGGAAGATCACCATATTGGTTTTCTCCGGCTCCTTCAGCGGCGACGGCACGCCGGTGAAGTAGCGCACCGGGCGCAGGCAGACGTACAGGTCCAGCTGCTGGCGCAGCGCCACGTTGAGCGAGCGGATGCCGCCACCCACCGGCGTGGTCAGCGGGCCTTTGATCGACACCACGTAATCCTTCACCGCCGCCAGCGTTTCTTCCGGCAGCCACACGTCAGGGCCGTAGACCTGGGTCGATTTTTCGCCGGCAAAGATTTCCATCCACTGGATTTTGCGGCGCTCGCCGTAGCACTTGGCCACTGCGGCATCGACCACTTTCAGCATCACCGGCGTGATGTCGCGTCCGGTGCCATCGCCTTCGATATAGGGAATGATCGGGTTATCTGGTACATTCAGGGAAAAATCCGTGTTGACGGTAATTTTCTGGCCGTCCGCCGGTACTTTGATATGTTGATACATCGTGGGGTTCTCCGTTGTCCAAGTCTTCTATAAGATATAAGACGGGTGTTTCACATTATGCACGAGTATGGAACGGCGCGCCAAGGTTTTCAAGCCTACACCACTATCGCTTTCAATAATGTCCTTAATCCTCTTTAATAAGCCGTTCCAGGTGCTGTGCCAGTTTTCCCCGCAGGACGGCAAGGCCACGCTGGCCGACCACCTGAACATCCCCAAGATCTACCCCGCCGGCCGCCTCGACTACGACAGCGAAGGCCTGATGCTGCTGACCGACGACGGCAAGCTGCAGCACGCCATCGCCCACCCCGACCACAAGGCCGGCAAGACTTACCTGGTGCAGGTGGAAGGCATCCCCGGCGACGACGCCATGGCGCGGCTGCAGGCGCCGCTCGACCTTGGCGATTTCACCACCCAGCCGTGCAAGGCCGTGCGCATCGCCGAACCGGAGTGGCTGTGGCCGCGCAATCCGCCGATCCGCCAGCGCATCGGGCAGCCCACCAGCTGGCTGGCCATCACACTACAGGAAGGCAAGAACCGCCAGGTGCGGCGCATGACGGCGGCGGTCGGCCTGCCCACCTTGCGGCTGGTGCGCAGCGCCATCGGCAACATCTCGCTGGCCAGCCATCCGCTGATGCCGGGCGAGTGGATGGAAGTGTCGCCGAAAGACCTCAGCAGCTAGTAATTCGACAACATCTGCCTTATTATTAGGCAGGTGGCGCCGCCACGCCTGGAGGATGCCATGCCTGCCGATTCGAGCGCCAGCGACTACACCGAAAGCCCCTACTACCTGCAAGCCGTAGCCGCACTGGCACGGCAACAGGCGGTGACCGCCCACGCCGACATCTACTGCGACAGCGGCATGAAGCTGGTGGCCAAGGGCACGGCGCTGGGCGAAGAACAGTTCCAGCGGCTGGCACGCCACAAGCTCAACGAGCCGCTCGACAATATGCTGATCAGCGAGCGCGCCATCGACGCCGCCAGCCTGTCGATCGAGGCCGGCAAAATCCTCGAGCACGACCCGGTCTACGCCCGCCTCGGCAACCGCAGCGGCGACCCGCTGGCCATCAAGCACGGACTGGCGGCGCTCAAGCTGCCCGCGCCGCTGCTGATGCGGCTGACGGTGCAGCGCGAACAGCGGCCGGCGATGTACCAGCACTCGCTGCGCACCGCCATCATTGCCTGCGCGCTGGCGCAGCGGCTGCGGCTGCCGCCGGCCGAACGTCCGCTGTTGCTGCTGGCCGCGCTGTGCCACGACCTGGGCGAGATGCACACCGATCCCACCCTGCTCGACAGCGGCCACGCCATCACGCCCGACGAGCGCCGCTACGTCCACGTGCATCCGCTGGCCAGCCACATGGTGCTGAATGCGATCAAGGATTTCCCGGCGGCGGCGCGCATCGCCGTGCTGCAGCACCACGAACGGCTGGACGGCAGCGGCTACCCCAACGGCCTGCGCGCCGACAAGATCACGCCGCTGGCCAGGCTGCTGGCGGTAGCCGACGTGGCCGAAACCGTGATCCGCCGTTTCGATCTGCCGCGGCTGGACATGCTGGCGCGCCTGCACTACCACCGTTTCGACCGCACCGCCGGCGCCGCCCTGCGCGACCTGATCCACGCCACGCCGGAAGACGCGCACCACGCGCCGCAGGAACTGCTGGAAGCCGCCACCAAGCTGGCCCACCTGTCCGACGTGCTGCGCACCTGGTTCGCCCAGCGCAGCGTGTTCGAGCACATGGTGGCGCCGGCCGAGCCGGAGCGCTCGCCGCTGGCGTTTTTATTTGAACGCATGCACACCATCCGCCAGCTGGTGCTGCAGGCCGGCTTCGATCCGGACCGCAGCGAAAGCATGCTGTACCTGGCCCAGGACGACATGGCGGTGCTGCTGGAACTGCGCACCATGCTGGACGAAATCGAATGGCTGCTGCACGACCTGGCGATCGAGATCGACCGCCGCGCGACCCAGCTGCAAAACCTGCCCGCAAAGCCGCTGCAGGACTTGCTCGAGCGGCTGCGGCCGCATTAACCGGACGCACCAACGACAAAAGCCGCACTGGCAATGCCAGCGCGGCTTTTTTGCTTTGGTCTTCCGGAAGGAAAATTAAGCGGACAGTGCTTTCAGGGCAGCTGCCAGACGGCTCTTGTGGCGAGCTGCCTTGTTTTTGTGGATGATCTTCTTGTCAGCGATGCTGTCGATGGTCGACACCGAAGCCTGGAAGATGGTGGTTGCAGCAGCTTTGTCGCCAGCCTGGATCGCTTTACGCACAGCTTTGATTGCGGTACGCAGGGTCGAACGCTGAGCCGAGTTGTGAGCGTTTTGCTTAACTGCTTGACGAGCGCGTTTACGCGCTTGAGCGGTATTTGCCATGAAATTTCCTAAACAGGTAAATGATGCGTTTGCAAACGTTAATGTTTGGCAAACAGGTGCGTCCTAGGTTGCCATAAGAGCGAACCATGTGAGTCAAACTACTGCCTGCCAAACATTAATGTCTGCGCAACAGAATTTTGTACAGCCTGTGATTATAGCGATATTTATTGGCAGGAGCAACTATAATCACGTCCCATGAACTTGCTTAAGACACTCTCCGCCATTTCCAGCATGACCATGCTGTCCCGGATCACCGGCCTCCTGCGCGAAACCCTGATTGCCCGTGCCTTTGGCGCCAGCGCCATGACCGACGCCTACGTGGTCGCGTTCCGCATCCCCAACCTGCTGCGCCGCCTGTTTGCCGAGGGCGCCTTCTCGCAAGCCTTCGTGCCCATCCTGGCCGAATACAAGAACCAGCAGGGGCAGGAAGCCAGCAAGAAGCTGGTCGACCATGTGGCCAACACGCTGGTGTGGGCCACCCTGATCGTCACGGTGATCGGCATTATAGCCTCGCCACTGTTCATCTACCTGATTGCCAGCGGCCTCAAGGAGTTCGACGCGGCGGTGTGGATGACGCGCCTGATGTTCCCTTACATTACCTTCATGGCCTTCGTGGCGATGGCCGGCGGCGTGCTCAATACCTGGCGCGAGTTCAAGATCCCGGCCTTCACGCCGGTGCTGCTGAATATCTCCTCCATCCTGGCTTCGCTGTTTTTACAGCAACACCTCGCGCAGCCGATCTACGCCATGGCCATTGCCGTGTTCGTGGGCGGGGTGCTGCAGGTGGCGATCCAGATCCCCGCGCTGGTGCGCATCGGCATGCTGCCCTCGCTGTCGTGGAACCCGGCGGCCGGCCTGTCCGATCCCGGCGTGCGCCGCGTGCTGAAGAAAATGGGGCCGGCGGTGTTTGCGGTCTCGGCCGCGCAGATCAGCCTGATGATCAACACCAGCATCGCCTCGCAGCTGGCCAAGGGCAGCATTTCGTGGCTGTCGTATGCCGACCGCCTGATGGAATTCCCGACCGCCATGCTGGGCGTGGCGCTGGGCACCATCCTGCTGCCCAGCCTGTCCAAGGCCAAGGCCGACGGCGACCAGCAGGAATACTCGGGCCTGCTCGACTGGGGCCTGCGCCTGACCTTCCTGCTGGCGCTGCCGGCAGCGGTGGGCATGGCGGTGCTGGCCGAGCCGATGATCACGGCGCTGTTCCACTATGGCGCGTTCGATGACGAAGCGGCGGCGCAATCGGCGCGGCCGCTGATCGCCTACTGCGTCGGCCTGCTCGGCATTATTCTGGTGAAGACGCTGGCGCCGGCGTTTTATGCGCAGCAGAATATCCGCACCCCGGTGCGCATCGCCACCGGCGTGCTGATCGCGACCCAGCTCATGAATTTGTTGTTCGTGCCTTATCTGCAGGTGGCCGGCCTGGCGCTGTCGATCGGTATGGGGGCATGCCTGAACGCCGCCCTGCTGTACTGGGGCCTGCGCCGCAAAAATATCTACCGCCCGCAGCCGGGCTGGCCGATGTTTTGCGTCAAGCTGGCTATTGCCTGCGGCCTGATGGCTGCCGCCGCCTGGTTCGGCGCACAGCAAATCGACTGGATCGGCCTCAAGCAGCATGCCTTCCTGCGCCTGGGCGCGCTGCTGCTGCTGATCGGCGTGTGCGGCGCAGTCTACTTTGCCGCCCTGCTGGCCATGGGCTTCCGCCTGCGCGACTTCAAGCGCATCGCGCGCTGAGCTCAGCAAAACCAGGACGAAAAAAAACCCGCCGAGGCGGGTTTTTTAATGCCAGCAACGATTAGGCTGCTTTTTTGGCTTTGCGGCGAGCAACAGCACCAACCAGTGCCAGGCCGCCCAGCAGCATGCCGTAGGTTGCTGGTTCTGGAACCGCGGTCACCGAGATCGAACCGTTGAAGAAGGCTTGGCTGTAGCTACCAGCGGTTTTGCCCCAAACTTCCAGGACCAGCGGAGCCGAACCGTCGTAGATCAGGTTGCCCGAACGGTATTTGCCAGACGAGTTGGCTACCAGGTCGAACACATGGCCGTCCAGTACCACGCCGCCAGCGTTGAAGTCCAGGCGGGTTGCCGAGATCGACGCGTCGATGTTGTAGATGCCTGCTGCCAGGCCCGTGAAGGTCACGGTCTGGAAGAACGAGGTGCCCGATGGGGTACCTGCGGCGAAAGCGTCGCTGTGGAATTCAGCGAAGCCATCAGCATCGAACACGGCGCTGGCAGCGCTGGCTGCTTGCGATACAAAACCGGCGACGGCAAACAGGGCCGCTGCCAGGACAGTCTTGGTATTTAATTTCATATTCAATTCACCAAAAAAGGATGCCTTACTGGCATCGGGGGTTATCAGGAGTACTTCGAGCGAAATAATAGCATAAGTACATGTATTTGCATTGCAATATTTCTATTTTTAATTTCTTTTTTACAATTGCCGCTGCGCCGCAAAAAATTCGTGCGCGCAACGCACTAAATTCGGTGACTTTTAGTGAGAAAGTTGGCTGGTTTCAGGCTCTGCAACCGGTTCGGATGGCGGTGCCGGCGGCGCCGTTTCCACAGGCTGCTCAGAGGGAGAAACGGGCTCATCAGGGGGTTGCTCAGGAGCCGTCGGCTGCACCGCCGGCGTCACCGGGGCCGGAGTAGCGCTATCAGGGGCAGGCGGAGGTGTCAAGGGCGCCCGCTGTTGCGCAATTGCCACAGGTGATCCCTCGGCACTTATCGTGAATTTCCAGTCAGAAATACGACTCTTGCCCTCAAATCCAGAATAACGTGCGGGGAAGTTGCCGATTTTCACAGGTTTTGCATCGGACAGGCTGTACACCGCCAGCACCCCGGTTTTATCGCCACGGTAGACGATGCCCCACTCCGCTTTTCCGGTCATGGGATCGACAAAAATCTTGCGCAAATGGCGGCGCGTGCCGGGGAAGCGCGGGTCTTTGAGCAGCTCTCGCAGCGAAGGCGGCTGGGTCGGCATGCCCTGTGGCGTGGCGTCCGCATAGCTTTTCAGGGCATCGCTGAAGGCGGCGCCGATATCCAGCAGTTCCTGCTCCGCCCTGCTGCGCTGCAGTACCGAGCCCAGTTTGATGGCCGACGCCGCCACCAAACCGACAATGGCGACCACGATAATCAGGCTTAAATAGGTGAAGCCGCGCCCGTGTTTGATACGGCGCGGCATGCGGCGCAATGTCGATACTGGCGCCATTTCACCAGTCGGCGTAAGGCTTGCCGCTGCGGTCGTTGCCGGCCGCGCCGCTGTGGAGGTTGTAGACCGCGCCCTTGGTGCTATCTTCCGGCGGCACGATGATCCAGGTGGCGTCGCTTTCGGTGATGGGGTCGTAGGGCAGCGCGCGCAGGTAGTGCTTCTCCACCAGCTGTTCCAGCGAATCGGGATAGCGGCCGGTGTCGCCGTAGTATTGGTCCAGCACCTGGCGCACGTTGCGCAGGTTATCGGCCAGCACCACTTCCTTCGACTTGTCGATGCTGGGGAAGTAGCGCGGCACGGCCAGCGTCAGCATCAGGGCGACGATGCCCAGCACCACCAGCAATTCGATCAGTGTGAATCCCTTGCGCTTCATGGTCACCACTTCTTGTACGGTACGCCGTTGAGGCCGGCTTTTTCGCTGAGGCTGTAGACGTCGTAGACGTCCTCCCCTTCCCTCGGCTGGTCAGGTTCGCTGGTGTAGCTGCGCTTGCCCCAGGTTTGCGTGTCGCTCAGCGTACTGTCGGCATTGAACGGATCGCGCGGCACGCGGCGCAGGAAGTAGATTTTGGTGTGGCGCGGGCTTTGCAGGTCCGGCACGCCTTCGGCCAGCATGTCCAGCGTTTTCGGATAGCCGCTGGCGGCCAGTGTCTTGGCGATGCGGCCCTGGTCGTAGGCTTGCTTGTAAGCGTCCAGCGCGTGGCGGATGTCGCGCAGCGCTTCGCGCAAGTCCTGCTCCTGGCGGCGCTGCACCACCACTTGCGCGGTCGGGATCACCAGTGCGCTGAGCAGGCCGAGGATGGCTAGCGTCACCAGCAATTCGATCAGGGTGAAACCGCGCGCGCGCATCATCGTGTCCCGCTTACTGCTGCACTGCTTGCGGTTGCGGCGACGGCTCGGCCGCCGGCTGCGGCACCGCTTGCGGCTGGGCCACCGGAGCTGGCGGCGGCGCGACCTGCGGCTGCGCGGCTTGCGGCGGCAGCGCCGGTGCTGGCGGCACCACGGCCGGCGCCACCGGCGCGCGCGGCGTCAGGTCGGGACGGCGGCGGAAGCTGGCCTCCGTGCCGGCCGAGAATTCCGACGCCGAGGCTTCGGGACGCTGCACGTTGCGAATCAGGTGCGGCGTAATCGACAGCACGATCTCGGTCTTCTGGTTGTCATCGCGCTGGCTGCCGAACAGGCGGCTGACAATCGGCAGCTCGCTGAAGCCCGGCACCTTGTTGGACGAATTGCGCTCCTCGTTGTTGATCAGGCCCGCCAGCACCTGGTTCTCGCCATCCTTCAGCTGCAGCATGGTGCTGGCCTCGCGCGTGCCGAGCTGATAGGCGGTGGTGCCGTTCTTGGTGGTGATGGTGTTCACCAGATTGCTGACCTGGAGTTCCAGCCGGATCGCCACTTCGTTATTCAGGTAGATGGTCGGTTCGGCCTTCAAGGTCAGGCCGACGTCGACGTAGGTGACCGAATCGCTGGCGAAGCCGCCCACGCCGGAGGACACCGTCGACGTAATCACCGGCAGCTTGTCGCCGATGACGACCTTGGCCTTCTCCTTGTTGCGCACGCGGATGCGCGGATTGGCCAGCAGGTTGGAGTCGGATGCGTTCTTGTTGGCGTTGATGGTCAGCTGCGTGCCCGTCACGCCGATGGTGCGCTGGTTCAGGTTATTCAGGTCGCGTATCGTGATGGGCGTGCTGTTGGAGCTGGACAGCACCGAAAAGCCCATCGACGCCGGCCATGCCACGCCGAGATCCATCAGGCTGGAACGCTTCACTTCGAGGATCTCCACCTCCAGCATCACCTCCGCTTCCGGCGCATCCTGCAGCGCGATCAGGCGCTCGGCCAGGCGGATGGCTTCCGGCGTATCGCGCACGATGATGAGATTGAGCTTTTCATCGACCACGATATCGCGCGACTTGAGGATGGTCTTGAGCGTGTTGGCCACCAGCTTGGCCTCGGCGTTGGCCAGGAAGAAGGTCTTGACCGTCATCTCCTGGTATTCCTTCAGCTTGGCCGCCACGTTCGGATAAACCAGGATGGTGTTGGCGTCCATGACCTGCTGCTCCAGCTGATTGGTCAGCAGCAGGAAGTAGATCGCCGATTCGACGGTGCTGTTCTTCAGCAGCACGGTGGTTTTCTGGTCGGTCTTCACGTCCTTGTCGAACACGAAGTTCAGGCCTGAGCGGCGCGCGATCACGTCGAACACCTGCTTGAGCGGCGCGTCGCGGAACTCGATGGTGATCGGCTGCTTGTAGGCTTTCGACAGGCCGGTTTCCACCACTGGCGGTGCGCTCTTCTCGGCGACCTGGCGCAGCATCAGGCGCGCCTTGTCGTTGTTCGGCGATTCGGTCAGGATGGCATTAAGCTTTTGCCTGGCCAGCTCGTACTCATTCCTGTTGAGATGCTGCGCGGCCGCTTCCAGCAGCTTGCCCTGTCGGTTGTCGCGTTCCACCGCGCGCAGGCCGGCGACGGCGCGTTCGTTCTGCCCATCGATGCCCAGCACGCGGCGAAAGCCCTGCTCCGCCTGCGGCAGGCGGCCCTCGGACAGGTCGCGTTCCGCCGTCTCCAGCAAGCGCTGGACGGCGCGGTCGCGCGCGCCGATGTAGGCGGTGCGATACTGCGCGTTGCCGGGATCGGCCTGCACCGCTTCCTGATATTTCGCCAGGCCCGCTTCGACCTGGTTCTTCGCGATCAGGTCATTACCATCGCGGTAGGCCATTTGCGCGGCGCAGCCGCTGAGGAGGATCGCCAGCGCGGCGCAGCTGCCTAGTTTCTTCAGGGGGGCCATCACTCAAGAGCTCCAATATTCATCTGTTGTTGCTGATTCAAAGGCAAATACGTCAGGGACATTACCGGCGGCGCGATGCGCTCGACGCGGTAAGCGCCATCGATGACAGTCTGCACCCGCACCGAATACGTCTTGTCGCCGCGCGCGAGGAACACTTCCCATGTGCCGTCAGCGAGTGCCTTGCCGATGTAGGTGAACGGCAGCGGCGGCGCCATCGGCGGTGGCGGCGGCGTGTTCGATGGCGGCGGCGGAGGTGGCGGTGGCGGATTCCAGTTCTGGCCCGTGAACACGCCCTCGCCAGATGCGAACGTCGCATCGCCGGATTCGCCAACCAGCTGCGCGCGCGGAACCAGCGGCAGGATGATGGCGTCGGCTTGCGGCTTGTCCTTGCTTTCGCTGCGCGGCGCCGGTGCGGCTTTTTCCGCGCGCGCCACCGGCTCCGCGATCCCGGTGGATGGCGAGTTATCGCCGAACAGCACCAGCCCTGCCGCGCCCACCAGCGCCAGCGCCATCACGATCTGGTAGGGCTTCATGGCTCGGCGTCCTTCAGGTACAGGGTAAAGCGCAGGCGCGCTTCGACCGTGGGGTCGGCGATGGTGTCGCGGCGGAAGCCCACTTCGTCGAGCGAGGCATACGGCATCGCGCGCAAGCCCTGCATGGCGAACTGCCAGATCGACTGATATGCGCCCTTCACCGGCAGGATGATCTGGTAGGTGCTGACGCGGCTGGCCTTGTCGTAGGCGGCCTTGTACTCGCCCTGATTCAAAACGAGATTGGATTTGGCGGCGAGGTCGAACAGCACTTTGACCTGCTGCTCGGCGTAGCGCTTCTCGCCCAGCACGTCGTAGAACGCGGCGAGGTTCTGGTTGGCGGACGGCGGTGGCGGCGGCGTCACCAGCGTCGACGGCGATGGCAGCGGCTGCGCCATCACCTGCGCTTGCGCGGCGCGCTTCGGCAGCAGCCATGCCCACGATGCGACGCCTGCGGCGCACAGTGCAATTGCCACGCAGGCCGGCACGCCGAGGCGCACGGCCGCGATGCGGGCGCGCAGCAGCAGCGCGGACAGGTTCACATTATTCATCGTGCCTGCCATGTCGCCTCCAGTTGGAATCGCAATGGCCGGTTCGGATCGGCATCGTTGATTTCGTGGCGGGTCAGGATCACGCCGCTGAAGCTTTCCTGGTCTTTCAGCGCGGCGACGTAATCGACCATGTCGTCGCTGGTCTTGGTCTCGGCAGTGATCTTGAGGATGCGCTTGCGCGGATCAGGCTCCATCGCCACCAGCGCCACGGTGCGCGGCGTGGCGGCCAGCACCGCGTCCTGCAGCTCGCGCCACGGCAGGTTCAATTGCAGGATGGCGGCGTTGACGAACGTGGCCTGCGCTTCAGGGATGGCGACGCGCGCCACTTCGGCAGCAGGACGCGCCGACAACTTGGCCACGCGTTCGCGCAAATGCTGCAGCTGGTGCTCGCGCTCACGGCGCTGTTCGGCCAATTGCCAGCCGCCGAAGGCCGCGGCGGCGCACAGCAGCGCGCCAGCGCCGCCCAGCGCCAGCACGGCGGGATGAATGTGGAACAAGGTGCGGCGCACACTGCGCGGCGCGAAGTCGATTTTTGTTTTTCTCATGCGGCGCTCCCGGTCAGCGCGCTACATGGGATGTGCGCGGCGTTGGTCACCGGCGCGATCCACGCGGCGGGCACGTTGCCGTTCACTTGTAGCAGCTGCGGTGCTTCCATGTCCAGCAGCAGCGCTTCGCGTTGCAGGGTTTGCGTCAGCCAGTAATGATCGGCGCCGTGAGGGATCGGCAGCGGACGGATGGCGCGCAGGCTTTTGCCATCTGCTTCGGCGGCGGCCAGTGTGAGCAGGCTGTCGTGCACGTGGCCGAACCAGCCTCCCGGTTTCAGGCCGCTGCGGCTGCGGTTCCATGCGTTGACGAAGCGCGGTTCGATGGCGACGATGGACAGCTTGCAGTCCTGTGCCACTGCGCCCAGTACAGCCAGCAAGGCGCGCGGCACGGCGGCGGCGAAGAACGGCTGCGCTGCATCCCAGTCGGCCGAGACCAGCCATGCGGACGGCGGCTCGCCATACAGCGACTGGAAGCGCAGGCCGGCAGCGGCTTCCAGGTCGGCCATGCGTGCCGCGCCGGCGGGCGGCGTCACGCGCCACATGCGCGTCAGTTCGTCGGCCAGCACGAAGCTGACCGGCCAGCCAGCGACATCCAATTCGCCCAGCAGCGCGCGCAAGGCGTTGGCGATGGCGTCGAATGGGTGCTCGCCGGATGGCGTGATTTGCTGCGATGCGAGCGTGGCGGGCGTGCCTGGCGCGCCGGCAGCGCGACCAAAGCCCAGGCCAGCAAACCGCGACACGCGCTGCAAGCTCACTGCATGCGGTGCGACGTCGATACGCAGCGATTGTCCCAATGCTCTACGCATGCAAGGTCACCCGTTTAATTTCAGTGAGCGTGGTGGCGCCGCGCTTCACCAGTTCCAGCGCGGCCTGGCGCAAGCTGCGCGTGCCGTTCTCGTAGGCGGCCTGCTTGATCTGGCGGATCGGGCGCTTGTCGACGATCAGTTCTCGGATCTCGTCGTTCAGCGTCAGGATTTCCGCAATCGAGCGGCGGCCTTTGTAGCCGGTGCCACGGCAATCGCCGCAGCCCTTGCCCTGCATGAAACGGTACTCGTAGACGTCGGCGCGCGTCATGCCCACGCTGGCCAGTTCGTGATCGTCCGGTGTGTACTCGGTGGCGCAGTGCGGGCAGTTGGTGCGGATCAGACGCTGCGCCCAAATGCCGTTCAGCGCCGATACGAACGCGTAAGGATCGATACCCATGTGGGTGAAACGGCCGAATACGTCGAACACGTTATTCGCGTGCACGGTGGTCAAAACCAGGTGGCCGGTCAGCGCCGACTGCACGGCGATTTCCGCCGTCTCGCGGTCGCGGATTTCGCCGACCATGATTTTGTCCGGGTCGTGGCGCAGGATGGAGCGCAGGCCCTTGGCAAAGGTCAGGCCCTTCTTCTCGTTGACCGGGATTTGCAGGATGCCGGGCAGCTGGTACTCCACCGGGTCTTCAATCGTGATGATTTTCTCGCGGCCGTTGTGGATCTCGGTCAGCGCGGCGTACAGCGTGGTGGTCTTGCCGGAGCCGGTCGGACCGGTCACCAGCAGCATGCCGTATGCCTCCTGCGCCAGCGTACGCAGGGTGGACAGCGACGGCGCGTCGAAGCCCAGCGCTTCCAGCGTCAGCGAGCCGTAGGCTTCGATCATGGCGCGCTTGTCGAGAATACGGATCACCGCGTCCTCGCCGTGGATGCTCGGCATGATCGAAACGCGCAAATCGATCTCGCGCGAGTTGGCCTCGACGCGGAAGCTGCCGTCCTGCGGCACGCGGCGTTCGGCGATATCCAGTTCCGCCAATACCTTCAGGCGCGAGATGATCTGCTCCGCCACATCGACGCCATTGACGGCGGTGGCGTGATCGAGCACGCCATCGACGCGGTACTTGACGGCCAGGCCGCCGGCCGTGCTCTCAAGGTGAATGTCGGAGGCACCGGCTTTCAGCGCATCGTACAAAGTCGAGTTGACTAGCCGGACCGCCGGGCTGGCGCCTTCCGATACCGAGGCAAACGACAGCACCGCCGCCGTCTTGCCGTCGCGCCGCCCTTCGCTGGCGCCGGGCAGCAGCGAGTCGGTGGCGCGCGCGGATTCTTCCTGCTTCGACAAATAGGCTTGAATGTCGGCTTGCAGCGCGAGGCGCGTGGCCAACGGTGCCTGCGGCGTCGCGCGTGCCTGGGTGCCCAGCCAGGTTTGCAGATCGAGGTCGAACGGATCGGCGATCACGCCTACCACCACGCCATCATGCCCGCGCAGCAGCACGCAGTGACGCGCCATCGCCTGCGACAGCGGCAGCAGATCCCACGCCGGCTCGTAGGCCAGCATGTCGACCGTCTCCAGCACCGCCATGCCGAACGGCTGCGCCAGCGCGTGCACCAATTCACGCGGCTCGGCGCCGGTCAGCGCTTCCAGCTCCTCGACCAGCGTGCGCCTCGATTGCTGGCGCAGATGGCGTGCGCGCGCCAGCAGCGCGGTGTCGATCAGCGTCATGACATGTCTCCGGCCAGATCGAAGATCGGCATATACAGCAGCACCACAATGGCGCCGACCACCAAGCCAATCGCCGCCATCAGCAGCGGTTCAAAAGTACGGGTGAAGCGCTCGATCCAGCGGCTGATTTCACCGTCGTAGAAGGCGGCAGATTGGGTCAGCATTGGTCCCATGTCGCCGGTGCGCTCGCCCACGCGCAGCATGCGCAGCGAGATCGGCGTGGTCAGTTGCGCGGCCTCGAAGGCGGTCGACAGCGGCAGGCCCGCTTCCACCGCGGCGCGCGCGCTTTGCAGGTTGGCCCGCATGGAAGACGACACCATGCCCTGCACCGTCTCGATGGCGTGCACGATGGTGATGCCGCCCTCGCTCAGCATGCCGAGCGTGAGATACAGGCGCGACAGCTCGTAAATGCGTACCCGCTCGCCAATGCCAGGCAGCTTGCCCAGCAGGCGCGCGATGCCGCCATTGGCCATCAGCTGGCGCACGCCCAGCACCAGCGCGGCCAGCACGGCGGCAATGCCGGCCAGCAGCAGCGTGGTGTGCGCGCCGGCGAACTGGCCCCAGTTCAGCATCTGCTGCGACAGCCACGGCAGGTTGCGGCCAGCGCCCTGGTACACCTCGGCAAAGCGCGGCACCACGTAGCCGATCAGGAACAGCGAAACACCGCCGCCGACCAGCAGCAGGATGCACGGATAAATCGCGGCCGACACCAGCTTGGTGCGCACCAGATCAATGCGCTGTTGATAATCGATGAAGCGCGCCAGCGAGCGCGGCAAGTCCGACGTGCCCTCCGCCGCCTTGACGATGCCGACGTACAGCGGCGGGAATAAATCCGGCTGCTCGGCCAGCACGGCGGAAAAGCGCTGGCCTTCGCGCAAGCCGGCCAGCAGGCGTTCCAGCACGCCGCGCGTGGCCGGGTTGGCTTCCTTTTCGAGCAGCGCTTCCAGCCCTTCGACAATGCCGAGGCCGGCGGTCAGCAGCGCCAGCAACTCCTGGCTGAACAGCACCAGCGAGAGCGCGCGGCGCTTGCCGCCCCGGCCCGGCAGGCCGCCGCGCTTGGGGGTGATGGAACTGATGAACAGCCCGCGCGCTTCGACTTGGCGGCGCGCGTCGGCCTCATCCCGGCCATCGATCACCAGATGGGAGATGACCATATCGGCCGACAGGGTGCGCACGTCGAACTGCATCGGGGTCGGCGCTGCTTAGCGCGAAGTGATGTCGGCGTCCTCGCCGCTGCCGCCCGGCTGGCCGTCGCGGCCTTCCGAGGTAATGATGAACTCGGCGCCCGCCTCCGGGCCCTTGTATTTGTAAGCGTGGCCCCATGGATCGGGCGGGATGCCTTTTTTCAGGTAGGGACCGTTCCACTTGGGACCGGCGTTGTTGGGCGCCGTCACCAGCGCGCCCAGGCCTTCTTCCGTGGTCGGGTAGCGGCCGACGTCGAGACGGTAAGTGTCGAGCGCTTTTTCAAACGCCTCGATCTGCGCCTTGGCGATGGTGACTTCGGATTTACCGAGCTGGGCGAAGTATTTCGGTCCCACGTAGGCGGCCAGCAAGCCAATGATGACGATCACCACCAACAGTTCCAGCAAGGTAAAACCGGCAGCCTTGCGAGCGCCCTTTTTTACTACTTCCATCCCAACAACTCCTCTGCGTTGAACCTGCCGACACAAAGCCAGAGGCTACCACGCGGTTTGCATCTAAGACAATCTTTTCTTGATTATATTCAGGCCGCGCGGGCCAGCAGTTGCAGCGGCCCATCGAACAGGTGCAGCGCCATGCCGCGCGCGATGGCCTGGGCGCGGTTGGACACGCCCAGCAGGCGGTACACGCGCTGCAGGTGGTTTTTGACGGTCAGGCCGCTGATGCCGAGAATGAGGCCGATTTCCTCGTTGCTCTTGCCCTCCCGCACCCAGTGCAGGATCTCGGCCTCGCGCGCGCTGACCGGCCTTGCCAGCGTGCCAGCCCTGGCCTGCGCCTGCTGGCGGTTGATCCGTTGCAGGCTCATGTGCAGATACGGCAGCAGCAACTCGAGGAAGTAAGCCTGGCGCGCACGCGGCCGGTGCGGCAGGCCGAACAGCGCGAAGAAGGTGGAGCCGCCCGGCAGCCGTTCGCTGCCGTGCACCAGCAGGTTTTCCAGCCCCAGCTCGCGCAGCTCGCCCTGGAATGGCGCCAGCCCCTGCCCGGCCTTGAGCGGATCGGCGCCGGGACCGGCATCGAGCATGGCCGGCAGGCGGCCGCCCTGGCGGCAGTGGCGCGCCAGCCGCAGCGCCAGGCCGTCTTCGCGATGGCTGAGGCGCTTCAGCATGGCGGCATCCAGCACCGTGCTGTGCAGGCATTCGACGTGCTGCAATTCATCCTGCGCGCCGAACTGCAGGCATACCATCAGCTGATGCGGCAGCAGCGCCTGCAACTGGCCCTGGGTCCACAGGAAGAACTGGCGCGCGTCCTGCAGCGGCAGCGCGGCTTCGATGGCGTGCAGCAGGTACTCCTGCTCCAGCTTGCTGAGGATGACCAGCTGTTCCATGCTCACGCCTGCGCCGCGACAAAGCGGTAGCCGCTGCCGCGCACGGTTTCGATGCGCTGCTGGTAGCCGCTCGGCTGCAAGGCGCTGCGCAGGCGGCCGACGTGGGTGTCGACCGTGCGCTCGTCGAGGTAGACGGCGCTGCCCCACACCTGGTCCAGCAGCTGGGCACGGGTGTGCACGCGCTCCGGGTGGCTCATCAGGAAATTCAGCAGCTTGAATTCGACCCGGCCCAGCGCCAGCTCGCGGCTGCCGGCGGTCACGCGCTGGGTGCAGGGATCGAGCCGCAGGCCGGCCAGCTGCACCGGCGCTTCGGCGGCGCTGACATGGAGCCAGCGGCGCAGCAGGCAGTGCACGCGCGCCACCATCTCGCGCGGGCTGAAGGGCTTGGTCATGTAGTCGTCGGCGCCCGCTTCCAGCGCCATGATCTTGTCCGGCTCGCCGCAACGGGCGGTCACCATCATGATCGGCAGGCTGCGCGTGCGCGATTGCGCGCGCAGGCGGCGCACCAGCGACAGCCCGGACTGGCCCGGCAGGTTCCAGTCCAGCAGCACCAGGTCGGGCAGGCTATCTTCCAGCATCAGCATGGCGCTCTCGGCATCCGAAGCGCGGCTGATCTGGTGGCCCGCCATGCCCAGGTTAAGGGCAATCAGCTCTTGTATCGCGGGCGTGCTTTCGATGACGAGTATGTGAGCGGCTGGCATGGCGTTTCCCCGGTAAAGGAAACACTATGCAATAAGCAAGTTAGCTTTACTAATATGATTTCTCTGGCGGATTCAGATTTTAAACATATAAATCCGCCAGTTCTTCCTCGCTTAAGCCTGCTTGCGGCGGCGCACCAAGCCCAGCAGCACCAGGCCGCCGGCCAGCATGGCCCAGGTCGACGGTTCCGGCACCGCCGCGGTCACGGTCGGGATGGTGTTGACCAGTGGCGTGGCCGCCACAGCGCCCGCCCCTGCCGTCACGCCGGCAGTCCAGTTCAGCTGCACCAGCGAACCGGTCGGGTCCTGCGTGCCAAGGTAGGCGTCGGCGTTGGCGTTCATCAGCGCCACCGAGAAGACCGAGCCGCCCGAGGTTTGCAGCGGATCGGCGTCGCCGCTGAAGCTGACGTTGAAGCCGACCTTGCCGCCGCTGAAGTTCACTGCGTGGAACAGGTCGTTCCAGCCGCCCGGATCGTCGTTGGCAATGGTGTAGCCGCTGGCCAGCGAACCGCTCACGCTGCCGGTCAGCTGGGCGCTGCTGCTGTCGCCGAAGCCGATGAAGTCAGTCAGCGTGACCGCAGCCAGCGCGGTACCGGCGTTGCCCGGATTGAACTGGACGTCGATCCAGCCGTTGCTGCCCAAGGTCGTGGTGTCGAACTCGACATGGTAGCTGGCGGCCGAAGCCAGGCTGGCGCACGCGGCCAGGGCCAGCGCCAGCAGGCTGCGGCGCAAAGTGATGGAGGTGTTAAACATGGTCATGATCCTTACTTAAAAAGTGCCGCTGTAGACTTGGGTGGTGTAGCTGATCGCCGCAGTGCCGGTCTTGGTGAAGGTCACCGGCACGCTCAGGGTGGCGCCCGGCGCCAGGCTGCTGGCGTTGGCCGTAATGTACGGTACACCGCTACGGCTGCCGCTGGCATTGATCAGCGTCACACCGGCTGGCAGGCCGCCCAGCGATACCTGCAGCGGGCCGGTGATGGCCGCGCCGCTGGTGTTGGTGATGCTGATGGTGCCGCTCCACTGGCCGCTCAGGCGGGCGTAGGTCAGGCCCGAGCTCACCGTCTTGACGCTGCTGCTGACGTCGGTGTACGGCGCTTGCAGGTTGAGGCTGATCACCACCGGATCGTGGTCGGAAGCGCGGTACGGCGCGCTGGTGTACTTGTCCTGCGGCTTGCCGTCGGTGTTGTAGTCCAGCACGGTCGGCTCGTCGGCGTTGTTATGCCATTCGGCCGCATCCACCACTTGCGGGCTCAGCGCGGCGCTGGCCAGTGCATGGTCGAGGTAGCCCGCTTCACCGTTGAACACGAACGAGTACGGCATGTTGCCGCTGCCGCGCACGAAGCGCTCCAGCTGGTTGACGTAGCCGGTGGCCGTGATGGCGGCAATCGGGTCTTCGTAGCCGTAGGAATTGAAGTCGCCGATCAGCAGCACTTTCGCGTCGCCGGCAGCGGCCACCACTTGCGGCACGAAGGCGCCGGTCAGGCGGTTGGCCTGCTGGATGCGGGTGGCGTTCCAGCAGCTCTGGCTGTCGCCCTGGTCGGCGTCGGCGCCGCTGGTTGGGCAGCTGCCTTTGGATTTCAAGTGATTCACCACCAGCGAGAACTTGGCGCCGTTGTTGGCCTTGAAGGTCTGCGCCATCGGCGGACGGTTGTTGATGGCGTCGGCATCGGACAGCGCGCCGCCCACCAGCGTCAGTGCGGACGGCTTGTAGATCATGGCCACGCGGATGGCGTCGGTGCCGGTGGCGGCCGGCTTCGGCACCACGGCGTAGGTCTTGATGCCGGTGCCCGGCGAAATCGCTTCGTTGAGCGCGTCGACCAGCTTGGTGACGGTGTACTCGCCGCTGTTCTGGATTTCCATCAGGCCGTAGACGTCGGCGTTGATGGATTTCAGCTCGCCGACGATCTTGGCGGTCTGGCGGTTGAACTCGTTCAGATTGTCGGCGCCGCGGCAGTTGGACTTGGACACGCTGGTGCCCAGCGAGCAGCCCTGGCCGGTGCGGCCCTCGACATCGCTGCCGTCGGTGAAGGTGGTGAAGTAGTTCAGCACGTTGGCGCTGGCCACTTTGATGTTGCCGCTGGCCAGGGCCGGCGGCTCGGCGCGCGGGTTATCGTGCGAGAACACCGGGGCCACGGTCGGCTGCAGTTTGAAGCCGGCGCCGCCACCGCCCTTGGCGCCGAAATCCACCACGCCGGTCAGGTCGGACACGGTGTCGCCGGCGCGCAGCGAGCCGTCCTCGCCCAGGTAAGGAATGGTGGTCGGGGTGACGAAGATGCCGTCGTCCAGCACGATCTGGTTGAGCTGGTTGGCGGCCGCCTGCGCGATCGCTTCCGGCGTGCGCGGACGATAGCGGTTGGAGGCGATTTCCAGGCGGCCCGACGACAGGGTGATTTCGCCGCGGCTGCCGAGAAACTCGAGCTGCGACAGGGTCAGCGGGCTGCCGAAGCGCACCAGCATGCCTTCCACGCGGCCCAGGTTCGGGTGCGGCAGCTGGATGTTGGTCGGCGCGATGCTGACGCCGCCGGCCAGCTTGGCGATCGCGCTCACGCTTTGCATCTCGGTGTAGGAACGGGTGGCGCCGGTCGGGGTGTATTCGGTGATGCTGCCGGTGATGCGGATGCGGTCGCCGACCTGCACCGTGCCGGTATTGGCGGCGGTGGTGAAGATGAACATGCCGTCCGAGGTCAGCGGGTTGCCGTCGCCCGCCTCATCCTGCATGAAGAAGCCGGAGCCGACCTTGGCGGTCACCACGCCCTCGGTGGTCTGCACCGTGCCTGCGTACGGGCTGGCGTCGCCCTCGCCCTGGATTTGCGGGATGGTATGGGTGACAGCGGCCGGTGCGGCCACGCTGACACTGATGGCGCAGCTGGTTTCCTGGGCCTGATCGTTGCCGAACTTGACCGTGACCGGGTAGGTGCCGGCCGCTACCGTGGAGGCAATGCTCAGGCTGGCGGTGGCAGTGCCGCCCGCGCCCGAGGCGGCCAGGAAATTGACCAGGCTGATGCCCGGCACGGCGGTCGAGGTGATCACCGCGCTGTTGACGGTGCCGTCGCTGTCGGTAGCGCTGAGGTCGGCACTGCCGTTGACGCCAAAGGCCAGCGCCAGGTTGGCCGGGCAGGTGGCGACGATGGCCGGGGCCGGCGGCGCGCCGCAGACGTTGAGGGCGCTAGAGGTGTTGCGCGGGGCCGGCGCGCCGATGCTGAAGTCGGCGCTGTTGTTGTCGGCATCGGTGCAACCGCCGCTGGCGCGCAGCGCGGCGGTGGTGTTGCTGAGGACGGCAGTGGCCGTGCCCTCGGCGTAGTTGGCGCCGCCAAAGCCGACCAGGTCGACAAAGCTGCCGGCCGCCGGCGAAGCGCTGGCCAGCGCGGTGCTGTTGCTCACCAGCGCCACCTTGCCGGCGCTCGCGCTCATGGCGATCGAAGCGCTGGCATCCGGGGTCGGCAGCGCGGCAGCCGTGCCGGTGCCGGCCGCTTCCTGCACCAGGTAGTACTGGCCCGGCTGCAGCTTCAGGCCATTGAGCTTGGTCACCTGCCAGCTGGAGCCGGTGGCGCTGGCGTACTGCACACTCCAGCCGGTCAGGTCGACTTCGGTGTTGCCGCGGTTGAACAGTTCGATGAAGTCGTTCTTGTACGGCGCGCCGGAGTTGCCGCCGCCGCCATACACCTGGCTGATGACCACCGACGAATCGGCAAAGGCAGGCGCCGCCAGGGCGCCCAGCAGTGCGGCAGCCATCACGGTGCGCGCAGGCGGAGGGAGGAGTTTTTTCATGACCTGTCCTGAAATATTAACAAAATGGTTTTAAAACTTGCAATTTTGCATATTACGACGGGGTCATGACGCCTTCATGACGGGGCTTTAGACCGAACGGACTAAGAAACAACAAGCTGGCATGGCACTCTGATGCAAATCTGCTATAATGATTTCTATGAAGTAATTAAAATTACCTAATATCATCTTAGAAGGCGCAAGCCATGAACCTCCATTCTGCCTGCCGCGCGCTCCTCAGCGGCGCCACCTTGCTTGCCGCCACGGCGATGGCGGCGAATGAGGTGCCGTCCAAGCCAACGATCTCGTCTTGCCTGGGGCAACAGCAGGCGGCGGACGGCCAGCCATCACCCCAGCAGCAGCACCACCACGCACTGCGCAGCCCCTGCCATCTGGCAGATGCCGAAAAACCTGAGCAAAGCTCGGACTACATCGACGATGTGTCGCGCCACGACGTGCAGCAGCGCCTGGACCGGATCGAAATGGCCAACCGGCTGGGCATGGAACCGGACAGCGAACATCAGCTGCCGTGGATAGCGCCGGCCGATCATGGCTACAAGGATGGCTGGCAGCACCCGATGGGCAGCGCCCGCATTGAGAGCAGCATCCCGGCCGTGCCGGAACCGGCCGAAGTCACGATGCTGGTGGCTGGCCTGGCCTTGCTGGCCGGCGTGGCGGCACGTCGGCGCCGCCAGCCTTAACGGCGATAAGGCGCCGCCAGCGGCTCGCCAATAAACACCCCCTGCGCCGGCCATGCCACGCTGCGCCAATACGCCTCGATGGCGCTGACGCCGCGCAGGTAGTGTGACAGCAGCACCGTCGGCTGCGGGAACTTCTGCCAGTAATTGCACGGCTCGCTCACGGTACCGTAGCTCGCGGTCGCGCCGGCGTCCAGCCAGCGCAGGCTGCTCATCTGGCTGGTACCGAGCAAATCCCCCCCAAACGAAGTCAGGCTGTCCGCCAGCGCGCCGGGCAGGAACTGCAGCGTATCGAGCTTGCCCACCCAGGCCAGGCCGGTCTGGTAAATCATGATGTCTTTTTCATTCTCGATGGCGTCAGTCGACAGGCGCTTGATGGCCAGCTTGCGCGCGGGCACCGTGCCGGCACGCGGGAAGAATGGCGCCCGGCTGTTGCGCGCCGCTTCGCTGGTGGTCAGGTAGTAGGCACTAGCGGCCGGCGCCGAAAAGCCACTGCTGACGCCGCGCCCGATCAGGGCCTTGGCGGCCGCCACCGATTCCGTGGGCAGTAGCATGGACAGGCGCATGCCGTGTTCGCCGTGCGGGTCGACCGAGTTGGAGTTGAAATACATATTCGGCTTGGCCGGGCCGCACGGCGCCGCGCACACAGCGGGGTCAAAGCCCATCGTGAACGCGGCGGTGATCGAGTTGCACTCGACTGCGTACGGCGCGGTCCACACCATCAGCACCGCCTCGATCTGCGGGCCGAGCCTGGCGTCGATCTGCTCCTTGAGCGCGCGGAACTGCTCGGCGTCGAGCTTGCGCGGGCGGTTGGGAATGCGGACATGCACGACATTTTCCGCCGGCACATTGCGCGCCTGCCGATAGTACTCGCCGATTTCAATGCTGTTGGGTTCGTCATCGTTGATGATGACCGCCAGTTGCGACGGCTTCAGGCCAACCGCTTTCGCCATCAGCTGCGCCTGCGCAGCGCCATGCCAGCACAGCAGCGCCAGCAAACCCGTTATCATCTTCCGCACTACAGTTCCGATCATCGCATTGAGATTATCGCACTGTAGCATAGGGCTCCATCGCCCCGGTAGGCGAAATTTCCGCGTACCTTGCTCCACCAAAATAACATTCCATTTTATAATGCCATGTCGGTTTTGCAAGTTATTTGTTTATTTTTCTGGAGGTTATCCTGGTTCACGCATCCACTGCGCCGCACGGCGGCGCCCTCGCATATCGCCCCGACATCGACGGCTTGCGGGCGGTCGCTGTCATCGCCGTACTGCTGTTCCACTGCTGGCCAGCGCGGTTTGTCAGCGGTTTCGTCGGCGTTGATATTTTCTTTGTCATCTCCGGCTACCTGATTACCTCTATTATCTTGAACCAGCTGGAACAGGGTAAGTTCAGCATCTTCGACTTCTACTCCCGCCGTGTGCGCCGTATCTTCCCGGCACTGCTGGTGGTGATGGCGGCCACGCTGGCCTTTGGCTGGGTGGTGCTGCTGCAAGGCGAGTTCCGCCAGGTCGGCAAGCATATCGCCGCCGGTGGCGGCTTCGTCTCCAACCTGGTGCTGTGGGCGGAGTCCGGCTACTTCGACGCGTCCACCAACACCAAGCCGCTGCTCCACCTCTGGTCGCTTGGCGTGGAGGAGCAGTTCTACATAGCGTGGCCGGTGATCCTCTGGCTCTCGTTCACCCGCAAGCTGAATTTCCTGCTGCTGGCGGCGCTGATTTTCTGCGCCTCGATGGCGCTCAATGTCATGACCGTAGGCACCAACCCAACGGCGGCGTTTTACTCGCCGGCGACCCGCTTCTGGGAACTGATGACGGGCGGCATGGGCGCCTACCTGCATATGCATCACGCGCCGTGGAGCAAGGGCCAGAAAACCCTGGCATCGTGGAGCGGGGTGGCCTTGATGGCAGCCGCGTTTGCGCTCATCAAGCCGCAGACGCTGTTCCCCGGCTGGTGGGCCGCCTTGCCGGTCGCCGCTACCTTCCTGCTGATTATGGCCGGCCCGGCGGCGCCGGTGAACCGCCTGCTGTTGAGTAGCAAACCGGCCGTGGGCGTTGGCCTGATCAGCTACCCACTGTACCTGTGGCACTGGCCCCTGCTGTCGTACACCTTCATCATCGTGGGCGAAAAGCCGCACTACCTGCTTAAGCTGGCACTGATCGCCGCCACCTTCGTGCTGGCCTTCCTGACTTACCGCCTGCTGGAGCGCCCGCTGGCAAGCTACCGCAACAATGCGCGCAAGGTCAGCGTGCTGGCCGGTGGCATGGCAGTCATGGCGCTGGCCGGCATCGTGGTGCAGCAGGGCCTGTTCAAGGAACGGATCGATGTGCATGGCGCCGAGATTTACCTGAACGCGCTCAACGACACCGATTTCCCCGGCCCGACCTTCACTCCGCTCAAGCATCAGGGCATCACCTTCCAGAAGATCAACGCCAATCCGGAACACGTAACGGTGTTCCTCGGCGACTCGATGATGCAGCAGTACGGCCCCTATATGGAGCAATTGCTGGCCGGTGATCAACGCCGCTACAACTCGGTTATCTTTGCCACTGCCGGCGGCTGCCCGCCGATCCGCCACACCATTCGCCTGCCGAAGATCCGCTTCCCGCTCTGCCCCCAGGCGGTCAACGCGGCCTACGACCTGGCCTCCCGGCCGGAAGTCAACACCGTGGTGATCGGCGCCGGCTGGTACAACTATTTATCGAAGCAGAACGACGAGCTGCTGTTCGATACCGGCAACGCCATCCTGCCCTTCCCGTCGGCCGATGCCATGGAGCGCACCTACGCCGCGCTCGAAACCGACATGGCAGAGCTGAAGCGCCAGGGCAAGCGGCTCTACCTGATCCTGCAGCCGCCGACAGGCAGCGTCTTTGATCCGCGCAATATGTTCCAAGGCTCGCGTTTCGACAGCATCCAGCCAGTGCCCCAGATCGAAGGCCTGGACCTGGAACGCTTCCTGGCCGCCAATGCCGACGCCCATCAGCGCCTGAGCGCGATCGCCCACCGCACCGGCGCCACCCTGGTGGAGCCGAGCGCCTTCCTGTGCAAGGACAACAAGTGCCCGGTACTCGACGCCAGCGGCGCGCCGCTGTACACCGACGCCGTGCACATGCGCCCGGCCTACAGCCGCAAGGCGGCGGTGTACCTGGACCAGACAGTCACGGCAGCCGCCGACAGTACCCGAACGCAGCAATAAAAAAACCGCCCTCGGGCGGTTTTTTATTGGCGCGGTCAGCTCAGATCAGCTGCGCTGGTAGACGTCCTCGAAACGCACGATGTCATCCTCGCCCAGGTAGCTGCCGGACTGGACTTCAATCAGGTGCAGCGGCAGCTTGCCCGGATTCTCCAGGCGGTGGCTCATGCCGATCGGGATGTAGGTCGATTCGTTTTCGGTCAGCAGGGTGACCTGGTCGCCGCAGGTGACGCGGGCGGTGCCGCTGACCACGATCCAGTGCTCGGCGCGGTGGTGGTGCATCTGCAGCGACAGCTTGCCGCCCGGGTTGACGGTGATGCGCTTGACCTGGAAGCGCTCGCCGATGTCGATGCCCTCGTAGCAGCCCCATGGACGGTAGACCTTGGTGTGGTGCAGGTGCTCGGTGCGGTCCTGCTGTTTCAGGTGGTCGACGATCTGCTTGACGCGCTGGACCTGGTCCTTGTGCGCCACCAGCACCGCGTCGGCGGTTTCCACCACCACCAGGTCTTTGACGCCGACCAGCGCCACAATGCGGCCTTCGGCGCGCACCAGCGAGCCGGACACGTCATCGAGGTAGACATCGCCACGGGTGGCGTTGCCGTTGGCGTCGTGCGGCTGCACGTCCCACAGCGCCGACCACGAGCCGACGTCGCTCCAGCCGATGTCGGCCGGCACCACCACGGCGTGGCGGGTGTGTTCCATCACTGCGTAGTCGATCGAGTCGGACGGGCAGGCCTCAAAGGCGGCTTCGTCCAGGCGGCAGAAATCGAGGTCGCGGTAATCCTTGGCCACCGCATCGGCGGCCGCAGCGGCAATCGCCGGCGCGTATTGCTGCAATTCTTTCAGGTAGCTGGCGGCGCGGAACAGGAACATGCCGCTGTTCCAGCTGTAGTTGCCGGCTGCGACAAAGCCCTCGGCGGTGGCACGGTCCGGCTTTTCAACAAAGCGGTCGACCGCATAGCACTGCCCGGCCACCGGCTTGCCGCTCTGGATGTAGCCATAGCCGGTTTCCGGGCCGGTCGGCACGATGCCGAAGGTGGCCAGCGCGCCCTCGCCCACCAGCGCGGCGGCGCGCTGGATGGCGGCATAGAATTCGTCCACTTTGGTGATCACGTGGTCGGCCGGCAGCACCAGCATCACGGCCTCGGGGTCGATGCCGTGCAGATAATTGGCAGCGGCGGCCACGGCCGGCGCGGTATTGCGGCCGACCGGTTCCAGCAGGATGGCCAGCGGCGGCACGCCGATTTCGCGCAGCTGCTCGGCCACCAGGAAGCGGTGCTCGTTGCCGCACACCACCAGCGGCTGCATCAGCTGTGGACGGCCGTGCAGGCGCAGCGCAGTTTCCTGTAGCATGGTCCGCTCGGACACCAGCGGCAGCAGCTGCTTGGGCAGCACCGCGCGCGACAGCGGCCACAGACGGGTACCGGACCCGCCGGACAGGATAACTGGGTAAATTTTCATGCTCTGATTCTCTTGTCAATTAATTCATTGCCGCCCTCGGTGCGGCGCTTGCTGCGGCGGTCGCGCGCATTGGCCCAGGAATCCGGATCGGATTCTGAAACGTGCAGCATATTACCAGCGCGGTCGACACTATAGTCCTTAAACACAATCATTTCATTCAAAGAAACATTCGGTAACACCCGGGTATACTCAAACAGCACGCTGCGCACCACCTTGGCGCCGGCGCAGACATGGCTGCCGTGGCCGATCCAGGTCGGGCCGACGATGTGGGCGCCGGCCTCGATGCGGGTGCCGGAACCGATGTAGACCGGACCTTCGATGATCGTACCCTCCCAGTCGATGCTGGTATTGAGCCCGACCCATAAACCGTCATCGAGCTGGATGCCGGGCATGTGCAGATTGGCCACTTCGCCCATCAGCACGCTCTGGCAGGTTTCCCAGTAGTCGCTGACGCTGCCGATGTCGGTCCAGTTGAAGCCGCGCGTCTGGGCGTAGAACGGCAAGCCCTTCTCGGCCAGCAGCGGGAACAGTTCGGAACCGATGTCGAACGGCTGGCCGGTCGGGATCAGGTCGATGACTTCCGGTTCAAAAATATAAATGCCGGTGCTGACGAAGTTGGACTTGGCCTCCTGCTGCGACGGCTTTTCCTGGAATTCCGTGATGCGCCCGTCCGGGCCGGCCACCACCACGCCGTAGCTCGACACCTTCTCCCACGGCACTTCCTTGGTGATGACCGAGGCCAGCGCGCCCTTGCGGCGGTGCTCGAACAGCGCCGACTTGATGTCGAGGTCGATCAGGGCGTCGCCGCACAGCACGATGGTGGTGTCGTCGAAGAAGCCGCCGAACTCCTGGATCTTCTTCATGCCGCCGGCCGAACCGAGCGGCTGCGGCACCACCTCGCCGGCATCGTTGGTATAGCCTTCGAACGAGTAGCCGATCTGGACGTTGTACTGGTGGCCTTCGCCGAAATACTCCTCGATCTTTTCGTGCAGGTAGCTGACGTTGACCATGATTTCAGTCACGCCGTACTTGTGCAGGTGCTCGATCAGGTAGGCCATCACCGGCTTGCCGAGGATGGGAATCATGGGTTTCGGCAAATCGTAGGTCAGCGGGCGCACCCGTGTGCCCTTGCCTGCCGCCAGTATCATCGCTTTCATGCTGCCTCCTTTACAGGCGCCACACCCGCAGTCCTGCCTCGGTCAGTGGCTGTGGATCGAAGCTGGCTTTGACGTCAACGAAGGTGCCGCCCTTGATCAGCTTCATTTGGAAATCTTCCGTCGTGCGCGCCACCAGTTCGTGGTGCGAGACCGCCGCCACGATGGCGTCGGCGCGCGGCAGGTCGTCCCAGGCCAGCAGGCGCACACCGTATTCGTGCATCGCCTCGTCCGGGTCGGCATGCGGGTCGTGCACAAACACTTCCACGCCGTAGGTCTTCAGTTCGTTGATGACGTCGCCCACCTTGGAGTTGCGCAGGTCGGCGCAGTTTTCCTTGAAGGTCAGGCCCAGCACGTTGACGCGCGCGCCCTTGATGTAGCTGCCGGTGGCAATCATGTTCTTGATGGTCTGCTCGGCAATGTACTTGCCCATGCCGTCGTTGATGCGGCGGCCGGCCAGGATCACTTGCGGATTGTAGCCCAGCATCTCGGCCTTGTGGGTCAGGTAGTACGGGTCGACGCCGATGCAGTGGCCGCCCACCAGGCCCGGGCTGAACTTGAGGAAGTTCCACTTGGTGCCGGCCGCCTTCAGCACTTCCGAAGTATCGATGCCGATCTTGTCGAAGATGATGGCCAGCTCGTTCATCAGCGCGATGTTGAGGTCGCGCTGGGTGTTTTCAATCACCTTGCAGGCCTCGGCCGCCTTGATGCTCGAGCAGCGGTGCACGCCCGGCTCGACGATCGACTCGTACAGCTCGGCCACGCGCTCGAGCGTGTGCGGGGTGTCGCCCGAGACCACCTTGATGATGTTGGTCAGCATGTGCTGGCGGTCGCCCGGGTTGATGCGCTCCGGCGAGTAGCCGACGAAGAAGTCGCGCTGCCACACCATGCCCGAGGCCTGCTCCAGCACCGGAATGCAGATTTCCTCGGTAGCGCCCGGATAGACGGTCGACTCGTACACCACGATCGCGCCCTTCTTCATGTGCTTGCCAACGCTGTTGCTGGCGCCGATCAGCGGCGTGAAGTCGGGATTGTGGGCGTCGTCCACCGGGGTCGGCACGGCGATGATGATGATGTCGGCCTCGCCCAGCGAGGTCGGATCGGACGAGTAGGTGGCGTGCACCGCGGCAGCCATCTGCTCGTCGGTCAGCTCGCGCGACGGGTCGACGCCGCGGCGGCACGATTCCACCTTGTTGACGGCCACATCAAAACCGATGGTCGGGCGTTTCTTGCCAAACTCAACCACCAACGGCAGGCCCACATAGCCCAGGCCAACGACTGCAATAGTATTCATGGATATCTTTCCCGTCAGAGTTAGGCCGCGGCGGCGGCGCTGGTGGCCGGCCAGTGGCGTTGTACCAATTCATTGGTGTTGCGGATGTTGCCACGGCTGGAAGCGCCAAACACGATCGATTCGATGTTCGGCTGCTCGCACACCCATTCAATCGCTTCCTTCGGCGGAATCGCGCCCGAGGCGAACACCGACATGGCAATCGCGCGGAAGCGGCGGTTGCGCAGCGCCGCTTCATAGGCCTCGAAACCACCGGACATGCGGAAGCCGATCTTGTTGATGTTGGCGCACACGATCGGGTTGTCGATGCCCTGCTCTTCCAGCGCGTCAAGCAGCATCGGCAGGTTCATGGTGATGAAGCCCGGCTCGGCGTTGTAGCGCTTCTTGACGTGGTCGGCAAAAATGCGGAACGCTTCCTTGAAGCCCAGGCCCAGCAGCAGATCCACCACCACGTTCTGCAGGAAGATCACCGGGGTGTTGAGGCCGGCGAACATTTTCATTTCCGCATCCACCAGCAGGGTGACGATGCCTTCGATGTCTTTCTTGGCCAGCGACATGCCGCCGCGCAGCGCGGCGTTGAGGAAGCCCTCGTCCGGCATGAAACGCTTGAGCGCGCCCAGGATGCCGTCCTCGGTCACCGCGTTGGCATACTTGTGCGCGTACGGCATGCACGGCAGGAACTTGAAGTCCTTGTAGCGCGCCGGATCCTTGCGCATGTGATCGCACACCAGTGCGATGCGGTCGTGCGTGGTGCACATGAAGGACTGGATGCCCTCATCATAGGCATTGTCCAGCACGTCAATGATGGCATTGATGTCCTGGAAGCGCATCTGCTGCGCGCGCGCCTTTTCTTCCGACATGTGATTCACGCCGAAAAACTGGTTATCCCCAAATAGCAAACGGTCCACGTTAGCACTCCATATAAACAGGTTGAAACGACCGCGCGGCTTAACGCCAGAACTGCAGTCCGGATTTTTTCTTTTTCGGCTGGGCCGCCACCATGGCAGCGGTGTCATCCGCCCGCAGGGTGGCGCCGCGCTCGGCGTCGGCAATCATCATGCTGATCACGCGGTCGGTCTGCATCGCGCTCTGGAACGAGTTGACGTTGTCCGCCGCGCGCTTCTGCGCAATGCACTGCACGAAGTAGTCGAGCTGGGCCGAATACTCTTCGCCGCGCAGGTAGAACCACACCGGCGCCGTCAGGTCGGTGGTGTAGCGTACGTTCCAACCGCTCTGGTAGCCTTCCGGCAGCTGCGCGCCGTCGCGCAGATAGACCTGGCACTCCTGGCGGTCGGCGGCGATGCGGCCGTTCTTGCCGAAGATGGTGATCTTGGTGCTCATCTTGCGGAACGACTCGTCGCTCCAGTTGACCGACAGCTGCGCGCTGACGCCGTTGTCGTAGTAGAGCGTGCCGAACACTTCGTCGTCGGTATCCTTGGAGAATACACTGTTCAGTACCGAGCCGCCCACACCGTGCGGTGCGCCCAGATACCAGTTCACCAGGTTGAGCGGGTGGGCCGCGTAATCGTACAGGCAGCCGCCGCCTTCGGAGCGCTGGGTGCGCCACGACGAGCCCTTCGGTTTCAGTACCACCGGGCCATAGGCTTCGGCCAGCACGTGGGTCACTTCGCCAATGGCGTTCAGCTCCAGCAGGCGCTTGACTTCCTGGAAGGCGCCGACAAAGCGGTAGTGGTAGCCCACCTGGTTGACCAGGCCTTTTTGCTCGGCCAGGCGGGTCAGTTCTTCACCATCGCGGGTGTCGAGGCAAAACGGCTTTTCGCAGAACACGTGCAGGTTCTTCTCCAGCGCGGCCTTGACCATGCGCGCATGCATGCCCGACGGCGTGGCGATGATGATGGCGTCCAGTTCCACTTCGCGCAGCATGGCGTCGAAGTCGGTATAGGTCTGCACCCCGGTATATTTGTTGAGCACGTCCAGCACATAGCCGGTCGCGTCGCACACGGCGGCCACTTTCACCCCCGGATGCGCGTTAATCATCGCGTGGTGCGACAACCCCATCTTGCCCAAACCAACCACAGCTACGCGTATCATGTTGACATCACTCCTCATCTAAGAATTCAATAATTTCTGCTTGACCAGTTCATAGGCCGCGCGCCCCTTGACCAGCAGCTCGCGGTTGGGCGGGCGGTGCGTCGCCTGCTCCAGGTATTGCAGTGCCTCGGCCGCGGTCAGCGCCGGCCGGTGCAGGAAACTGTCCGCTTCCAGCAGGTAGCGGTCGACGTCCAGCAGTTCATCCTGGTACACCGAAATGGTGGGCACGCCCAGCACCGCCATCTCGCGCGTCATGGTGCCGCCGGCGCCGATGAACAGGTCGCAGTCGGGCGCGATGTCGGCAATGTCGAGCGCGGTGGCCACCACCGTGACGCCGGCAAAGCGGCCATCCTGGTAGTGCACCGCCTGCTCTTTGCCGCGCGGCAGCAGCACGATGTCGACGTGGTCGCGCATGCCGAGGATCAGCTCATCGAGAAAATTGCGGCTGCCCTTGTAGTACTGCGCGGTCCACGGCTCCGGGCGGATGTAGACCTTCTTGCGGCTGCGCACCGGCTTGCCGGCGTTTTGCTGCGCCAGGCGCTGCTCGAGCTCCCACAGGTAGATGCCTTCCTTGACGCCCGGATAGTGCAGCACCTTGCGCGGATTGGCCCACTGCTGCTTGAGTTTTTCCACGCTGAGGAACTCCGGCACCATGATGCTGGTCGCGGTCAGGAAGGCCGGGATGTTGCCCATCGCATGTTCGTTGTCGTTCATGTAGATCGAACGGATGCCCAGCAGGCGCGCCGCCACCGGCGAGTGGAACGAGCTTTGCGAGATCGCCACGTCGACTTTTTTGCCGGCCAGGTATTTGATCAGCTGCCAGACCCGGATCGGGAAGCCGAACAGCTTGGCAAACAGCTTGCCGCCGTAGTGGATGCCCACCACTTCGTACTTGAAGCCGTGCAGGTCCAACAGGTCGATGGTGTTGGCCAGCGGACGGCAGGTAATGATCACCTCGTGCTCGCGCTCGAGCTCGCGGATCATGGCCGCGAACATATTGATGTGCGGCGAGTTGGTCAGTTCAAACCAGATTTTCATAAGCGTTCTTGTAGAAGGAATCAGGCCAGCTGCTGGGCCAGCACGGCGACAATGCGCTCGGCGGCGGCGCCGTCCCACAGGTGCGGACGGCGGCCCTGCTTGCCTTCGCCGCGCAGCACTTTTTCAGCCTCGGCCACGATCACTGCCGGGTCGGTGCCGGCCAGTACGTTGGAGCCTTCATCCACCGTCACCGGACGTTCGGTGTTTTCGCGCAGCGTCAGGCACGGCACGCCCAGCGCGGTGGTTTCCTCCTGCAGGCCGCCGCTGTCGGTCAGCACCACCGCCGCATCCTTCCACAGATTGAGGAAGGACATATAGCCCTGCGGGCCGATCAGCGTGATGTTCGGGCCGAGGTCGATGCCGAAGGTGCTCAGGTTGGCGCGTGTGCGCGGGTGCACCGGGAATACCAGCGGCAGCCCGGCCGCGATTTTGGTCAGGGCGCCGGCCAGCTGCTGCATCATCTCCGGGCTGTCGACATTGCTCGGGCGGTGCAGCGTCACCACGCCATAGCGGCCGCCGCCGGCCTGCAGGCGGGCCTTCACTGCGCTGCTCTCGAGGGTGGCCGGATCGACGGTGTCGAGCTTGTTGGCCTGGTACAGCACGTTGTCCACCATCACGTGGCCGACGTACTGGATGGCCGCTTCCGGCTTGCCTTCGCGGCGCAGGTGTTCCACCGCGCTTGGCTCGGTGACGAAGAACCAGTCCGAAATGCTGTCGGTCACCAGGCGGTTGATTTCTTCCGGCATGGTCATGTCGCCGCTGCGCAGGCCGGCCTCAACGTGGGCCACCGGGATGTTGAGCTTTTTGGCCACGATCGAGCAGGCCAGGGTCGAATTGACGTCGCCCACCACCAGCACCGCGTCCGGGCGCTGCGACACGCACAGCTCCTCGAAGGCCAGCATGATCTTGGCGGTCTGCTGCGCATGGCTGCCGCCGCCCGCGCCCATGAACAGGTCGGGCGCCGGGATGCCCAGCTCTTCGAAGAAGATGTCGTTCATCTCGCGGTCGTAGTGCTGACCGGTGTGGATGATCTTGAATTGCAGCCGCTCCTGCTTCTGCAGCGCCCTGACGATGGGCGCGATCTTCATGAAGTTGGGGCGCGCTCCGGCGACCAGATAAATAATCGGCATAATCAATCCTAGTGTAGAAAATAGTGGGGCGTTAAAGCTCAGCGGCTAGCGGCGTGCGGGGAAGCTCGCCAACCGCCACGCCGATCCCGCCGTAAATGCCGCGCAACTGGCGCAGTATCGCCTGGAAGGAGTATTCCGCGCCGACCCGGACAAACGCCTGCGCCCGCAGGCGCTGGCGCAGCTGCGGGTCGGCCAGCAGCTGGTTGATGGCGTCGGCCAGCGCCGGTCCCGGCCCGGCCGCTACCAGCAGGCCTTCCGCCTCATGATTGATGAGGTCGGGAATGCCGCCGACCCGGGTACTGACGATCGGCACGCCGCCCGACATGGCTTCCAGCAGGCCGACTGACAGCGCTTCAAAGTGCGACGGCAGGACGAAAATATCGGCCTGCGCCAGCAGGCGCTGTTTGGCTTCGCCATCGACCCAGCCCGGCATCTCGATGGCATCGGACACGCCCAGCTCGGCCGCCAGCGTGCGCACTGCGTCCATCTCGCCGTCGCCGGCCAGCACAAAGCGGGTCTGCGGATGAGCCGCGCGGATGGCCGGGATGGCGCGCAGCAAATCGAAAATCCCTTTCTTCGGTTGCAGCCGGCCCAGGAACAGCACGGTGCGGGCCGGATCGCGCATTGGCGCCAGGGTGGCCGGCACGTGCACCGGATTGCCCAGCTGCTCGACCCGGGCGCGCGGCTCGAGCGCGCCCACCACCTGGCGCCAGTGCGGGCTCAGCACGATCACCCGGCCGGCGTGGCGCAGGATCCAGCGGATCCAGGCCTGGCCGGCGGCGCCGCATTCGCGGGCGTAGAAGTCAGGGAATTCGCCGCTGTGGATATGGAACACATACGGCACACGGCACAGCCAGGCCAGCGCGGCCACCAGCGACTTGCGCCAGAAGCTGCCGCGCGAGGCGCTGTGCACGTGCACCACCGCCACCCGGCGGCTCAGCAGCAGGCCGAGGATGCGGATCAGGGCGGCGCTGAACACGCGCAGCTGCCGGACCATGCCCGGGGCCTCATAGGTGGCCACATAGTCCACGCCCCAGGCCTTGAACAGACCGTAATCTTGATAGGAGCGCAGCACCGAGCTGATGCCGCCATGCGCTGCCAGGTCGGTTCCCACCATTAAAATCCGCCGTTCACCCACCAATTCGCTCCTGTACTTTTAACTAAGGCATGCTGACCTGCATACCGCCTGAAATATTTTCATATTGCCAATAACATTGAAATTATACCATTGCATTGCAACAAAAAAGTCAAGATTTCCTATCGTGCACAACCCCGCTCGGCGCCAGCGCCGACGCCGCTGCGCCGTCGGCTGTTCCGGCCTGCACACGGCGGCTGTACACAAAGGCGATGCCAAAGAACAGGAAGGGAATCGCTACCGCATTGGGATCGCCGTAGGCCGGGCTGGTGAACGAGTTGCCGAGCGCCAGCAGCTGGCCCGCCAGCGCAATGCGCCACAGCATTTGCGCGCGCACATGGGTGGCCGACCAAGCCTCGCGCAAGGCGTACATCGCAGTGCACAAAGCGAATACAAACACCATGCCGCCGCCGATGAAGCCGGCCTCGGCCACCAGATTCGGCCAGTAGGTGTCGAGCAGGAACAAGCTCTGGCGATACCACCAGTAGCGGTGCTCATAGCCCAGCATTTCATAGATGGAGCGGTCAAACAGGCGCGACGCCTCGCCACCGTAGGTGCCGAAACCGGTGCCGAACGGGAACTGCCATTTGGCCAGATAGAAGGCGTCGTTGTACAGGATCGCGCGCGGCGTATCGAGCGCGCCCGGCGACGGCATGATGCCGAACTGCACCAGCAATTCCACCAGCTTGTCGGTGCCCAGCACAAACAGCAGCGCCACGCCCAGCGCGGCACAGCCCAATCCGCCGACCAGCAAGCGCGGCAGAGAATAGGTGGAACGGCTGATGTACAGCAGAACCGCACAGACGATGACGGCGTCAAACGCTTCCTGGCGTTCGCCGGCCGCCAGCATCAGCACCACCGTGCCAGCCATGCACAGATAGTTCGCCAGCGGCCGTCCCTGGCGGGCCATCTGCCGGATCAGGAACAGGCACAGCATGAAGGAGGAAAGAAAGGCCAGCACGCCCGGGTGAGCGAACGGCCCCGTCATCAGCGGCAGCGCGTGAATGAACGGGTTGTTCCCGGCCGGCGCGCTGGCGCCGCGCGCCACCGCCGCATACAGGCCTGGCGCGGCCAGCTGGAAGGCCGTCATCAACAGCGCATAGCCAATCAGGCATTGCAACAGCAGCCAGAAACGGCGCTCGCTCTTCTCACTGAAGACCACAGTAAAGCCCAGCGCAAACATGATCGGCAACTTGAGGTTGTACATGATCTGGTAGGCCACGCCCTTCCAGTGCGGATGCGGGTGGATGGCACCAAGCACGCCCCACAGGAAGAAAATCCCGAACAGCACCGGCAAAGCCTTGCCCAGCCGGGACTCGGCCATGAAGTAGCGCAAGCCGCGCCAGGCCAGATAGGCCAGGCTCAGCAGCATCACCGTGGTCAGGCTGCGCAAGCGTACCGGCGACACCAGTTCCAGACATAGCGCCCCGATCACCACGCCGACCATGCTCCAGAACACGCCTTCGCCGCCAAAGCGGATCGCGCCCAGCGCGCCCGACAGCAGCAACACAGCCACCAGCCCCACCAGCAGCACCAGCGCCAGCGCAACCACGCCGCCGCCCACGCCGATCAGGCCGCCGAAAAACACGCCGGCCAGAATCAGCGCCAGCACCAGCAGCAGCGGCGCCCCAGAGCTCCGTTTGCGTGCCGGCGCGGGCGCGGGTGCGGAAGCGCCTTTCGCGCGCCATCCCATCTTCAGACTAAGCATGTACACTCCATTACTGACTGCGGTGAACAGTGTGGCGCCCTGCCCGGCCGCCAACCATAAAAGAAACACAATATTCTACACGCAAAAGTTCGCCCTTCCGCGCCGGATTTGCGCCCACCGACTGCCCGCGCATAAAAAAAAACCCCGCGCCAGGCCGGCAACGGAGTTTTTTTGTCACGACCAACGCTCAATGCGCGCTTCAGCTACCGCAAGGCGTCTTGGCATACATCATGGCCATGGTGGTGGTCGGGCCGCCCATCCAGGTAAAGTCGCTGTAGATATTGCGGTACGGTACCTGCATCGACCCCGGCATGTAAATGCCGGTTTTCGGATAGTTGCCCAGCCAGGTGATGTAGGAGTTAGGCAGATTGGTCGAGCTGTAGACGTTATCGCCATTCAGCCACACATTCAGCGAGCCCATGCCCGGATTGCGGTTCCAGTCCGCGCGGAACACGAAGCAATACCATTTGCCGGTCACCAGCGGCGCCACGCGAATGGTCTTGGTCGAGGAATTCGCTTTGGTGGCGGGATCGGTACCGTCAAGCAGGCGGTGATTGGAGTTGAGCTCCAGGTTCACACTGGTGCCGGACGCAACGATCGACACCGGCGGCGACGCCACCAGGGTTTTCTGGCTGGTATGGAGCTGCATCACCACGGTCGGGCTGGCATGGAAGACCCAGTCGGTCGGGAAGTACACGCTCATGGCGTACCAGCGCAGGCCTTCGATCACGTATTCGTTGCGGGCCGACACCTCGGTGCGCGCGGTCGAGGACCACAGCGGATCGGTCTGCAGGCGGCTGAGCCGGAACACATTGCGCGCCTTGCCGGACGGGTCCGCCACCAGCTTGACCGAATCGGTGGTGCCACTATTGAGGGCATAGACATCGTCAAAATAGCGTACGGTGCCGGTCGTGTTGTAGCTCAGCAAAGCCGACACCGAGGGATAAGTGACCGGGTTCTTGGCAAACGTCGTCACCGGGCCGCCGCGCCCCAGGTCCACCTGGGCCGCAGCCGTGCCCACCACGCCAGCCAACGCCAGCGCCAGAATCGTCGAATTAGTTATGCGCATTTCACACCTCTCTCCGCATCATTATTTAACAGCCGCTTTGGCGGCGGTGAACGTGGCGGCAGCTTCCACCGCACAAGGTGTCTCGGCAAACATTTGCTCGGCGTAGCTGGTCGGGCCGCCAAGGCGCACGAAATCGACATAGGCCGTGCGGTTGAGGCCACCGGTAGAGCCCGGATACATCAGGCCGGCGCGCGGCACGTTGCCAAAAGCGGTGCCATAGTTGTTGAGCGCCTGCGCCGAATCGTAGATCTTGTCGGCGTTCATCCACAGCGTCAGCTTGCCCGAGCCCAGCGCCTGGTACCACTCGGCCCGCAGCACGAAGCAATACCATTTGCCGGTGGTGATCTTGCCGAGGCGGGTCACTTCATTGGACGAGTTGGCGGCGGTGGCGCTGCCGGTCGCCAGGTAATTGGAAGTCAGGCTCAGCTCGAGGTTGTCGCCGCGCGCGACCACCGCGAATGGCGGCGGCAGGCCGGAAGCCGTGCTGGTGCTGATGGTCAGCAGATTGACCGGATTGGGATCGGTCTTCACCCAGCCGGTTGGCAAATACACGCTCAGGCCATACCAGCGCAAGCCGGTGGCGGTATTCTCGCCCAGCGGCGCCACGTAGTTGTTGGACAGGCCGCTCACCAGCGTATCGGTGGTTTTGGCATCCACCCGCAGTACCTGCTTGGCGGAGCCGGCCGGATCGCCGACTACCGAAATATTGACCGGATTGCCGGTCACAATCGCATAACGGGACGACAGCGTGCTTGCCGTCGTCGCACCACCCAACAATTTATCAACTTGGGCCTGAGCTGTCGCGGCGGCAAACAGGCCAGCCAGCAACAGACTGAATTTGGATAAAGGCATCACTCGTTCCTCCTCTTAGGGGCCACACCAAAGCGGACACAATAGCACGGCCTTGGGCAATTTTTGTTGACCGGCGACAACAAATCGGCTTTTTTTTACGGAAACATGCGCTTCTGCGGTTACAATGGAAAGTTTGCTGATTTGGTATGCCAAACTGGCATGGCAGCGGCAGCAGGTGTTCGAATGACAACTTTCCTGTCATTATAGCACTAGGGTTTCCCTGCGTCTTGATTTATCGGCTGGCAACTGGCCGCTGTGCCCATTTTCCGACACGTTGTGGCAGCAATGCCAATTCCGCTTCCGACCACGGCCGCAGCAGGTAGAGTCCGCCCCATAAGGCCACGCAGGCCAGCGCCGCGCAAGCGAGCATGCCAAGCGCGTTGCCGGGCACCGGCAACTGCCACACCAGCAGCGCCGCCAGCGCCGCCGCCAGCCCGAAGCGGGCCAGCCCCGGCCAGTGCGGCTGATAAGCCCAGTCCGCCGTGCGCAAGCTGCGCACCACCAGGGTCGAATAGCAGAATTCGGCCAGCGCCAGCACCAGGAACAGCCACAGCCACTGGCCCGAGCGCAGCGCCAGGTAGACTGCCGCCGGCGTCACCAGCAGCAGCACGCTGGCCCGCATGGTGACGATGGAGCGGCCGAAGATGTGGGCCATGACGTCGCTCAGGCGACGGTGCGCCAGGATCACCAGCGCCCCCAGCCAGCCGGCCAGCAGCCAGTGCGCGCCGCCGTAATGGCCGGCGCTCAGCAGGACGCACAGCTCGTCGCCGCGCGCCACCACCAGCACCAGCAGCGGCAGCAGGAACAGCAGATTGGCCTTGTACAGCATGCTCACGCGCGCGCCCAGCTTGGCGGCGCTGCCCTCGGCGGTGTAGCGCACCACCAGCAGCGTGCGCACGATCGACAGCAGGAATTCCATCGGCATGTATTTGCGCACCTGCTCGGTCAGATTGCGGGCAAAGCCCAGCTCGGCGGTGGCGCCGGCACCAAACACCCGGCTGGCCAGCAGGATCACCGCCTGCGGCCCCCAGCTGAGGTTGGCCAGATTGGCGATCCAGGCATTGCGGCCGGTGGCCAGCATGCTGCGCCAGCGCGGCGGCTGCCAGTCCGGTTCGGCCGCGGCATCGTGGCGCGAGCGGTACAGCTCGCGGAACAGGCAGCCGGCGCCCACCAGCAGACTGAGGCTGCTGGCCAGCAATTCGCCCAGCGCCAGCGCCTCGGCGCCGCGCCAGCCCTCGCGCTCGAGCGCAAAGGCGACAAAAGCCAGCATGGCCAGGTTGCGCACCAGCTGGCTGCTCTGGGCCGCGCTTTGCATCATCAGGCAGGACAGGATCTGGTCGCGGAACACCCGGCTCAGGCCTTCCACCCACATCACGATGGCGTAGGCGCGCACCACATCGGCCGCACCCTCCAGGCCCAGCCAGCCGGCCAGCAGCGGCGCCGCACCAAACAGCGCGGCCGCGCCCAGCAGCAGCGGCACGCCCTGGGCCGCGATGCATTGCAGCACAAAGCGGTTGACGGTGCGGCCGTCGGCTTTTTGCCGCGTCGGCGGCAAGTGGATGGCGGTGACCCATTCCAGCCCCAGGCCGCACAGCAGGATGCCGATTTCCAGCATCGCATAGGCCGCCACGTATTTGCCGTACTCGTCCACCGAGAGGCGGCGCGAAATATGAATCAGGATACTGAAGCCGAGCACCGCGTTGACCACGCGCCCAGCCAGATACCCTCCCAGGCCGCGCCGGAAGACCTGGTTAGAATAGCGTTGCGTCATTAATTACGGACTCCGCGGCGCGACGGCCGATTTCCCCACCAGTTTTTCCGCCGGCCCCTGCCCCACTGCGGCCAGCAGGTCGCCGACAAAGGCGTCCTGCACCCGGTATTGCGCGGCCGGCTCCGTGCCCAGCGAGGAGACGCGGAACAGCAGCCCGTCCGGCACCTGCCCCAGCAAGCCGTTTTTCAGCTGCACCAGGCGCTGGCCCATCAGGCCGGTCACGGTCTCGCCGCCGACCCGGATCCAGTAGGTGATCGGCTCGCGGCGCTCGCCCATGGTGGCCATCAGGCGCTTGGCCGGCACCGAGTAGTTACCGAAATGCAGCTGCTCGACCGCCAGCTGCTGCACCGAGAAGCCCTGCGCCGTGTAGCAGGACTCGGGGCGGTGCACGCGCAGGCGGCCGGTCTGGTCGCCGCCGTAGGCGATGGTCAGCATGATGCGCTCGCCATGGCTGTTGATGTAGGTGCGCGCCAGCGTTTCGTCGTAAATCTTGGCCACTTTTTCCTGCACGTCGGGCGGCGGCAGCACCGGCACCACGCTCTCGTCGACGTGCCAGTCGCCAAAGCGCACCGGCACCAGGGTTTCCAGGCCGAGTTTTTCCATCTGCACCTGCGCCTGGCGCTCAGGGTGCATCACCACCGCCGCGCCGCTGGAAGCGAGCATCAGCGACATCAGGATCAGGGTAGTCAGCTTGGTCTGGTTCATGGCAATCTCGCACAGGGCCGGGCGCGGCGGGGGCCGCGCCCGGACGGAACTTAGGAAGGGGTGGCCGCTTTCCGGCCGGGATCGCTAAAGCGCAGCAGGGTATCGCAGCCGACGATCAGGGTCAGCGCGCTGATGAACAGCACCATGCCGGCAAAGCCGTGCAGGAAGCCCTGCCCGGCCTCGTCGCCAAAATGGTAGGTGATCAGGGTCAGCGTCATGACCCGCACCACATTGGCGGTAAACGAGATCGGCACGATCAGGATGGCCAGCATCACGTTGCGGAAGAACGAGGTGTGGCGCACGATGTTCAGGTACAGCAGGCCCAGCGCCTCGAGCGTGAACAGGGTGTGCAGGCCGGCGCAGGCGTCCGCCACCAGCAGCTGGTACTGGCCGATCTGCAGGATCACGCCGGTGCGGGCGATCGGATAGCCGACCTGGTACAGCACATGTTCGGCCACATACGACACCGCCATCTTCATCGGCATGGTGACCGCGTCCACCAGCGTGCCCGGCAGCGGCAGCATGAACAGCATGAAGAACAGCGGGAACCATTGCACCTTGAGCGCCTTGGGACCGCGCACCAGCAGCACGCTGCCCACCAGCAGCCACAGGAAGGATCCCATTTCCACGATCTGGATTTCCTGGGCGCGCCCGAGCACGTAGAACAGCACGCCCAGCACCGCCACCGGCCAGCCCAGCTTGCTGCCGCGCTGGCCTTCGCTGGCCGCCATCATGTCCGGCCAGTTGCGGTAAATCAGCCACAGCGCCACGCCAAAGATGATCGGGCCGTGCGCCTGCTCCTCGGTGCTCCAGATGCCGGTGCCCATGTCGTAGAAGGTGGGCACATACATCACCAGCATGCCCAGCAACACCGGCCACCAGAGACGCCAGCCTGCGCTGCGCGTCCAGTCGCTCATGCGAAGACTTGGCATGGCAGCACTCATGGGAAGTCCACCAGCACCGAACCGACGATTTCGGCGCCGGTGTGGGCGATCTGCTCGGACAGCGCGGTGATGGCGTCGACCGGGGTTTTATTGTTGCGCGCAACAATCAGCACGCCGCCGGCGCGGGCGGCCAGCGCCAGCGCGTCGGAGCCCAGTTCGGCCGCCGGCACGTCGTACAGCACCACGTCGTAGCGCGACTCGAGCATCAGGTTGACGCCGGTGCAGTTGCTGCGGCTCAGCAGTTCCTGCGGGTTCGGCGGCAGCGTGCCGGCGCTCAGCACCGACAGGTCGACAAAGGCGCCCACCTGGGAAATGGCGCTGGCGTCGGCGCGCCCGGCCAGGATGTCGGACAGGCCGGCGCGGTTGGGCACGTCGAAGATCTCGTGCTGCACCGGCTTGCGCAGGTTGGCGTCCACCAGCAGGGTCTGCTCGCCGAGCTGGGAAAACACCACCGCCAGGTTGGCTGCAAACAGGCTGGCGCCGTCGCCGCTTTCCAGGCCGACAATGACCAGCGCCTTGCGGCGGGCGAACCAGCGCAGCATCAGCTGGCTGCGCACCGCGCGCAGCGTTTCCACCTGGGCCGAGAACGGCTGGTAGGCGGCCACCAGCAGCGGCGAAAACTTGCCCTCGCCCGCCTGCAGATAGGGATAGTCGAACTGGCGCGCCAGCACTTGCTGAATGTCGGCCTCGGTGATCAGGCCGAGCCGCTGGGCCGCTTCGCCGAAGCGGATGCCCAGCTCCTTCTGCATGCGCAGCACGCGCTCGGCGTTTTCCGGCGTGATCTTGCCGGCGGCCAGCAACAGCGCGCCGATGCTGGAATCGCGGCGGCCCGGGGCGGCCGGAGCGGCCGGGGTAACGGAAGGTTGGTTCATCGTGGTATCCATGATTCAGCTCAATTCAGGCGTGGGCGGCGCGGGGCAAACACCCGGGCCAGTTTGGAACGAGGACGCGCGGGCGCGCCCCAGTGGATGCTGCCCAGCACCGGCACCTGGGCCAGTTCGCTCAGGTCGGCGGCCGAGCGGACGCGACGGTCGAGCATTTCAGCCAGCAGCGCAAAGCCGACGCCGAGGATGCCGCCCACCACGATGGCCAGCGCCACGTTCAGTGGCAGGCGCGGAATCCATGGGTCGATTGGCGCCACCGCCGGATTCAGGATGGCCACGTCGGACTGGTCCGCCTGGCCCTCCATCTTGGTCTGCGACAGGCGCATCGAGATCGCGTCAAACGAGCGCTGGGCGCTCTCGACATCCTTTTGCAGCACGTTCAGTTCGTCGCGGGTGCGGTTCAGTTCCAGCACCTTGGCTTTTTGCTCGCTCAGCGCGGCGCGGATCGCGCCCTCGCGCTGGCTCAGGATGCTGGCATTGCTGCCCACGCTGTTGGAGGTGGCCTGCAGCTGGGCGTTCAGGTTGGCGCGCAGCTGTTCCACTTCCGCCTTGGCGCTCTGGTATTGCGGGTGGTTGCGGTCGAGCCGCTGGCCCATTTCCGCCAGCTTGCTTTCAGCCGCCGACAGGCTCACGCGCAGGTTCTGGATCAGCGGGCTGTTGGCCACGTCCGGCGAATCGGCGCCGGCCGCCGCGCGCTTGCGCGAGGCCGCTTCCATGGCCTGGCCCTGCGCCATCACCAGCTGGGCCGACAGATCGTTGAGGCGGTTCGATTCCACGTCCAGGCGGTTGTCGACGCTGACAATGCCGTGTTCCTGCTGGTATTTACTGAGGCGCGCCTGGGCCGCTTCCAGCGCATCGCGCTGCGCCTTGGTCTGCTCGTTGAAATACTGCGCCGCCTTCTTGGCCGGCTCGACTTTCAGCTGGATGGTCAGTTTCTGGTATTCCTCGGCAAAGGCATTGGCCACCGCCGCCACGAAGTCGGGATCGGAACCCTTGAAGCTGATCTCCACCACGCTGCTCTCGCGCGACGGCGTGATGTCGAGCTTTTTCAGCAGCAGCTCGGCCAGCCAGTCGCGCACCGTGCCCTTGCCGTTGGTGTCGCTGCGGTATTGCTCGATCACCACCGGGTTGCTGGCCAGCTGCAGGCGGTCGATCACCCGCAGCGCCACATTTTTACTGCTCAGCACGTCGATCTGGGTAGCCACATAGCCGGGCATCAGCTGGCCCGGCATGGTCATGCCGGTGACCGGGTCGACGCCCTTGTAGTTGAGCAGCACCGAGGCCACGCCTTTGTAGGTCTTGGGCATGACCAGGCTGACCACCACCGTCAGCAGCAGGGTCAGCGCCAGGGTCCACAGGAAGATCTTCTTGCGGGCCCGCAAAATCAGGAGGAATTGGGAAAAATTCATGGCTGCACTTTCAATTCTTAGGCTATGGGCGGCTGGCGGTTAGAACAGGCTTTCCTTGACATACACCACGTCGTCCGCCTGCAGCAGGTCGTCGTGCTTGGCGTCGATGGTCTGCAGCACGCCGCTGGCGTCGCGGCGCTTGATGCGGATGCCGCGCTCGGTGCCGCGCGCGGTCAGGCCGCCGCCGGTCGACAGCGCCTGCACCACGGTCATGCCGCGCTCCAGACGGAACGGGCCAGGGCGCTGCACCTCGCCGTAGATGTAGAAGCGCGGTGCGCGCTCGACATAGACCACGTCGCCGGCCTGCAGTTCGAGGTTGCGGCCCAGGTTGGCCGAACGCACCATGTCGATGATGTCGATGCTGTCGCGGGTGGCCTTGTCGCCCTGGCCGCGCATCACGGTGACCACGTCGGCGCCGTCGGCGGCGATGCCGCCGGCCAGCGCCAGCACATCCATCAGGCCGCGGCGCGCATCCAGCGGATAGCGGCCCGGACGGTTAATCTGGCCCAGCAGCGATACCTGCTGGCTCTGGATCACGGTCACCAGGATGTTCACCTGCGGCTTTTTGACAAAGCCGCCGGTCTCGAGCAGCCCGGCGATTTTCTTTTCCGCCGCCGACACGGTCAGGCCGTTGACCCCCACCTGCCCCACCAGCGGGAACGTCACTTCGCCGCTTTCGCTGACGCGGGTTTCCACGCTCAGGTCAGGATTGTTGTACACGGTGATTTTCACCACGTCGCTGGGGCCCAGCGTCAGTTCTGCCGCCATTGCTGCCTGGCCGCACAGCGCCAGCACCACCAGGGCCAAGCTCATTACAAATCGTTTCATCATGCGCTCACTTCATAAAAAAGGAATCGTTCTGGGCGTTTACTTCAGTCCGGCAACGCCGCGCGCGGTTGCATCGCTGGCCTTGTCCTGGCCTTCCGGCGCAGGCGCCGCGGCGGCGGCCGGCGCCGGGGTGGCCGCAGCGCTGGCGCTGGCGCCAGCCGAGGCTGCCGGCGCATCCGGTTTGGCGCTGTACTCGATCTTGGCGCCGGCGCGCAGGCGGGCGATTTCCGCATCGCTGGCTTCCTTGACCTTCTTGTTGTACAGGAATTGCTCAATCTGCGCGCCCGACGCTTCCAGCGTCACCGGGGTGTCGCGGGTGTCGGTGATGCTGACCACAATGCTGCGCTCGCCTTCACGGATGATGAAGCGCTCGCCCTTGGGCATGGCCAGCAGCTTGGTCACCAGTTCCGGCGGCAGCTCGACGCTCGAGCGCGCCAGTTGCGCGCGGCCGTACTTGACGCCGTGGCTGTCGAACCAGGCGGCAATCTCGTCCAGCGACTTGGCGCCGTCGATGGCGCGCTTGGCCTCCTCGTTCAGGTCCTTGGTGGCCAGCACCAGCTGGCGCATGTCAAAGCTCTTGCGGCGGGCGAACTGGTCCGGGTGTTGTTCAAAGTAGTCGCTCACCTCGGCCTTGGTCGGGCGCGCGATGTTGGCGACGCGCTTCTGGATGTAAGCCTGGGCAATGATCAGCGCCTTGGCGCGCTCGATTGCCTGCACCACCTTCGGATCGCGGTCGATCTTGTCCTTGACGGCTTCGTTCTGCAGCAGCTGGCGGTCGATCAGCGCTTCCAGCAACTGCTTCTTGGCATTTTCCTGGGCCGCCGGCGCCACGTTGGCGCGCGCCAGCTCTTCGTTCAGCTGCAAGATGGTGATTTCTTCGCCGTTGACGCTGGCCAGGGTCTGGCCCGGCTTTTTCTCTTTGCTGTTGCCACATGCCGACAAGCCCAGCACCAGGGCCAACGCCACGCACAGGGCACGCTGGCGTGGGCCGATGGCAGCAATACGGCCCAGACCTACAGTATCAAAATGATTCAAGATAGTTCCTTATGAAGAGAAATCAATTAACCCCCACCCGTGTAGCCATCCGGCCGCCGGGGGCTGCTGCGCATAAGATTATAAACAATATCATGAGTGATGCCAAAGTTTCAACGCATGCCGTGCACCATGCCGCAATTACAATACTATTATCTCTTCGTTAAGCCGCCCTTAACGGGCGGCCGCGCCTCAGTGGGCGTTCTCGCGCTTGAGCACCACCACCACCGTGCGCAGGATGATGCGCAAGTCCAGCGACAGCGACCAGTTGCGCAGGTAGTCGAGGTCGAAACGCACCCGCGCCTCCATCTTGTCCAGGGTCTCGGTCTCGCCGCGCAGGCCGTTCACCTGGGCCCAGCCGGTGATGCCCGGCTTGACCTTATGGCGCAGCATATAGCCTTTGATCAGCTTGCGATACTGTTCATTGTGGGCCACCGCGTGCGGGCGCGGGCCGACAATGCTCATGCGTCCCTGCAGCACATTGATGAACTGCGGCAGCTCGTCGAGCGAGGTGCGGCGCAGGAAGGCGCCGATCGGCGTCACCCGCGCATCGTCCTTGGTGGCCTGCACCACCTTGGCCCCGTCCTCGGTCACCCGCATCGAGCGGAACTTGTAGACGATGATCTGCTCGCCGTACAGGCCGTAGCGGCGCTGGCGGAAGATCACCGGGCCCGGCGAGCTCAGTTTGACCGCAGCCGCAATCACCAGCATGATCGGCAGCAGCAGCACCTGGATGGCGGCGGCCAGCACGATGTCGCTGATGCGCTTGATCAGGCCGTTGATGCCGGTAAACGGCGTCTCGCAGATGGCAATCACCGGCATGCCGCCCACCGTGTCAAAGCGCGCCTGCATCAGGTCGAACACGTAGATGTCGGGCAGGAAGTAGACCGAGGCGGTGGTGTCCTGCAGCTCGTCGATCAGCTTGCGGATGCGCGGCTGGGCCGAGATCGGCTGGCTGATGAAAATCATCTTGGTCTTGTGCTCGCGCACATAGGCCGCGATGTCGTTCATGCTGCCCAGCACCGGATGGCGCATATTGTCCGGATGGCGCTCCTCGGTGCGGTCGTCGAAGTAGCCGCGCACGCTCATGAACAGATTCGGGTAGGCGTCGATGCGGTTGGCGAACTTGACGCTGACGTCGTTGGCGCCCACGATCACCACCGAGCGCGGCTCGATGCCGGCGCGCAAATCGCCGCCCACCATGCGCAGCGCCGTGTGGCTGATCAACAACAGCACCGGCGTGGCCACAAACCAGGTCCAGATCAGTTCGGGCGCGAAGCGGCGCCCGAGGCCGCTGGCCACGCCCAGGCCGGCCAGCAGCAGCACGGTGACGATCCAGCCGCCGATCAGGTGGCGCACATACGAGGCGATGTTACCGGCGCGCCAGGGCTGGTAAGGATCGATGTTCTGGTACACGGCGGACGAGATGAAAAACGCCAGCACCATCAAAATCAGCGAATAACCGTTCAACGGCTGGCCGAGCAGCAAGGTGGCCAGGTACAGCGTCCCCATGATGATCAGCGGATCGAGCACCCGCTGCACAAAGGAGAGAAAGGGAATATCGGAAACCGTCATGTCGCGCTTATTTAAAATTGAACACTGGCGTTAAACGAGGTGCCGTGGGTTCGGTAATTGGTCTGGGCGTTGCCGCTGCGGCGTTCGTTGAACAGATTGACGCCCAGCTGGATCTGGCGGGTCGGCTGGTAGGTCAGGCCGGCCGACACGGTACGGGTGCGGTCGTCGAAGTCGCGCAACACGGTCACCCCGGGAATCGGAATGAAGTCGCGCTTTTCCGAGCGGGCCGAGAACTGCGCCCCGGTCTTGCCGGTAATTTCCCAGTCGGCCGACACCAGCGCGCCGGTATTCATGCTGTTGCTGACCGCCACGCTTTCCACCGCGGCATAGCGGCGCCAGACGCTGCTGTTCATGCGCAGCTTGCGCAGCATCGACCAGTTGAAATTGGCAGTACCGTTGACGCCGCTGGAGTCGCGGGCATTGGAATAAGTGTGCTCGCGCCGGGCGTGGCCGGCCAGCATCTGGAACTGCGAGGTGGCGCTGAACACCCACAGCACATTGAGCTTGACCTCGTTCTGGGTATAGCTGTCGTCGACCGGCACGCCGCCGGCCAGCACGTGGTTGGGGTAGCGCCCCTTGGCCCGTCCCAGCTGCAAGCCGATCAGGCTGCCGCTGGCCACAAAGTAATCGAGGCCGACGTTGCCGTCCTCCTCGGTGCGGTCGTTGAAACGCTGCGACGGCAGGCTGTAGGTCGATTTCTGCTCGTTGTAGCCGGCCCGCACGCGCCAGCTCGGATGGAAGGTCCAGCCGCCGTTGGCGTAGCCGCGGCGCTGCACCCGCAGGTTGCGCTCGGACACGTGGAAGTCGCTGAACGAGGTCAGTTCCTGGGCATAGGTCAGGCCCGCATGGCCGCTCAGGTGATTGCCGATGTACCACTCGAGGTCGGCCTGGCCATCCTTGCCGTTGTAGTCCAGCTCGTCATTGGTGGCAAACGTCACGCGCGACGCCTCGAGCCGCCCGCTCAGCTTCTGGCGCCCGATCGGGCGCTCGAACAGGATGCCGGCACGGTACTGGGTGCTGGTGTCCGAGCGGTCGCCGGTGAACGCCGGCGCCGAGTCCGGCAGGCGGAACAGATTGGCGTCGTAGCTGCGCGCGACACTGACGTAAGGGTGAATGGTATCGCTGAGTTCGGCATGCGCAGGCGCGCAGCAGGCAGCGCCCAGAAGCGCGCTCAGCAGTCCGGAGAGCGGAACTGGGGCAATTCGCGTTAGACTCGACATGTAGTGTGGTTTAAGTAGAGGTTCGTCGATTAAAAATAGTAACAGGGCGTCTTACCAATAAGACCAGTCACCGGTGAAAATAACCCATAGTCCCAACAGCCCGTTGGTGACGCCATGTGCCAGCACCGGCATCCAGAGGTTGCCGCTGCGCATATATAACAGGCTGTACACGATGCCGGCGACTATGCCGGCCAGCCACAAGTCATGTTCAACGCCAAATAATATCACAGCAACAACAAAACCCCGCAAACGGATCAGCCCTGGCGGCAGCGCCAGAAAATCGGGCTGATCGATCCAGCGCATCAGGAACGAGCGCCAGAACAACTCCTCCATCACCGGCACCACCAGCGCCGCCCCGGCGATCCGGATCGCCACCAGCGGCCACTGGATCTGGCCGTCGGCGCCGCGCGGATCAAAACCGGCGCTCTGGCCGATCCGCATCCAGCCCGCATCGAGCCATACCCACAGCACCAGCACCAGCACGCCGGCGGCCAGCGCCAGCACCATGCCTTTGACGGACGGCAGCGCCCGCGCCAGTTCCACGTAGTGCCGGCGGTAATACAGCAGCGCCGCCGTCACCAGCGCCACCTTGAGCCCGTACAGCCAGCGCAGGTCGGCCGCCGGCCCCAGCGCACGGGCCAGCAGATCGGCCAGCACAATAAAGGCCATGTAGATGGCAAACGGCAGGACGCGCGGCAAGGCGTCGCGCTCAAACATGGCGCCGTCCGCGGCAAGGGAGTGAACCTGGGATAAATCGCATGCGCATCCTGTCAACATGATGTATTCCTTCACAATTGTAATTGCTGCAAGTGAGGCCGTCCATACATGACGTACCGTGCGCCGGCGCCGGCGCATGGCTGCGGACGCCAGATCCCGGTACAATGCCGCTCTTGTCCACAGGCTTACCCCGGAATCATTTATGGCAGTCATTTCCCTCTCCTCCGCCCAGCTGGCCTTCGGCCACGTCGCCCTGCTCGATCACGCCGAGTTTTCCCTCGAGACCGGCGAGCGCGTCGGCCTGATCGGCCGCAACGGCACCGGCAAATCGTCCCTGCTGAAGATTATTTCCGGCCGCTTCAAGCTCGACGACGGCCTGCTGGTGATGCAGCAGAACCTGCACATCGTCTACGTCGAGCAGGAGCCGGTGTTCGAGCCGGAGATGACGGTCCATGACGCGGTGGCCTCGGGCTTGGGCGACCTGCCGGACCTGCTCAAGGAATACGAAACGCTGACCGGCCAGTTCGGCCAGGGCGATGACGATGCGCTGATGGCGCGCATGCACGATATTCAAGTCCTGCTTGACGCCAAGGATGGCTGGAATCTGTCGAACAAGGTGGAAACCGTACTCGGCAAGCTGAACCTGCCGGGCGGCCTGCTGATGAAGGAGCTGTCGGGCGGGATGCAAAAGCGGGTGGCGCTGGCGCGCGCGCTGGTGTCGGCGCCGGACGTGCTGCTGCTGGACGAACCGACCAACCACCTGGACTTCACCTCGATCCAATGGCTGGAAGGCTTGCTGCGCGACTTCAAGGGCAGCGTGCTGTTCATCACCCACGACCGCTCCTTTCTCGACAACGTGGCCACCCGCATCATTGAACTGGACCGCGGCCGCCTGCTGTCCTTCCCGGGCAACTTCAGCACCTACCAGACCCGCAAGGCCGAGCTGCTGGAAAACGAGGAAGTGGAAAACGCCAAGTTCGACAAGGTGCTGGCGCAGGAGGAAATCTGGATCCGCAAGGGCGTCAAGGCACGCCGTGTGCGCGACGAGGGCCGGGTGCGCCGGCTGGAAGCGCTGCGCCTGCAGCGCGCCGCGCGCCGCGAGCAGCAGGGGCAGGTCAAGCTGGAAGTGTCGGTGGGCGAGCGCTCGGGCAAGATCGTGGCCGAGCTGGAAGGCATCAGCAAGTTTTATGGCGAGCGCGCCATCGTCAAGAACTTCACCGGCACCATCCTGCGCGGCGACAAGGTCGGCCTGATCGGCGCCAACGGCGCCGGCAAGACCACCCTGCTGAAAATGATCCTGGGCGAACTGGCGCCTGACAGCGGCGTGGCCAAGCTCGGCACCAAGCTGGAAGTGGCTTACTTCGACCAGATGCGCACCCAGCTCAACGAGGAAGCCAGCCTGGTCGACACCATCTCGCCGGGCAGCGACTGGGTCGAGATCAACGGCCAGCGCAAGCACTCGATGAGCTACCTGAACGACTTCCTGTTCTCGCCGGAGCGCGCGCGCTCGCCGGTCAAGTCGCTGTCCGGCGGCGAGCGCAACCGCCTGCTGCTGGCGCGCCTGTTTGCCAAGCCGGCCAACTGCCTGGTGCTGGACGAACCGACCAACGACCTCGACATTGAAACGCTGGAACTGCTGGAAGAGCTGCTGGAAGACTACAGCGGCACCGTGTTCCTGGTCAGCCACGACCGCACCTTCCTCGACAACGTGGTCACCCAGGTGATTGTGGCCGAAGGCGAAGGCCAGTGGCGCGAATTCGTCGGCGGCTACAGCGACTGGGAGCGGGTGCGCGACACCGTGGCCGCGCCGGCCAAGGCGGCTGCGAAGCCGGCCGCGCCCAAGGCCGAGCCGGCGCCGGCCACCGCGGCCGCACCCAAGCAGAAAAAGCTCAGCTTCAAGGAGCAGCGCGAGCTGGACGAACTGCCGGCGCTGATCGCCACGCTGGAAAACGAACAGGCGGCCCTCACGCTGCAACTGTCCGATCCGGATTTCTACAAGAAGAACGCGGCCGAAGCGCGCCGCATCAATAGCCGCGTCGAGGAAATCGAGCAGCAATTGCTGGCGGCGCTGGAACGCTGGGAGCAGATTGAAGCGCGCAGCCAGGGTTGATTTTCTGGCATCGGGCGGCGCGATCAGGTAGCATAGCCGGACCACGACTTGAGAGGACAGCATGGCCACAGCGCCCGTTCCCGGTAACCGCCAGCGCGGCGCAGCCCTGCTGCTGCTGGTCAGCGCGCTCGGCATGGGCACGGCCAGTTTCGCGCTGCAGGTGTTAAGCCGGCAACAGCTCGACCTGCGGCACGAGCAGCAGACCAGCATCGAGCTGGCAGCGGCGCGCGAAGCGCTGATCGGCTTTGCGCTGCGCCATGGCCGCCTGCCGCGCCCGGCCATCTCGGAACTGGACGGGCGCGAACGCGAACGCCCGTGCGAGCAGCCGCGCGACTGCACCGGCCTGCTCCCCTGGGTCACCCTGGGCATCGCCGGCGCCGACGACTGGGGCAAGCGGCTGCGCTACAGCGTCACCCCCGTCCTGAGCGCACGCGGCTTTGACATTACCAGCGCCGTTGCGGACAAGCGCGTGATGACGCGCGGCGCCGGCGGCAAGCTCACCTACCTGCGCGGCGGCGCCACCTGCGAAGTCACCGCCCAATGCCTGGCGGCAGTGGTATTTTCCAGCGGCAGCAAAAACCTGGGCACCAGCGTGGCCGGGGTCGCCCAGGCGAACAGCGCCAGCGGCAATCTGGATGAACAATACAACAACACTGCCTTGAACGACTTTATCAGCCGCGAGGCCAGCACGGATCCGGCCAGGCCGGGAGGGGAATTTGACGACATGGTGTCGTGGATTGCGCTGCCGCCGCTGTACCAGCAGATGGCGCGCGCCGGAACGCTGCAGACGCGTCCCTGAACGGGGAAGATGGTATCGCCAACAGGAATCGAACCTGTATCTAAGTCTTAGGAGGACCTTGTACTATCCATTGTACTATGGCGACACAATCATCGGTCGCTATTGTACAGGGCGAAACGCCATGCACAAAGGGGGGGGGCTGCAAGCGCCGCCCCCTGCCGCACCATCAGGCGCGCAGCGACTTGCGGCGGCGCGCCAGGCCTACCACTGCCACGCCGGCCACCAGCATCTGCCACAGCTCCGGCTCCGGCACCGAGGAAATGCTGTACACCTCCAGCCGATTGACCGTCAGGGCGGTATTGCTGGAACCGTCGAGCAGACTGGTGAACGCAGTGTTGCAGGCATCGCTGCAATAGCTGATCAGCGAAGAGGTGCCGGTGTGCAGATTGTTGTCGAGGTCCAGGTCGTAACCGAAGCCGAAGCTCGGGCCGTGCTTGGGATCGTTAAACGTCTGCACGGCGCCGTAATCGTCAGGCATGTCCAGCACCGGCAGCTGGGTGTACTTGGTGCCGGTCGTCAGATTGAACAGGAAGGCGACGCGGTCGACCTCGGGCACGGTGATGTTTTGCGTGCCGGAAGAATTCCAGCTCTGCGGGTTGTAGCCGCCGATCAGCCAGGTCTGGCCGGAGGCGTTGCTGGCTTCCATGATGGAAAAAGTGGCGCCTTTACCGTCCACTGCCGAGTGGAACTGCGCTGCGGTGTCGCCGTCGACCTTGCCGAACAACAGCGAAAGCTGGATAGAGCCATGGCCCAGCCAGGTGGCCAGCTGGGATTCATCGGAACTGGTCAACAGGGCGGCCTTGGCGACAATGGGCATGGCCATTGCACAAGCCAGGCCAATTGCCAGGGAAATCTTCCTCAATACGATCTTCATGCGAACACCTCTTGTTTGACAAATAATGTATTGCTTTACCAAATATAGCACATTGGCAATGAAATTTAATTAATTTCACGTGTATTTTGTCATACTCGAGGCGAAGTCGACGCCAGCTTGTAGCTTGCCACCCAGGCTCAGCGGCGCGCTATTCTCCGACCAGGGCTGTCACTTCAATCTCCACCTTGGCGCGGTCCTCCACCAGCGCCGCCACCTGCACCGCCGTCATGGCCGGGTAGTGCGCGCCGATGATGTCGCGATAGTGGCGGCCGATGTCCTTGTAGGCCGCCACATATTCATTCTTGTCCACCACGTACCACGTCATGCGCACGATGTGCTCGGGCCTGGCCTTGGCTTCGGCCAGCACGGCGACGATGTTGAGCAGCGCCTGGCGCACCTGGCCGGCGAAATCGTCGGTGTGGAACACGCCGTCGCCATCCCAGCCGATCATGCCGCTGACGCACACCATGCGACCGCTGGCGGCCACACCGTTCGAGTAGCCGCGCGGACGCGCCCAGCCTGGCGGTTGCAATATCTCCATCATGCCTCCTTGAGCAGTTCGCGCGCGATGATCAGCTGCTGCACTTCGGTCGCGCCTTCGTAGATGCGCAGCGCGCGGATTTCGCGGTACAGGCTTTCCACCACCTGGCCGCTGACCACACCGAGGCCGCCGAACATCTGCAGCGCGGCGTCGATCACCTGCTGCGCGGTTTCGGTGGCGTGCAGCTTGGCCATCGCCGCCTCCTTGGTTACTTTGCCGCCCTGGTCGCGCTGCCATGCGGCGCGGTAGGTCAGCAGCGCCGAAGTGTCGATGCCGGTCGCCATCCCGGCCAGCTTCGCTTGCGTGAGCTGGAAGTCGGCCAGCACCTGGCCGAACATCTGACGCGTGGTGGCGCGCTGCAGCGCTTCGTCCAGCGCGCGCCGCGCAAAACCCAGCGCCGCCGCCGCCACCGAGGTGCGGAACACGTCCAGCGTCGCCATCGCCACCTTGAAGCCCTGCCCTGCCTCACCCAGCCGCTTGGCGACCGGGATGCGGCAATCGGTGAACTTCAGGCGCGCCAGCGGATGCGGCGCGATCACGTTGATGCGCTCCGCAATCGACAGGCCCGGCGCATCGGCATCGACGATGAAAGCACTGATGCCGCGCGCGCCGGGCTGCTCGCCGGTGCGCGCAAACACCACGTAGAAATCGGCGATGCCGCCGTTGGAGATCCAGGTTTTCTCGCCATTTAACACGTAGTGGTCGCCGTCCAGCACCGCCGCGCACTGCATGGCAGCGACGTCGGAACCTGCCTGCGGTTCGGACAGCGCAAAGGCCGCAATCGCCTCGCCACGCGCCACACGCGGCAGATATTCTGCGCGATTGGCTTCGCTGCCGAACAGGCTGATGGCGCCGGAGCCCAGTCCCTGCATGGCGAACGCGAAGTCGGCCAGCCCGTTGTGGCGTGCCAGCGTTTCACGGATCAGGCAAATGGCGCGGGTGTCGAGCGTGTCGCCGACCGCGTGCTGTAGCCAGCCGCCCTCGCCCAGCTGACGCACCAGCTTGCGGCAGGCCGCATCCACATCATCGCCGTGGCCGTGCGCGATGTGCTCTGCGGCCCACGCATCCAGCGCCTGTTCCAGCGCGGCGTGGCGCGCTTCGAAGAATGGCCAGGCGAGGTAATTCTTGTCGCTCATCAGTTGCCCTCGAACTGTGGTTTTTGCTTGGCTACGAAAGCGTGATAGGCGCGATGGAAATCCTGCGTCGCCATGCAGATGGCTTGCGCCTGCGCTTCCGCTTCGATGGCTTCATCGAAGCCCATATTCCATTCCTGCTGCAGCATTTTCTTGGTCATGCCGTGCGCAAAAGTCGGACCAGCGGCCAGCGATTGCGCGTACTCGCGCGCCGCGGCCAGCAAGGCGGCCGGCTCCTGCACGCTGTTGAAGAAGCCCCAGCGCTCAGCCTCCGTGCCGGACATGGAGCGGCCGGTGTATAGCAATTCCGCTGCCCGTCCCTGCCCGATCACGCGCGGCAGCAGCGAGCAAGCGCCCATGTCAGCGCCGGCCAGGCCCACGCGGGTGAACAGGAAAGCCGTCTTGCTGCGCGCCGTGCCGATGCGGATATCCGACGCCAGCGCAAGAATGGCGCCGGCGCCGGCGCACACGCCGTCCACCGCTGCGATGATCGGCTGCGGGCAGGCGCGCATGGCTTTCACCAGATCGCCGGTCATGCGCGTGAAGGCCAGCAGGCCTGGCATATCGAGCTTGGTCAGCGGGCCGATGATGTCGTGCACGTCGCCGCCGGAGCAGAAGTTGTCGCCGGCGCCGGTCAGCACCACGGCCTTGATCTCGTTATCGTAGGCCAGCGCGCGGAACAGGTCGCGCAGCTCGGCGTAGGATTCGAAGGTGAGCGGATTTTTGCGCTCGGGGCGATTCAGCGTCAGCGTGGCGACGCCGCCGCTGACCTCAAATAAAAAATGATTCGGCGTGTACTGCATGGTGGTTCCTTATTTCAGATGCTGCTTCATGGTCGACAGCATGTCGATCAGTTTGGCCTTGTCGGCGCTGGAGATATCTTGCAACAGCTCTTCGATCCAGCTTTCGTGTTCCGCCGCCATGGTGGCAAAGGCCTTGCGGCCGGCCGGCGTCAGCTTGACGCTGTAGGCGCGGCCGTCCTTCGGGTCGGGCACCCGCACCACCAGCTTTTCCTGTTCCAGCTGGTCGGTGATGCCGGTGATGTTCCCGCCGGTGACCATCATGCGCTTGGACAGTTCGCCCATGCGCAAGCCTTGCGGATAGCGCTCCAGCTGCGCCATCAGATCGAAGCGCGGCAGCGTGATGCCGAAGCTGGCGCGCAGCCGGCTGCGGATTTCGTTTTCGATCTTGACGGTGCAGGACAACATGCGCAGCCACAGTTTCAGCGACTGGTGGTGGTCTTGCGTCAGGCGGCTGGCGAGGTCCAGCTGTTCTTCATCATCTTCCATCATTTCCTCTGGCGAGATTTCTTTCCATTTGCTGTTTGCCGGGCAGGTACTGTTTCGGCCACGCGACTGCGGTGTAGCCGATGCGCGCCGCTTCCGCCAGCGTCCATGCCGGGTTGGCGAGATGCGGTCGCCCCACCGCGCACAAGTCGGCGCGGCCGGCAGCGATGATGCTGTTGGCGTGATCCGCTTCGTAGATCGAACCGACGGCGATGGCGCCGATGCCGGCTTCGTTGCGGATACGGTCCGCGAACGGGGTCTGGAACATGCGGCCGTACACCGGCTTCTCACGCTTGCTCACCTGTCCCGACGAGCAGTCGATCATGTCGGCGCCGGCGGCTTTGAACATTTTGGCGATTTGCACCGCGTCGTCCGGCGTGATGCCGCCTTCCACCCAGTCGTGTGCGGAGATGCGCACGCTCATCGGTTTGTGCTGCGGCCAAACGGCGCGCATGGCGGCGAACACGCGCAGCGGATAGCGGCAGCGGTTTTCAAGACTGCCGCCGTATTCATCGCCGCGCTGGTTGGTCAGCGGCGAAATGAAGGACGACAGCAGGTAGCCGTGGGCGCAGTGCAGTTCCAGCCAGTCGAAGCCTGCTTCGTCGGCGGCCAGCGTGGCGCGCACGAAGTCGGCCTCGATGCGCTCCATGTCCTCGGCCGTCATCTCACGCGCGGTTTGCGAGATGCCTTGCAGGTACTGCTGCGGCGAGGCAGAGACCAGCGGCCAGTTGTCCTTGTCGAGCGGCTTGTCGATGCCGTCCCACATCGCGCGGGTGGAACCTTTGGCGCCGGCGTGGCCGAGCTGCAGCGCGATGGCGGCATCGCTGTGCTGGTGGACGAAATCGACGATGCGCTTCCAGGCCTGCGTGTGTTCGGGCGCGTACATGCCTGGGCAGTACGGCGTGATGCGGGCGTCGGCGGAAACGCAGGTCATTTCGGCGAAGACCAATGCAGCGCCGCCAAGCGCACGCGCACCGAGGTGGGCGAGATGGTAGTCGCCGGCCACACCGTCGACAGCGCTGTACTGCGCCATCGGCGAAACGGCGATGCGGTTTTTCAGCGTCAGGCCGCGGACTTTAAATGGCGTGAACATCGGCGGCGGCGCACCCGCCGCACCGGTGCGCTGTGCGAACCAGCGCTCGTAGCCTTCGACGTAGGCTGCATCGCGCAGACGCAGGTTTTCGTGCGACAGGCGCTGGCTGCGCGTCAGCATGGAGTACGCAAACTGCGGCGCCTCCATTGCCGTGTAGCGCTCGACGTTCTCGAACCACTCCATCGAATTGCGCGCCGCGCTTTGCAGCTTGAGCACTTCCACCGCGCGCACTTCCTCATATGCCGCCAGCGCAGCAGCCATGTCGCCGTGTGCGCCGAAGCAGCGCGCCAGCTCGATCGCATCTTCCAGCGCCAGCTTGGTGCCGGAGCCGATCGAATAATGCGCGCTGTGCGCCGCATCGCCCATCAGCACCACCGGCACCTTGCCATCCCAATGCACCCACTTGCCGCACACAATGCGCGGGAACGTAATCCACATCGCCGAGCCGCGCAGGTGGGCCGCGTTGGACATCAGCTTGTGGCCATCCAGCTGCTCGGCAAACAAGCGCTCGCAGAACGCAATCGACTCTTCCTGCGACATCTCATCCAGGCCGGATGCGCGCCACACCGTCTCCGGCGTCTCGACGATGAAGGTGGAGGTGTCCGCGTCGTATTGATAAATGTGCGCCTGAAACCAGCCATGCTCCGTTTGTTTGAATGCGAAGGTGAACGCATCAAACTTCTTGCGTGTGCCCAGCCACACAAAGCGACAGCGGCGCGGCTCGATCATCGGCTGATAGCTGTCCGCATAGCGCGCACGCACGCGGCTATTCAGGCCATCCGACGCGATCACCAGATCCGCGCCATACTGCGCGTAGTCGGTCAGCTCCGTTTCGAACACCAGCTCCACACCCAACTCCTCGCAGCGATGCTGCAGGATGTTGAGCAGATGCTTGCGCCCGATGCCACAGAAACCATGGCCGCCCGACGTTACCTTCTCGCCATTGAAGAACACATCGATATCGTCCCAGTGATTGAACGACGCTTCGATGGCCTGCGCGGTCGGCGCATCCGCCTCCGCCAGATTGCCCAGCGTCTGGTCGGAGAACACCACGCCCCAGCCAAACGTATCGTATGGACGATTGCGCTCCACCACCGTGATCTGGTGGGCCGGATTCTGTTTTTTCATCAGCAGCGCGAAATACAATCCCGCCGGGCCGCCGCCTATGCAAAGTATTTTCATATCATTCAGTACGCAGTTTGAAGCGTTGCAGCTTGCCGGTTTCAGTGCGCGGCAAGGCGTTGAGGAACTTCACCGAGCGCGGATATTTGTACGGCGCGATCTGCCCCTTCACAAAATCCTGCAGCTGCACCATCAGTTCCGCCGACGGCTCAACGCCGGCGCGCAGCACCACATGCGCTTCCACGATCTGCCCGCGCTCCTCGTCCGCCTTGCCGATCACACCGCACTCCGCCACCGCAGGATGGCGCAGCAGCGCGTCTTCCACTTCCGGCCCGGCGATGTTGTAGCCGGCCGAGATAATCATGTCGTCGGTGCGCGAGCGGTAGTAGAAATAGCCGTCCGCATCCATCTCGTACGCATCGCCGGTCAGGTTCCAGCCGTTCAGCACATAATCGCGCTGGCGGTCATCGGCCAGGTAGCGGCAGCCGGTAGGGCCTTTCACCGCCAGCCGGCCGATCACGCCCGGCCCTACTGGCTTCCCCTCCAGATCCAGTACACAGGCCTGGTAGCCCGGCACCGGCTTGCCGGTCGCGCCTGGTCGTACCTGATCGCCCGCCGCTGAGATAAAAATGTGCAGCAGCTCCGTCGCGCCTATGCCGTCGATCATCACCAGCCCTGTGGCCTGGCGCCAGCTCTCGCGCGTGGCGGCCGGCAAAGCCTCTCCTGCCGATACGCTTTTCTTCAGGCTGGCGATATCATACTGCCCCGCCATGCCCGCCATCTGGCGATACGAGGTAGGCGCAGTAAAGCATATCGTGGCGCGGTACGCCTCTATGGCTTTCAGCAGTGTTTCAGGCGTCAGCTTTTCCAGCAGCACCGCCGTCGCGCCCACGCGCAGCGGGAACAGCAGCAGGCCGCCCAGCCCGAAAGTGAAGGCCAGCGGCGGCGTGCCGATGAACACATCGCTGCGTTCCGATTTCAGCACCGAACGCGGGAAGCAATCGCAAATCACCATCACGTCGCGATGGAAATGCATGGTGCCTTTGGGGATGCCGGTAGTGCCCGAGGTGAAACTGATCAGGCACACATCATCGGCCGCCGTGTCGATCGCGTCGAAGCGCGCAGACTGCGCCGCCATTGCCGCTTCCAGAGTCCCGCCCTCGCCGCCGAACCACAGCGTATTGGCGCGCGCCACTTCGGGCAACGGCGCCGCTTCCAGCTCGCCGCGCAGGCTGTCGGCGCACAGTACCGCATTCACCTGCGCCTTGTTGGCGATGGCGCCCAGCTCGCGCGCGCGCAGCAGCGGCATGGTCGGCACGGCGATCAGGCCGGCCTTGATCACCGCCAGCACGCAGGCCGCCATCATGGGATTGTTCGCGCCGCGCAGCAGCACGCGGTTGCCCGCTTCCAGCTTCATCGGACCGCGCAGCACATTGGCGATGCGGTCCACTTGCTCGCGCAACTCGGTATAGGTCCAGTCGCCCTTGGCGCCGCGCAGCGCAATGTGCGCCGGCGCGCCGGCGGCCAGCAATTCGGCCGCACAATTGAGGCGCGGCGGGTATTGCAGCTCAGGCAAATCGAAACACAATTCCGGCCACAACTCCTGCGGCGGCAAGTGCTCGCGCGCGAAATGGTCGGTATAGGCGCTGGCTGCGAAAGGTCGGTTCATGATCGCCCTGAAGTTGAAAGTCGAAAGAAATCCGCTGCACCGCAGATACTTTAAACTTAAACTATCTCAACATCAAGCGTTTATGCAGCTTCCTGCCGCACCAGGCCGGATTGATGGATGACGGCGCGCACCACGTCCGACAGCACGGCCTGCACCGCCTCATTGGACAACTGGCCTGGCGCAATGCCCTTCAAGGCGCCGGCCGCGCCATGCAGGCCGAGCGTGACGCAGCCCGCATGCAGGCGGTCGATGCGCACCTGCGCCTCCGCCTGCTGGCCGTTGGCCAGCATGGTTTTCAGCTCGTCCGCCGCAGCGGTCAGCTGGTTCTGGAAACCGTTCAGGTAGACCAGCAGGCGTTCGCCGTTGATGCCGAGCCGGCGCAAGGTATCGGCCGGCGCTTCCGCCTCGTGCTCGTAGCCGCTGGCCGCCTGGTCGAGGAAATCGACCAGATGCACGCGCACCTGCTCCGCCTGGAATGGTTTGACGATATGGCCGGCGGCGCCGAATTTGGCGGCTTCCTGCACCGTATCCTTGTCGTTGGCCGACGTGACCAGCACAAACGGCATGCTGTTGAGTTCAGGGTGCGCTTTCACGCGCTGCAGCAACTCCATGCCCGACAGGCGTGGCATGCGCAAGTCGCAGAAGCAGATCGCGGGACGCAAGCCGGCTTCCAGCTGTTGCCAGGCATCGGCGCCATCTTCCGCCTCAATGATGTCGAAACTGCCGCAACTATCGATCAGGTGCATCAGCACCATGCGCGAGACGACATCATCGTCCACTACCAGAACTTTCATGCGGCTCCCTGTGTCGTTTTGTGATGATCTTACCTTATTAATCACGACTTGCAATGTCCTGCACAAGAAAGATTGCACCTTACAGCGTGCTAGCCGCCCGCACCTGCTCCAGTAAACGCCGCAACTGCGGCATCGCCGACTCCACCTGCTGCCAGTTGCCGTGGTCCGCTTCCATCTCCAGATCGCCGCACAGCGCCTGCAGTTCCTGCTCTTCCAGATAGCCGGCGCTGCCCTTCATGCCGTGCAGCAGGCGGCTGGCGACTTCGCGGTCGCGGTCCAGCAGCGCCAGTTCCAGGTCCGCCAGCCGCAGCGGCGCATCCTGGTTGAAGGCCGTGCGCAAGCGGGCTTTCAGATCGCTAGTACCGCCGCTGTGCTGCGCCAGGCGCGAGGTCTCCAGTTCCACCGGCGCCACCCCGAACATGGAATCCAGCTCCGGCGTGCCCAGCGCCGGATTGCGGCGCGGCTGCATGCGCGGCAGCTGGAAGCCGCGCTGCAACTGGCGTTCAATCGCGCGGCTCAGCTGGAAGTGCAGCTTGTCTTCGTCAATCGGCTTGGTAAGGAAGTCGTCCATGCCCGAGGCCAGATAGCGGCTGCGGTCTTCCTCGCTGGCGTTGGCGGTCAGCGCGATGATCATCAGTTCCTGATCGCGCACCGGCGCGCCATCCGGGCCGCCGGAGCGGATCAGGCGCGTGGCGCTGGCGCCGTCCATCTCCGGCATGCGGCCGTCCATCAGGATCAGGTCGTAGCGCGTGAGCGAGCAGGCCTTGACCGCCAGCGCGCCGTTGGCGGCGATATCCACTTTATGGCCGAGGTCTTCCAGCATCATGCGGATGATGATCTGGTTGGTCGGGAAGTCTTCCGCGCACAGCACCTTGAGCTGATGGCTGTGCGGCTCGCGCGGCACGTGCTGCACCACCGGCGGCGCCACGCCGTTCGGCAGCGGCAGTTCGAACATGAACACGCTGCCCTTGCCCGGCGTGCTGACAGCGTTGATGCTGCCGCCCATCAGTTCCACCAGCTGGCGGCAGATCGCCAGTCCCAGGCCGGTGCCGCCGTAGCGGCGCGTGGTGGAAGCGTCGGCCTGCTCGAACTGCTGGAACAGGCGCGGGATGGCGTCGGCCTCGATGCCGATGCCGGTGTCGCTGACACTGAAGCGGATGCGGTTATCCTGGCCGTCGTCGGGTACTCGCTCCACACGCATCTTGACCGAACCTTCCTGCGTGAACTTGAAGGCGTTGCCAACCAAATTCACCAGCACCTGCCGCAAGCGCGTCGGGTCGCCGACCACGAATTGCGGCAGGTCTTCGCCGAACTCCAGCGAGAAGCCGACGCTGTGCGCGGCCGCCTGCTCTTCAAACAGGCTGACCACATTCTCCACCGCCGCCGACAGCGAGAAGTCGATGTTCTCGATGGTCAGCTTGCCCGCCTCGATCTTGGAGAAGTCCAGCAGGTCGTTAATGATGGACAGCAGCGACTGCGCATTGGCCTGGCCGCGCAAGATCTGCTCGCGGGTGCCGGACGCCAGCAGCGGATCGCGCAGCGCGAAGCCCAGCATGCCGATCACGCCGGCCAGCGGGGTGCGCATCTCGTGGCTCATATTGGCCAGGAATTCCGACTTCTGGCGGGTGGCGTCTTCCGCCTTTTGCTTGGCGTAGCGCAGGCGTTCCTCGTTGTCCTGCAAGGCGCGGTTGGCCAGCGCCAGTTCTTCGGTGTGCAGCCGCACCTGGCGTTCCTGCGCCAGCAGCTGGTCCTGCGTCTGGCGCAGGGTTTGCAGCGTGTCTTCCAGCTGCTGGTAGGCGCGCGCATTTTCCAGACCGGCCGCCGCGTGCGAGGCCAGCGTCTGCAGCATGTCCATGTGGATGCGCTGGTAGGCATTGCGCTCCGTGCTCTGCACGCACAGCAGGCCGACCACGCGGTCGCTGATGATCAGCGGCGCATACATCATCGAATGCGCCACCGCCACCGGCATGCCATCCTCGCGCACGCACGGCACCAGCGTGGCCAGGCCGGAATCGTCCATGTAGTCGCGGTATTCCTTGCCGAAGTCATTGATGAAGATCGGCTTGCGATGGGTGAGGCACCACACCGCCAGCTGGTTCGGCTGGTCCATGCGGCGCTGGTAAGGCAAGGTGCGCACGCCGCCCTCGATCGCAAATGGGAAGTCGATCACGCCCGCTTCCTCGTGCACGAAGCCGATGCCGAAGATCTGCGCGTTCATCAGGTGGTTGACGTGGCGGTACAGCGTCTGCATGGTGGTTTCCATGTCCAGCGACGCGCTCATCTCGCGGCCCAGTTCACTCAGCACCGAGATGTTGCGGTGTGCCTGCTCCACTTCTTCCTTCTGCCGCTCGGTGTCGATGCGACGCTGCTCGGCTTCGGCGCGCTGCGCTTCCGCTTCCAGGCGGCGGCGCTCCAGCTCATGCTTCTGCTGCTGCAGCTGCTGGTTCTTGTACTCGACTTCCGCCGTGCGCGAGCCGACCAGATGCTCGAGCCGCCACTGCTGGTGGCGCAAGGCGCGCACGCGCGCGTGGTAGACAGCGTAGGCGCCGCCGGCGGCGATCAGCGCCAGCAGGCTGCGGAACCACCACGTCTTCCAGAACGGCGGCTGGATGGTGATCTCCAGCGTGGCCGCGTTGTCGTTCCAGATGCCGTCCTTGTTGGCGGCCTTCACGCGGAACACGTACTTGCCCGGATCGAGGTTGGTATAGGTGGCGAAGCGCTTGGTGGAATCGGTCACCACCCAGTCTTCGTCGAAGCCCTGCAGCTGGTAAGCGAAGCGGTTGCGCTGCGGCGCGGCGTAGTGCAGGGCCGCGAACTCCAGCGAGAACACGGAGTCCGCTTCCAGCAGGGTCAGGGCGCTGGTGTGTTCGATGGCGGTTTTCAGCACCTCGCCATGATCGCCCTGCCCCGGCTTGAGCGACTTGTTAAAAATCTGGAAATCGGTAATGGCCACCGTCGGCGCCACGCTGTTTTCGCGCACCTCCGACGGCGAGAACGCGGTGATGCCGTTAAAGCCGCCGAAGTACAGCGTGCCGTCCGGCGTGCGCAGTGCCGCGCCGTCGAAGTAGGCGCCTTCGATGGTGCCGTCGGCGCCGCTGTAGTTGCGCACCAGTCCCGTCTCGACATTCAGGCGCGACAAGCCGCTGTTGGTGCTCATCCAGAGATTGCCCGCGTCGTCCGGCAGGATGGAGGCGATGGCGTCGTCGGCGATGCCGTCCTTGCGCAGGTAGCGGCGGAACTTCACGCTGCCGTCCGCGCCCACTTCCATCTTGTTCAGGCCCGCCGCGGTGCCGACCCAGATGGTGCCGCGCGCATCCTCGTACAGGTAGTGCACCTCGTCGTGACTGAGGCTGCGCGGATCGTTGGGATCGCGGCGGAAGTGGCGGAACTTGCCGGTCTTGCGGTCCAGCAGATCGAGGCCGTTGAAGGTGCCGACCCACAGCTGGCCATTGCGGTCTTCCAGGATCGGCCGCACCACGTTGTCGGCCAGGCTGGCGGGATCGGCCGGATCGTGGCGGAAGGTGCGCGACTCCAGCGTGTTCGGGTCGAGCCTATGCAAGCCGCCGCGCGAAGCGATCCACAGCACGCCGCTGCGGTCGCCGACGATGTTGCGGATGGTGTCGCTGGCCGGATCGCCGCGCACAAAGGACACCGAGCGGATCGCGCCGGTGGCCACGTTCAGGTGATTGACACCGGCCGGCCCGCCCAGCCAGAGATTGCCATTCTTCTCGCGCCACAGCGTGGTCACCTGGTCATCGCTGATGCTGTTGGCGTCGCGCGGATTGTGGCGCCACACCTTGCTCTCGCCGCTCACCGGGTCGTACAGATTCAGGCCGCCGCTGCTGGCCAGCCACAGTTTGCCGCGGCCATCCGGCACGATGCTGCGGATCTTGTTGTCCGACAGGGAGTTGGGCTGGTCGGCCTGGCGCACGATGCGCGCGAAACCGCCGCTGCCCATGTCGACCCGGCTGACGCCATCGTTCCAGGTGCCGACCCAGAAGGTGCCGACGCGGTCGCGGTACATGGCGGAGATCTGGTTATCGGCCACGCTGTGCGTGTCGCTGACCTGATGCCGGTACTGCACCAGCCGTCCTTCCGACGGCATCCAGCGGAACAAGCCGTCGGCCAGCGAGCCTACCCACAGGTTGGCCTCCGCGTCTTCATACAAGGTGGTGATGCTGACGCCGGCCCGCAGGCCTTCGCGCATGCCGAGCCGGCGGCGCTGCGGCTCATTGCCCAGCAGGCGCCATTGTTCCAGGCCGGCCTGGGTGCCGACCCACAGTGTCTGCGCGCTATCGACCTGCAGCGCGATCACCGAGTTGAACTTGCTGTCGCCGCTGGCGTCGATGCTGTAATGCTGGAAGCGCGTGCCGCCCGGCGGCAGCATGTCCAGGCCCGATGCAGTGCCGACCCACAGCCGCCCGGCCGCGTCGCGCGTCAGCGCATTTACATGATCGTTGGCCAGGCTGCCCGCGTCGGCCGGGTCGTGGTGCCAGCTGGTGAAGCTTTTGCTGGCCGGGTCGAAGTGATGCAGGCCGTCGGCGGTGGCCACCCACAGGCCGCCGAGGCCATCGTCGACAATCGCGCGCACGTGGCGGTTGCCGTTGCCGCGTTGCGCCGATTCGCGTGGCAGGAAATGGGTGAAGGTCCTGGTGGCCGAGTCGTAGCGATCCAGCCCGCCATCGGTGCCGATCCACAGCTGGCCGGAGCGGTCCAGATGCAGCACGCGCACCCAGTTGTCGACCAGGCTGCGCGGATCGGAGATCGCGCTCTTGTAGTTGATGGTGCGGTAGCCATCGTAGCGCGTCAGGCCGGCCTGGGTGCCGAGCCAGATGAAGCCCTGCTTGTCCTGCGCGATGGCCAGCACGGTTTCCTGCGCCAGCCCGTGCTCCACGCTGAGCTGCTCGAAGCGCAAGGTGCGCGGCGGCGCGACGGCCGATGCGGCCACGTGCCACAGCAACAGCAGGGAAAGGAAGTAGCTAAAACGGCGCATGCATCAGGATTCGAAGAAGGCCAGTACATCGCTCTTGCGCGCATGGGTGTCGCGCTGGCCGAGGCGAATTAACTCGCAAGTGTAGGTAGATTCAAACAGCAGGTAGGACGCCAGCGCCGCGCCGCGCGTTTCGGTCGCGCCGATGCCGGACAACATGGTGCGGATCGGCGCCGGCAGGCTGGCGATGTGGCGGCTGGCGATATCGTCCAGCCGTTCGGACGGCGCGATCACCAGCAGCTGGATCGGTTTGAGCGGTGTCTTTTCCAGATACTCCGGCGGCAGCATGGACAGCGTCTTGTTGACGCGCTCCAGCCGTTCGATATCCACCGCCAGCGAATCGAGGAAGATCGACGACATGGCGTGGCCGGCGATCTGCGCCAGGCTCGGATAGCGCGCCGAGTTTTTTTCGGTGGCGCTGCGCGGCGGTTCGGTCAGGCGTCCGGCGCCCACCACCAGCACTTTGTCGGCGCCGAGGTGAATCGCCGGCGAGATCGGCGCCAGCTGGCGCATCGAACCGTCGCCGCAGTATTCGCGGTGGCCGCCCATGTACAGCGGCGTGGCCGGGAAGATGAACGGAATCGCCGACGATGCCAGCAAATGCTCGACGCCGATCTGGTCCTGCAGCGCCACGCGCTGCATGCGCACCCACGGCGGAATGTCGGCGGCGGTCTGGTAAAAGGTCAGGTGGTTGCCGGCGGTGTAGGACGACGCGGTCACCGCCAGCGCATGCAGCAGGCCTTCCGATAGCACGGCGTCGAGGCGCGGCAAATCGAGCATGCGGTGCAGCAGGCCGACCAGCGGCGTGTTGTCGAGCAGGGAGGCCGGCGGCGCGGCGCGCCATTTGCGCAGCAGCCAGCCGAACGACAACAGCGACAGCCAGCGCGCGCCGGAACGGATCACGCCCAGCGAATCGGCGCGATAGACTTCCTCCACCCGGATGTTCTGCCAGACGTCGAGCAGCTTTTGCACGCCCTCGCCGAAGTTATCGGCGCGGCAGGCCAGCGCCGTGGCGTTGATCGCGCCGGCCGAAGTGCCGCAGATGATCTCAAAGGGATTGCGGGCCGGCGGCCAGCCCTCTTCCCACAGAATCTCCGATATCGCCTGTAACACGCCGACCTGATAGGCGGCTCGGGCGCCGCCCCCGGTCAGGATCAGGCCTGTTTTCTTTTGTAGTCCCATCTTGCAAGATTAGCAGGGTCTATGCCGTTTGGGGAGGAGTTAATCTCCTAAAACGACACCTTCCCGGCGCGGATCAGCGCCGCCGAACCATTCTTCCTTGCCGTTGACGGTGCGGCGCTGGATGCCCTGCAGGCCGGAGTTCTGGTCGTATTCGCGGATATCGTGGCCGCGCGCCTTGAGCTGCGCCACCACCTCGCGGCTGATGCGTCCCGCTTCCAGTTCGGTCGGACCATTGCGGCTGCCGATGTTGGGCAGGCTGATGGCCTGCTGCACATCGAGCCCCCAGTCCAGCGTACCGACCAGCACTTTGGCCACGTAGTTGATGATGGTGGAGCCGCCCGGCGAACCGGTGGCCAGCACCAGCTTGCGCGTGCCCTTGTCGAACACCAGCGTCGGCGACATGGCGCTGCGCGGACGCTTGCCCGGCTGGACGCGGTTGGCGATCGGGCCGTTGGCGTCCTGCGAGTCGAAGGAGAAGTCGGTCAGCTGGTTGTTCAGCATGAAGCCGTCCACCATCTGGCGCGCGCCGAAGGCGTCTTCCACCGAGGTGGTCATCGACAGGCCGCCGCCGTAGGCATCCACCGCCACCAGGTGCGAGGTGGATGGCTTGTCGATGGCGGTGTCGGCGCCCCATGCGACCTGCATGCTGGCCGGCGTACCGTACTTCGCGGTGCCCATCGACTGCTCGCCGATCAGCGCCGCGCGCTGTTTAAGGTAGCCCTTGTCCAGCATGGCGCTCACGCCCTTGCCGGGCAGCGGCACGAAGTCGGTATCGGCGACGTAGCGGTTGCGGTCCGCGTAGGCCAGCCGGCCCGCTTCGGTGAACAGGTGGATGCCTTCCGCCGTCAACTGGCCGTTGACCGGCTTGTACGGGCTGATGTCCTTGTACTCCAAAATGCCCAGCATCTGCGCGATGGCGATGCCACCCGAGGATGGCGGCGGCGCGCCGCACACAGTCCACTTTTTGTAATCGCTGCAGATCGGGTCGCGCTCCTTGGCTTGGTAGGCCGCGATATCGGCTGCGGTCAGCTTACCCGGATTGGTTGGATGCGACGCCACCTTGGCTTCAATGTCCTTGGCGATGCGCCCCTTGTAGAACGCATCGGCGCCGCCGTCGGCGATTTCGCGCAGCGTGCGTGCCAGCTCGGGATTCTTCAGCACATAGCCGACCGGACGCGGCTTGCCTTCCGCATCGAAGAAGTAGGCGCGCGCCACCGGGTCGCGCGACAAATATTTATCCCATGAGAGCAGCGCGTTCAGGCGCGGGCTGACGGCAAAGCCGTTTTCGGCCAGCTGGATCGCCGGCTGGAACAGGGTTTTCCACGGCAGCTTGCCGTGCTGCTTGTGCGCCAGTTCCAGCATGCGCAGCACGCCGGGGGCGCCGGTCGAACGGCCGCCAACCACGCCGGTTTCGCGCGATACCGGCTTGCCGTTCTGGTCCTGGAACAGGTGTTCGTCCGCAGCGGCGGGCGCCGTTTCGCGGCCGTCGTAAGATTGAACGCGCTTGCCGTCGCTGTACATCAGGAAGGAACCGCCGCCGATGCCGGACGATTGCGGCTCCACCAGCGTCAGCACCATCTGCACCGCGATGGCCGCATCGACCGCGCTGCCGCCCTGCTTGAGCATCTGGTAGCCGGCCTGCGTGGCCAATGGATTGGCCGCGGCCACCATGAACTTGTGTGAAGATTTGCCGGCTTTTTCGGCGTAGCCGGTGGCGATTTCCGGCGCGTGGTCCGGGGTGGCGCGTTGCGCGTGGGCGGGCAAAGCGCCCAGCGCCACGCAGAGATAAGCTGCGATGAGTGTTGGTTTCATCCGCAGATTATAGCCTCCGTTTTAATTACTTGGGCTGCATGCGGATCGCGCCGTCGAGACGAATGGTTTCACCATTCAGCATGGCGTTCTCGATGATGGCTTTAGCCAGCTGCGCGTATTCGCCCGGCTTGCCGAGGCGCGGCGGGAACGGCACCATGGCGCCCAGCGCGTCCTGCACTTCCTGCGGCATGGCCGACAGCATCGGGGTTTCGAAAATGCCCGGGGCGATGGTCATGACGCGGATGCCGTTGCGCGACAGGTCGCGCGCCATCGGCAGGGTCAGGCCGGCCACGGCGGCCTTGGAGGCGGCGTAGGCGGCCTGGCCGATCTGGCCGTCGAAGGCGGCGACGGAGGCGGTGTTGATGATGACGCCGCGCTCGCCGGTTTCCAGCGGCGCGTTCTTGCTCATCGCGTCGGCCGCCAGGCGCGACATGTTGAAGGTGCCGATCAGGTTGATGCTGACTACGCGCTGGAACAGGTCCAGCGGATGCGGGCCGTCCTTGCCCACGGTCTTGGCGGCGGGCGCCACGCCGGCGCAGTTGATGATGCCGCGCAGCGTGCCTTGCGCCAGCGCTGCTGCCACCACGGCCTGGCCGTCGGCTTCCGAAGTGACGTCGCACTTGACGAATACGGCTTTCAGTTCGGCCGCCAGCGCCTGGCCGGCTTCGGCCTGCACGTCCGCCAGCACCACTTTGCCGCCCTGCTCCACGATCATGCGGGCCGTGCCCGCACCCAAGCCCGATGCACCGCCGGTGATGATGAATACGCTGTCCTTGATCTGCATTCCTGTCTCCTGTCTTATTTGACGTTTACGTAAACGTCAGCATTATAGCAAGGCAGGCGGGATGGCACTCAAGTGGGCGACTTCAAAGGTGGGAATGGCTTCGGAAATGTTGGGCAGGCGCTCAGGATTGAACCAGCAGCTGTCGATGCCGTAGCGGTTGGCGCCGAGAATATCGGCATCCAGGCGGTCGCCAACGATCACCATTTCCTCGCGGCGGACGGTGCGCGCCATGCCGGCGGCGTACTCGAAGAAGCGGCCGTCCGGCTTGGCGTAGCCGCAGGCTTCCGAGGTGGCGATGAAGGAAATGTACTGGCCCAGGCCGGAGGCGGCCACACGGCGGTGCTGGATCGCATCCACGCCGTTGGTGATAATGCCCACCTCGCCCACCGCCGCCAGCTGCGCGCACAGCGCGTGCGCGCCGTCGATCAGCACCACGGTTTCGGACAGCGATTCGAGATACAGCAGACTGGCCGCTTCCGGGTCGAGCAGCAGGCGGTTGGCGTCAAAGGTCTTGCGGAAGCGCTCCACCTTGAGGAAGTCCTTGCTCACGCCGCCCTGCTCGAACGCGCGCCACAGCTCGGTGTTAATCGCCTGGTACTGGGCAAACAACGCGTCCGTCACGTCGTGGTGGCCCAGCTGGTTGAGGGTGCGGACAAACGACAGCTGTTCGGAAGCCTTGAAATCCAGCAGCGTATCGTCGAGGTCAAAAAGAAAGAGGCTATGTTTCATAGCTCGACAGTATACTTCAAGGCTCACAAGGAGATTCTATGACCGCGCACAACTACAAACTCACGGTGGAATGGACTGGCAACAAGGGCAGCGGCACGTCGGGCTACCGCGAGTACGAACGCAGCCACGCCATCAGCGCGGACGGCAAGCCGGACATTCCCGGCTCGTCCGACCCGGCGTTTCGCGGTGACGCCGCACGCTGGAACCCGGAGGAATTGCTGGTGGCGTCAGCCTCGGCCTGCCACAAGCTGTGGTATCTGCACCTGTGCGCGGACGCCGGTATTGTCGTTACGGCCTACGTCGACCACGCCGAGGGCACGATGAACGGCGACCGCTTCGAGCGCATCGTGCTGCGGCCGCACGTGACCATCTCGGCAGGCGACCGCGAGCTGGCGCTGCGCCTGCATCACAAAGCCCACGAGGAATGCTACATCGCCAAGTCGGTCAACTTCCCCATCGATTGCGAGCCTAGCATTGAATGATGGCGCCTGAACGATTGCACACCTTGCCCTGCGGCGTGACCACCGCACCGGCGCCAAGGCTGTTGTAGCGCACGCCGTTGGCGCCGAAGCAGCCGGCGGCGTCGCAACTGGTGGTGGGCACCGGCGGTTTGATGATGGGATCGAGCGCCGGCAATGGCGGCGCGGCCGGCATGGCCAGCTTGGGCGGCGGCTTGGTTTGCGGCATGCGCTGGATGATGAGCGGCACCGGGCGGCGCGGCATGGGCGATTTGGCCGGCGCAGTGCGGCACGGCTCCACCGCCAGCGACTTGCCGTCCTCACTCAAGGTGCAGACCGGCAGTTTGGCGTACTCCTCGGTCGCTTCCTCGGCCCATGCATACTCGCACACCAGCATGCCGAACAGGAACACGACCGTGAAAGCGGCGGATTTGGCAATGTTCATGGCGTTCCCTCCCTGCTTACATATTAGCCCCGTACGCGCGGGAGGGAAGCCCGGGAAACAATTGGTAACGTTACTGCTGCACCGTCATCGGTGGTGGCGGCGGCACTTCAGCCGGCGCCACCTTGGCCTGCGGCGGCGCAGCCGGAGCCGACACCGCCAGCCAGCCAGCGGCCGGCAGCAGCGGCACCAGCAGCAGCGCCACGATGTTGATGATCTTGATCAGCGGATTCACCGCCGGGCCGGCCGTGTCCTTGTATGGGTCGCCCACGGTGTCGCCGGTGACGGCGGCCTTGTGCGCGTCCGAACCCTTGCCGCCGAAGTGACCGTCCTCGATGTATTTCTTGGCGTTGTCCCAGGCGCCGCCGCCGGTGGTCATGGAAATCGCCACGAACAGGCCGGTGATGATGGTGCCCATCAACATGCCGCCCAGCGCGGCCGAACCCAGCAGCATGCCGACCAGAATCGGCACCACCACCGGCAGCAGCGACGGGATGATCATTTCCCTGATGGCCGAGGCGGTCAGCATGTCGACCGCCTTATCGTACTCTGGCTTGCCGCTGCCATCCATGATCCCCTTGATGTCGCGGAACTGGCGGCGCACTTCCACCACCACCGCGCCGGCAGCGCGGCCCACCGCTTCCATTGCCATCGCGCCGAACAGATAAGGCACCAGGCCGCCGATGATCAGGCCCACAATCACCATCGGGTTGGACAGGTCGAACGAGATGCTGCGCCCGGCCGATTCCAGCGCGTGGGTGTAGTCGGCAAACAGCACCAGCGCAGCCAGGCCGGCCGAGCCGATCGCATAGCCCTTGGTGACGGCCTTGGTGGTGTTGCCCACCGCGTCCAGCGGATCGGTAATCGCGCGCACCGAATCGGGCATGCCCGACATTTCAGCGATGCCGCCGGCGTTGTCGGTGATCGGGCCGTAGGCATCCAGCGCCACCACAATGCCGGCCATCGACAGCATCGAGGTGGCTGCAATCGCCACCCCATACAGCTGGCCCAGCTGATAGGAAATCAGGATCGCCGCGCACACGGCCAGTACCGGCCAGGCAGTGGATTTCATCGACACGCCGAGGCCGGCGATGATGTTGGTGCCGTGGCCGGTGGTTGAGGCTTCGGCGATGTGCTTGACCGGATGGAAGTCGGTGCCGGTGTAGTACTCGGTGATGTAGACCATCAGCCCGGTCAGCACGATGCCGACCACGGTGCAGCCGATCATCTTGTAGCGCATCGCGTCGTCCGGCCACAGCTGCCAGGTCACCGCCACGAAGCCGATCAGCGACAGGCCGGCCGCCCACCACAGGCCGGTGTACAGCGCCGACATGATTTTCTTGCCCGGCTTGGCCTTGACCATGGAGCAGCCGATGATGGAGGCAATGATCGACACCGCGCCCAGCAGCAGCGGATACACCACGGCCGTTGTGCCCGAAGCGCTGAGCAGCAGCGCGCCCAGCAGCATGGTGGCGATCAGCGTCACCACATAGGTTTCAAACAGGTCGGCCGCCATGCCGGCGCAGTCGCCGACATTGTCGCCGACGTTATCGGCAATCACGGCCGGATTGCGCGGATCGTCTTCGGGGATGCCGGCTTCCACCTTGCCGACCAGGTCGGCGCCGACGTCGGCGCCTTTGGTGAAGATGCCGCCACCCAGACGCGCAAAGATCGAAATCAGCGAGGCGCCAAACGCCAGCCCGATCAGCGGCTCGATGGTCTTGTGCAGGTCCGTGCCCTGCGCCACGCCGGCCACCAGATACAGATAGAACAGCACCACGCCCAGCAGACCCAGCCCGACCACCAGCATGCCGGTGATGGCGCCGCCCTTGAACGCCACTTCGAGCGCCTCGTTCATGCCCTTGGAGGCCGCCTGCGCCGTGCGCACATTGGCGCGCACCGAGACGTTCATGCCGATGAAGCCGCACGCGCCCGACAGCACCGCGCCAATCAGGAAGCCGATGCCGGTGCTAACGTCGAGAAAAGCAGCAATGAGGATCAGTAGCACCACGCCGACGATGCCGATGGTGCGGTACTGGCGCGCCAGATAGGCGGCGGCGCCTTGTTGAATCGCGAGTGCGATTTCCTGCATGCGCGGGTTGCCCGCGTCTTGTCGCAGAATCCAGCTCCGCGACCAAAGTCCATAAACCACGGCAATGATGCCGCACGCAACTGCCAACCATAAGCTGCCTGCCATAGTGTCCCCTTATTTTTGTTGAACAAGCCTACAACCACACTGCACAGTGCGAACTGCAAAACTTCAAAAAATCGGGATGGCGCTGGATAAAAAAAGAGCGGACCATCGGTCCGCTCTACTTTAACTCTTATTTTGACAAAGCGGCAAACGCTGCGTCGCGAATTTGCTCAACGGGGCCGACGCCCTCGATGCGGCGGTATTTCGGCGCGCCCGGCTGGCCCGACTGCGCCCAGGTGTTGTAGTAGCCCAGCAGCACTTCGGTCTGGTTGTGGTAGACGTCCAGACGCTTCTTCACCACTTCAGCCTTGTCGTCGTCACGCTGCACCAGCGGTTCGCCGGTAACGTCGTCCTTGCCCTCTTCCTTCGGCGGGTTGAACTTGACGTGGTAGACGCGGCCCGAGGCCGGGTGGCAGCGGCGGCCATCCATGCGCTCGATGATCGATTCGTCCGGCACGGCGATTTCCAGCACGTAGTCCACGGCCACGCCGCTATCCTTCATGGCGTCGGCCTGGGCGATGGTGCGCGGGAAACCGTCAAACAGGTAGCCGTTGGCGCAGTCCGGCTGGGTCAGGCGATCCTTGACCAGGCCGATGATGATGTCGTCCGACACCAGACCACCCGCATCCATGACCTTCTTCGCGGCCAGGCCCAGTTCCGTGCCGGCCTTGATGGCGGCGCGCAGCATATCACCAGTGGAAATTTGCGGGATGTTGTATTTTTCTTTGATGAAATTAGCCTGAGTGCCCTTGCCGGCACCTGGTGCTCCTAACAGAATGAGACGCATGAAGTTTCCTAAAACAGATTTGGGATATGGGTTAGTTAGTGTCAGATCGTACGAAACTTACCACAAAACTTAGTCTTTACGCCAATTTCTGCTTGATATTCCGTGTGAATATCGCACAGTTACAGACGTTATATCAGTCGTTACTGACTTGTAGCTGACACTTTTGAAACTGGATTAATACCGTTAATAGTGCTTGCGCACGCGCTCCAGATCTTCCGGCGTGTCCACGCCGGCGGCCGGGGCCGAGTCGGTCACATGCACGGCGATCGGGTAGCCGTGCCACAGCACCCGCAGCTGCTCGAGCGCTTCGATCGATTCCAGCGGCGACACTGCCAGGGCCGGATAGGCCTGCAGGAAGTCGTTGCGGTAGGCGTACAGCCCGATGTGACGGAGCGGTACATAGCCGGCTGGCAGGCTGTCTTTGGACTGCGCAAAGGCGTCGCGGTTCCACGGTATGGTCGCGCGCGAGAAATACAGGGCACGGCCGGCCTTGTCCAGCACCACTTTCACCACGTTGGGGTTGAAGGCGTCGGCGGCGTCGTGTAGCGGGTGGGCACAGGTCGACATTGGCACGTCGGCGCCGATGCGGGCGGCGGCCGCTTGCAGCAGGGCCGGGTCGATCAGCGGCTCGTCGCCTTGCAGGTTGACGATCACGGCATCCTGCGGCAGGTTGAGCTTGTGCGCCACTTCGGCGATGCGGTCGGTGCCGGAGGGATGGTCGGCGCGGGTCATGCACACTTCCACACCGTGCTGTTCGCAGGCGGCTTTGATGTCGGCGTGATCGGTGGCGACGATGATGCGCGAGGCGCCCGACAGCTGGGCGCGCTCGGCGACGCGCACCACCATCGGCTTGCCGCCGAGGTCGGCCAGCGGTTTGTTCGGCAGCCGGGTCGAGGCCAGGCGGGCCGGGATGATGACGATGAAGGACACTGCTTATTCCGCCTTGTCCTGCAGGGTGCGCGCTTCGTCGGCCCACATGATGGGGATGCCGTCGCGGATAGGATAGGCCAGGCGGTCGCCTTTGCAAATCATCTCCTGCGCCTTTTTATCGTACTCCAGCGGGCCTTTGCAGACCGGGCATACCAGGATATCAAGCAATCGAGCGTCCACGACATTTCTCCACAATTTGGTCGGCCAGCGTGCGGTCGATGCGCGCTGTTACCGGGACGACCCACAGGCGTGGATCGTCACTGAGTTCTTCAATTTGCGCACATTTTACTGCATCCTTCTCGGTCATCAAGATAAGGTCGGCTTCCAGGCCGGCAAATGGGCGGTCCTGGAAGTCGTGATGATCGGGCAGAGGCAGCTCGGTAATGTGCAGGCCGGCGGCTTTCAGCATGCCGAAAAAGCGCGCCGGATTGCCAATGCCGGCGGCGGCGGCGATGCGCAGCGTGCCCGTGCCGGCGGCCTGCTGCTGCGCCAGCTCGGCCAGCGTACGGCGCTGGCTGCGGTCACGCAGCTGTTCGGCCACGTCGCCAGCCAGCGTCATTTGCACTGGCGCCCTCGCGCCCACCGCCGCGGCCAGCTCCGGCGTCAACTGCGGTGCGTTGATGACCGTGAAATCGCGGCGGCGCGAGACCGGCTCGCGCAGCGGCCCGGCCGGCAGCAGCCAGCCGTTACCGGCGCCACGCCCATCGAACAGGATGATTTCCACATCGCGCTGCAGCTTGTAGTGCTGCAGGCCGTCGTCGGTCAGCAGGATATCCACCTCGGGATGCGCGGCCAGCAGCGCGCGGCCGGTGGCGGCGCGGTCGCGCCCCACCATCACCGGCGCACCGGTGCGCTGCTTGATCAGCAAGGGCTCATCGCCCACCTGCGCCGGGGTCGACACGGCGCTCACCTCGCGCGCGCCCTCCTCTACACTGCCGAAGCCGCGCGAAATCACGCCTGGCCGCATGCCTGCCGCCTGCAGCGCCTGCACCAGCCAGATGGTGAGCGGCGTCTTGCCGGTGCCGCCGATGTAGATATTCCCCACCACCACCACCGGCACCGGCAGGCGCGACGACTTCAGCACGCCCGCGCGGAACAAGGCCGCACGCACGCCGCTCAGCAAACGGAACAGCAGCGACAGCGGCCACAACGCACAAGCCAGCGGTCCGCGCCGCAGCCAGTTACGCGTCAGAGTGGATTCCAGCGCCGGCGAATTATTTGCCGCCACCGGTTTGCGCCGCAAAGGTCAGTTTCTCGTAGCCGGCCAGGCGCGCGGCTTCCATCACATTGATCACCATCTGGTGCATGGCGAACTGGTCGGCATTGACGATCACCACCGGCGACTTGCCCGCGTCGCCGCCCTTGCCTGCCGCCTCGCGCAGCGACTGCGCAAAGCCATTCACGTCGCGGAACGAGACCGGCTCGCCGTTGATGGTGTAATTGCCCTTGGCATCGACCGTCACGTTCAGTTCAAACGGCTTCTCGGTGGCCTTCTGCGCATCGGCAGTCGGCAGCGTGATCTGCAGCTCGGTGAACTTGCTGTAGGTCGTGCTGACCATCAGGAAAATCAGGATCACCAGCAGCACGTCGATGAACGGGATCAGGTTGATCTCGGGATCCTCGCGGCGCTGGCCTTTGCGGAAATTCATGGACAGCCCTTACTTGCGCTTGCTGTGGACGATATCGACGAACTTCACGGCCTGCTGCTCCATGTCGATGATGAAGCTGTCCACCAGCGCGCGGAAGTGACGGTAGAACACCAGGGTCGGCATCGCAATCGCCAGGCCGAAGCCGGTGTTGTACAGCGCCACCGAAATGCCGTGCGCCAGCGCCGCCGGGTTGGAGCCGGCCGCGTTCTGCGAACCGAAAATCTCGATCATGCCAACCACCGTGCCGAACAGGCCCATCAGCGGAGCCAGGGTGGCGATGGTGCCCAGCGTGGTCAGGAAGCGTTCCAGCGTGTGCGCCACGCCGCTGCCTGCCTCTTCAATGGATTCCTTCATCACCTCGCGCGGCGCGTCCACATTGCGCAGCGCGGCCGACAGCACGATGCCCAGCGGCGAGGATTTTTCCAGTTTGTCGATAATGTCGGGCGTGATGTTGTTGTTGCGGTAGACCTGCACCACCTCGTCCAGCAGCTTCTTCGGGATGATCTTGCCGCGGCGCAGATACATCAGGCGTTCGATAATCAGGGCGGTTGCGACGATGGAAGCAATCAACAACAGCCAGATAGGCCAACCTGCAGCTTGGAATATGGCGAGCAAAACAAACTCCTGAATAGTGACAACCGAATGGCGCAATGTATCGTGTTGGGCGGTTGTCGGCAAGTGTCTGGTGGAGTTCTCAACATTTTCTGTGGACAATAATGTGAGCAAGGCCAGCCTTTCATCGCTAAACTATTGATCTGTAACGGAATACTTGTCCCGCTCAAAAATCGCGCAGTGAATGCGAACTTATCTCAGTTATGCCCATTTTCTGTGGACAAGATTGTGAGCAAGGAGCCGAACTTACCACAAGCCTTTGATTTATAATGGTATTTTTATTGTGCGCAAAAAACATGCAGCTTTTCAGTAGCCAAACTACGCTGTGCACTTCTAAACACTTTGTGTGGATAAGATTGTTAGCAAGCACTTCCACAACATGAAACGTCCTTGATTTATAAGGGTTTTTTTACCTTGAGTAAAAATTTAGCACAGGGGCGTTTTTAGCCCTTTTCCAGGGTGAAAACCGGCTTATCCACCGGTGCGTGCCGGAACGCGACTGATCGCTTTCAACTATCGGGGGCAACTGTGCAGTTCTGCACATTTTGTGTGGATAAGATTGTTAGCAAGGCCCAGGCCAATTATTCAAGTCCTTGATTTATAATATTTTTATTGCCATGCGTAAAAATAAAGCAGGCGATTTCAGGGGTTTGCCGGCGGTCGTCCCAGGCCTCAAACCAGCAGGCCGGGATATTCACCGCAGAGAGGCAAAGGAGGACAAGTCCCGAGTTTTGCACAAATTCTGTGGATAAAAATGTGAGAAACAGTGCACAGCAGCACTTAAGTCATTGATTTGTCACAATATAATTTCCGTGCGTAAATTTTAAGCATGATGAAAACAACAACAAGAAAAAGGCTATCGCTCACTAAAGTTTCACACATCTTTTGTGGATAACTTTGTGCGTAACCGTGGGCAGCAAGGGCAAAGTGCTTGATCCGTAAGGGTTTTTCCGCCGTGCACGCAAATACGGCAGAAATGTTTACCCTTTAAAATCATGGACCTACCTATAATACCTAGCGTAATAACTACACTGTGACCGCAGTGTGACCCAACCCACATAGTGTGGATAGTTTCATTTTTTGAAATCCTATGAACTTCGACGAACGTATTGAATCCGCCCCTGCCGCCGCGCCGGTCATCACCGTCAGCGCGCTCAACCAGGCCGTCTCACGGCTGCTGGAGCGCAGTTTTCCACTGACGTGGATTTCGGGCGAGGTGTCCAACTTCACGCGGGCGGCGTCGGGGCATTGGTACTTCACGCTCAAGGACGATGGCGCGCAGGTGCGGGCCGTGATGTTCCGTGGCCGCGCCCAGTACGCCAATTTCGTGCCGCGCGAGGGCGACAAGGTCGAGGTGCGGGCGCTGGTCACCCTGTACGGGCCGCGCGGGGATTACCAGATCAACGTGGAAGCCATCCGGCGCGCGGGTGTGGGCTCGCTGTTCGAGGCTTTCCAGCGGCTGAAAGAAAAATTGGATGCGGCCGGCCTGTTCCATCCTGACCGCAAGCGCGCGCTGCCGATGTTCCCGCGCACGGTGGGCATCGTCACCAGTCCGCAAGCGGCGGCGCTGCGCGACGTGCTGACCGCACTCAAGCGGCGTGCTCCGCACGTGCAGGTAGTGCTCTACCCGACCCCGGTGCAAGGCCAGCTGGCGGGCGAAAAGATCGCAGCGGCGATTGATACCGCCTCGCTGCGCGGCGAATGCGACGTGCTGATCGTGTGCCGGGGCGGCGGCAGCATCGAGGATTTGTGGTCGTTCAATGACGAAGAAGTGGCTTACGCAGTGGCCAATTGCCGCATGCCGGTGATTTCCGGCGTCGGCCACGAGACCGACTTCACGATTTGCGATTTCGCCGCGGACCTGCGGGCAGCGACGCCGACGGCGGCAGCCGAACTGGCCGTCACGCCGCGCGCGGACTGGATCGGTTCGCTGAAAGCCGATGTAGTCGACCTGCGCCGCGCCATGCGCCGCAAGCTCAACGACAGCGAGCAAACGCTGGATGGCTACTCGCGCCGCCTGCTGAATCCAAGCGCGCAGATCGACCAGCAGCGCCACAAGCTGCGCGCGCTGGCGGCGGCCATGACGCATGCCAACCGCGCGCCGCTGACGCAGGCACGCCATCAACTGGATCGTTTGAGTGGAAGGCTGAGCGCGCGCAAGCCGGAAGTGAGCGGCGCGCGCTCGGTGCTGGCGAGCCTGCAGCACCGGGCGGCGATCAGCATCAACACGCAACTGAGCCAGCGCCGCGATGCACTGGCCGCCCTCGCCTCGCAGCTGGAACTGCTGAATCCGCAGCGCACACTGGAGCGTGGCTACGCCATCGTCACGGATGAAGCCGGCACCGTCATGCGCACACCATCGCAGCTGAAGCCACGCAGCACCGTCAACGTGCGCCTGGCCGAAGGCAGCGCCCGCGTCGGCATCGACAGCGTGAGCTAAAAGTCGGGGTCAGCTCTGTCATTCGGACAAATAAATTGCGTATTGATCTAACTCAAACACTGTGTATGCGTGTCCAAATGACAGAGCTGACCCTGAATTAAGCGGCGGAAAGCATGGCGGACATGCCGATCAGCACCGGATTCTGCTCGGTGATGACGTAGGTCGGGATGTGCGCCAGATAATCGGAGAAGCGCCCCTTCTGCTCGAAGCGCGCGCGGAAACCTGAACGCTCGAAGAATTCGCTCATTTTCAGCACGGTGCGGCCGCCGATGTAGATGCCACCTTTCGCGCCAAGGGTCAGCGCGACATTGCCGGCCACGGTGCCCAGCATGTCGCAGAACGCCAGCATGGTTTCCTCGCACACCGGGTCGTGGCGATGCACGCCACGCTCCATGATGTCGGTCGTGCTCAGGTTCTGCGGCTCGACGCGCGCCCGCTCGCACAAGGCGCGGTACACCAGCGCAATGCCGATGCCCGACACCAGCCGCTCGCTCGACACGTGCTCGTGGTAGCGGCGCGCATAACGCAGGATATCGATCTCACGCTCGTTCATCGGCGCGAAAGTGGCGTGGCCGCCCTCGCTGTCGATGGCGATCCAGCGCTCGCCGGCCGGCACCAGCCCGGACACGCCCAACCCCGCATCCGCCCCCACCAGCCCGATAGTCGCGCCGCTGCGGACGATGCCGCCGCCAATCTGGTGCTTGTGCTCCGGCGCCAGATACGGCAAGGCGCTGGCGAGCGCGGTGAAGTCGTTCACCACCACCAGCGATTTCAGACTGAATTGCGAACACACCGCCTCGATCGAGAACGACCAGTGGTGGTTGGTCATGGTCACCCAGTCGCCGTCGATCGGGTTGGCGATGGCGATGCCGGCGAAGCGCGCCTGGTAGCCGCCCGCCGCCACGGTGGCCGCCTGCGACAGATACGCCACCATTGCCGCGCCCAGCGTCGGATAGGCCTGGCAGTCGGTCACCCACACCGCTTCGATCTGGTTGGGCGCCGTCTCCAGCCCGAAGCTGGCGCTGGTGCCGCCGATGTCGGCCAGGATGCGCGGGCCGTGCGCGAGATGCGAAAAAGCGTCGCGTTTCATGTCTCTTTCCGTTCTGTCTCTTATCGTTCTTGCAAACGCTTGAATTATATGACAAACAATGTCATGAAAACGATTTCAAACGTCTGTTTATTAAATACCGCCATGCGCTGAAAGTCAATGTACTGCAAGATTTATGGTAATCTTCGCCGAAAAGGTTTTCATAACTACACTGATAAAGGAAATACTTTGGCTGACAGTTCCCGTTCCTCCGGCCCATCGACCCTGATGGATGTTGCACGCCAGGCGGGAGTCTCCCCCAGTACGGTATCCCGCATCCTGAACGGCACCGCCAAGGTGTCCGACGACAAGCGCCAGGCGGTGCTCAAAGCCATCCAGCAGATGAATTTTGCGCCCAACCAGATGGCGCAGGGCCTGAAAAAAGGCCGCTCGATGACGATCGGCATCGTGGTGCAGGATATTTCCTCGCCCTTCTTCGATGAAACGCTGCGCGGCGTGGACGACGGCCTGAAAGGCACCGGCTTTGCCTCGGTCATCGTCAGCGGCCACTGGAACGCCGACGAGGAAGCCGACCGCATCCGCCTGCTGCTGGCGCGCAAGGTCGACGGCATCATCCTGCTGTCGGGCCGCATGGCCGACGAGACGGTGCTGAATTTCTCGGCTCAGCGTCCGATCGTCTCCACCGGCCGCGCGCTGCAGACCCGCACCGCGCTCGGCTTCAAGATGGACAATGAATACGGCGCCTATCTGGCCGTGCACCACCTGATCGAGCTGGGCCACCGCCACATCGCCTTCATTTCCGGCCCGGCCAACAACAGCGACGCCGACGAACGCCTGGCCGGCTACAAGCGCGCGCTGCAGGAGGCCAATCTGCCCGTGGACGACAGCCTGATCGTCGAGGGTAATTATCACGAGGCCAGCGGCATGCTGGCCATGAACCACCTGTTCGATACGCACCAGCATTTCACCGCCGTGTTTGCCGCCAATGACCTGAGCGCCTACGGCGCGCGGCTGGCCCTGTACCGCAAAGGCATCCGGGTGCCGGACGATATTTCGCTGGTCGGCTTCGACGATCTGCCCGGCTCGTCGTACACCACGCCGCCGCTGACCACCATCCGCCAGCCGCTGTACGACATCGGCCGCATCGCCACCCAGGCGCTGCTGCGCATCATCAACGGCGAAGCGGCGAGCGGCGAGGTGCCGCCGCTGGAGCTGATCGTGCGGGAAACCACCCGCCGAGCACGGTAACGGCGGCTAACCCACACAAAACGCCGGACTTTTCTGCGATCGCCGCCCATCCGCTTTACAATGGTGGGCGTTTCGACATTTTTAACACCCACACAAAGGAAGAACAATGGAACATACCCTGCCACCTCTGCCATATGCAATCGACGCCCTGGCGCCTGCCATCTCGCAAGAAACGCTGGAATACCACTACGGTAAGCACCACCAAACGTATGTCACCAACCTGAACAACCTGATCAAGGGTACCGAGTTCGAAAACCTGTCGCTGGAAGAGATCATCAAGAAATCGTCGGGCGGCATCTTCAACAACTCGGCACAAATCTGGAACCACACCTTCTTCTGGAACAGCCTGACCCCGAACGGCAAAGGCGCACCAAGCGGCGCGCTGGCTGACGCCATCAACGCCAAGTGGGGTTCGTTCGACAAGTTCAAGGAAGAGTTCACCAAGTCGGCCGTCGGCAACTTCGGTTCGAGCTGGACCTGGCTGGTGAAAAAGGCCGACGGTTCGCTGGACATCGTCAACACCTCGAACGCCGCCACCCCGCTGACTACCGATGCCAAGCCGCTGATCACCATCGACCTGTGGGAACACGCGTACTACATCGACTACCGCAACGCCCGTCCGAAGTTCATCGAGACCTTCTTCAAGCTCGCTAACTGGGACTTCGCTGCCGCCAACTTCGCCTGAGCGAATCCGGCAGCGTAAGCCAGAAAGAGCCAGCAGCCTGAACGCGCTCAAGATCGCGTTCAGTGCAGCTGGTTTTTTTACGCCCGTTTGCGTTGCGACAAACGCGGCCCAAAGTGCCAGGATATCTTTGCAGGACGGAGGACGTCATGAAAAAGCTACCCGACCACAACACGGAAATATCCACCGACCTTGGAAAACCACCCAAAGGGCTGGTTTTCAAGCGCGCCACAGCGGAAGACCTTGGCCCTGAATTTTTCCGCAACGCTCCAAAACCTCCTGTCGTCTTTAAGGAAACGACTCACGAGGACTTCGAGCGCATTCGTGCGGAGCTCAGAAATGAGCTGGGTAAAGTTTGATGTGCAAAGCGACGGACGATTTCTGGCCTCACTAAAAGACCTTGGCAGCGAGTCGGGCGACCGGATTCTCGCTATGCTCGATAACATGAGTGGGCACGTCTCTTGGAATCAAATGATTAGGGACTATCACTGGCACGAGGTCATCCTCGCATCAACCGACTCCTTTCCCAGCGCGAATCAGCTTTACAGCTTTGTCCTATACCTCTCGACCACTGAAGTTTATGAAGTCTTCGCACACAACTTTGCACCGCCTGAGGTTGTATGCGTGCTAGCACGTGTAGTCAAACTAGGGCAGTAGCTGCAGCGTCTTGATGGTTTTGAATTCGCTCTTTTCGCCGGCGCCGGCGCTGTTGCAGCGGCTTTCGAGGCGGGTGGTGACGAGGCGTTTGCCGGCCAGGCTGTAGGTGCTCTGCTCTTCGCTCTTGCCGCTGAAGCTGATCACCCAAAACGCGCGGCCCGAATAGTTCTGCACCAGCCTGCTGCCCAGCGGCGTGCCATCGGCGCCGATCCAGATGGTGATGCTGCCGTCGAAGTCCTTGACGTATTTGCGCTGCCGGTCGCTCATCACGTCCAAGCCTTGGGCGTAGGTCAGCATGCGCGCCGGCTTGCCCTGGAAGGTGTCCGCCTTTTCCGCTTTGAACACCGCCTTCTCCAGCTGCTGCGCCAGTGTGGCCGCCGCCGACACCATCGGCCGCAATTCGGTCGGATTGAAATCGCGCGAGGCGGTCAGCGTCGGCGTTTTGGCGTTGGGATTGCGCGCCTGCGCCACCGCTTCCGCTTCGAGCCGCGTCAGCATGTCGCGGCTGTAATTAAGCTGCATGCCGCGCGCGCCATCTTCGATGCCGACGCTAGCCTGGCCGTTGATTTCTTCGGCCTCCTTGCCCTCGCCTTCGCGCCGCCACACGTTCGCATCCAGCGTCGCTTTCAACGGCGCCTGTTCCTGCAGGCGTTCCAGCGCCGCCTTGAGATCGGCCGCACCGTCGGCGTGAGCTGCATTGGCGGCTATCGCCATCAAGATCATGAACCAGCGCATGCGCTCTCCTCTGTATTTTGGATAGCACGATTATAATCAGCGATCCCTTCCACTTCTTGCGCTTTCGCACACCTGATGGATCGTTTCAATGCCATGCGCATTTTCACCCGCATCGTCGAGCTGGGAAGTTTCAGCAAGGCGGCGGAGGATATGCAGATCCCGGCCGCCACGGCCACCTACACCATCAAGCAGCTGGAAGCCCACCTTGGCGTGCGCCTGCTGCAGCGGACCACGCGCCACGTCAGCACCACGCTGGACGGACAGGCCTATTACGAACGCTGCGTGCGCATTCTTGCTGACGTGGAGGAGACCGAGGCCGGTTTCGGCAACAGTGGCGCGGCACCGCGCGGCAAGCTGCGCGTCGATTTGCAAGGCACCCTGGCGCGCCACTACGTGCTGCCGAAGCTGAAGGAATTCTTCGCCCGCTATCCCGGCATTGAACTGGAAATCGGCATGGGCGACCGTCTGGTCGACCTGGTGCGCGACGGTGTCGATTGCGTGCTGCGCGTCGGCGAGCTGCGCGACTCGAGCATGGTGGCGCGCCGCGTCGCCAGCTTGCTGCAGGTGACGTGCGCCAGCGCCGCCTACTTCGAACAGCACGGCATCCCGCTCACGCTGGACGACCTGCACACGCAAGGCCACCGCGCCGTCAACTTCTTCTCATCCGCCACCGGCAAGCTGTTCCCGTTTGATTTCATCGTCGACGGCGAGGTGCGCAGCATTCACCTGCCGGGCAGCGTCTCGGTCGGCAGCGCCGAAGCCTATGCCGCCTGCTGCGCCAATGACCTCGGGCTGGTGCAGATGCCGCGCTATCACGTCGAACAGGAGCTGCGCAGCGGCACCTTCGTCGAAGTGCTGGCGCAATGGCGCCCGCAACCCATGCCAGTGTCGGTGCTGTATCCGCATCAGCGCCAGCTGTCGCCACGCGTGCGCGTGTTCGTCGACTGGCTGGCCGGGGTGATGAGCGCCGCTAGTTAGACGTACGCGACCAGTCGCGCCGCTCCACGCGCAGCGGCTTCAATGGCACGTCGGTCTCGCCGGTGCCTTCGGCATCGGTATCGCTGTCGAGTTCCTCCTCCGGCTCTCCGGTCAGGTCGCTGCCGCTGTCGGACGTGTCGCTTGGCCCCAGCGCGCGCTTGTCATGACCACTGCCCAGCGTGCGATCCGAGCCGACCGGGATGTTGTCCGGGTCCAGGGTACTGTCAGCCATAACTGCCTCCTTGTCAAAAAAACCAGTGGATCACCATGCTACTCCTCCGGCCGGTGAGCCGGCGCACGCAAGGCTATCGTTCTCATAGGAATTTTTTACTTTACAAATGTAATGTTCATCTCTATAGTTAAGCCATCAACCAAGGAGATCATCATGAGCACAACCACCAAGCAACTGCTGACCGCTGCCGCCACCGTGGCTTTTGCGATCGCCGCCACTGCCACCACCGTGACCAACGCCTTCGCCCAAAACACCGCTACCCCGGCCGCGACCACCGCTGCCGCCACCAGCACCGCTGCCCAGAACACCGTGGCCAACAGCGCGCTGGCATCGGTCAAGGTGCAGCCAGTCGGCAAAACCCGCGCCGAAGTGCAGGCGGAAGTCATCGAAGCCCGCAAAAACGGCACCCTGCTGGAAACCGAAGCGGACTTCGACGTCGCCCAGACCCGCAAGCACATCGCCAAGTAAGCAGCAACACCTGTGAAGCAGCTCGCGTCAGCCGCCGTCGTTACCAGCACATTGCTTGCAGCCCTGCTGGCCGGCTGCGCGGACATGGGCAAGGTGCAGCCGCAAGCCGTGCAGCTGAAGTCCACCGGCCTCCATCCGGGCAAGGCGCTCAGCGCCGCCAGCGCCAACGTGGCGTGGCCGGATGAGCACTGGTGGGAAGCGCTGCACGACCCGCAGCTGAACCAGCTGGTGAACACCGCGCTGAGCGACAACCCATCGCTGCGCGCGACGCTGGCCCGCGTGCGCCAGGCCGAATCCCTGGCCGGCGTAGCGCAAGCCGCCACGCTGCCGCGCGTGGATGCCTCGGCCAGCGCCGACCGCGAGTTGTACTCGGCGCACAGCACGATCCCCGCACCGCTCGCAGGGAACTACGCGTGGAAGAACACGGCCACGCTATCCGGTTCCTACGATCTGGATCTGTGGAGTCGCAACCGCGATGCGCTGGCCGCTGCGCTGGATGAAGTGCACATGGCAGCCGCCGAATCGCAGATGGTGCGCCTGACGCTGGAAACGTCCATCGTCCGCAGCTACATCCAGCTGTCGCTGGCCTACGCGCTGCAGGACAGTGTGGCGGATAACCTGGCGCAGCGCCAGCGCATCCTCGAGATCACACGCCGCCGCAAGGCGGCCGGACTGGCGAGCGATATCGAGGTCACGAGCATTGAAACAACGCTGCCAGCGGGACGGCGAGAGCATGAGCAATATGGCGAGACCATCGCCCTGCTGCGCAACCAGCTGGCGGCCCTGATCGGCAAAGGACCGGGCGACGGCGATGCGATCGCCCGGCCAATGCTGGCCTTACAGGCAGGCGCACATGAAGCAGTACCCGCCGACCTGCCGGCGGAGCTGATAGGACGCCGCCCCGATATCGTGGCGCAGCGCTGGCGCGTGGAAGCGGCCGGCGCGCGCATCGAAGGCGCGAAGAAGGATTTTTACCCGAATATCAACCTGGCTGCATTCGTCGGTGTGCAGTCGCTGGGCTTCAGCCACTTTCTGCAAGCCGGCTCGCAGATGCGCGGCATCACGCCGGCCGTCAGCCTGCCGGTGTTTGAAGGCGGCCGCCTGCGCAGCCAGTTGGGCAACCAGACCGCGATCTACGATGGCGCGGTCGAGCAGTACAACGCCACCGTGATACAAGCCATGTCGGACGTGGCCAACGCGATGGTGAAAATGGAATCGGTCAGGCAGCAGGACGCCCTGGCGCAGCGCGCGCTGGAGTCGGCGCGGCGGCAGCAGCAACTGGCCGAACGCGCCTATCAGGCCGGCCTGACCGACACGCTGAACGTGATCAACGCGCAGCTGACGTTATTAAACGAACAGCAGCAGATGGCGCAAGTGGCGAGCAAACAACTGGATAACTTCGCCTTGTTGATGTCTGCGCTGGGTGGAGGCATAAAACTGGATTCACATTGATACTTAGATAGTACAATCAATCCTTTCCAAAAATATTAGAGGAGCGGCAATGAGTAGTTTTGAAGCGACTAAAAAGCGCCTAAAAAATATCCATGCCCGAATACCGGAGTTCCCAGAAGAGTCGATGCGCCTGGTGCGCATGACCTATCACATCCAGAAACGGATGAAAGATTTGAGTAACGCAGCCCTGCGCAAGCATGACCTGGTGGACGCCAGCTACATGGTGCTGGCAGTGCTGTACGGTTCGGACAATGAGACCTCGACCGCGTCCACGCTGGGCGAGGCCTGCATGGAAAAGCCGGCCAACCTGACGCGCGTGTGCAATGACCTGGAGTCGCAGGGCCTGATCTCGCGCGGTAATCGTCCCGGCGACCGCCGCTGCGTGATGATTTCGCTGACCGACGCCGGCCGCGCGCTGGCCGAGAAGGTGCTGCCGGAAGTCTGGGCCAAGACCACGCGGGCCTACGACGGCTACAGCGCGGAAGAAGTAAAACTTTTGGAATCGCTGCTGAAACGGCAGCTCGACAATTTAGAATCGATTAGCTAGACCTCATCCCATGAATGCTTCTCCCGCCGCCCAGCCCTCCCAGGAACACAGCGCGGCGCGGAGAGTCTTCCACTGGCTGCAGCGCGAAACGGCCGACTGGCTGCGCACCGAAGGCGAACGCTGGATCTTCGTCGCCAAGGCCATGCTGGCCTCCTTCTCCGCTTTGTGGCTGGCCTTCCGGCTCGGCCTCGACGCTCCCTACACCGCGCTTGCCACCACCATTATTCTTGCGATGCCGAGCAGCGGCATGGTGCTGGAAAAGGCGTTCTACCGTTTTCTCGGCACGCTGGTCGGCTGCTCTGCTGCGCTGGCGCTGGTGGCCTTGTTCCCGCAGATGCCGACCGTGTTGTTCCTTGGCCTGGCGCTGTGGGTGGCGCTGTGCACCGGCGGTGCGGCCATGCACCGCAACCAGCAGTCGTACAGCTTTGTGTTGGCCGGCTACACGGCGGTGATGATTGCGGTGCCGGCGGTTGATGCGCCTGCATCGGTGTTCACGCTGGCCGTCACCCGCGTGACCGAGGTGGGACTCGGGATTATTTGTTCGGCAGTGGTGCACGATGTGATTTTCCCGCGCCGCCATTCACGCGCGGTGATGCGCACCGTGCAGGCGCGCTACGCGGGCTTCATCGATTTTTGCGGCAAGGTGATGGAGCAGCGCATCACACCGGCCGAGGCGGAACTCAATCACCTGCGCTTCGCTGCCGATATCGCCGCGCTGGAATCGGGCCGCGCGGCTGCCTTCTTTGAAGCGGGCCATTCGCGCTCGCACACGCGCCAGCTGCACGCGTTCAATGCCGCCTTCATGACGGCGCTGACGACGTTCTACACGCTGCACCGCCTGAGCCACCGCCTGCGCACGGCGGCCGGTGTGGCCTGCGACGACGCGGAAGGTGGCCGCGCTGGCGCAGCAGCGGGCATGGACCGCGTGCTGGCGCTGGTGGCGCCGCTGGAAGCGCACATGGCAGCAGCGCTGCACGACGATCTGACCTCGGCGCGGCTGGCGCAGATGCGCAGCGCGCTGGCCGCCGATATCGCAGCAGCGCGCGAGCAACTGGCAGCCGGGCCGGCGCTGGACCGCGCGCAGCAAATCGATTTCGACACGGCGGTGGAACTGCTGCAGCGCTTCGCCGGCAACCTCGCCGATTTCGCCAACCTGTATCACGGCCTGACGCAGCAGAAGCGCCAGCAGGTCAGCGATCCCGGCGCCTACTCGCCGAAGACGCCGCCCGCCATCATCGTCGCCAGCGGCGTGCGCGCCGGCGCCACGCTGCTGATCACCGCTGCCATGTGGTACTGGCTGGCGTGGCCCGCCACTGTCAACGCCATTTTGATGGCGACGATTTTCTGCGCCCTGGCCTCCTCCTCGCCACGTCCGACGGTGCTGGTGCAGCAAGTGCTGATCGGCTTCCTGATCGCCATGCCACTGGCCTTCGCCACCGAATTCCTGCTGGTGGCGAAGGCCGACAACTTCTACCCGCTGGTGCTGGCCGCCCTGCCGCTATTCGCCTTCGGCGCCTACCTGAGCGGTGGCCCGCGCTGGGGCGGCGTTGGCGTCGGCCTCGGCATGTTCTCCGCCACGCTGGTGGTGCCGGCCAACTTGATGCGCTACGACGTCGAAGCCTTCATCAGCAGCGAACTGTCGCTGACGATGGGCGTGGTGGTGGCCTACCTGATGTTCAAGGTGGTGCTGCCCGAGCACACCATGGGCCATCGCGGCCACGTCGCAGCGGCCCTGTGGCGCGAGGCGCAGAACGCCTGCAACGCCAAGCTCCACCGCCTCAAGCGCCGCTTCGACAACCGCGTGCGCGACCTCCTCAGCCAACTGAACGCCGCCGCCGGCCCGGCGCCCAACGCCGAAACCCGCGCCGTGGTGCGCCAGGGCCTGACCTTGCTGGAGCTGGGTCACGCCGTGATCGAACTGCGTGAGCTGATCGCCGCCTCACACGCCGGCGCCGCGCGCGACAGCCTGCAAGCGGTGCTGCAACTGCTGGCCGCCTACCTGCACGCGCCATCGCGCAGCAGCGGCGAGCGTGCACTGCAAGCCATCCTCGATGCCGGCACCGCCGTGCGCGCCGCCCTGCCCGACGCCCATCCCGAGCGGCGCGTACGGCTGCACACCGCGCTGACCGATCTGCATTCCATTTACACGTCCTTGCTGGACCAGCTTTCAGGAGATTCGCATGTTCCAACACCTGCCGCGTGAAGTTGACTTTTTCGGCGTGCTGCTGCCCGGCGTGCTGCCGGTATTCCTGGCCGCCGTCGTGCTGCAACTGGTGCTGGACGCAGGCCTGAGCTACCTCGGCGCATACCGCCGCAGCTGGCATCCTGCGCTGGTGCGGCTGTCCATGTTCGTCTGCATCTTCAGCGCCCTGCTGGTCACCCTGTACAAATAATTTAACCTTCTGTGAGTTCTATGAGCGCCTCTAAAATTTTCCGATTTTGCCTGACCATGCTGTTGCTGGCGGCGGCCATGTGGATGGGCCGCTCCGCGTGGGACCACTACATGGAATCGGCGTGGACCCGCGATGGCCGCGTCAAGGCCGATGTCGTCACCATCAGCGCCGACGTCGCCGGCACCGTGACCGAAGTGCTGGTGCACGACAACCAGCTGGTGCAAAAAGGCGATGTGCTGTTCGTGGTCGACAAGGCGCGCTACCAGAACGCGCTGGCGCAAGCGCAGGCGATGCTGGCCTCGCAGCAGGTCGAGAAAGGCCGCCGCACGCAGGAAGCCAAGCGCCGCGCAGGATTGGACAGCGCTATCGTGTCAGCCGAAAGCAAGGAGACGGCAGAAGCGGCGGCTGGCACCGCATCGGCACAATACCAGGCCGCCCTGTCGGCGCGCAACCTCGCTGAACTGAATCTCGAACGCACCGTGGTGCACGCACCGGTCACCGGCTACGTCACCAACCTGAATGTGCATGCGGGCGATTTCGCCGCCGTCGGTTCGGCCAAGCTGGCGCTGATCAACAGCGAATCGTTCTACGTGGTGGGCTACTTCGAAGAGACCAAACTGCCGCTGCTGAAAGTGAACGACAAAGTGGAAGTGCATATGATGAGCGGCGCGGCACAGCTGCAAGGCCACATCGAAAGCATCGCGCGCGGCATTACCGACCGCGACGCCAATCTCGGCCGCGAACTGCTGGCCGACGTCAACCCGACCTTCAACTGGGTGCGCCTGGCGCAACGCGTGCCGGTGCGTATCCACATTGACGACAAACCGAAGAACCTCGACCTGGTGGCCGGCACCACCTGCACGGTGGTGATCCATGGATAGTCATCTGATCCGCCTGTTCCTGGACGCCGCGCAGCTGGGCAGCTTTTCGGCCGCTGGCCGCAAGCACGGCCTGTCGCCGGCGGCGGCCAGCGCCAGCATCCAGCGGCTGGAGACCTCCTTGCGCGTCAAGCTGTTTGAACGCAGCACGCGCCAGCTGGCGCTGACCGAAGAGGGACGCGTATACCGCCATTTCAGCGAACAGGCGATGGCGCTGATGGCGGAAGCGGAAGCCAACCTGCAAGCCGGCACTGGCGCGGTGCGTGGCGTGGTGAAGATCTCGGCGCCGTCGGACCTCGGCCGCAACGTGCTGCTGCCGATGCTGGACCAATTCCGTGCAAGCCATCCGGAAGTGGAGTACGCGCTCACGCTCACCGACAACACCGCCAACATGGTGCAGGACGATATCGACCTCGCGCTGCGCTACGGCGTGCCGGCCGACAGTGAGATGGTGGCAAAAGTGCTGGCGCCAAGCCGCCGCGTGGTATGCGCGGCGCCGGCGCTGATCGCACGCGACGGCGGCCCGGCCACACCGGAAGCGCTGGCGCAGCTGCCAACGTTGGTGCTGTGCACGGCGCTAGGCCCGATGCAGGAATGGCGCTACCGTAGCAACGACGAAGCCGACGAACGGCTGTCCGTACGCGTGCGCCGCACGCAGCAGAGCAACGACGGTGAAGTGATCCGCAAGTGGGCCATCGCAGGCCAGGGCTATGCCTACAAATCCATCCTCGATATCTCGGACGACCTGCGCTGCGGGCGGCTGGTGACGGTGCTGGACGAATACTTCACCGACAGCGCGCCGCTGCACCTGCTGTACCACCGCAACCGCTACCAGCCGCCGCGCATCGCCCAGCTTATTGGTTTTTTGCAGGAGCGCTTTGCGGACCTGACATAAGGCCCATCTGCTGCAGCAAGGTGAGGTTGTCCTCGAGGTGCCAGTTTTCGGCGATGCGGCCATCCACCACGTGATACAGGTCGAAAGCCTGAAAGTCGATGGCCTGTCCCGCACCTTGCGTATCGCCGAAACGGCCGGTGAAGTGGCCGGTGAAATGCAGCCGCACCGAGACATGATCGCCATGCGGCACGATGTGCGTGGCCTCGGCGCGCAAGTCCGGCACTGCAGCGCGGAACGCGCGCGACGCTTGCAGCGGTCCGTTGACGCCCTGCTCGCGCCCCGCAGGCAATGTGCGGTCGATGAAGTCGGGCGCCAGCGCTTTCTGCGCCAACGCGGGATCGCCGCTGTTCCAGAAAGCGGCGTAGGTACGGGCCGCGTCGACAACCGGATCGGCATGAGCCGCGCTGGCGGCAAACAGGCTGGCAATGAGTAGTGCTTTCATGGTGGGCTTCCTTTCGTGGTGTGAATGGAAGCCATTGTCCGCGCAGCGCGGCCGCGCGTGAATGCGGCTTAGCCTTGAAGCACCTTCAAGCAAAAATGGAAGATCAGCGCGCGCCGCCGGCGTCGACGATGGCGCCGCTGACGTAGGAGGAATGTTCGCTCAGCAGCCACAAAATCGTCTCGGCGATTTCTTCCGGCTGGCCGCCGCGTCCCAGCGGCACGGTGGACGCCAGCTTGTTAACGCGGTCCGCATCGCCGCCGCTGGCGTGGATCTCGGTGTAGATAATCCCCGGCCGCACGCAGTTCACGCGGATGCCTTCCGGGCCGACTTCTTTCGACAAGCCCAGAGTCAGCACATCAACCGCGCCCTTGGAGGCCGCATAGTCGACATACACATTGCCGCCGCCGTGGCGCGAAGCCCCTGACGACACGTTGACGATGCCGCCGCCCTGCCCGCCGCGCGCGGTGGACATGCGCTTGACCGCCTCGCGGCTGCACAGGAAATAGCTGAGGATATTGGTGTTGATGACGCGCTGCAGGCGCTCAGCCGACATGTCGGCCAGCTTGCCCTGCTGTTCCAGCACGCCGACGTTGTTGACCAGCGCCGTCAGCGGCCCCAGTTCTTCATCGATGGCAGCGAACAACCGCAGCACATCCGCCTCGACGCCGACGTCGGCCTGCACGGCAATCGCTTCGCCGCCTTCGGCCACGATCTGCGCGCGCAGGCGCTCGGCCGCAGCGGCGTTGCTGTGGTAATTGATGCAGACCGCGTAACCGCGGCGACTGGCCAGCAAGGCCGTCGCCGCGCCGATGCCACGGCTGCTGCCGGTGACCAGCAATACCTGCTTCATTACTTCGGCGGGCTGAGGTTAGTCAGCGCGTACGTCAGGTGCTGCCACCAGTGTTCGCGCGACTGCACCGTGCGCAGGCATTTTTTATCCAACTCAGTCTTGAACACCGGATCCATGCACTGCTTGGTCATCAGCGCGTTGCGCTGGTTCTCGGCATTCACCAGCGCCACGCACAGCCAGAAGATCAGGCCGAGGAACACCACCACCAGGCTCCACGCCACGTGATTGATGTAGGCCCATTCAAACAAGGTCTCCAGCGCAGGTGAAGATTCCTTGTAGATCTTCATGACCTGGCCTTCGGCCTCCTCGCGTTCGTTTCGTGGGAATTTCATCGCCCTACCCGTCCTTCCTTGATTACTTCTTGCCGGCGCGTTCCTGCAGCGACTTCGCTACCAGGCTGTCAACCACTGCAAACATGGCGACATGCGCTGCTGCCGGCGACGTCAGGCCGTGACCTGCCACTGCCGGCGAGGTGGTGTATTTGCCGTCAATGACCAGGGCCGGCACACTATCCAGTTTATACTGAGTTGCCACTTGCTGCGCGCGTTTCAGCTTGGTCTGAACGCCGAAGGAATTGAACGCTTCCAGGTACTTGGCCTTGTCCACGCCGTTCTTCACCAGGAAGTCCAGCAGCGCGGCGTCGGTGTTCAGGCGGTTGCGCTCGACGTGGATGGCGTAGAACAGTTTTTCATGCAGGTTGGTGATGTTCATCGCTTCCAGCGTGTAGAACGCCTTGGCCTGGGCATCGTCGCCCATGTGCATGCGCTTGAAGACGATCTTGTCGCTGTTCTTTTTCACCCAGTCGGCCAGCACCGGATCGAGCGCGTTGCAGTGCGGGCAGTGGTACATGAAGAATTCCAGCACTTCAACCTTCTTGCCGGTTTCCGGACGCGGGCCGTTGACGGTGTTGTAGTCCAGGCCATCCTTGAAATCGGCGGCGGAGGCGCCGGCAGCGGCGGCCATGAAGGCAACGGTGGCAAGCAGTGGGCGCAGCAAGTTCAGGAGACGCATAACAATCCTTCAATGAGTGAGATAAGTGGCAAACGCGGGGAGATTACCATTTTTTCCCCGCTTCGGCCTAGCTATTAAGCTGCCCTTAAGGGCGACGCTTGCGGGCCGTCTCCAGTTTGTCACATAACACCGCGATGCCGTCGGCAATGCGCGGGGTGGCGCGCACCAGCAGTTCGCTGTCCAGCATGAAGAGGTTGTCGCGCTGGACCGCCAGCAGGCCTTTGTACGGTTTCCAGATGTTGATGCCGGATTGGGCGTCGTGCCGCTCGCCACCGATGATGGCTTCTGGATTTTCCTGCAACACGGCTTCGGTGCTGACCGACGGCGCGGTCACTTTCAGGGCGGCGAACACATTGCGCCCCCCGCACACGCGCAGCGCGTCGCTGACGATATGTTCGCCGTTGAGGGTGAACAGCGGTTTTTCCCAGATCTGGTAGAACACACTGACCGGCGGGCGCTGGGCGTAGGTCGCGGACAGCTTGCCGATTTTCTGGCGATAGTCGCGCGCGGCCGCCTGCGCGGTGGCGTCGGTGCCCAGCAGTTGGCCGAGGCGGGTCAGGCTGGTGGCCACCTCCTCCAGCTTTTTCGGCTCGCTGTAGAAGATCGGGATGCCCAGGCTTTTCAGCTGCGCCAGCTGGCGTTCGGTGTTCCCGGTCTGCCAGACCACCAGCAAATCCGGGCGCAACGCCACCAGGCGCTCCATGTCGATGGTGGCGTCGCTGCCGATGACGGGAATGCGCTTGGCCACCTCCGGATAATCGCTGTAGCTCATGGCGCCGACCACGCGCTCGCCGCCGCCTGCCGCGAACAGCAGTTCGGTGATGTGCGGCGCGGTCGAGATCACGCGCTGCGCCGGTTTGGCCAGCGTGACGGCATTGCCGGCGTCGTCGCGCACAGTCACCGCAGCATGCGCGGCTTGCGCCGCGCCGCCCGCCAGCGCCAGCATCAGGAGAGCGGCGCGCTTCATCAGAAGTCGTAGCGCGCCGAGATTTTCAGCTGGCGGCCGTTCGATGGATAGATGCCGTCCTTGCAGCCGAAGGCTTGCGAGAAGTATTCCTTGTCCGCCAGGTTCTGGCCCGACACCGCCCACTCCCACTGGCCGAACTTGCGCGCGTAGCGTGCATCCAGCGTGGTGAACGAAGGGATCTCGCCGCCGCAAGTGTTGGTGAAGTCGCCGCCGTAGCGCTGCTTGTCCACCCACTGCACGCCGACGTCGGCGGTCTGGCCGTTGCCGGTCCACGCCAGGCGCGTGGTCAGCGTGTTCTTCGGCACCAGCACCATCTCTTTGCCGTCGTTGACGCCAGCGCGGAACTTGGCCTGCACGTGCTGGTAGTGCGCGCTGACCGCCCAGGCGGCGTTGATGGTCTGCTCGGCATCCAGCTCGAAGCCCTGGCGGCGGGTCGGATCGAGATTGGTGTTGACGCCGAAGTTCAGCGTCGGGTCGTAGAAGATTTCGTTGGTCAGGCTATGGCGGAACACCCGTGCGCTGATCTTCTGCATGGCGGTGACGTAGCTCAGGCCCAGTTCCGCATCGTGCGACTGCTGCGGCGCCAGCGGCTTGTTGAGTTTAGGCGTGACGGCATTTTCATCCGAGTTGGCCACGCGATAGCTCTGGCCCAGCTTACCGAATACGGTCAGGTTGGCGACTGGCATATAGCTCGCTTGCAGTTCCCATGCGTTCAGGCCTTGCACCACGTTGTAGCCGGTGCTGGCGTAGTTGAGCGGATCGCTGAAATCCTTGTCGAAGATTTCGCGGCGCACGCCGGCCGAGATGCGGCCCTCGTGGGCGGCGTCGAAGCGCAGCTCATCGCGCACATACAGCGCCTTGGATTTCTGGCTGGCGTCGGCGTTGGAGCTGGCAATGCCGCCGAAATCGGCCACGCCGGTGCGCTCCCACTTGGTGAAGTCGATGCCGGCCACCAGCTCATTGACCATGCCGTTGATCGCGCCCAGTTTGCGCACGCGCGGCGAGAACTGCCAGTTTTTGCTTTCGTAGGTGCTGCGGTAGGCTCCGGCGGCGGAGATGTAGGCCGCTTCCACCGTCTTCTTGCGGTAGGACAGATCGGCGGCGAGGTCGTGGCCGGCCACGCGGTATTGGCCGAACACGGTCAGGCGGTCGCTGTCGAGCGAGCCGTTGTCGTTTGGCGTTTTGGTCTGGCGCGGATTGGCGATGAACTCGTCCTCCTTCAGCGAGCCGGCGAAGCGCATGTCCTGGCGCGCGCCTTCGTAGCGGAAGCCGATGCGGTCGAACTGGTTGGCGAACCATTGCGCGCCGCCGCTGAAGTTGGTCTGCTTGAAGTCGTTGTTGTCGCGGTAGTTGTCGCTGCGCTGGTGGTCCAGCGTGGCGTCGGCCGCGAAGTTGTCCCAAGCCTGGGCGCCGGACAGGCGCACTTCGCCGGCGTGGAACTGGCCGCCCTCGATGAACATGCTGCCACGACGGGTGTTGGCGGCCGCGCGCCTGGTGACGATATTGATCACGCCGCCGGTGGCGCCGTCGCCGTACAGCACGCTGGCGCCGCCGCGCGTGATTTCGATGTGGTCCACGGTGTCGATCGGGATGGTCGACAGGATGGCGTTGCTCAGTTCATTTTCCGACAGACGCACGCCATCGAGCACGATCACCAGGTTCTGGCTGCTGTTGGCGCCGAAGCCGCGCAGGTCGAGGCCGAAGTCCGGGCTGCCGTCCAGCGACTGGCGTCCGTACACGCCACCGATTTTGCGGATGGCCGCATTGACGTCATTGACGCCGGCGCGGCGGATCTCGTCGGCGCTGATGATGGTGGCGCCGATGGGGGCCAGCGATGGGTCGGCATCGAAGCGCGCGCCGGTGACGGTCACGGTGGCCAGTGCGGCGCCGCCTGGCACAGCGGCGTCTTCGGCAAAGGCAGGAACGGTGAAACACAGGGAGACGGCGGCGGCCAGCAGGCGCGGACGGGAGGAAATCATGGTGGTTATCGTTTTCTAAAGAAGCCATCCGCCGGCGTCCCCGCAGGCTGGAAGCGTACGGAAGCTGCACTGGGCGGCTTCCCCTCTTGTCTGGCCGGTATCCGGGCTATACGGTTGCGGGGGCAGCACACCTTGGTTTGGTGTTTCCCTGGCGCCAGACGCGCATATTATACGCTTGCCAAGATCATTCAGTTTTTAGATATGATCCATCTATATTTACAGCATTGATTGCATGGATCTGAGTGCTTATAGTGGACGGTAGAAAAGGAGCACACCATGAAACTACCCACCTATTTCCTGTCCCACGGCGGCGGCCCATGGCCGTTCATGATGGACCAGGTCGGCCATTTGTACGGCAAGCTGGATGCGTCGCTGCGCGACATTCCGCGCCAGATCGGCGTCACGCCCAAGGCAGTGCTGGTGATTACCGCGCACTGGGAAGGCCGCGAATTCATGCTGTCGTCGTCGGCCAGGCCGCCGATGATTTACGACTACGGCGGCTTCCCGCCGCACACTTACGAGGTGCAATACCCTGCGCCCGGTTCGCCGGAATTGGCGGCGCAGGTGCAGCAGTTGCTGCAGGCAGGTGGTCATGTGGCGCAGCTGGATGCACAGCGCGGTTTCGACCACGGCACGTTCAGCGCGATGTATCCGGTGTATCCGAAGGCCGATGTGCCGATCGTGCAGCTGTCGCTCAAGTATGGGCTGGACCCGCAGACCCACCTGGAAGTGGGCCGCTTGCTGGCGCCGCTGCGCGAGCAAGGCGTGCTGATTATCGGCAGCGGGCTGAGTTTCCACAACCTGCGCGCGTTCAATGCGGCTGGGGCGTCGGCCTCGCACGCGTTCGATGGCTGGCTGCAGCAGACCATGGCACTGCCGCCGCAGGAACGCAGCGCGCAGCTGATGCAGTGGGAACAGGCGCCGGCCGCACGCATGGCGCATCCGCGCGAAGAGCATTTGCTGCCGTTGATGGTGGTGCTGGGCGCGGCGGAGAACGAAGCGGCGCAGATGCCCTACCACGAAGACGCCTTCATGGGCGGCCTCGCAGTCAGCAGCTTCCGCTTCGGCTGAGCCGTCATTCCGCCCATTGGGCGAAATGACTTCCGCCCATTGGGCGAAATGACTTCCGGCGCAGGCCGGAATCCAAGGCCGCCGGCCAGGACGCTCAGCTTGGATTCCGGCCTGCGCCGGAATGACGACTAGGTGCCGCGCTTGCCGTTGGCGGCGGCGCGGGCTTTTTCTTCGGCGATGGCGGCTTTCTCTGCCGCTTTCTTTGCCATCTCTTCGGCGTGCAACTCAAGACGCACTTTGCGCGTGTCCGGCGTCTCCAGCGAGATGCGGCCCAGCACGCCGCTGCGGTAGTCGCCCAGGAAGGTGTGCGCCGCTTTTTCGTAATCGAGGTCGCCGCCCTTCTGGCGGAAGCCGCGCTTGATGCCCACACCTTCCACCACGCCAATCGCGTCGAACTTCTCGATTTCTTTAAAGCCGTAGCGCGCCACCAGCAGTTCCGGGTAGTGCACCAGCAGTTCGCCAGCCAGGAATTCCGCCACTTCTTCTTCGATCAGCGCATTCGAACCGATCGCATGGCTGGCGGCCAGCATCAGGCCGTCGCTCGGCAGCGCGATCTTCGGCCACAGCATGCCCGGCGTGTCGACCAGGATGGTGTTCTTGTCGAGGTAGAGCTTTTGCTGCTGCTTGGTCACGGCCGGCTCGTCGCCAACCTTGGCCACGCGCTTTTTCAGCAAGGCGTTCATCAGGGTCGACTTGCCGACGTTGGGGATGCCCATGATCATGATGCGCAGCGGCTTGGTCGGCACGCCGCGGTGCGGCGCCAGTTGCTTGGCCAGCTCCGGGATGCGCGCCACGTCGGCCGGCTTCTTGGTGGTCATGGCGTACGCGGTCACGCCTTCCTGCGCGTTGTAGTACGCGGTCCAGGCGGCGGTGGCGGCCGGATCGGCCAGGTCGATCTTGTTGAGGATCTTCAGGCACGGACGCTGGCGGAATTTGCGCAGCTCCTCCACCATCGGGTTGGTGCTGGCTTCGGGCAGGCGCGCGTCGACCACTTCGATCACCAGATCGGTGTTCTCCATCTGTTCCGCCGCCTTCTTTTTGGCGGCGTTCATATGCCCCGGGTACCATTGTATCGACATGCTAAGACCTTCAAAAATCGTTCTGACAACCCGCTATTTTACCTTTATCATGAGGCGCTTTGAACCATTAATTACATAAACAATAACTCCGGAGTGCTAAAGATGAGCATTGCTGCACCGTCCAACCCGAAGGAAATCACTCTTCGCGGGATTATTCTGGGCATTCTGATAACGTTGGTGTTCACCGCCGCCCAAGTCTACCTGGGCCTGAAGGTCGGCCTGACCTTCGCCACCTCGATCCCCGCCGCGGTGATTTCGATGGCGCTGCTCAGCGCCTTCAAGGACGCCACCATCCAGGAAAATAACATTGTCCAGACCATTGCCTCCGCAGCGGGCACGCTGGCTTCGGTCATTTTCGTCCTGCCCGGCCTGCTGATGATCGGCTGGTGGGCGCACGTGCCGTTCTGGCCGACCTTTGGCGCCTGCGCCGTCGGCGGCGTGCTCGGTGTGATGTACACGGTGCCGCTGCGCCGCGCGCTGGTGTCGCAGTCCGACCTGCCGTATCCGGAGGGCGTGGCCGCCGCTGAAGTGCTGAAGGTCGGCATGGCCTCGCGCGAAGGCGCGGCCGAAGGTAAAGCCGGTCTGCGCGCCGTGGTGTGGGGCAGCGTGACCTCGGCCCTGTTTGCCGCCGGCGCCGCCGCCAAGCTGATGGCCGCTGAAGTGGCGATCTTCTTCCGCACCGGCGCCGGCGCCACCGGCATCGGCGCTTCCAGCTCGCTGGCCCTGATCGGCGCCGGCCACCTGATGGGCATCACGGTCGGCATCGCCATGCTGGCCGGCCTGGTGATCGCCTGGGGCATTCTGGTGCCGCTGATGAGCAACCTGACGCCAATGGCGGCCGGCGTGGAAGTGGCCGACCATGCGCTGGGCATCTGGAAAACCCAGGTGCGCATGATGGGCGCAGGCGTGATCGGCATTGCCGCCATCATCACCCTGGCCGGCCTGGCCAAGCCGATTCTCGGCGGCCTGAAGTCGGCCATGGACACCGCGCGCAAGGCCAAGCTCGAGGGCGCGGCGCTGGACCGCACGGAAATGGATATGCCGATCTTCATCGTCGGCCTGGTCACCCTGCTGTCGCTGGTGCCGGCCGGCTGGCTGCTGAGCAGCTTCCTGCAGGGCGGCCCGCTGCTGTCGCTGTCGGTGCCGCTGGTGGCGGTGGGCGTCGGCTATGTGCTTGTGGCCGGCATCTTTGCCGCTGCCGTGTGCGGCTACATGGCGGGCCTGATCGGTTCGTCCAACTCGCCGGTGTCCGGCATCGCCATCCTGACCGTGCTGGGCGCCGCGCTGAGCGTGGGCATGATCGGCCGCAGTGTGATGGGCCCGGAAGTGCAGCAGGCGCTGATCGCCTACGCGCTGTTCGTCACCACCGTGGTGCTGGCGGTGGCGGTGATCGGCAACGACAACCTGCAGGATCTGAAGACCGGCCAGCTGGTCAACGCCACCCCGTGGAAGCAGCAGGTCGGCCTGCTGATCGGCGTGGCCGCCGGTTCCTGCGTGGTGCCGCCGGTGCTGGAGCTGCTCAATCACGCCAACGGTTTCGTCGGCGCGCCGAATCTCGATTCGATCTCGGACCAGCCGCTGGCCGCGCCGCAGGCGCTGCTGATTTCAACGCTGGCCAAGGGCGTCATCGGCGGCAACCTGCAGTGGGACTTGCTCGGCTACGGCGTGCTGATCGGCCTGGGCCTGGTGCTGATTAACTTCGCGCTGAAAAAATCGAGCAACAACAAGTACAGCCTGCCGCCGCTGGGCGTGGGCCTGGCGATTTATCTGCCGAGCGCGGTGATCACGCCGGTGGTGATCGGCGCCATCACCGGCTACCTGTTTGACCGCGCGGTCGAGAAGAAGGTCGGCGGCGAGGCGGCCAAGCGCATCGGCGTGCTGGTGATGTCCGGCTTCATCGTCGGTGAGAGCCTGTTCAATGTGGCGCTGGCCGGCCTGATCGTGCTGTCCGGCCAGGGCGAGCCGCTGGCGATTGCCAACAGCATGGGCGAAGACCAGACCATGACCATCGCGCTGATCGTCGGCACCGCCATCGTGTGGGGCTTGTACCGCTGGTCGGCCAGGAACGGCCAGGCCGTCCAAGGTTGATAGACAAATAGTTGCCCGGCCTCTATGATTGCCAAATACGCAATCATAGAGGCCACATGAAAACATCGCTTTCCCTCCTGTTCTGCGCGTTGCTGGCCACCGGCGCGCAAGCCGCCACCGCCGCTCCAGCCGCCGCGCAATTTTTCCAGACCCCGCAATTCGACCACGTGACACTGTCGCCCAAAGGCGGCTATGTGGCATCGGTCACCGCCCTGCCCAAGGGCGAGTCTGCGCTGGTGGTGCGCGATACCAGCGACCTGTCCAAGTTCAAAGTTATCGCCAAGACTTCCGACCAGGAGGTCATCGCAGCGGTCCACTGGATCAATGAAAACCGCATCGGTTTTACGGTCAAGAACCTGCGTATAGAGTTCGAAGGCAACCTCGACGAGATGGCGGCCGACCGCGACGGCGACAACCTGACCTCCCTCATCAGCGGCAACTGGGAATTTAACCGTGAGCAGACCGGCAGCACGATCAAGGCGCGCTTGCTGACTGCCGACTATGCCTTCGCCGGCGTCGTTGACGGTGGCTCGGACGACATTTTGGTGAAGAAGTACAACTGGAACCAGGTCGACCTGCAGCCGGCGTACACGCGTCTGTATCGCCTGAACACCCGTACCCGCCAGCTGACAGACCTGCTGGACGGCACCCAGCCGGAAGCCGTGCAAGAATGGCTGACCGATGCCAAGGGGGCGCCGCGCGTCGCGCTCGCTCGCCATCAGGGCCGCTGCATCAGCTACTACCGCCAGCCTGACGCCAATACATGGCAGGAGCTCGACAACAGCAGTTGCTACGACGGACGCAACTTCAAGCCGGTATTCTTAGACGGCGACGACACGCTGTATGTGTATGCCAACCACAAAGGTTATGGCGCTCTGTTCCGCTACGATCTCAAGGCCATGAAGATGGACAAGGAGCCGTTCATCGCGGTGCCTGGATTTGACTTCCACGGACATGCTGAATTCGATGGCCGACATCATCGCCTGCTTGGCGTGCACGTGCAGAATGATGCCGGCACCAGCTATTGGATCGACGCTCAGATGAAGGCAGAGCAGGCCAAAGTCGATCAACTGCTCCCGGCCACCACCAACACCATCAGCTGCGGCGAATGCCTGGTCTCGCCGGTACTGCTGGTGCGGGCGTCGTCTGATCGCCAGCCCAGCTCCTACATCCTGTATCACCGCGCCAGCGGCAAGCTGGTAGCGCTGGGCAGCGCACATCCCGGCATCAACCCGGAACAAATGGGCTTGCGCGACTTCCATCGCTACAAGGCGCGCGATGGCCGTAGTATTCCCGCCTACGTCACGCTGCCCCCGGGCGAGGCGGCCGGTCCGCGACCGGCGGTGGTGCTGGTGCACGGCGGGCCGCATGTACGCGGCACCTACTGGGACTGGGACGACGAGGCGCAGTTCCTCTCCACGCGTGGCTATGTAGTGATTCAACCGGAATTCCGTGGCAGCACCGGTTTTGGTTCCGACCACTTCCAGGCTGGCATGAAGCAGTGGGGCATGGCCATGCAGGACGACCTGGCCGACGCCGCGCAGTGGGCGGTCAAGCAGGGCTGGGTCGATCCCAAGCGCATTGCCATCATGGGCGCCAGCTACGGTGGTTATGCCACGTTGATGGGATTGATCAAGGATCCGGAACTGTATCGCTGCGGCGTGGAATGGTCTGGCGTAACCGATATCGGCCTGCATTTCAAGGCGCCGCAATCCGACGCCTCGCGCGAGACGCTCAATTATTCGCTGCGCACCCTGATCGGCGATCCGGAAAAAGATGCGGAGCTGTTCCGCCGCCACTCGCCGCTGGTGCGCGCGGCCGAGCTCAAACAGCCGCTGCTGATCGCGCACGGCTTCGAGGACCGCCGCGTGACGCTGGAACACGCTACCCGCTTCCATGACGCGGTCAAGCAGAACAATCCGAACGTCGAGTTCATCGTCTATCCGAACGAGGCCCACGGCTGGCGCCACGAAGACAACCGCATCGCCTTCTGGCAGCGGGTCGAAGCCTTCCTCGACAAGCACCTCAGGCAGGCCAACTAGGCGCAGTCCTACCTTGCCGTGACCGGTGCGCCGACAGCGCGCGCCGGCCATGCGCGGCATGATGGGGCTTCACCCGTCCAGGAGGTCTGCCATGCGCGCGCTTGTCTATCACGGGGCCCACGAGGTCCAGGTCGATACGGTTCCCGATCCGATTCTGCAGGAAGCCGACGACGTCATCATCCGCATCACCGCCACCGCGATTTGCGGCTCCGATCTGCATCTGTACCGCGGCAAGGTGCCGGGCCTGCACGCCGGCGATATCCTCGGCCACGAATTCATGGGCGAGGTGGTTGAGGTGGGCAGCGGCGTCACCCGGCTCGAACGCGGCGACCGCGTGGTGGTGCCGTTCGTGATCGCCTGCGGCCGCTGCCACTTCTGCGACATGCAGCTGTACTCGGCCTGCGAAACCACCAATCCCGACCGCGGCACGCTGATGAACAAGAAGTCGCTGCGCCCGGGCGCCGCCATGTTCGGCTACACCCACTTCTACGGCGGCGTGCCGGGCGGCCAGGCCGAGTATGCGCGCGTGCCCAAGGCCAATGTCGGGCCGATCAAGATTCCCGAAGCGCTGAGCGACGAGCAGGTGCTGTTCCTCAGCGATATCCTGCCGACCGGCTATCAGGCGGTGCTCAACGCCGAGATCGGGCCGGGCAGCAGCGTCGCCATTTACGGCGCCGGGCCGGTCGGCCAGATGGCGGCGGCCTGCGCGCGCATGCTGGGCGTGGAGACGATTTTCATGGTCGACCATGTGCCCTACCGGCTGGAATTCGCGCACGCCGCCTATGGCGCCATCCCGATCCATTTCGACCGCGTCGACGCGGCCGAAGCCATCATCAGCCAGACCGCCAACCGTGGCGTCGATGCGGTGATCGATGCGGTTGGCTTCGAGGCCGAGGGCAGCGCGCTGGAGACCGCGCTCACCAACCTGAAGCTCGAAGGCAGCAGCGGCGCCGCGCTGCGCCAGTGCATTGCGGCCGTGCGGCGCGGCGGCGTGGTCAGCGTGCCGGGCGTGTATGCCGGCTTTATCCACGGCTTCCTGTTCGGCGACGCGTTCGAGAAAGGCATCACCATCCGTGGCGGCCAGACCCACGTACAGCGCCACATGCCGGTGCTGCTGGAACGGATCTGGGAGGGCAAGCTGCAGCCGCAGGCGATCATCTCGCACCGCCTGTCGCTGGAGCAGGCGGCCGAGGGCTATCGGCTGTTCGATAAAAAAGAGGACGCCTGCCGCAAGGTAATCCTGCGGCCGGGGGTTTAGATTTCCGCCAGCGCCTTGAGGTGGGCCACCACGCTGCGGCCCAGCGCCGACAGGTTGTAGCCGCCTTCGAGGCAGCTGACGATGCGCCCTTGCGCGTGCTGGCGCGCCACGGCCATCATCTGCTCGGTCATCCACGCATAGTCGGCTTCCACCAGGCCCATGCCGCCGATATCGTCCTCGCGATGGGCGTCGAAGCCGGCCGAGATGAAGATCATCTCCGGCTGGAACGCGTGCAGCGCCGGCAGCCATTGTTCCGTCACGATCTTGCGCACTACATCACCCTTGGTGTGGGCCGGCACCGGCACGTTGACCGCGTTGGCGGTGACCGGCTGCGGTTCGCAATACGGATACAGCGGGTGCTGGTAGAAGCTCACCATCAGCGCGCGCGGCTCGTGGATGAACGCTTCCTCGGTGCCGTTGCCGTGATGGACGTCGAAGTCGACGATGGCCACGCGCTTCAGGCCGCGCACGTACAGCGCGTGCTTGGCGGCGATGGCCACGTTGTTGAACAGGCAGAAGCCCATCGGCTCGACCGGGCGCGCGTGGTGGCCGGGCGGACGCACCGAGCAGAAGGCGTTGTCGATGTCGCCGTCGATCACGGCGTCGGTTGCGGCGACGGCGGCGCCGGCGGCGCGCTGGGCGGCGCGCCAGCTCCAGGCGTTGAGCGAGGTGTCGGCGTCGATCGGGTAGGTGCCGCCTTCGGCCGGCACGTTGTCGCGCACCAGCGCGATGGCGTTGCGGCTGTGGTTACGCTCAAGGTCGCTGATGTCGACCAGCGGCGCTTCGCGGTGTTCGAGCAAGTCGCTGATGTGCGAGCCGATCAGCTGGTCGGCAATCGCTTGCAGGCGCGCCGGCGATTCAGGGTGCCAGTCCCCCATGTCGTGTCGCTGGCAGTCGGGATGGCTGTAGATGGCTGTGGTCATGTTTTTTTTACTGCTGCGAGCTGTTTCTCGCATAGAATCCCCTCAGGCGCTAATCTACCATACATATCATGACGACAAAATTGCATGCCGTGGCAGGCCAGGTGGGCGAGATCATCGTCGGCAAGGAGCGGCAGATCCGCCAGGCGCTCACTTGCCTGCTGGCCGGCGGCCATTTGCTGATCGAGGATGTGCCGGGCGTGGGCAAGACCACGCTGGCGCATGCGCTGGCGGTGTCGCTGGGCCTGCGCTTCAACCGCATCCAGTTCACCAGCGATCTGCTGCCGGCCGATGTGAACGGCATTTCGATTTTCGAGCGCGAGCGCAATGGCTTTGTGTTCCATCCGGGACCGATTTTCACCCAGGTGCTGCTGGCCGATGAAATCAACCGCGCCACGCCCAAGACCCAATCCGGCTTGCTGGAAGCAATGGAGGAACGCCAGGTCAGCGCCGACGGCGTGACGCGCGCGCTGCCGGAACCGTTCTTTGTGATCGCCACCCAGAATCCGACCCACCAGGTGGGCACCTTTCCGCTGCCGGAGTCGCAACTCGATCGTTTTCTCATGTGCCTTTCGCTTGGCTATCCCGATGCGGCGGCCGAACGCGCGCTGCTGATGGGTGAGGACCGGCGCGTGCTGCTGAAAAACCTGCCCGCAGCGATGACGCCTTCCGAACTGGCGCAGGCGCAGCAGGGGCTGCGGCAGATCCACGCCTCGGCGGCGCTGATCGATTATGTCCAGGCGCTGGCCGCGGCCTCGCGCCAGAATGGCATGTTTGCCGAGGGCCTCAGTCCGCGCGCGGCGATCGCCCTGCTGCAGGCAGCGCGCGCATGGGCCTCGCTGGAAGGCCGCGACCATGTGCTGCCCGAGGATGTGCAGGCGGTGCTGGTGCCGGTGTGCGCGCATCGCTTGCGGCCGTTGAAATCGGCGCACGGCGTGGCGCTGGCAAGCCGCGATCTGGTGCTGCAGCTGCAAGCGTCGGTGCCGGTGTAGGCCATCATGGTGGCGGCGCTGCAAGCCTTGTACCGCAAGGGCCGCGACCAGTGGCTGTTCCAGCTGCGCGAAGCCGAACCGGGCACAGTGACGCTGACCAATCGCCGTGTGTTTATCGTACCAACGCGCGCCGGTATGGCGTTTGCGGTGCTGCTGCTGGTGATGCTGATCGGCGCGCTCAATTACAGCCTGGGCCTGGGTTTTGCGCTGACCTTTTTTGCCGGCGCCTGCGCGGTGGCCGATATGTACCTGACGGCGAAAAATCTGGCGCTGCTGCAGCTGGCGCCGGGCCGTGCGCAGCCGGTGTTCGCGGGCGAGGAGGCGCAGTTCGAGCTGCATCTGCTCAACCGCAGCAAGCAGGATCGTTATGCGGTGTGGCTGGGCTTCCAGGCCGACGGTGAGCCGCGCCAGGTGACCGATGTAGCGGCCGGCGGCAGCAGCGCGGTGCTGCTGACGGCGCGCAGCAGCGAGCGCGGCTGGCTGGCGGCGCCGCGCGTGCGGCTGGTGACGCGCTTTCCGCTTGGACTGTTCCGCGCATGGGCGTACTGGCGGCCCGACGCGAAGGTGCTGGTGTATCCGGCGCCCGAGCTGCCGGCGCCGGCGCTGCCGTCGAGCGGCGCGGCCAGCGAGGATGGACATGGCACGGTGGGACTGGATAATTTCGCCGGCATCCGCAGCTACCAGCCCGGCGATCCACTCAAGCATCTGGCGTGGCGGCAGATTGCGCGCCACGATCCGGCGCTGGGCGGGCAGCTGGTGAGCAAGCATTTCGAGGGCGGCGCGGTGGCCGAGCTGTGTCTCGATTTCGCGGCGCTGCCATTGACGATGGATCTGGAGCAGAAGCTGGCGCGCATGGCCAGCTGGGTGCTGCAGGCCGAGCAGCGCGCCCTGCCCTACAGCTTCCGGCTGGCGCAGCACGACTACGGCCCTGCCCTCGGCGACGCCCACCGCGCCGCCTGCCTGCGCGCGCTGGCGCTGTTCGGCAAGGAGGGGCGATGAGCAGCGCGCAGCCGCACGCCCCGCTGCGCCCAGCCACCGCGGTGCCGCACAGCGCTGCGGCGGCGGTGCGCGGCCGGTTCGCGCTGCCGCTGACGCGCGACAAGGCCGACACGCTGTTGCTGCTGGTCGCCGCGCTGATGGTGCTGGCGCCGCACGCGGCGCACCTGCCGCTGTGGATCAGCGCCTTGGCCGGCGTTACGCTGCTGTGGCGCGCCGCCATCACCTGGCTGGGCAAGCGCATGCCGCCGGTGTGGCTGCTGGTACCGGTCGCGCTGGCGGCCATGGCCGGCGTCTATCTCAGCTTCCGCACCCTGCTCGGCCGCGACGCCGGCGTCGCCATGCTGGTGCTGCTGCTGGCCTTCAAGCTGCTGGAAATGCACGCCAGGCGCGATCTGTTCGTGGTGATCTTCCTCAGCTTTTTCGTGCTGCTGACCAGCTTCCTCTACTCGCAAACCATCCCCGCCGCGCTGTACGTGGCCGTGGCGCTGGTGGTGCTGCTGACCGCCCAGCTGTCGTTCCAGTACACCGGCGCGGTGCCGCCGCTGCGCCAGCGCCTGCGCACCAGCCTCAAACTGTGCCTGCTGGCCGCGCCGCTGGCGCTGCTGATGTTTGTCGGTTTCCCGCGCATCCAGGGCCCGCTGTGGGGCCTGCCCGGCGACGCGCTGGGCGGCAAGACCGGTTTGAGCGACACCATGGCGCCCGGCACCCTGTCGGCGCTGGCGCAATCGGACGAGGTGGCGTTCCGCGTGCGCTTCCTCGACCGTGCGCCCACCCAGCAGCAGCTGTACTGGCGCAGCATCGTGCTGGGCGACTACGACGGCCGCACCTGGACCCGCGTGCCGCGCAAGCGCGGCCTGCAGCGGCTCGAGATCGCCATCCAGGCGCGCGGCCAGCCGGTGCGCTACGAAACCATCCTCGAAGCCAGCAACACGCGCTGGCTGGCCTTGCTGGAGCTGGCCGCGCCGCATGTCCAGCTGCCCGGCCACCGCCTGCGCGACAGCGACGAGATGGAACTGTACACGGTAGATCCGATCGAGCGCCGCCTGCGCTACCAGGCCAGCGCCTATCTCGACGTCACGCTGCAAGCCGGCGAGCAGCCGGCCCGCATGGCGCGCTGGCTGGAACTGCCCGCCGGCTTCAATCCGCGCACGCTGGCGCTGGCGCAGCAGCTGCGGGCGCGCTGGCCGGACGCCGGTGCGGCCGAACTCAGCAAGGCAGTGCTGGCGCGCTTCCACACGCCAGGCTACCGCTACACGCTGGAGCCGCCGCTGCTGGGCCGCGACGCGGTCGACGATTTCCTGTTCGGCAGCCAAGCCGGTTTCTGCGAACACTACGCCGGCGCCTACGTGGTGCTGATGCGCGCCATGGGCGTGGCGGCGCGCGTGGTGACCGGCTACCAGGGCGGCGAGCGCAATCCGGTCGACGGCTACTACACAGTGCGCCAGTCCGACGCCCACGCCTGGGCCGAGATCTGGACTACGGAAACCGGCTGGCAGCGGGTCGACCCGACCGCCGCCGTGGCGCCCGAGCGCATCGAGCGCAGCCTGGCGCGCGCGCTGCCGCGCCCGTCCGGTTTCGGGCTGGCGCCGCTGCTGGACCTGCAAAACGATCCCGATTCGTGGCTGGCGCAACTCAGATACAACTATGCGGCGTTGAATAATTCTTGGAATCAATGGGTACTGGATTACAATCCAGATAGGCAGCGAAGTTTCCTCGAAGAACTAGGCGCCGCCTTCGGCAACTGGCGCACGGCGCTGGGCGCGGCGCTGGCGGCCGCCCTGCTGTGGGCGCTGCGCTGGCGGCGCGCGCGGCAGCCGGCCGATCCGCTGGACGGCCTGTACTCGGCCTTTTGCCGGCAGCAGGCGCGCCACGGTTTCGCGCGGCAGCCGTCCGAAGGCCCGCGCAGCTACGCGGCGCGCTTACGGGCGATGCCGGCCAGCGAGGAAAAACATGCTGCGATGGACCAGTTTTTGCACCTGTACGGTATGCTGAAGTATGGCGCCGGCGGGACCGAATCACGCACCGCGTCGCTGGCGACGCTGAACACACTGCTACGTTTATGCCGATGAAAACCCTGATTACCGCCCTGCTGCTCAGCGCAGCGACCGCCGCTGCCGGCCACGCCGGCGCCGCCGTCGATCCTTACGGCTACACCCTGCCGCCCAGCATGCAAAAAAAGAAAAAGCCGGCCGCGCCCAAGAAGAAGGCCGCGCCCGCCGTCGACTATGTCGGCGAATACGTCAACTTCGGCGACTGGAAGGACGTGCGCGCCTTCCTTGACGACCTGGCCGCGCGCGACGGTTTCGACCGCGCCGAACTCAATGCGCTGATGGCGCAGGTGCGCTACGTCGACTCGGCGGTGCAGCTGGTCAAGCCGGCGCCGCCGGGCAAGCCGAAGAATTGGCAAGCCTACAGCAAGCTGATGATCGATCCGGTGCGCATCGACGCCGGCGTCAAGTTCTGGAACGAGAACAGCGAGGCGCTCAACCGCGCCGAATCGCTGTACGGCGTGCCGGCCGAAATCCTAGTCGGCATCATTGGCGTGGAGACCGTGTACGGTCGCAACACCGGCCGCTTCCGCGTGCTCGACGCCCTGACCACGCTGGCCTTCTCCTACCCGGAAGCGCCGCAGCGGCGCGAGCGCATGGAATTTTTCCGCGGCGAGCTGGAGGCGACGCTGCTGTTCGCGCGCCAGACCGGCATCGACCCGCTGTCGCTCAAGGGTTCGTTTGCGGGCGCCATCGGCATGCCGCAGTTCATGCCCAGCAGCGTGATGAAATACGCGGTGGACTTTGACGGCAGCGGCAAGATCGACCTGCTGGCCTCGAGCAGCGACGCGATCGGCAGCGTGGCCGCTTTCCTGGCCGGCCACGGCTGGCAGCGCGAGCAAACCGGTCCGCTGGTGTATGCGGCCAACGTCTCGCCCAACCGCGCATGGGAGACTATGATCAACCAGGGGCTGGTGGCCAAGTACCGCGCGCCGGAGCTGGGCGCGGCCGGCGTCACCACCGCCACGCCGGCGCCGGACCAGCTGTACGGCCTGGTCGACTTGCAGAACGGCGCCGAGCCGACCGAATACTGGCTGGCCAACGCCAATTTCTTTGCCATCACGCAGTACAACCGCAGTTATTTCTATGCGATGTCGGTGGTGGAACTGGGGCAGGCGATCAAGCAGGCGCGCGGCGGTGCGCCGGTGGCAGGAATTACTTCAGGAATGTAAGCAAGCGTAAAAAACTTTGTACCGTGGGCACGCCCACGGTATTGTTTAGTTGACACTTGGAAACAAATTGTACACACTGGGCGATAAGTAGTATCGTGTGGGCAGCTTTACAACACGATTGCCATATAATTAACTTTAATTGTTAAGTAAAGGTGTGCACAAGCAGCATATCATACGAGACGGTGTATAATTCTCACACAATGTTGCAGTCGGACAACAATACCTTGCGGGAAGTGTGTTTTTTTTATTGCTGCTGAGTATGAGATTGCAGACTGTTGTACAATTGTGTATATATTATGAAACTTGTTATCCTGGAACCCGTGTCCGTGTGTGAGTACTCCTGGTAAGGATGGACATAGACGCAGCAAAGCCCGAGTGTTGTACTTTGCAGGACAACTTTACTGAAGGAAAAGACGACATGACAAACCAAGTCGGCATAGACATGAACAACGATGCGGATGGCGATGATCTGCTGCAATACAATCCCAACCGCCTGCTCGATACCCTGATCGAGAACCTGCGTCTGAAAAACGATGCGGCACTGTCGCGCGCGCTGGAAGTGGCGCCGCCGGTGATCAGCAAAATCCGTCACCACCGCCTGCCGGTCGGCGCCTCGCTGCTGATCCGCATGCACGAAGTATCGGACCTGAGCATTCGCGACCTGCGTTACTTGATGGGCGACCGCCGCAACAAGTTCCGCATCAGCGACAAGCAATTCAAGCCGAAAGAAGGCGAAACCCCAGGCGGCAGCGGCAACAACAACGGCTGATCCCGTTTTCCGCGACACCTGAGCAATGCCCTCCTCCCTTCACGCAAGGGACGAGGGCATTTTGTTTATGCAGGGAACACGCCGGTCGAGAGATAACGGTCGCCGCGGTCGCAGACGATGAACACGATGGTGGCGTTTTCCACGGTATTGGAAATGCGCAGCGCAATTTCGCAGGCGCCGGCGGCGGAGATGCCGCAGAAGATGCCTTCCTCGGCCGCCATGCGGCGCGCCATGCGCTCGGCCGCCGCCTGCGACACGGCTTCCACGCGGTCCACGCGCGAGCGGTCGTAAATTTTCGGCAGGTAGGCTTCCGGCCACTTGCGGATGCCCGGAATCGACGAGCCCTCTTCCGGCTCGGCGCCGATGATCTGGATCCCGGGATTCTGCTCCTTCAGGTAACGCGAGGTGCCCATGATGGTGCCGGTGGTGCCCATGGCGCTAACGAAGTGGGTGACGCGGCCCTCGGTATCGCGCCAGATTTCCGGGCCGGTGCTTTCATAGTGGGCGCGCGCATTGTCCTGGTTGCCGAACTGGTCGAGGATGATGCCCTTGCCGTCCTTCTGCAGCTGCTCGGCCATGTCGCGCGCGTACTCCATGCCGCCGGTCTTGGGCGTGAGCATGATCTGGGCGCCGTAGGCGGCCATGCTCTGACGGCGTTCGACGCTGAGGTTTTCCGGCATCAGCAGCAGCATCTTGTAGCCGCGGATGGCAGCCGCCATCGCCAGCGCGATGCCGGTGTTGCCGCTGGTCGCCTCGATCAGGGTGTCGCCCGGCTTGATATCGCCGCGCTCCTCGGCGCGCGTGAGCATGGACATGGCAGCGCGGTCCTTGACCGAACCGGCCGGATTGTTGCCTTCCAGCTTGCCGAGGATGATATTGTTGCGCGCCGCGGCGTCAGCGCCAGGCAGGCGCACCAGCTGCACCAGCGGCGTGTTACCGATCGTATCTTGCAGAGTCTTGTAAGCCATCGTCTTATTATTTGAGTTCGCCAAAACAAGCATTTTAGCCGAGTTGACAGAAAGCGTACGGCTACCTCCTAAGAGTTTGGACTGCCCCCCCCGCATGCGCTAGACTGGCAACACTTGTGCAACCATCTTCACCTCCGGAATCCTCATGGCCACCACCCCTGCCGACCTGCTGCCCGAATTAACCCCGGACGAGCCGTCGCTGACCGCCGTCCACAACCTGGAGCAACGCCATCATCAGATGTTTCCCGTGCTGAGCGCGGCCGACATCCGCCATATGCACCGCTTCGGCCACGTGGCCTGCTTCAGGGATGGCGAGATGATTTTCCAGGCCGGCAAGACCAGCTTCGGCCTGATGCTGGTGCTCAAGGGCGGGATCGAGGTCAATCGCTATGATGGCCTCGGCAACACCTCCTACGTGACCACCCACCAGGTCGGGCAGTTCAGCGGCGAAGTGGCGCAGCTGTCGGGCCGGCCTTCGCTGGGCAACGGCCATGCGGTGGGTGACGTGGAAGTGCTGGTGGTGCCATCGGAGTCCCTGCGCGCGCTGCTGGTGGCGCATGCCGAGCTGGGCGAGCGCATCGTGCGCGCGCTGATCCTGCGCCGGGTCGGTTTGATCGAACAGGCTTCGGGCGGGCCGGTGATTGTCGGGCCGCGCGGCCATGGGCGCATCCACACCCTGCAAACTTTCCTGGCGGCCAACGGCCATCCGCACAAAGTGCTCGATCCCGAGCATGACCAGCAGGCGGCCGACCTGATGGCGCATTACCAGCCGCGCGCCGAAGAACTGCCGCTGGTGGTGTGCCCGGACGGCGTGGTCAAGAAAAACCCCACCGTGGTCGAGATCGGCCGCTGCCTCGGCATGCTGCCCGAGCTCGATACCGACAAGGTGTGGGATGTGATCGTGGTCGGCGCCGGGCCGGCCGGGCTGGCAACCGCAGTGTACGCGGCCTCGGAAGGCTTATCGGTGCTGGCGCTGGAAACGCGCGCGTATGGCGGCCAGGCCGGCGCCAGTGCGCGCATCGAAAACTACCTCGGCTTCCCGACCGGCGTGTCAGGCCGCGCGCTGGCCGGGCGCGCCTACGTGCAGGCGCAGAAGTTCGGCGTCGAGATCGCGATTCCGGCGCCGGCCGGACGGCTGATCTGCGACACCTATCCGCTGCAAGTGGAAATGTGCGGCAGCCTGCAGCACCTGAAGGCGCGCACCGTGGTGCTGTCGTGCGGCGCACGCTACCGCCGGCCGTCGCTGGCCAACCTCAAGCAGTTCGAGGGCAAGGGCGTGTACTACTGGGCCTCGCCGGTCGAGGCCAAGCTGTGCAAGACGGAAGAAATCGTGCTGGTCGGCGGCGGCAATTCAGCCGGGCAGGCGGCGGTGTTCTTGTCGGGCTATGCGTCCAAGGTGCACATGCTGATCCGCAAGGAGAGCTTGTCGTCCACCATGTCCAGCTATCTGATCGAGCGCATCCAGGCTACGGCAAATATCGAGCTGCATACCTGCACCGAGATCATCGCGCTGGAAGGCGATGAGGATGGGCTCAAACAGGTCCGCATCCGCAACGCCAAGACGGAGGAGGAATGCGACTACGACGTATGCCGCGTATTCCTGTTCATCGGCGCCGATCCGAACACCGGCTGGCTCAGTGATTGCGGCGTGGATGTCGACGCCAACGGCTTTATCCGCACCGGGTTTGATGTGACCAAGGCCCAGTGCCGCGCCAACTTCGCCAACGGCGTCTACCCGAAAGACCTGCCCTCGCGCGCGGCGCTGGAAACCAGCGTGCCGGGCGTGTTCGCCATCGGCGACGTGCGCGCCACCTCCACCAAGCGCGTGGCCGCCGCCGTCGGCGAAGGCGCGGCCGTGGTCTCGCAGATCCACCAGTTCCTGGCTAACCTGCCGCTCGATAAATTGCGGACGTAGCGTCAGGCACGCTGCTTGATGCGGCGCAGCTGGGCGGCCTGGTAGGCGGCGAAGGCGTTGTCGAACAGGGTGCGGATCAGCGGGTCGTCGACGATATCGGCATCTTCCGGGGCGCCGTTGATGCGCATGTACATGGAGGTCAGCGATTCGCCCAGCGCCAGCCCCGCGTACAGTTTGGCGGCGGGGATTTCGGTGTGCCAGCTTGGCGCCTGTTCGTCGCCGGACAAGGCGATGCTGTCGCCGTGGATGCGGTAGCGGTAGTGCTGCGCGCTGCCCTCGTGATCGTAGACGGACAGCTGCCACACGCAGGGCGTGGCGAAGTAGCTGTCTTCGGGCAGCTCCATTTCTTCATAGCGTTCAATCAAACCCTCGCGGCAGAACGCCTGTACCTGCGCGGTTTGTTCGTCGCTCAGCGCGGCGAAGTGGCGCGCGACGTCGGCTGTCGGCGGCGGCACGATATCGGGATCGTATTCGTAGTCGACGTCTTGTTCGCCCACTGGCTGCACCCACGGCAGCGGCGCGGCTGGCGTGAGCGCATCGGCAGTCAGCTCCACCGCCAATGATGGATTCAGGCGTACCACTTGCGCCGCCGGCAGCCACTCGCCCACTGCCTGCGCAAACTGGCGATAGGTGATCGGGAACAGCGCGTGGTTGTACCAAGACCACGGCTCCTGCCGGAACTGGCAGGAACTCGGCACCACGTAGCGTGGCGCCAGCACTTGCAGCTGCTCCGGCCATTCCTCCGGCAGCGCCACCGGGCCACGTTCTGCGCGCGACGGCGCAATCACGTCCACCTCGCGCATGGTCTGGAACGGCCATAGCACCATATCCCACGGCGCGTATGGCTTGAGCTGCTCCAGCGTCTCCGGGTCCATCCACGAATCGACTACGTTGAGCACATTCAGGCCTTCGGCGCGGATCTGGAACATCGAATCCACGTCCGCGTCCAGCGCGCGCCGCGCAATCACCTCAAAGCCGCCCACCAGCACCGGCACGTCCAGCGCCAGCGGCCGCACGTCGACGAAGCCCAGTTCCCGGATCATGGCGAACAGTTCATCGAACAGACAATAGAGATAGATCGGCGTCGCCCGATCCAGCAGATCAAGGCTCTCCAGCGAGCAGTGGTCGTCGTGGAAGTGCGAGATGAACACCGCATCCGGCCGCAGCGCCCTCACCTGCGCGAGGTCGAAGCGCACGTCCGGATAGGCGTGGCAGTTGCGGCTGAACGGGTTCTCGAACACCGGGTCGAACACGATCTGCGTGCCGCCGCTTTCGAACACGTAGCCGGCGTGGAGGATGCGGGAGATCTTCATATCAGCGCAGCGGCGTCGGATAGCTGGCCGGGCTGACGTTGCCGTCCACATCGACCGCCTGCACGCCGAAGTACACATTGTCCTTCGACAGCGGCATGGTGAACTCGGTCACCTTGCCGACAAATTTCGCATGCTGCCAGTCCGCCGCCGTGGTATCGCGCCAGACGATGCGATAGCCCGCCAGATCCGGCTCGCTGTTGGCCTGCCAAACCAGTTCGGTATCGTTCTGCAGCTTGGCCGTGCGCACCTGCACCTTCTGCGGCGCAGCCGGCGCCAGCGCCAGCGACGACAGGGCCGCCGCGTTCACGCGCGCCACCTTGGCGATGTAGTTGTAGTCGTTGTACTGCGGCAGGTCGCCAATCAGCACGCCGTTTTCGGTGCGGATGTTCTGGTGCTGGTGGTTGAAATCCTCGGCTGGCTCGGTGAAGCGCAAGGCCGCATAGCCGCGCTCCAGGAACGGCATGTGATCGCCGCCGCGCAGGTAGCGGTCGCGCCGCTGGATCACGTTGACCTTAAACTTCGGCACATAACGCTCGCCCGCCTCCTTCACCGCGCGCGCCAGCTGGCGCGACAGCGAGTCGTTCTCGCCACCGGTCTGGATCAAGGTGCGCACCGCGTCGCTGTTTTCCTTCTGCACCGGCAGGCCTTCGGCGAACAGGCGCACTTGCGTGTCGTCCTTCTTGCCATGCTCGTCGCGCGAGCTGCCGATGATATCGTTGGTGAACATGCCGGCGATATTCAAATTCTTCTGCTTCGCCTGTTCGGCCCAATGCGCCGCGCCCAGCAAGCCCTGCTCCTCGGCCGCCACCGTCATGAACACCAGCGTGGCGTCGAATTTGTATTTGGCCATCACGCAGGCCATCTCCATCACGGCGGCGGTGCCGGAAGCGTCGTCGTTGGCGCCCGGTGCGTCGCCGGTGGCGTCCATCACGTCGGTATTGCGCGAATCATAGTGGCCGCTGACCACATACATGCGCTCGGCCGATGCCGCCTGCGTGCCCGGCAAGGTCGCCACCACGTTGACGATCTCGGTCGGGCGGCTGATGCGCGCCGACACCGGCGCGATATGACTGTCGAATTCCACCTGCAGCGGCGTGCCGGCGCCGCAGCGCTCCAGCTCCGCCTTGATCCAGCGCCGCGCGGCGCCGATGCCCTCGGTCTCCGACACCGTGTCCGACATGGTGTGGCGCGTGCGGAAGCCCACCAGCTTGCGGATGGTGGCTTCAATCCGCGCCGGTGAAATCTGTTGCACGATTTGATCGATCTGGGGCTGGCGCCGGGTGGCGCCAGGTTCCGCCGCAACGGCAGGCAAGGCCGCCAGCGCGGCGGCGAGGAGGAAATACTTGTGTCGCATACAGCGTCTCCGTGAAAAGATGCAGTATCTTCTCACGGATCGGCTGCGGTGTGGCCTGGTCCTGACTTGGCCTACTTGGCCGGCTTGCCAGCCTTGGCCGGCTTGTCCGCCGCCATCGGCGCGCCATCCTTGGACTTGCCATTGACCTGCAGACCGGCCTGCGACAACTTCAGCGCGCTTTTCTCGCCGATGCCCTTGACCCGCTGTTCGAGGTCGGCCCAGTCCTTGAAATCGCCCTTCTTGCGCTCTTCAAGGATGGCCTTGGTCTTGGCCGGGCCGAGGCCGCGAATGCTGTCCAGCGCGGCCTCATCGGCCTTGTTGACGTCCACCTGGGCCCAGGCAACTGCCATGCTTGCAAGCATGGTCAGCATAAGCAATAGTTTCTTGATCATCATAGTCTCCGTTAAAGTTAAAAAGGTGCGAAGCCCGCACCTTGCAGCACCTTAACGGAGCCCGGCCGTTACGCCGTTGAGCCAGATCAAGCGCCGAACAGTTCCTCGTGGGTGACGGTAGCCGTACCCAGTTTGCCGACCACGATGCCGCCGGCGCGGTTGGCGGTTTCCACCGCTTCCTGCCAGCCGGCGCCCGCGCCCAGCATGCACGCCATGGTGGCGATCACTGTGTCGCCGGCGCCCGAGACGTCGAACACCTCGCGCGCCTGCGCCGGCGTGTGGTACTGCGCGCCGTCGGTGTACAGCGTCATGCCCTCTTCCGAGCGGGTCAGCAGCAGTGCATCGAGCTTGAGTTCCGCACGCAGCGCCTGCGCCTTGGCGGTCAGCTGCTCTTCGCTCTGCCACGAACCGACGATGCGCTTCAGTTCCGACTTGTTCGGCGTCAGCACGGTGGCGCCGGCGTAGCGCGAAAAGTCGTCGCCCTTCGGATCGACCATCACCACCTTGCCGGCCGCGCGCGCGGCGGCGATCATGTCGGCCACCGCCACCAGGCTGCCCTTGGCGTAGTCCGACAATACGATCACATCGTAATCGGCCAGCAGCGCCTTGAACTGTTCCAGCTTGTCGCGCAGGACCGTGTCGGTCGGCGCTTCCTCAAAGTCGATGCGCACCATCTGCTGCTGGCGCCCGATCACGCGCAGCTTGATGATGGTGGAAATGGCTTCATCGCGTTTCAGGTAGCTGCGAATGCCGCCGCCTGCCAGCAGCGACGCCACTTCGTCGCCCGCCTCGTCGTTGCCGACGATGCCCAGCAGGCCGGCCTGCGCGCCCAGCGCGGCCGCATTGCGCGACACGTTGGCGGCGCCGCCCAGACGCGCTTCGCGCTTCTCGATGCGCACCACCGGCACCGGCGCTTCCGGCGAAATGCGGCTGACGTCACCGAACCAGTAACGGTCCAGCATCACGTCGCCCACCACCAGAATGCGTACTTGATCCAGTTTTTTCGTCACGATGCGGCCTCGTCAGGTGCGGGTCAGGATGGAACGGCCGATGCCGTGGTACTCGAACGCCGCTTCGGCCATCACTTCCGGCTCGAACAGATTGCGGCCGTCGAAGATCACCGCCTGCTTGAGCGCGGCGCGAATGCGCTCGAAGTCCGGGCTGCGGAACGCCTTCCACTCGGTGACGATCACCAGCGCTTCGGCGCCGGTCAATGCATCCATCGGGCTGGCGGCAAAGCGCACGCGCGCCAGTTCGTCGGCCGTCAGGTCGAGCGCCAGCACGCGCTTCGCTTCGGCCATGGCCACCGGATCGTACACCGCCACCGTGGCGCCGGCGTCGATCAATTGGCGCAGCAGCACGCGCGACGGCGCTTCGCGCATGTCGTCGGTATTCGGCTTGAAGGCCAGTCCCCAAATGGCGAAATGCTTGCCGCTCAGGTCTTCGCCGAAGCGCTGGATCACCTTCTGGCCCAGCACCAGCTTTTGCTTGTCGTTGACCGCTTCCACCGCGCGCAGGATCAGCAAGTCCTGGTCGTATTGGCGCGCGGTACGCTCCAGCGCCTGTACGTCTTTCGGGAAGCACGAGCCGCCGTAGCCGGCGCCGGCGTACAGGAAGCTGTGGCCGATGCGCGGATCGGAGCCGATGCCATGACGTACCGCCTCAATGTCCACGCCGACGCGGTCGGCCAGATTGGCCAGCTCGTTCATGAACGAGATACGGGTGGCCAGCATCGAGTTGGCGGCGTACTTGGTGAACTCCGCCGAACGCACGTCCATCCAGAAGGTACGCTCGTGATTGCGGTTGAACGGCGCGTACAGCTTCTTCATCATGGCGGCCGCCTTCTCGCCTTCGGCTGTCTTGTCATGGCCGATCACGATGCGGTCCGGGCGCATGAAGTCTTCGACCGCCGCGCCCTCTTTCAGGAATTCGGGATTCGACACCACCGAGAAGGTCGCGGCCGCGCCGCGCGCCGCCAGCTCTTCCTGCAGCGCCGCTTTCACGCGGTCGCCGGTGCCGACCGGCACGGTCGACTTATCGACGATGACCTTGAAGCCGGTCATGTGCTTGCCGATGTTGCGCGCGGCGGCCAGCACGTACTGCAGATCGGCCGAGCCGTCTTCATCGGGTGGCGTGCCGACCGCGATGAACTGCACGTCGCCGTGCGCCACCGAGGCCGCAACGTCGGTCGAGAACTGGATGCGGCTGGCGGCGCGGTTGCGCGACACCACCTCTTCCAGGCCCGGCTCGTGGATCGGGATGCCGCCGCTGTTGAGCAGATCGATTTTCTTCTGGTCGACGTCGAGGCAGAACACGTCGTTGCCCAGCTCCGCCAGGCAGGCGCCAGTGACCAGGCCGACATAGCCGGTGCCGATAATAGTAATTTTCATAGCAGTAGCCTAAATACCACCACCGTCGTCCCGGCGCAGGCCGGGACCCAATAGAACGCTGCCAATGCAGCACGCTCGGCTTGGATCCCGGCCTGCGCCGGGATGACGGCGGCGCGGGTTAATTCATCACATTCAATTCTTCAGTACGGCGCGGCGGGTAGGTTTCCCACTTGCTGCAGCCCGGGCACTGCCAGTAGAACTGGCGCGCCTTGAAGCCGCAGTGGCTGCACTGATAGCGCGCCAGCTTCTGGGTATAGCCGTGCACCAGATTCTTCACCATCGACAGCTCCGGCACCACGGCCGCCGGCGCATCCATCAGGCGCGCCTCGAGGAACTTGTCGAGGCCCAGCAGCGTCGGCGTGCGGCGCAGCTGCTCGCCGACCAGCTGCTTGGCCGCTTCCACGCCGTCCAGCTCCAGCACCGCCTTGTACACCACCTCCACCAGATCGATGGACGAAGCCTGCTCCAGATAGGATTTCAACAGGTTGACACCCTCCTGCGGGCGGCCCACCTTGCGGTAGCCGTCCATCAGGCGCTGCGCCACCAGCGCCACGTGCGGCACGCTGATTTGCTCGACGCGGCGCCAGGTCAGGAGCGCGCCTTCAACGTCGCCCTGCGCCAGCTGCGCATCGCCGGTCAGCATGGTGGCGCGCACGTTGACGCGGTCCGCCTGCAGCGATTTATCCAGCAGCGCCAAGGCCTCCTCAGGATGCAGATGCACCAGCGCGTCCTGCGCCAGCTCGCAGTAGAACTGCGCGATTTCCTTCTGGCGCGAACCGGCGCCCGATTCCTGCAGGCCGATGGCCGCCTCGATGGCGCGCGGCCACTCCTTCTCGCGCTGGAAAATCTCCAGCAGCGCGCGCCGCGCCTGCGCCGCATAATGGCCGTTGACCAGCGTATTGAAGGTCTCTTCGGCGCGGTCCAGCAGGCCGGCCTTCAGGTAATCCATGCCCAGCTCATACTGCGCATGCTCCTTCTCTTCCTGCGGCAGGTCGGGCCGGGCCAGCAAATTCTGGTGCACGCGGATGGCGCGTTCGGTCTCGCCGCGGCGGCGGAACAGGTTGCCGAGCGCGAAGTGCATCTCGGCCGACTCCGGGTCCAGCCGCACGATCTCGATAAAGGCGTCGACCGCCTTGTCGGGTTGATCGTTGAGCAAGTGGTTCAAGCCCTTGTAATAGCCGCGCGGCAGGGTGCGCGATTCCGACAGCAGCTGGCGGATATCGACCCGCGCCGCGATCCATCCCAGGCCAAAGAAGGCCGGAATGCCCAGTAACCACCAGAGTTCAAATTCCATGCTGTGTGCTTGTAGTTATTGTGTCGTTATTGTGTATTGACGCTGTCCGGCTGCGGCGGCTGTTTCGCCTGCAGGGCCGACGCTTGCAGCGCGTGGATGGTGGTCTTGTGTTTGTTCGCTTCGCGGCGGTGGCGGAACACGGTGGGCGTGAGCGCCAGCACGCCGAGCACGGCGCCGGCCACGAAAAAGCCCAGCAGCATCAGCACCAGCGGGCCGCGCAGCTCATAGTGCAGGAACAGTTGCAGATCGACTTCCTGCGAGTTCTTCAGCGCAAAGCCGAAAAACAGCACGAAGATGATAAAACCTACGATGGTCGAGATGAATTTCATCAGCCAGAATCCCATGTCATGCCAAGAGCGCCAGTATGGCACCTCAGCCGACAAAAAAAAAGCGGCATCCCGAAGGACGCCGCTTTGTTTAACTATTGAATGCTTCAGTCCTCGATGATCGGTTGCCCGACCATCGCGTCAACCCGCTCGCGCAATTGCTTGCCCGGCTTGAAGTGCGGCACCCGTTTTTCCGGCACCATCACCTTGTCGCCCGACTTCGGATTGCGTCCGATGCGCGGCGGCCGGCTATTGAGGGCAAAGCTGCCAAAACCGCGGATCTCGATGCGCTGACCGGTCGCCAGGGCGTTGGTCATCGCATCCAGAATGGTCTTGACGGCGTATTCCGCATCCTTGGCCACCAGCTGAGAGTAACGCTCAGCCAGGCGGTTGATCAGTTCGGACTTAGTCATCGACTAGTTCTTAGTTCTTGTTGTCCAGCTTAGCTTTCAGCAGTGCGCCCAGGCTGGTGGTGCCCGAAGCGGCGTTGCTGTCAGCAGCGATGTTTTTCATCGCTTCAGCGGTGTCAGCCGAATCTTTGGCCTTGATCGACAGCTGGATCGAACGTGCTTTACGGTCGATGTTGATCACCAGAGCTTCGACGGAATCGCCGACTTTCAGGTGGGTGCCAGCATCTTCCACGCGGTCACGCGAGATTTCCGAAGCGCGCAGGTAGCCTTCAACTTCTTCCGACAGCTGGATCACGGCGCCTTTAGGCTCAACCGATTTCACGGTGCCGGTAACCAGCGAACCTTTGTCGTTCATGGCGGCGAAGTTGTTGAATGGATCACCTTCCAGTTGCTTCACGCCCAGCGAAACGCGCTCGCGCTCCACGTCGATGGCCAGAACCACGGCTTCCAGTTCGTCACCTTTCTTGAACTTGCGTACGGCTTCTTCGCCGGACTCGGTCCACGACAGGTCGGACAGGTGTACCAGGCCGTCGATGTTGCCAGCCAGGCCGATGAACACGCCGAAGTCGGTGATCGATTTGATCGCGCCTTTGACTTTATCGCCCTTCTTGTGGGTCACGCCGAAGTCGTCCCATGGGTTGGCTTTGCACTGTTTCATGCCCAGCGAGATACGACGACGCTCTTCGTCGATCTCCAGAACCATCACTTCTACTTCGTCGCCCAGCTGGACAACTTTGTTAGGAGCGACGTTCTTGTTGGTCCAGTCCATTTCCGACACGTGAACCAGGCCTTCGATGCCCTGTTCGACTTCAACGAACGCACCGTAGTCGGTCAGGTTGGTGACTTTACCGAACAGGCGGGTGCCTTGTGGGTAACGACGCGACAGACCGGTCCATGGATCATCGCCCAGTTGCTTCACGCCCAGCGAAACACGGTTCTTCTCTTGATCGTATTTCAGGACTTTCGCGGTGATCTCTTGACCAACGGTCAGCACTTCCGATGGGTGACGCACACGACGCCATGCCAGGTCGGTGATGTGCAGCAGGCCGTCGATGCCGCCCAGATCCACGAACGCGCCGTAGTCGGTGATGTTTTTCACAACGCCGGTCACCACGGTGCCTTCTTTCAGCGTTTCCATCAGTTTCTGACGCTCTTCGCCCATCGAAGCTTCGATGACGGCGCGGCGGGACAGAACGACGTTGTTACGCTTGCGGTCCAGTTTGATAACTTTGAATTCGAGGGTCTTGCCTTCGAATGGGGTGGTGTCCTTGACTGGACGGGTGTCCACCAGCGAACCTGGCAGGAAGGCACGGATGCCGTTGGTCAGAACGGTCAGGCCGCCCTTGACTTTGCCGTTCACGGTGCCGACCACGATCTCGCCCGACTCCATTGCTTTTTCCAGAGCCAGCCACGACGCCAGACGCTTGGCTTTGTCGCGCGACAGGATGGTATCGCCGAAACCATTTTCCAGCGATTCGATGGCCACGGAAACGAAGTCACCTACTTTGACTTCCAGTTCGCCTTGGTCATTCTTGAATTCTTCAACAGGGATGAAAGCTTCCGACTTCAGGCCGGCGTTCACGATCACGAAGTTGTGATCCAGACGAACTACTTCAGCCGAGATCACTTCGCCCGAACGCATGTCTTGACGCGACAGGGATTCTTCGAAGAGGGCTGCAAAACTTTCCATATTAGACATTGTATTTCCAGGTTGCCAGTAAGGCCCGCGGAATGCGGCTTCAACTGGGTTAGGTTAATAAAAATTACGACTTTGCTACGGCGGCGTACCACGCCAGCACCTGTTCGACCGCTTGATCAGCGTTCATTTCAGAGGTATCCAGCACGAAAGCGCCCTCTGCTGGCGCCAGCGGGGCGATGGCCCGGTTTGTATCCCGGTCGTCCCGCGCCTGCAAATCCACCAGTAGGTCTTGCATATTAGCAGAAAATCCCTTGTCTATCAATTGCTTATAGCGGCGCTCGGCGCGGGCCTGAACCGAGGCCGTCAAAAACACCTTGAGTTGGGCGTGCGGGAAGATCACCGAACCCATGTCGCGGCCGTCCGCGACCAGGCCCGGGGCCTTGCGGAAACCCAGCTGCAGCCCCACCAGCGCGTGGCGCACGGCCGGGAAAGTTGCAATTTTGGAAGCGGTGTTACCCACCTCTTCGGCGCGGATCGCGTCGCTGACGTTTTCCTGCGACAAGATGATGTCGCCGCCCTGGAAGCTGCACTGCAGGTGCTCGGCCAGCTTGGCCAGTGCGTGTTCGTCGCTCAGATCGGTGCCGCGGCGCAGCGCCGACAGCGCGGTCAAGCGGTACAGGGCGCCCGAGTCCAGGTAATGGAAGCCGAGGGTATCGGCAACGCGGTGTGCGACCGTGCCCTTGCCGGATGCGGTAGGGCCGTCGATGGTGATGACTGGAATCTGGGATGTTGGCATATCAGTTATTTTGCTATTTCGGCAAACGCCTTGAAGTATTCAGGGAAAGTCTTGTTGACGCACTTGGGATCATTGATCCGCACCGCCGCGCCCTTGCGCAGCACACCATCCAGCGACACCAGCGAGAAACACATCGCCATGCGATGGTCATCGTAAGTATCGATGGTAGCAGGTGTGATCTGTGCCGGCGGCGTGACCTTGATGTAGTCCGGGCCCTCCTCCACAATGGCGCCGACTTTGCGCAGCTCGGTCGCCATTGCGGCGATGCGGTCGGTTTCCTTGACGCGCCAGCTGGCGATATTGCGCAGCGTCGACGGGCCGTCGGCGTACAGCGCGGCCACGGCGATGGTCATGGCGGCGTCCGGAATGTGATTGAAGTCGGCGTCGATGGCTTTCAGCGGGCCATTGGCGCGCGCCTCGATCCAGTTGTCGCCCATGGTGATCTGCGCGCCCATCTGCTCCAGCGCGGCGGCAAAGCGCACATCGCCCTGGATCGAATCCTTGCCCACGCCTTCCACCCGCACCGGGCCGCCGGCAATCGCGCCGGCCGCCAGGAAGTAGGACGCCGACGAAGCGTCGCCCTCGACGTGGATGGTGCCCGGCGACTGGTAGACCTGGCCCGGCTGGATGGTGAACGACTCCCAGCCGTTCTGCTCGACCTTGACGCCGAAGCGGCGGATCAGGTTCAGCGTGATTTCGATGTACGGCTTGGAGATCAATTCGCCGATGACGTCGATGGTGATCGCGTGGTCCTTGGCCATCAGCGGCGCCACCATCAGCAGCGCGGTCAGGAACTGGCTCGACACATCGCCGCGCACCGACAGGCGCTCGGTGGTGATCTTGCCCTGCTTGATGTGCAGCGGCGGGTAGCCCTTGTTGCCGGTGTATTCAACGTTAGTACCGGCAGCGTTGAGCGCATCCACCAGATCGCCGATCGGGCGCTCGTGCATGCGCGGCACGCCGTGCAGCGTGTAGTCGCCGCCGATCACGGCCAGCGCGGCGGTCAGCGGACGGATCGCGGTGCCGGCGTTGCCCATGAAGAGGTCAGCGGATTTATTCGGCAGCACGCCGGCCACGCCGGTGACATGGTGGATGGTGCCGGTGGCGGTTTTCTCTTCGCTCCATTGCACGCCGAGGGAGCGCAGCGCGGCCAGCATCACGGCGGTGTCGTCCGACGCCAGCAGATCGACGATGGCCACCTGCCCTTGCGACAGCGCGGACAGCAGCAGGATGCGGTTGGAAATGGACTTGGAGCCCGGCAGGCGCACAGCGCCTTCAACGTGGGGGACCGTTTGCAGGTCGAGATATTCATGCGTCATAAAATTTATCCTTTAGCCCTACCCCGTCATTCCGGCGAAGGCCGGAATCCAATAACCCGCTGCCGAAGCCGGGATACTCAGCTTGGATTCCGGCATTCGCCGGAATGACGGGTAAGCGTCAACTAAACTGCTTTATCTTGCGACGGCGGCGCTTCGGCCGTTTCAATCGCGGTTATCCATTGGTGGCGGGCGTGCTGGGCGTTGCTGTAGACCCGCTCCAGGCCAGCGCCGTCGCCGGCCGCCAGTTGCGCGCGCAGCGCGGCCAGCTGCGCCATGTAGGCATCCAGTTCGGTCAGCAGGGCCGATTGGTTGGCCAGGCTGATATCGCGCCACATCTCCGGCGACGATCCGGCGATGCGGGTGAAATCGCGGAAGCCGCTGGCAGCGTACTGGAACAGCAGGTCGGCGTGCGGTTTTTTCGCGATATCGTCGACCAGCGCGTAGGCCAGCAGGTGCGGCAGGTGGCTGACGGCGGCGAACACCTTGTCATGCTCCTCCGGCGTCAGGCGGTGGATGATGGCGTGGCAGGCGCGCCATGCTTGCGCCACGCGCTCGACGTCTTCGGCGCTGTTTTCCGGCAGCGCGGTGATGACCACCTTCTTGCCGACATACAGATCGTCGATAGCCGCATCCGGGCCGTTGGTTTCGCGGCCAGCGATCGGATGGCCGGGTACGAACTGCGCGACCTTGGCGCCCAGCGCGCGGCGCGCGGCGGTCACCACGTCGGACTTGGTGCTGCCCGCATCCGTGACCACCGTACCGGCTTGCAGATGCGGTGCAATCGCCGCCAGAATCGCCTCGGTCTGCGCGACCGGCGCGGCCAGCAGGACCAGATCCGTGCCAGCCAGCGCATCTGCCAGCGACAGCAGCCCGGCAGCACTCACGCCGCCTGCCGTCACGCTGACGGTCGCGGCCGACGTTGGGGCAGCGGTCACGCCAATCGCGTCAACGATGCCCAGCTCCAGCGCGCGCGCCATCGAGGCGGCGCTGCGGCCGACGCCGACGATCTGACGCACGACACCAGCCTTCTTCAGCGAGCGCGCGAACGAGCCGCCGATCAGGCCTACGCCAAAAATAACGACTTTGTTCAGCATCACTCCGCCAATGCTTTCGCCAGCGCTGCGATGAAGACGGCATTTTCCTGCGGCAGGCCGATGGAAATGCGCAGCCACTCCGGCAAGCCGTAGTTGCCGACCGGACGCACAATCACGCCCTGCTTCAGCAGCGACAGATTCACCCGCGCACCAGCGCCAGCATCACTGCCGACCTTCACCAGCACGAAGTTACCGTACGACGGTACATACTCAAGCCCCATCTGCTCGAACGCCTCAACGAACTGCTGATAGCCGGCAGCGTTGTTGGCCGCGCTCTGCTTCAGGAATTCCTTGTCATTCAGCGCCGCGATGGCCGCGGCCTGCGCCAGCGAATTCACATTGAACGGCTGGCGGATACGGTTCATCAAGTCCGTCAGCGCCGGCTGCGCAATCGCGAAGCCCACGCGCAAACCTGCCAGGCCATACGCCTTCGAGAAGGTGCGCGACACCAGCAGGTTGGGATACTTCTTCACCCACTCCGCCGACTCAAACTGATTTTCCTCGGACAGGAACTCGTTGTAGGCCTCGTCCAGCACGACCACCACGTGCGACGGCACCTTGGCCACAAACGCCTCGATCTCCGCCGCAGGAATGAACGTGCCGGTCGGGTTATTCGGATTGGCGATAAACACCAGACGGGTATCGTCGCGAATCGCCGCCAGCATGGCCGGCAGATCGTGACCATGCGCCACGGCCGGCACCACGATGTGCTGCGCACCGACGCCCTGCGTCGCCAGCGCATACACCGCAAACGAATACTGCGAGTACACAATCGACTGGCCACGCTCCACAAATGCATGCGCCGCGATTTCCAGGATATCGTTGGAGCCGTTGCCCAGCGTGATCCAGTCCGCCGGCACATCATAGCGTTTGGACAGCGCGCCTTTCAGGTCAAAGCCATTGGCGTCCGGGTAGCGCCCCAGTTCCGCCACCGCAGCGGCCATCGCCTGCTGCGCCGATTCCGGCACGCCAAACGGATTCTCGTTCGACGCCAGTTTCACAATCGCCGCCTCGTCGAGGCCAAATTCACGCGCCACTTCCGAAATCGGTTTGCCGGCTTGATAAGGTGCGATGGCACGGACGTATTCCGGGCCGTAGTTCTTGCTGCTCATGTTCTCTCTCTTCGAAATCAGGTCAGGCTGACCGGGTAGGAACCCAGCACCTTGAAGAATGCGGCATTGCCTTGCAGCTCATCGAGCGCCTTGGCGACGGCGGGATCCTGCACATGGCCTTCGACGTCGACGTAGAAGTAGTACTCCCACGTTCCGGTGCGCGCCGGACGCGATTCAAAGCGCGTCATCGACACATTGTGCTGCGCCAGCGATCCAAGCAGGCGATAGATGGAGCCCGCCTTGTGCGGCGCCGCCAGCGCCAGCGAGGTACGGTCCTCGCCCGACGGGCCGGCCTGCAGCGAGCCAATCACCGCAAAGCGCGTGCGGTTCGACGGGTCATCCTGAATGTTGGCCTTCACCGTGCCCAGGCTGTAACGCACGCCGGCGCGCTCGCCGGCAATGGCTGCCAGCGAGTGGTCGTCACGCGCCATGCGCGCCGCTTCCGCATTCGACGATACCGCGCGGCGTTCCAGGTCCGGGTAGTTGTTGTTCAACCAGATCTGGCACTGGGCCAGCGCCTGCGCATGGGCGCAGATGGCGGTGACGCCTTCCATATTGCCGGTGCCGGTCAGCAGGCTGTGACGCACGGCGATGGACACCTCGCCGCTGATGGTCAGCGGCGTATGCAGCAGCAAATCCAGCGTGCGGCCGATGGCGCCCTCGGTCGAATTCTCGACCGGCACCACGCCGAATTCCGCCGTCCCCGCCTCGGTGGCGCGGAACACTTCATCGATCGACGAGCAAGGCAGCACATCGACGGCGGTGCCAAACTGCTGGTACACCGCCTGCTCGCTGTAGGTGCCGGCCGGGCCGAGGAAGGCCACGGTCACGCGCTTCTCCAGCGCGCGGCAGGCCGACATGATTTCGCGCCAGATGGTTTGCAGCTCGCTGTTGCCCATCGGGCCGGGATTGCGCTCGGCCACACCGCGCAGCACCTGCGCTTCGCGCTCCGGGCGAAACACCGGGGCACCGGTTTCGGCTTTCACGTGACCCACTTCCTGCGCGACCTTGGCGCGCTGGTTCAGCAGGTCGAGGATTTGCGCGTCGATCGAATCGATCCGTTCGCGCAAGGGTTTGAGTTTATCGTTCATGGTTATCGGCCAGCGAATTCGTTCAAGTAGTCTACGAGCGCTTGCACGCCCTCGATAGGCATCGCGTTATAGATCGATGCGCGCATACCGCCGACGGACTTGTGGCCCTTCAGTTGCAGCAGGCCGCGCGCTTTGGCGCCGGCCAGGAATGCTTCGTTCTTGCTTTCGTCCTTCAGGTAGAAGGGCACGTTCATGCGCGAGCGGTTGGCCGGCGCAACACGGTTCTGGTAAAAATCGTCGACGTCCAGCGCCGCGTACAGCAGGTCTGCCTTGGCCTTGGCGCGTTTCTCCATCTCGGCCACGCCGCCCTGCTGCTTCAGCCACTGGAACACCAGGCCGGCGATGTAGATGCCGTAGGTCGGCGGCGTGTTGTACATCGATTCGTTATCGGCCACCAGCTTGAAGTCGAACGCCGATGGGCACACCGGCAGCGCCTTGCCCAGCAGGTCGTCGCGGATAATCACGATGGTGACGCCGGCCGGGCCGATGTTCTTCTGCGCACCGGCGAAGATCACGCCGTACTTGGCGACGTCGATCACGCGCGACAGAATGTGCGAGGACATGTCGGCCACCAGCACGCGGCCTTCAAAGCGCGGATCGCTGAAGTCCGGCTGGAACTCGACGCCGTCGATGGTCTCGTTGGTGCACATGTGCAGATAGGCCGCGTCGGCGGCGGGCGTCAGCTGCCATTCGGCTTGCGCCGGCACCGCCTTGGTGTTCGACGCGGCGGTATTCACCTTGGCGTACTTGGCGGCTTCCTTGATGGACTTGGCCGACCACGAACCGGTGTGAATGAAATCGATGGTTGCGCCTTCGGGCTTGTGGCCCAAGAGGTTCAACGGAATCAGGGCGTTCTGCGACAGACCGCCGCCCTGCATGAACAAGATCTTGTAATTGTCCGGTACTGCCAGCAGTTCGCGCAGATCGCGCTCGGCTGCCTTGTAAATCGACATAAACTCCGGCCCGCGGTGGCTCATCTCCATCACCGACATGCCGCTGCCATGCCAGTCCAGCATTTCGGCAGCAGCTTGCGCCAGCACTTCCTTCGGCAGCACCGCAGGGCCGGCGGAGAAGTTAAAGATTTGAGTCATTGCGTTCCTTAAAAAATAAAAACGGGGCCAGTGCTATTGTCGCCGAATCGCGCAACAGCCTTGGCCCCGCTGGCTCAGTCCTCCGAGCGTTTACTCAGTAGCCGAATCCGGGCCCGGTTCCAGCTCTACTTCATCGATATCGGTTTCCACCACGCGCTGCAGGCCGGACAGCTTGGTGCCGTCTTCCACCGCGATCAGGGTCACGCCCTGGGTCGCGCGGCCCATCTCGCGGATCTCCGACACGCGGGTGCGAATCAGCACGCCGCCGGTGGTGATCAGCATGATCTCGTCCGACGAATCCACCAGCGTGGCCGCCACCACCTTGCCGTTACGCTCGGAGGTCTGGATCGCGATCATGCCCTTGGTGCCACGGCCGTGACGGGTGTACTCGATGATCGGGGTACGCTTGCCGAAGCCGTTCTCGGTGGCGGTCAGCACCGACTGCTGCTCGTTCTCGGCCACCAGCAGCGCGATCACGCGCTGGCCTTCGTCGAGGTTCATGCCGCGCACGCCACGGGCGTTACGGCCCATCGGACGCACGTCGTTCTCGTCGAAGCGCACTGCCTTGCCGGCGTCGGAGAACAGCATCACATCGTGTTCGCCGTCGGTCAGCGCGGCGCCGATCAGGAAGTCGCCCTCGTCCAGGTCGACCGCGATGATGCCGGCCTTGCGTGGATTGCTGAAGTCTTTCAGCGGCGTCTTCTTCACGGTGCCCAGGCTGGTGGACATGAAGACGTAGTGGTCTTCCGGGAAGGTGCGGTTGTCGCCCGACAGCGGCAGGATCACCGTGATCTTCTCGTTGTCCGCCAATGGGAACATGTTGACGATCGGCTTGCCGCGCGAGTTGCGCGAGCCTTGCGGCACTTCCCACACCTTCAGCCAGTACAGGCGGCCGCGGTTGGAGAAGCACAGGATGTAGTCGTGCGTGTTGGCGATGAACAGCTGGTCGATCCAGTCTTCATCCTTGGTCGCCATGGCCTGCTTGCCGCGGCCGCCGCGCTTCTGGGCGCGGTATTCGCTGATCGGCTGCGCCTTCATGTAGCCGGTGTGCGACAGGGTCACTACCATGTCTTGCGGCGTGATCAGGTCTTCGGTATTCAGGTCGCTGGCGTTGTGCTCGATCTGCGAACGGCGTGGATCCTTGTTTGGATCGCCGAATTCGGTCACCACCGAGGTCATTTCGTCGGTGATGATGGTGGTCACGCGGGCCGGCTTGGCCAGAATGTCCAGCAGGTCGGCGATTTCAGCCATCACGTCCTTGTACTCGTTGACGATCTTGTCCTGTTCCAGGCCGGTCAGGCGCTGCAGGCGCATTTGCAGAATCTCTTGCGCCTGGTCGTCGGACAGCTTGTACAGGCCGTCGGTCTGCATGCCGTAGTGCTTAGGCAGGTGCTCCGGACGGAAGGCGTCGATGCCGCCCACGGTGTCGCCCTCGCCGGTACGGGCCAGCATTTCGCGCACCAGCGACGAGTCCCACGATTTTTCCATCAGGGCCTGCTTGGCCACTGGCGGCGTTGGCGCGGCCTTGATGATGGCGATGAATTCATCGATGTTGGCCAGCGCAACCGCCAGGCCTTCCAGCACGTGGCCGCGTTCGCGCGCCTTGCGCAGCTCGAACACGGTGCGGCGGGTAACCACTTCGCGGCGGTGCGACAGGAAGCACTGCAGCATTTCCTTCAGGTTCAGCAGGCGCGGCTGGCCGTCGACCAGCGCCACCATGTTCATGCCGAAGGTGTCTTGCAGCTGGGTTTGCTTGTACAGGTTGTTCAGCACCACTTCCGGCACTTCACCACGCTTCAGTTCGATGACCACGCGCATGCCCGACTTGTCGGACTCGTCGCGGATGTCGGAAATGCCTTCCAGCTTCTTGTCGCGCACGTTTTCGGCGATGCGCTCCAGCAGCGATTTCTTGTTGACCTGGTACGGCAGCTCGTCAACGATGATGGCGGTGCGGCCGCCGTCCTTGCCGTACTCTTCGTAGTGGGTCTTGGCGCGCATCACCACGCGGCCGCGGCCGGTGCGGTAGCCGTCGCGCACGCCCGAGACGCCGTAGATGATGCCGCCGGTCGGGAAGTCCGGCGCCGGGATCAGTTCGATCAGCTCGTCGACCGAGCACTCCGGGTTCTGCAGCACGTGCAGCGCGCCGGCAATCACCTCGTGCAGGTTGTGCGGCGGGATATTGGTGGCCATACCCACCGCGATACCGGACGAACCGTTGATCAGCAGGTTGGGAATGCGGGTCGGCAGGACCGTCGGTTCTTTTTCCTTGCCGTCGTAGTTGGGCTGGAAGTCGACCGTGTCCTTGTCGATGTCGGCCAGCAGTTCGCTGGAAATCTTGTCGAGGCGGCACTCGGTGTAACGCATGGCCGCCGCGCCGTCGCCGTCGACCGAACCGAAGTTGCCCTGGCCGTCGACCAGCATGTAGCGCAGCGAGAAGTCCTGCGCCATGCGCACCAGCGTGTCGTAAATCGACGCATCGCCGTGCGGGTGGTACTTACCCATGGTGTCGCCAACCACGCGGGCGCACTTGACGTAGGCGCGGTTCCACACGTAGTTCGATTCGTGCATCGAGTACAAGACCCGGCGGTGCACGGGCTTGAGGCCGTCACGCACGTCCGGCAAGGCGCGGCCCACAATCACGCTCATGGCGTAATCGAGGTAGCTCTTGCGCATCTCTTCTTCGAGGGAAATTGGGATTGTTTCTTTTGCGAATTGATCCATTGGCGGGTCGTTCTAACTGTGGTTTATTAAGCCTCTCCCAAGAGGAAGGCAAGCGTACGATTTTAGCATGGGCGCACGGCAACTAGCGCAAATCCGCATACCGCCTGTAACCACGCGGTATTGCCGCCCACGACACACGGTAACAAGTTGTAATATTCATGACACATTACTCAATTATTATCGACAATCACGTTGCAACAAAACAACATTTTGGTTGAACGCGAAACGGCGCCGTGTTGGAGCGTTTTAAAGGAGTTTCATCGCTTGTGGCAAAATGGACGAGAAGTCAATTGCTTGAATCACAAGCGGAAAACAGCCTTGACGCCCCTGCGTGGTAGAATGCGCCCCACGCAAAGAACGCGTCGCGCAGTTTTCTGCAGATAAGACATCACCCCGAAAGGAAGAAAAATATGAAAAAACTGATTTCGATGCTGGCCATCTCGGCTGCATTCGCCGCCTCGGCCATCGCCCAGACCACCCCGACCGCGCCACCATACGCGCCAGTCACCCAGGACATCAAGGCAGCCACCCCGAAAAGCGCCTACGTGCAAGATGCACGCGGCGTGATCGCCCGTGACCCGTTCGGCCTGTGCTGGCGCACCGGCTACTGGACCCCGGCTGACGCCGTGCCAGGCTGCGATCTGCCGCTGTGCGTTGAGCCAGAGAAGCTGGAAAACGGCAAGTGCGTGGCTCCGCCGCCACCGCCAGTGGCTCCAGCCCCGGCTCCTGCGCCAGCCCCGGCTCCTGCACCAGCCCCAGCTCCAGTGCCAACCGCACAAAAAGTGAGCTTCGCTGCTGACGCCTTCTTCGACTTCGACAAGGCCGTGCTGAAGCCAGAAGGCAAAGCCAAGCTGGACGACGTGGCTTCGAAACTGGGTTCGATCAACCTGGAAGTGATCATCGCCGTTGGCCACACCGACTCGGTAGGCTCGGACGAGTACAACCAGAAGCTGTCGGTGCGCCGCGCTGAAGCCGTCAAGGCCTACATCATCTCGAAAGGCGTAGAAGCCAACCGCGTCTACACCGAAGGCAAAGGCGAGAAACAGCCAGTAGCGGACAACAAGACCGCCGAAGGCCGCGCCAAGAACCGTCGCGTAGAAATCGAAGTGGTCGGCACCAGCAAGTAATTGCCAGTTCCCCACTGAGGAAAGCCTCCGTCAGCCTGAGCGCGCTCAAGATCGCGCTCAGTGCAGACGGGGCTTTTTTTATTTAAAGACTTGTTTGAGCGACTGCGCCGTCGCCAGCGCATCAGTCCAGCCCTCTATTTCTGCCGCATTGGCTTTGGCCAGCTTCCTCCTCACCGTTTGCGGCAGCGGCCCGAAGCGCTGCTCAAGCACCCGCTCCAACAGCGCGGCAGCCCCTTCCGCCCGCCCCTGCTCCAAGCCCTCCTCGCGGCCTTCTTGCCTGCCTTCTTGCCTGCCTTCTTGCCTGCCTCGCTTGTAGCCCTGCTCGTGGCCTTGCTTAATACCGTCATCAAAAAACATTTGTTCCAATGGGTTGAGCAATTTCATCTCATGCTCCTTTTCCAATCGAAGGATAGCTCGCCAGAAGCGCTGCTCAAGCGGTCTGGGCAAGGTCATCATCCAGTTGATCGCGTTGAATAACACGATTATGCGCCTTGGTTTCCAGCGACGCTTGAACAGTAACTGGGTCAAATGCAGTTTGGCCGCGTAGCGTTTACCTGGATCCCGCTGAGTCTGCAAAGTGCGCCAGTGGACCAAGGTTAGCCAAGCAATCGGTCCGTTCGAGGCCTCCAGCGCACCGGGGTTGGCAACATAATCGAGCAGCTTGGCGGCAGTGAAAGTGAATGTCCTGCCATCCACGTGCTGACGGAAGCTGCGCGGACGCCAATTGGGATCGGCATCGGCCAGCAAGACCAGGCTGACGACGGGCAAGCCATAGGCCTTGCCTATCCTGTAGTTGTAGTCGTGCACGCGCCGCGCCAGTGTGGCGTCGCGATGCGCCTGGATTTCGATGTGAACCAGCATCTTCCGCAGGCGGGTCCCGCGCAGAACCACCTCAACCACGAGGTCGGCCACCATTAAATCCGGCTTGGCGCCGATACCGGATCCCGACAGCTCCTTGTCCCGAAAGCGCGGCCGTTGCCGCCAGTCGATGCGGGCGCTGAAGTCGGGGAAGTAGAAATCCATGAAAGGATGAAACGCGTGCGCCACCACGGCTTTCCAGGGCAGGTCATAGCGGGCTGGCGGGGCGGTATTCAGCATCCGTCCAGTCTGCCGCCACGCCTCACTCCGCCCTATGACAAACGGCAAAGCGGAGTAAAATAGCGCATTCCATTTGCACAAGAAACCATGAACGCCGATCCATTAGAACTGCAAAAATTCGCCGAACTCGCCCACCGCTGGTGGGATCCGACCTCGGAGTTCCGCCCGCTGCACGAAATTAACCCGCTGCGCCTGGAGTGGATCAACGCGCGCGCCCCGCTGGCCGGCAAGAACGTAATCGACATCGGTTGCGGCGGCGGCATCCTGTCCGAATCGATGGCGCGCAAGGGCGCCAACGTCACCGGCATCGACCTCGGCGAAAAAGCCTTGAAAGTGGCCGATCTGCACTCGCTGGAATCGGGCGTGCAGGTGCGCTACAAGCTGATCGCGGCCGAGGACATGGCGGCGCAGGAAGCCGGCCAGTACGACGTGGTCACCTGCATGGAAATGCTCGAGCACGTCCCGGACCCGGCCGCCATCGTGCGCGCCGCCGCCGCGCTGGTGAAACCGGGCGGCCACGTGTTCTTCTCGACCCTGAACCGCAACCCCAAGTCCTACCTGTTTGCCGTCATCGGCGCCGAGTACATCCTGCGCATGCTGCCGAAAGGCACGCACGACTACGAGAAATTCATCACCCCGTCCGAGCTGTCGCAGTTCATCCGCAGCGCCGGGCTGGAAGTGCAAGGCTTCAAGGGCATGGGCTACAACCCGTTGACCAAGATCTACTCGCTCAACGACGACACCAGCGTCAACTACCTGGTGGCCGCGCGCCGCCCACTGTAATCATGACCATGCTGCCCACTGCCGCCCCACGCGCCATCCTGTTCGACCTCGACGGCACGCTGGCCGACACCGCGCCCGACCTGGCCGCCGCCGTCAACCTGCTGCGCACCGTGCGCGGCCTGGAGCCGACCGCCTACGACATCCTGCGCCCGACCGCCTCGGCCGGCGCGCGCGGCATGATCGGCGCCTCCTTCGGCCTGACGCCGGACGACGCCGGCTACGCCGAGCTGCGCGACGGCTTCTTCAGCAACTACGAAGCGGCTATGGCCGTGCACAGCAGCCTGTTCGACGGCATCCCGGCGCTGCTGGACGGCATCGAGACGGCCGGTCTGCAGTGGGGCATCGTCACCAACAAGCCAAAACGCTTCACCGACCCGCTGCTGCCCCAGATCGGCCTGGCCCATGCGGCCTGTGCCATCTCCGGCGACACCACGCCGCACGCCAAGCCGCACCCGGCCCCGCTGCTGGAAGCGGCGCGCCGCCTCAATCTGGCGCCGGAAGACTGCTGGTACGTGGGCGACGACCTGCGCGATATCCAGGCCGGCAAGGCCGCCGGCATGCTGACCATCGCCTGCGGCTGGGGCTACTGCGGCCCGGTCGAGCCGCAACATTGGCAGGCCGATTATCTGTTCCAGCAGCCGGCCGAGCTGCTGGCCCTGCTAAAACAGGTGCATGCCACCGATTCCGTTGTATAGACGAATCACTGTGCGCGATCTTTGTTGCCGTATGGATAGATTCAGCGTAGTCTCGCTAGCCATACACAACCAAGCAGGTGCATATGGATACCCTGGAACTGGCTGCCCCGACCCCGCAGCTGATCACAGACACTGACCTCACGCTGCCGCAGCGCACCCTTGCCCCGCAAAGCTGGATGGTCAGCGTCACCGACGCCAAGTACTACTGGTACGACCTGATCGCCGGCTTTGCCGCCATGCCGGACCTGCGCGATCCGGTCGGCCGCTACATGCGCCGCATGCAGTTCGAGCTGGACGCCACCGCCAGCCAGCGCCACCTGTTCTTTGCCGTCACCCGCCCGCGCGTGCTTCGACGTCACCGGCGCGGTGCAGTGGGGCTTCTTTTCCCTCAAGCTGACCGTGCCGCTGCTGCTGGGCGCTGACCAGACCAAAGACCAGATCACGGTCGAGCTCAAGGTGCCGTTCGCCGCCACCATGAAGAAGCCGAGCGTGATCCTGAGCGAGAACTTCATCAGCCTCAACTGGGGCGGCCTGGTGGAAGTATTTTCCGTGCACGACCTGCTGCGCATCTACGGCCACAGCCTCAAACTGCCGAGCAAGGTAGCTTACGTCGGCCAGACCCACGATCCCGACAGCCGCCTGGGCAAGGGCCGCCTGCCGGCCATGCACAGGATGCGCGCCCAGGTCGCCGAGGGCTACGACACCCTGCTGCTGGTGATCGGCACCGAAGTGGAAGTCAACTGCGCCGAGGGCGACCCGGCCGAGCACGAACACAATGCCCATCCGCCCGCAGCCGAAGCGCTGCAGGCCGAGCGCATCGACATGCTCCAGGCGGCGCTGATCCGCTACTTCGAAGGCAGCACGCCGCGCCTGCACGGCAGCGAGGAGCGCAAGGAACGCAGCGCCCGCATCCAGGCCGTGCAAGCCGCCAACAGCCTGGCGCAATACACCATCGACCTGGAGTTGCCCGATTGCGGCAACTACAACCGCCTGAGCTCCGAGTTCGTCACCGCCGCCCAGCGCCACCTGCTGAGCTGCTTCGTTGCCGACGGCCAGGTGCAGGTTGCGTCCATGCCACTGCCGGCGGCGCGCTAAAGGATTCCCTCCCGGCTGGTGTTACATTGAGTGATTAATTGCCTTTGACGAAGTTTCCGTATGGAAATGACGCTGCGGAGGCACTATAATCATCTCTCTATGACCTACTTGGAGCGCGCAATCACATGAGCCATGACGACGACGATTACCCCGATCCGTCGCCGGAAGAGCTGGGCATAGGCGCGCTGTTCGAAGAGGCGCCGGAACCGTTCCTCGACCTGGTGGCGCCGCCGCAGGACGCGATGGAAGAACTGCTGCCGCTGATGCCGCAACTTACTGCCGCGCCCCAGACCTGGGTGGTCACGGTGGCCGACGCCAAGTACCACTGGTATGACCTGATCGCCGGCTTCCCCGAAGTGCCGGACATCCGCGACCCGATCGGCCGCCACCTGCGCCGCATGCAGTTCGACCTCGAAGCGACCAGCGAAAAGCGCCTGATCTACTTTGCCGTCAACCGTCCGCGCGTGCGCTTCGACCCGTCGCGCAACACCAGTTGGGGCTTTTTCTCGCTCAAGCTGACGGTGCCGCTGCTGGTGGGGCCGGAAGAAAAGAAGGAATCGCTGACCATCGAACTGACGGTGCCGTTTGCCGCCACGCTGAAGAAACCATCGGTGGCGCTGACCGACCGCTTCCTCACCCTCAACTGGGGCGGCCTGGTGGAAGCGCTGTCGATCCACGACCTGCTGCAGCTGTACGAGAACAACCTCAATTACAAGAGCGAAGTGCAGTACGTCGGCCAGACCAAGGATCCGCTGGGCCGCCTGGCGCGCGCGCGCCTGCTGCCGGTGCAGCGCGTGCACCAGAAGTTCAGCGAAGACAATGACATGCTGCTGCTGATCCAGCGCTTCAACGTGGAAGTGCTGTCGGAAGACGGCGATCCGACCAACCTGGGGGTCAACCAAAACCCGGTGGCGACCGACATGCTGCTCAAGGACCGCATCGACGTCATCGAGTGCGCCCTGATCCGCTACTTCGAAGGCCCGGAAATGCACGGCCGCAGCGACAAGGAAGCCGACGTGCGCAAGCAGCGCCTGCGCGAAGTCCAGGCCACCAACCACCTTGAAAGCTTCCGCATCGACCTGCGGCTGGAGGACGCGGGCCAGTACCACGACCTGTACTCGCGCCACGTCCCCGCATCACGCACCCACATCATCGATTGCGAAATCGTCGACGGCAACGTGATCGTCACCCGCGTGCCGGACAAGCCGGCCAAGCCTGCGAAAAATTAAAGCGCCGCGGCTTTGGCGGCCGGCTGGTCCACAGCGCGAGGAAGGTGAACAAGGCGCCGGTCGGCGCCAGCGCGCTAGCCATCATGGCCGACAGGCGCGTGTTGAGCACCAGTCCCACGCCGGCCAGAAAGCCATCGCCACGTAGATCAGCATCGATAGCCAAGCCGCCGGCACATGGACGAAGATGATGCGGTAGGCGTCACCCTGCTGGAAGTCGGTCGGCGCGAGCAGCAGGCCGATATAAAGCCCGGCCAGCGCCAGTAAGGCCGCCGCGCCATGCAGCCACGGGATCGCACGCTCCACCAGTGGCAGAGCGGTTTGCGGCGAGGCATAGCGCAGCAGGCGCGCGGCGCGCGGCCGGCGTTCATCGAGAAGAGTTCCAATACTAGACACAAGCTTTTCCTTCAAGGTTCATTCCAGCGATATGCGTAGCGCCGAGGCGGTAGCCCACGGCGCCAGCGCGGCAGCGGCGGCCAGCAGGCCACACAGCAGCAACAGGTTGGCGTCGGCCAGCGTGCTGCCGGTTTCAGCCACCGCCACGCCGGCGCCGAAGATCAGCACCGGCGCCGACAGCGGCAGTACCAGCAGCGCCACCAGCACGCCGCCGCCGCGCACGTCCAGCGTCAGCGCGGCGCCGATCGCGCCCACCAGGCTCAGAGCCGGTGTGCCGATCAGCAGGCTCAGTGCCAGCGCGACGGTGGCGTCGGCATCGAGCCCGAACTGCAGCGCCAGCAAAGGCGTCAACAGCACCAGCGGCAGGCCGCTGATCAGCCAATGCGCGACCACCTTGCCGGCCACGATCAACGCCAGCGGCTCCGGCGACAGCAGCAGCTGTTCCAGCGTGCCGTCCGCGTGATCGGCGCCGAACAGGCGTTGCAGCGCCAGCGTGCTGGCCAGCAGCGCCGCCACCCACAGCGTGCCCGGCGCCAAAGTGCGCAACAGTTCCGGCTCCGGCCCCACGCCCAGCGGGAACAGCGCACCGACGATGCAGAAGAACACCAGCGTTCCCATCACGTCGGTGCGGCGGCGGAACGCCAGCAGCAGATCGCGGCGGATCACGTGCAGCAGCGCGTTCAGCATGCGACCAACTGGTCGAGATCAAACTGCTCAAGGCGGCGCGCTTGCAGCGCCTGCGCCTGGTGCGTGGTGTAGACCAGAATGCCGCCGTCGGCCAGGTGCCGGTTCAGCGTCCCGCACAGCGTGTGCACCGCCGGCTGGTCCAGCGCGACAAACGGTTCATCCAGCAGCAGCAAGGGCGGCAACGGTTCTACCGCCAGCCGCGCCAGCGCCACGCGGCGACGCTGGCCTTGCGACAGCGCCCGCGCCGGCCGCGTGGCTTGCGCGCTGAGGCCCACGCTATCCAGCGCATCCAGCGCCTGCCTGCGGCTGCAGGCGATGCCGGACAGGGTGCTGCTCATGGCGACGTTTTCCCACGCCAGCAGATCGTCCTTCACGGCGGCGGCATGGCCGCAGTAGATCAGCTGACGGTGATAATCCTCGCGCAGGCGTTCGATCGGTGCGCCGTTCCAGCGCACCTCGCCCAGCAGCGGACGTCCCAAGCCGCACAGCACGCGCAGCAAGCTGGTTTTTCCGCTGCCGTTGCGGCCCTTGAGCCACAAGGCTTCGCCGTCCTGCAGTTCGAAATTCAGGTCGCTGAACAGCTGGCGGTCGCCGCGGCCGCACGCCAGCTGGTGTACTTGCAGCGCCGCCATCAGTGCTGCAGTACTTCGTCGCGCCGCACGCCGCCCGGCACCGGATCGGCCACGCCTTCAAAGCCGATCAAGCCGAAGCGCTTGAGGTGCGTGCGCAGGATGTTGCGGCTGATGCCGAGCGCGCGCGCCGTCTGCACCTGATTGCGGTTGCAGGTTTCGAACGCGGTGCGCACCACGCCCGACTCGATGCGGTCGAACAGGTCCGGCTGGTCCGATTCGATCATGCTGTTCACCAGCGCCGCCAGCTGCTGCTGGAAGGCGTCCGCTGTTTCGGGCGACGCGGCGCGTGGCGCCGGCGCGCGCGGATGATGCAGCTGCGTGCGATGCGAAATACCGGTCAGCTTCAGATCATCGGCCTGGATCACGTTGTCGCGGCAGACAATCAGCGCGTAATGGATCACGTTTTCCAGCTCGCGGATATTGCCCGGCCATTCGTACGACAGCAGTGCCACCCTGGCGTCCGGCGACAGCGTCACCTCGTGCAGTTTCAGCTTGCCGCTATAGACCTCGATGAAGTGGCGCGCCAGCGGCAGGATATCGCCACTGCGCTCACTGAGCGGCGGCAGGCGCACGGTGGCTACGCCAAGCCGGTAGTACAGGTCTGAGCGGAAGCGCTCGGCCGCAATCGCCTTGTGCAGGTCGACGTTGGTGGCCGCCACCAGCCGCACGTTGAGCGGAATCGGCTGGCGCGCGCCAAGGCGCACCACCTGCCGCTCCTGCAGCACGCGCAGCAGCTTGACCTGCAGCGCCATCGACAAGTCGCCGATTTCGTCGAGGAACAACGTGCCCTCGTTGGCGGCTTCGAACCAGCCGGAGCGCGCCTGCGTGGCGCCGGTAAAGGCGCCCGCTTCGTGGCCGAACAATTCGGCGTCGATCAGCGTTTCGCTGAAGGCGCCGCAGTTGACCGCCACGAACGGGCCGCGGCGGCCGCTCTGAGCGTGGATATGGCGCGCGATCAGCTCCTTGCCGGTGCCGGTTTCGCCGATGATCAGCGTGGTGGCGTCGCTGCGCGCGATGCGTTCGACCTGCTGCAGCAATTCGCACGAACGCGGATCATGGAACAGCATGGCCTTGGCCCGGATGGACAAAGCCATATTGCCTAGATCAGGGAAAGTCAGTAATTTTTCCAAAGCGCATCCCGTTCATTGTTATTAAGTAGTCACTACAGACTAAGGGGATTTTGTTGCGCCGCACACGAATCATTCCGACAATGTAAATTCACATTTTGGATAAAGACACGCCTCTCCTATGAGCAGGGAAGCCTTATGGCAATTGGGACTGTTGTATTTATATACTGCGTTACAAAGTGGTGAAAACGGTGCATCAGGCCACCAGATATGCAACACTGGCGGCCTGCGCAGAGATACCTGCTACACCGCCGCCAGCGCCTGTTCGAGGTCGGCCAGCAGGTCGTCGCTATGCTCGATGCCGATCGACAGCCGCACCGTATCGACCGTCACGCCGGCCTTGGCCAGTTCGTCCTCGTTGAGCTGGCGATGGGTGGTGGACGCCGGATGGCAGGCCAGCGACTTGGCGTCGCCGATATTGACCAGCCGCGTGAACAGTTTGAGCGCATCCTGGAAGCGCGCCCCGCCCTCTTTCCCTCCCTGCACGCCAAACGTCAGCACGCCGGACGGACGGCCACCCAGATATTTGCGCGCCAGCGCGTGGTCGCGATGCTCTTCCAGCCCGGCGTAATTGACCCACTTGACCTTCGAGTGCCGGCCGAGGAACTGCGCCACCTTGCGCGTATTCTCGACAATGCGCTCCATGCGCAGCGCCAGCGTTTCGATGCCCTGCAAGATCAGGAAAGCGTTGAACGGCGACAGCGCCGCGCCGGTATTCCGCAGCGGCACCACGCGCGCGCGGCCAATGTAGGCGGCCGGCCCCAGTGCATCGGTGTAGACCACGCCGTGATAAGACACGTCCGGTTCGTTGAGGCGCTTGAAGCGCTGCTTGTGCTGCGCCCACGGGAATTTGCCGGAATCGACAATCGCGCCGCCGATCGAGTTGCCGTGGCCGCCCAGGTATTTGGTCAGCGAATGCACCACGATGTCGGCGCCGTGCTCGATCGGGCGCAGCAGGTAGGGCGTGGCCACCGTGTTATCGACGATCAGCGGCACGCCGTGGGCGTGGGCCACGGCGGCAATCGCATCAATGTCGGTGATGTTGCCGAGCGGGTTGCCGATCGATTCGATGAACACCGCCTTGGTACGCTCGTCGATCAGCGAGGCAAACGATGCCGGGTCGCGCGCATCGGCAAAGCGGGTGCTGATGCCGAACTGCGGCAGCGTGTGGGCGAACAGGTTGTAGGTGCCGCCGTACAGCGTGGCGGCCGACACGATGTTGTCGCCCGCTTCGGCGATGGTCTGGATGGCGTAGGTGATGGCAGCCTGCCCCGAGGCCAGCGCCAGCGCGCCGATGCCGCCCTCCAGCGCCGCCACCCGCTCCTCCAGCACGTTCTGGGTCGGATTCATGATGCGGGTGTAGATATTGCCCTGCACTTTCAGGTCGAACAGGTCGGCGCCGTGCTGGGTGTCGTCGAAAGCGTAGGCCACGGTCTGGTAAATCGGCACCGCCACGGCGCGCGTGGTCGGGTCCGGGCTGTAGCCGCCGTGGACGGCGATGGTTTCCAGTTTCATGTTGTCTCCTTGGTAAGTGGAGCGTCAAACGGTAGCGGGAAACCGCGCCGGCGGCCACGAATGATTCCAAAAATACAAATACGCATTCCAGATAAGCTATCCTTGTCACAAACCGCGCGGCTGGCGCGTCTAGGATGAATGATGAGCGAAACCTCCACTTTTAGCGCGCTGCGACCGCGCCTGTTTGCCATTGCCTACCGCATGCTGGGCATCCGCGCCGATGCCGAGGACGTGGTGCAGGATGCGTGGCTGCGCTGGCAAGGCAGCGACCAGGCGGTCGTGCAATCGGCCGAAGCCTGGCTGGTGACCGTCACCACCCGCCTCGCCATTGACCGCCTGCGCGCGCGCACGGCGGAACGCGAGTCGTACGTAGGCTGGTGGCTGCCGGAGCCCATCGTCGAACTGGACGAGCGCACGCCGGAGAGCCATGCGGAACTGGCCAGCGAGGTGTCGATGGCCCTGATGTGGGTGCTGGAGCGCCTGTCGCCGGAAGAACGCGCGGCCTTCCTGATGCGGCAGGTGTTCGAGCACGATTATGCCGATATCGCCGACCTGCTGGGCAAGAGCGAGGCGGCCTGCCGGCAGATGGTGCATCGGGCGCAGGAGCGGGTGCAGCAGCAGTCACCGCGCTTCACGGTACCGCAGGAGCAGCATCATGCGCTGCTGGGTCGCTTCATTGCCGCCGCCCAGGTGGGCGACCGCGCGGCCATGAAAACCATGCTGGCCGATGATGTGCAGCTGGTGGCCGATGGCGGCGGCAAGGTCAACTCCTACCTGCACATCCTGCATGGCGCGGGACGGGTGGCGGGGTCGTTCTGGTCGCTGGAACATCAATATCCGCAGCAGGTGGTGTACCGCCAGGCGCGCGTCAACGGCGGGCCGGGGCTGGTGCGCTATGTCGACGGCAAGCTGGAATCGGCGCAGGCGTTTGCGATCGAGGATGGGAAGATTGCAGCGGTGTTCATCGTGCGCAATCCGGACAAGCTGGCGGGCGTGCCGCAAACTATTTTCTGAACGCTGTCACAAACGGCGCGGGTGGCCCGTCTTATGAGGTATGGAGGGCGCAATGGTGTGCTCTCCCCTGACACTGAGAGGCATATCATGACTCAAGCACGCATCCCCTTCTTCCAACTTGCGCCGGCCAACCTGCAGGCCATGATCGCGCTGTCCGGCTCCGTCAAGAAAAGCTCGCTGGGCCCGCGCCTGGTGGAACTGATTAACCTGCGCGTCTCGCAGATCAACGGCTGCGGCGTGTGCGTGGACATGCACTGGCGCGACTTGATCAAGCAAGAGGCTGACCCTCGCCACCTGAACGCCATCGCCGGCTGGCGCGAAGCCCCGGCATCGTTCTTCAGCGAGCGCGAACGCGCGGCGCTGAACTGGGCCGAAGCGGTCAACGCCCTGCCGCACAAGCAGCCCAGCGATGCCGACTTCGATCTGCTGAAAACCCACTTCAGCAACAGCGAAATCGCCGAAATCAGTTACGCCATCGCCACCATTCGCGGCTGGAACGTCATCAACGCCAGTCTGCACAACCAAATCCCGGAAGTGCCGCCGCCAGGCTTCTAATCGAGTTTTGAAAACAGCTCGGCCACCCAGTCGATAAAGACGCGCAGGCGGTGGCTGACGTAGCGGTTGGAGGGGAACACCACGTAAAACGGGTATGGCGCCGGCTGCCACTTCTGCAGGATAGGCACCAGCGCGCCGCTGGCAAGGTGCGGCGCGGCGGCGTATTTGAAGGTCTGCATCACACCCAACCCGGCCAGGCCGGCGGCGACGTGGGCGTTACTTTCGTTGACGCCCACGCCGCGCGTGCCCTGGATGGACAACTTTTCGCCATTGCGCTCAAAATTCAGCGGCATGCCGCGGCCGGTGCGGGTCGATAAATAATGCGTCACGAGATGGCCCTCTTCCAGTTCCGATGGATGCTTGGGCGTGCCGTGCGCGCGCAGGTAGTCCGGCGTGGCGCATGTGACCCATGACGCGCTGCCGATCTGGCGGCCGACCAGCGACAAATCGGTCAACTCGCCGCCTCGGATCACGCAATCGACGTTGTCGCCGATCAGGTTGACGTGTTTGTCGGAGACGCCCAGATCCACCCGAATGTCCGGATAGCGCGCAAGGAAGGCCGGCAGCGCCGGCAGCAGCACCATCGTGGCGGTCGAGCTGCCCATGTCGATGCGCAGATGGCCGCGCGGGCGTGACTGCGACGCGCTGAAGCTGGCGTCCACGTCCTCCAGCTCCTTCAGCAGGCGCTGGGTTTGCTCGTAATACTGGGCGCCCTCGGGCGTGACCGACACGCGGCGCGTGGTCCGTAGCAGCAGCTTGACGCGCAAATGTGCTTCCAATTGCTGGATGGCCTTGGTCAGGCTGGCATTAGGCATGCCCAGCGTATCGGCCGCCTTAGTGAAACTGCCCGCTTCCACCACACGGGCAAATGCGCGGATCGACTGTAACTGGTCCATTATTCACCTTTGGAAATAATCTATTCGATTTCACCTACTTTATTCAATAGTTTGCGGGGCGTAAAGTGGATTCCGTTGTCACCCACATTTCAAAAGGAGTCACACCATGAGCAACGCACAAAAACTCGCAGGCAAAGTAGCACTGGTTACCGGCGGCACCACCGGGATTGGTTTCGCATCGGCGCAGGAATTCGCAGCGCAAGGCGCGGTGGTGTACATCACCGGCCGTCGTCAGGCCGAATTGGAAACGGCAGTCGCCAAACTGCGCGTAGGCGGCGCTACCGCCTACGGCATCCGCGGCGACGTCGCCAAGCTGGAAGACCTGGACCGCATCTACGCTGAAATCGAACAACGCTCGGGTCACTTGGACGTGCTGTTCGCCAACGCCGGCGGCGGCGACATGATGGCGCTGCAGGACGTGACCGAAGAACACTTCGACGGCATCTTCAATAGCAACGTCAAAGGCACCCTGTTCACCGTGCAGAAGGCGCTGCGCCTGCTGAAAGACGGCAGCTCGGTGATCCTGACCGCCTCGACCACCTCAGTGCAAGGCACGGAAAACTTCAGCGTCTACAGCGCCAGCAAAGCGGCCGTGCGCAACTTCGCCCGCAACTGGCTGCTGGACCTGAAGCCACGCAACATCCGTGTCAATGCGGTGAGCCCTGGTCCGGTGCATACGCCTGGTCTGGCCGGCCTGGTGCCGGAAGAACATCAGAGCGGCCTGCTCAACCACCTGGCCTCGCTGGTGCCGATCGGACGCCTGGGCCAGCCATCGGAAGTGGCCAAAGCCGTGACCTTCCTGGCCTCGGACGACAGCAGCTTCATCAACGGGATTGAGCTGTTCGTCGACGGCGGCATCGCTCAGATCTAAAAATAAAAAGGCCTCAGCACTTTCGCGCTGAGGCCTTTTTTTGTTCGGTGGTGGAGACGGCGGGAATCGAACCCGCGTCCGCAAGCACTCCACAGACAGTTCTACATACTTAGTACTATCTTTTAATTTAGCCTATACAGCACGGATGTACACGTTCTGGATAAGCGATTCACCTAAGATTTAACGCTGCTTCAAGTGACCCGTTACAGCGCGATTCCCTGTAAATGACTCCATGACTTTTAACGGTCCGCCCCAGGGAAGAAGCGTTTAGGAGCTAACAGCCCTTAGGCTGCCAGTGCGTACGAGTTATCGTTTGCAGTTATTGATTTCTGGGTGTATTTACGAGGTAACCAGGCCTCGGTATGCCCTGCTCTGCTTTGCAACCCACGTCGAAACCAGGTCGTCCCCACAGGCTTCCTATTTTACAGCACTTTGCCCCGCCCCGCCATGCACGTCAAACGCCCGTCATATTCGGCCGTTATGATGCCCTCAGTTCTCACATGGAACGACTAATTAGCCCCCTCGAGGCGGCTACTACCGGCGCCGGCGGTCGGGAAATATACCGGCACCACTTTCCCCTGCTTCACAGTCCTGAGACTTTGAAAAACAAGCCTGCTATGCCCAGCAAGCTCGCGACCATCAAGCCAACCAGCCAGCGAAATTGGACTTCGCGGCCGTCAATACGGCTGGTGGTTTCGCGATTCAACGCTTCTATTCTGGCCGAAGTCTCGCTGCGCAGCGCGTCTATTCTTGCCGTGGTTTCGGCGCGCAAGGTGTCGATCTTGCTCGAGGTTTCGTCTATCTTGCTCGATATTTCGCTGCGCAAAGCATCTATTCTGGCCGTTGTATCCCGGCTCAGCGCGTCGATGCGCGCAGAAGTTTCCTTGTGCGATTCGGTAATTTTGGCATCGACAAGTTGAATTTCCCTGTGCACGCCCGCGATTTTGGCGTCAGTTTCCCGCCGCGATTGCTCAATGGCGGCATGGACCAGCTTGAACTGCTCCAGCGTCTCGCTGCGCAAACTGTCGATGCGGGCATCCGTTTCCCGGCGTGACTGGTCGATTCGCGCATTGACCTCACGGAAGCCCTCGATGATCTCGTTCCTGAGCATGTCGATTGTTGTCTCCATTGGTCCATCCTCCGCAGCACGATAGCTATTGTCAAGCTGAGCCAGCGCGTTCATGGTCGCCGCCTGTGTCGTACCGCCGAGCTTAGGCCGGCAATCCAGCCAAGACATGATGTGCCTCAAAGGTGCGCCATGGCGCGATTGTTGTTGCGGCGCAGCACACGGTTGCCGGTTTTGTGAATTTCATGCCAACCCTGCATTAAAATGTCCCTGTTATCCCACCAGCTACCGACACCGCCATGCCCGATGCCGCCGTCCTCGCTGTCCCTGGCCCGAAGAAACGCGGGCGCCCCCAGAAAGGGGAAGGGGGCGGCTTGCGCGCCGAGTTGATCGAGAAATCGGCCCAGCTGTTCCGCACCAAGGGCTATGAAAACACCACGGTGCGCGACATCGCCGCCGCAGCCGGCATCCAGGCCGGGAGCTGGTTTTACCACTTCAAGACCAAGCAGGATATTCTGGCCGCCATCATGGAAGAGGGCCTGCAGCGCTCGCTGGCCGAAATCGAGGCCATCGCCCGCCAGCCGCTCTCTCCCAGCGCTCTCCTGCAGCGCCTGGTCGAGGCCCACTTGCACACGCTGCTCGCGCCCGACCACCATTTCATCGCCGTGCTGCTGTACGAATGGCGCTCGCTCGACCAGGCCTCGCGCGACCGCATTGTCGCCCTCAAGGACCGCTACGAGGCGATCTGGGATGAGGCGATTGCGGCGCTGCACCATTCCGGCGACTGGAGCATGCCCTCGCAATTCGACCGCCTGCTGCTGTTCGGCGCGCTCAACTGGACGGTGCAGTGGTACAAGCCTGGCCAGGGCGCCGACGTGCCGCAGCTGGCGCAACAGGCAATGCGCTTCCTCCTGCGCACGTCGGCCGCAGTTGAGGCACAATAGCGTATCCGCCCTATATCCAGAGAATCAGGAATTGCCATGATTTACGAGATCGCCGAGCTGTACATCAAGCCCACCGACCATGACGCCTTCCAGGCCGCCGTCGCCCAGGCCGTGCCGATTTTCAAGGCCGCCAAGGGTTGCCTGTCGATGCGGCTGGACCGCGATATCGAGGTGCCCGACACCTATCACCTGGTGATCGGCTGGCAGACGCTGGAAAACCATACGGTCGATTTCCGCGGCAGCGCCGGTTTCCAGGACTGGCGCGGGCTGGTCGGCAGCCACTTTGCGCAGCCGCCCAGGGTAGAGCATTTCACCACCGTGGTGGCCGGTTTCTGACCGCCGCCACGCCCATGTGTCTCAGCAGGAGGCCATCATGACCCGCACCATCCATCGCAACTTCGAACAGCTGACCGACGCCGAAAGCGCCCGCAGCGCCCTGCTCTCCAGCGGTTTTCCGCAGGCGAGCGTGAAGCTGACCAAGCACACCACGCTGCCGCCCAGCGTGGCGACCAGCACGGTCGGCAATCTGCTGGACTCGCTCACGCCGGGCGGTCCGGCCGCGGCAGCGGCGGCCCGGCAGCGCACCGGCGCCATGCTGACGGTCGATATCTACGATGACGATGACCGCGACAAGGCAGACTCGATCATGGGCGGCTACGGCGCCCGCGAGGCCTGACGCTTAAGCCTCAAACGGAGCAGACCTCGGCGCCGCACTGGCGCTGCAGCCAGTCACCGGCGTCGGCCACGGACAGCGGCCGCGCATAGAAATATCCCTGCAAGGCGTGACAGCCAGCGTCGCGCGCGGCGATCGCTTGCTCCAGCGTTTCGATGCCTTCGGCCACCACTTGCAAGTCCAGCGCCGAGGCCAGCTGGCAGATCGCCCGCACCACCGCCACCGCATCGGACGCCGGCAGCGGCGCGATCAGGCCGCGGTCGATTTTCAGGGTGTTCAGCGGCAGCTCGCGCAGCATGCTGAGCGAGGAGAAGCCGGTGCCGAAATCGTCCATCGCCACGGCGATGCCGAGCTCGCGCAGCTGACGCAACTGGGACTGGGTCGATTCGAGATTTTCCACCGCCGCGCTTTCGGTGATTTCCAGGTTCAGGCAAGCCGGCGGGATGCCGGTCTCGCGCAGCAGGCGCTGCACCAGCTGCGGGAAGCCCTGGTCCAGCAGCTGCATCGGCGAGACGTTGACCGCCACCGGCACGCACCGCCCAATCTCGGCGCGCCACACCGCGATCTGGCAGCACGCCCGCTCCAGCAGCGTCGCGCCCAGTTCGGAAATCAGCCCGGTGCGCTCGGCAATCGCGATGAACTCGACCGGACTGACCAGCCCGATGCCGGGCCGCTGCCAGCGCGCCAGCGCCTCAAAGCCCAGCAGCTTGCCGCTGGCGGCGTCGACCTTGGGCTGGTAATCGAGATACAGCTCGTGGTTACGGATGCCCTTGCGCAGCGCCTGCTCGTTTTCCAGCGCCATGCCCGTCAGTTGCGCATAGCGCCGTTCGGCCAGCGCCAGTGCCGTGCCGGGGATGCGCTTGGCCTGGTACATGGCGGCATTGGCCGCGCGCAGCAGCGCTTCGGCGTCGACCGCGTGGTCGGGGAAGATGGCCACGCCCATCGAGGCGTCCACCACATACTCGCCGCCATCCAGCCGCACCGGCCGCGCACAGGCGGCGCGCAGGCGGGCGCCGATCTCGCGCGCGCTGACGCCGTCCGGATCGATGACGGCAAATTCATCGCCGCCCAGGCGCATCAGCTCGGCGCGCTCGCCCAGCGCTTCGCGCAGCAGCGCGGCAAAGGCAACCAGCAGTTGGTCGCCGGCCAGCAAGCCTTGGCTCTGGTTGAACAGCTTGAAACGGTCAATGTTCAGCACCACCAGCGTGCATTGCAGCGCGCCATCAGTCAGGTAGCAATAATCCTTGAGGCGCTGCATCAGCACCGTGCGGTTGGGCAGGCCGGTCAGCTTGTCGTGCGTGGACTGATGCAGCAATGCGCGGGCGCTGGCATTGCGCTCGGTGTCGTCGGTGATCAGCACCTGCGTGGCCGGCTGGCCATCCCACTCCACGCGCCAGGCTTCGAAGCGCAGTTCCAGCGCGCGTCCGTCGGCGACCTCGCGCCGCCCTTCCCATTTGGCCACCGTGCCCGGCTGGTCCTGCACCTGGCGGTGGTAGCGCTGCAGCAGTTCCGCGCTGAAGGCCCGCGGCGGCAGGTCGGCAAAAGCGATGTGGTTGTCGAGGCCGAGCGGCATGCCGTAGATGCGCCGCACCGCCGGGTTGGCGTACAGGATACGCGCGCCATCGGTCACCACCACGCCCTGCTGCGCGTGCTCGGTCAACAACTGGAAGCGGGCCGCCAGCTTGCCGGCCTCGCGCAGCGCGCCATCCAGCGCAGACAGGCCGAACACCGCGCCGATGGAGGCACGCAGCAACGTGGCCAGCACCAGATTGGGCATCAGGCCCTGCTCGCCGAAGACGATCAACGGCAGCTGGCTCAGGCCCAGCCCGATCAGCAGCGGACCGGCCAGGCGCATGGCCGTGCCGGTATGCCACAGCCAGCGTGTCGCCAGCGTGCCCACGGTCAGCAGCACGCTCATATTGAACAGCGCCCAGTACAGCAGCCGCGCCTCGATGCGCGGCAGCAGCAGTGCCGACAGCGCCAGCGCGATGATCAGCGCGGCCGCGCCAGCCGGCAGGCGCCGGCCCGACAGCCGCATCACGCCGGAAGCCAGGAACAGCAGGTTCGGCACGGCGCCCAGCACCACCAGCGGCAGGCCCAGCGCATTCCACGGCGCCGGCGCCAGGGTATTCGCCAGGTAGCCCAGCGGCAGCAGCGCGGCAAACAGCGTCGAGCAGCCCATGTCGCGCGCGAAGACTTGGGTGCGATGGCGCTGCCACACCAGCAGCAAGCCGGCGCCGACGATCAGGTAAATGCCGGCATTGAGCAGGAACAGTGCGGTCATGCGCTGGCCGGATGGTTGAATACCTGGCGCAGATAGGCCAGGAAGGTTTCATCCTTGCACACCGTCTTCCCGGGCGAGTCGGACAGCTTGGCCACCGATTGGCCGTTGCAGCACACCAGCTTCATCACGATGTTGAGCGGCGCCAGTCCGACGTCATTGGTCAGATGGGTGCCGATGCCAAAGCCGGTCATGATGCGGTCGTTGAAGTGGCGGTACAGGTCGATCGCGCTGTCCAGGTTCAGGCCGTCCGAGAACACCAGCCGCTTGGTGCCGGGATCGATGCGCAGAGCGGCGTAGTGGGCCAGCGCTTTCTCGCCCCACACCACCGGGTCGCCCGAGTCGTGGCGCAGGCCGTCGAACAGCTTGGCGAAGTACAGGTCGAAGTCGTCGAGGAAGGCGTCCATGCCGACCACGTCGGTCAGCGCGATGCCGAGGTCGCCGCGGTATTCCTGCACCCACGCTTCCAGCGACGCTTTCTGGAAATCGCGCAGGCGCACGCCGAAGGCCTGGAACGATTGCATGTATTCATGCGCCATGGTGCCGATCGGGATCAGGCCGAACTGCATGGCCTGGTAGACGTTGGAGGTGCCTTTGAAATACTCGGGCACCTCGCGCGCCAGGCGCTGCACCACTTCGTCATGCCACACGGCCGAGTAGCGGCGACGCGTGCCGAAGTCGGAAATCTCGAACGGGAAGCGGCGCGCCGGCTCGGCGCTGAAGGCTTGCAGTTTGCCGATCTTGGCGCCCAGCCGCGCGCGGCCCTCGGCCAGCGCAGCGCTCGCGTCGAAGCGCCGGAAGTACAGTTCGTTGACGATGTACAGCACGTAGATTTCAAAGCCCATCACGTGCACCTGCGGGCCGGCGGCGCGGATGGTCAGCGCCTCGCCGTCCACGCCCACTTCGATGAACTTGCGCTGGAAGCGGAACACGGTGAGGAAGTCGACGAAGTCGCTCTTCATATAGCGCAGCGAGCGCAGGTAGTTGAGTTCGTCGTCGCGGAAGCTCATCGAGCACAGGTGGTCCAGCTCGCGCTCCACATCCTCGCGCAGGTCGGCCAGCGGGAAGGCCGGGGTGTTGCGGCACACGAATTCATACTCGGTGTGCGAATTCGGATGGCCATGCAGCAGCGCCTGCCACATGGTGAATTTGTACAGGTCCGTCTCCAGCAGGCTACGGACGATGGGCTGCTTCATGCGGGCTCCCCGGCACGGCCGGCGTTATCCAGCAATTCCGGCAGCACGTCGGCCGACTGCATCAGCTGCACGCCGCGCGCCCGCATGGCTTGCAGGAAGCCATGGTACTGCGCTTCAAAGCCGGTGACCGGACTGATGCAGTCGGTCACCAGCACCAGCTTGGCCAACGAAGCCGGGCCATATTCTTTTTCAAAATAATCGGCGATGTGTTCGACCGTGGCTTTCACGCAGTGGCTGCCGGCCTCCCCGGCCACGTAGATGCGGTCAGCCTCGGCCAGGGTGCGCACGAACTTGGTGTTGAACTGGGTGTCGGGGTCGTCGGCATACGGCACTTCGGCCTGCACCGCCGAGTAGTGCTCGGTCCACGGGTTGGAACCCTTGGCCAGCTTGGCGACGATGCCCAGCGATGCCTCTTCCCAGTGGCCGTAGGCGGCGTGCACGTCGGCGTGCACGTTGTTGCCCCAGCTGCCGATCTCGCAGTGCACCGGCCAGACCATCAGCTTGTAGCGGCCGGCTGCTTCCAGCTGGTCGAGGTAGTTGAGCGTCAGCGGCAAGGCGGCGGGATGGCGCGGCGTGTATTTCTGCGCGCGGACATCGGCGGCGGTGATTTCGGTGAACGGTGGGACCGGCTTGCCGTCGGCGGCAATCCAGAACGGTGGATGGGCAATGTCGAAACGGTGGTGCGAGTCGAGCGTGAGGCTGATCGCGCTCAGGCCGGCGCGGCCGCGGTTGATCAGGGCCGCCAGGCGCAGCATGTCCTGGTGGGCGCCCGGTACCGGCAGTGCCGGCGCCAGTGGCTGGCGGGTGGCCGGGTCGAGCGGGCGGTAATTCTCTGGCAGGTCGCAAAAATCGTTCTGCGGGTCTATCATCAAGAGATGCAGATTCCGTTTCATGGGGGCTCCATTGCTGTGAGCCCCCATGATACCGCACGGGACGGGATTATTGCTTAGGCAGCAATCGCCTCGATCTTGGCACGGCTCTTGGCCAGTGCGGCAGCAACGGCTTCTTCACCCATGGCCACGCCTTCAGCCACCACGAAGGTAACGTCGGTCATGCCCAGGAAGCCCAGCACCGAACGCAGGTAGGTGGTGGTGTGGTCGTAGGCAGCGGCAGGACCTTCGCTGTAGGCGCCGCCGGTGGCGACAAATACGATCACTTTCTTGCCGGTGACCAGGCCTTCAGGGCCGTTGGCGCCGTACTTGAAGGTGCGGCCGGCACGGGCGACGTGGTCGATCCAGGCTTTCAGGCCCGATGTCACGGAGAAGTTGTACATCGGGGCGCCGATGACGATGGTGTCGGCGGCCAGCAGTTCGTCCACCAGGGTGTCCGAGGTCTTGATGGTGAACGCCTGCTCGGCGTTGCGCTGCTCGGCCGGGGTGAAGTAGGCGCCCAGCATTTGCTCGGTCAGGTGCGGCACCGGGCTGGTGGCCAGGTCGCGGGTGACCACGGTGGTCGATGGATCGGCTGCTTTCAGCTTGGCGATGAATTCGCCGCCCAGTTGACGGGTCAGGGAGCCGGTGCTGCGCACGCTGCTGTCGATGTGGAGTACTTTTGCCATGATGCGGTGTCCTTTCGGTGAGGGAATGGACGCATCGTAAAACGATTATAATATCGAGTAAATACAGTTTATTTCTATTTTACCTATCGATAAAATCGATCATGCGAGATCCCGGCCTACCTTCCCTCGACCAGTTGCGCGTGTTTATCGCCGTGATAGACCACGGCGGCTTTGCCCACGCCGCGCGCGCCCTGCACCGTACCCAGTCGGTGATCAGCTACACCATTGCCAACCTCGAGGAACAGCTCAACGTTGCCCTGCTCGACCGCAGCACCCGCAAGCCGACCCTGACCGAGGCCGGCAAGGCGCTGCTGGCCGACGCCCGCGCCGTCTCGCTGCGGGTGGACGGCATGCGCGCCCGCGCCAAGGCGCTGTCGGCCGGGCTGGAGGCCGAGGTGTCGCTGGTGGTCGACGTGATGTTCTCGACTTGCACGCTGGTGCGCATCCTGCACGCCTTCCAGAAGGAATTCCCGACCGTCTCCATGCGCCTGCGCACGGAAGCGCTGGGCGCGGTGACCCAGCTGGTGATGGACGGCACCTGCCGCATCGGCATCAGCGGCTGGATGCCCGGCACGCCGGACGTGATCGAGCGCCAGGCCTGCGGTTTCGTGACCATGGTGCCGGTGGTGGCGCCCGGCCATCCGCTGGCGCAGATCGAGGGCATCGTGCCAATCGAACTGCTGCGCGAACATACCCAGCTGGTGCTGACCGACCGCAGCACGCTGACCGCAGGCCAGGACTTTGGCGTGCTGGCCCTGCGCGACTGGCGCCTGGGCGACCTCAGCTCCAAGCATGCGCTGCTGCGCAACGGCATCGGCTGGGGCAATATGCCGCTGGAGTTCGTGCAGTGGGACCTCGACGCCGGCCGCCTGGTGCAGCTGCAGATCCCCGAGGGCAGCGCCTTCAGCTTCCCGCTGTACGTGATCCGGCGCGGCGACGAGCAGCCCGGTCCGGCCACGCGCTGGCTGATCCAGCAATTCCTCGCGCTGACGCAACCGGGCGCGGCCGCCGAGGCGAACGGCGACGGCGCGCAATGCCTGGCCGCGCACGGCGATCCGGTGCCCGCCTACGCCGGCACTGCGGTCGGCGACGCCGTGGCCGGCAAGCCGGCGCCGCGCAAATCCAAAGCCAAGCCCAAGCCGCCGCGGCCGGACGCGCCGGCCGGGATGGCGGTCGCCGCGCCTATCTCACTCCGGCCGCGCTGAGCTTGCCGCGCAGGCGGCTGATTTCTTCCGACAGGTCGACCACCAGCGCCGCCACGTCATCATTGGCGTCAAAGGTGCGTTCGACCTGGCACAGGCGGCGCGCCCGCACCAGATCGGCACTGCTGAAACGCCAGCCGCTGATGTGGGCCGGCGCGTCCTGCAACAGCACGCCGGTGCGCACATGCTGCACCACCCAGTCCGGTTCCACGGCGCAGGCCTGCGCCAGTTCTTCCAGGGTCAGCGCGGCCTCGTCGACCAGCACTGCCGTCACGATTGCTTGTCCCATGTTCATCCTCCCGCGCGCGGATTGAAGGCCAGCTCGCGCGCCATCGTTTGATACAGGTCGCGGGCGCGCTCGCTATTGGCGGGCGGCAGCACCACTTCCAGCAACAGATATAAATCGCCGGCCTCCTTGCCGGGAATGCCGCGTCCGCGCAGGCGCAGCTTGCGTCCGCTTTGCGAGCCGGCCGGCACCGTCACGTTGACTTTGCCGGACGGCGTGGTCACTTCGATCTCGCCGCCCAGCGCCAGCTCCCACGGCGCCACCGGCACTGTCTGATAGACGTCGCGGCCGTCGAGGCGATAGCGCGGATTGGGCCGGAACTGAATTTCCAGATACAGATCGCCCGGCCCGGCCGCGCCCGGCTGTCCCTGCCCGGCCAGCCGCAATTGCTGGCCTGGCGTCACGCCTTTCGGAATATTGACGCTGAGGTTGCGCTCGCGCGTGACGATGCGGTCCTGCGCATCGCGCTCGGCCACCATCAGGCTGACGGTGCGGGTGGCGCCGTGGTAGCTGTCGCCCAGCTCAATGGTGATGCTGGCGTGGCTGTCCTCGCCACGGCGCGGCGCCTGCTGGCGCCGGCGGCCGCCGCCGAGGTTGGCAAACAGGTCGGCAAAGAAATCGCTGTCCATCGGACCACCGCCGCCGCCAAAGCCACCACCGCCGCCGTTACCGCCAAAGCCGCGCCCCCAGTCCGGCGGCGGGCGGAATTCCTGCCCTGCGCGGTACTGCTGGCCGCGCCCGAGGTCGTCGTAGGCGGCGCGTTTTTCCGCGTCGCCCAGCACCCCGTAGGCTTCGTTGATTTCCTGGGTTTTCTTCTGGGCGTCAGCTTCCTTGCTGACGTCGGGATGGTATTTGCGCACCAGCTTGCGGTACGCCTTCTTGATTTCTTCCTCGCTGGCCGTCTTGGCCACGCCCAGGGTCTGGTAGTAATCCTTGTATTCCACAGTGACACGCTCCTTACTTGACCTTCTTGGGCTCCACTTCGCGTACCGACGAGATCATGTCGTCGAAGCCTTTCAGTTCGCGGTACTCGCCCTCTTTCAGCACCATGCACTTGCCCTTGTAGTGCTTTTCCGCGCACACCTCCCACACGCCCTTGTGCACCACCACGCTGGAGGTCTTGTCGTTGAAACCTTGCAGGTCCAGGTCGGGCGCGGCCTCGTGCAGGGTGATGGCCGGCCCGCCCAGCTGGACGCGCGTGTACAGCGTGATGTCGCCGGCGCTGGCGCTCACGCTGGCGGCAACAAGCACGGCGGTGGCAAGAAGGTGGCGCATGGAGAGTCTCCAAAAGATGAGTCTGCATCATAACGCGCAAAGCTGTTGCCAACACAGTAAAATTGTACGTTTCTGTAACCCCCGATTTGCACCATGCCGCATACCTTTACCCTGCCCAACGTCCGTCGCGAAATCGCCGCCCTGTGGCAACTGGCCTGGCCAGTGCTGATCGGCCAGCTGGCCAATGTCGGCATGGGCGTGGCCGACGTCGCCATGACCGGCCACGCCAGCGCCGACGAGCTGGCTGCCGTGGCACTGGGCGCCTCGGTGTGGGGCATTATTCTGGTCACCGTTACCGGCATTATGATGGCGGTCAACAGCATCGTGGCGCACGATGTCGGCGCCGGCGCGCTCGACAAGGTGCCGCACATGGTGCGCCAGGCGCTGTGGGCCAGCGTTGGCGTGGGCGTGGCGGCGGCGCTGCTGGCCAATCTCGCCATCCTGGTGTTCGATTATCTGCACCTGACGCCGCACGTGCAGGCGCAGGCCACGCTGTTCGTGCATTTCATCAGCATCGGCCTGGTGCCGCTGGCCGCCTACCGCGCGCTGTACGGCTACAGCGCCAGTATCAATGAGACCAAGCCGGTGATGGTGATCGCACTGCTGGGACTGGCGTTCAACGTGGTCGTCAACTGGCTGCTGATCTTCGGTCACTTCGGGCTGCCCAAGCTGGGCGGGGTCGGCTGCGCGGTCGCCACCGGCCTGTGCATGTGGCTGATGCTGGGCGCCATGCTGCTGTGGATACGCTTTGCGCCCGCCTACCGCGCCACCTATCCGTTCACCCACTGGGAGTGGCCGCACTGGCCGGAGATCCGCAACACGCTGCGCCTCGGCCTGCCGATCGGCGTGACTTACTTTGCCGAAGTCAGCGCGTTTGGCGCGGTCAGCCTGCTGGTGGCGCGCTACGGCGTGGTGGAAGTGTCGGCGCACCAGATCGCGCTCAACTTCAGTTCACTGACGTTCATGGTGCCGCTCAGCTTTGGCATTGCGCTGATCACCCGCGTCGGCCAGGCCATGGGCGAAGGCGACGCGGTGCGCGCGCGCTTTGTGTCGTGGGTCGGGGTCGGCATGTCGCTGGCCTTCGGTCTGCTGTCGGCGCTGCTGATGGTGGCGCTGCGCCAGCAGATCGCCGCTGCCTACACTTCCGACCTGGCGGTGCAGGCGCTGTGCGCCTATCTGCTGCTGTTTGCCGCGCTGTTCCAGCTATTCGACGCCACCCAGGTCGCCGCATCGAGCGCTATCCGCGGCTACAAGGTCACGCGCGCGCCGATGCAGATCCAGCTACTGGCATTCTGGGGCTTCGCGCTGCCGCTGGGATGCTGGCTGGGACTGGGCCACGACATGGCGGCGGCCGGTTTCTGGATCGGCCTGACCATCGGCCTGACGGTGGCGGCGGTGCTGCTCAGCTGGGCACTGCAACGGCTGGCAACGCGCCGGGTGGCCGAAGGAAAAACGGTTTTGGGGCGCTGATTCCCAATCTTGCCGTCTCGCCACCGGCGGTGCGCTCTGGTATCGTCTCGGATTCTGCAACCAAGAGACAACACCATGCGCTTCCTACTTTGTTCCCTCGCCCTGCTGGCCGGGACCCAGGCCTCGGCCGAACAGCTCACGCTTGACCGCATCCACAGCGATCCTTCGCTGGCCGGTCCCGGCGTACGCAGCCTGAAAGTGTCGCCGGACGGCGCCCGCGTCACCTTCCTGCGCGGCCGCGACGACAACCAGTTCCAGCTCGACCTGTGGGAATACAACCTCAAGGACAAGAACACGCACCGCCTGATCGATTCCAAGATCCTGGTGGCGGAAGAAAACCTGTCCGAGGCCGAGAAGGCGCGCCGCGAGCGCGAGCGCATTGCCTCGTTCAAGGGCATCCTCAACTACAGCTGGTCGCCGGACGGCAAGCGCCTGCTGGTGCCGATCGCCGGCAACCTGTACCTGGTTGACGTGGCCAAGCCGGACGCGGCGCGCCTGGTCGCCTCGGGCAATGTGTTCGATCCAAAAATTTCGCCGCAGGGCCGCTACGTGTCCTTCGTGCGCGACCAGAACCTGTTCGTGATCGAGCTGGCCACCGGCAAGGAAAAGCAGCTGACCACCGACGGCAAGGGCACCATCCACAACGGTGAAGCCGAATTCGTGGCGCAGGAAGAAATGGGCCAGACCACCGGCTACTACTGGGCGCCGGACGATTCCGCCATCGCCTACAAGCGCTACGACGAAACCCCGGTGCCGATCGCGCGCCGCTTTGAAATCTATGCCGACCGCACCGACGTGATCGAGCAGCGCTACCCGGCTGCGGGCGATCCGAACGTGCTTGTGGAACTGAAGATCGTCTCGCCGGAAAGCGGCGTGATCCGCGACGTCGACCTCGGCGCCAACAAGGACATCTACCTGGTCCGCGCCGACTGGAGCAGCAACAGCAAGGCGCTGCTGTTCCAGCGCCAGAGCCGCGACCAGAAGACGCTGGAACTGGTGTCGGTTGATGCCGCCACCCTGGCGCAAAAAGTGCTGGTCACCGAAACGTCCAAGACCTGGGTCAGCATCTTCGACGACCTGCGCTTCCTGTCCAACAACAAGGGTTTCATCTGGCCGTCGGAACGCACTGGCCGCAAGCACCTGTACCTGTACGACATGAACGGCAAGCTGCTGCACGCTATCACCAAGGGAGAATGGGGTGTCGAGCACCTGCTGGCCGTGGATGAAAAGGCCGGCCGCGTCTACCTTGAATCGAATCGCGACGCCGTGATCGACAACCAGACCTACGCCGTCAAGCTCGATGGCAGCAGTACCGATAAACCGGTGCGCGTGACGCAAGGCGACGGCTGGCACAACACCGCCTTCGCCCGCAACGGCGAAGTGTTTGTCGACACCTACTCCAGCCCGGACACGCCGCCGCAAGTGAGCATCCGCCGTCCGGACGGCAGCATGATCGAATGGCTGGAGCACAACGAGCTGAACGCCAAGCACCCGTACGGCAAATACCTCGACGCGCACCTGAAAACCGAATACGGCACGCTGAAAGCCAAGGATGGCCAGACCCTGTACTACTCGATGATCAAGCCGGCCAACTTCAACCCGGCCAAGAAATATCCGGTGTTCCTGTTCACCTACGGCGGCCCGCACTCGCAGCACGTGCAGCGCAAGTGGGGCAATTACTTTGACCAGTACATGGCGCAGCAAGGCTTCATCGTCTGGCGCCTGGACAACCGTGGTTCGGGCCGCCGCGAGCGCGCCTTCACCGACGCCAACTACCACCAGCTGGGCCGCGTGGAAATCGAAGACCAGCTGACCGGCGTGGAGTGGCTGGGCCAGCAAAGCTATGTCGACGCCAAGCGCATCGGCGTGTTCGGCTGGAGCTACGGCGGCTTCATGACCTTACGCCTGCTGGCGGAAGCGTCGGACAAGATCGCGATGGGCGTGTCGGTGGCGCCGGTGACCGACTGGTCGCTGTACGACACCCACTACACCGAGCAGTTCATGGGCACGCCGAAAGAGAACGCGGCCGGCTATGAATACAGCGGCGTGTACTCGCATCTGGATGGTCTGAAATCGCCGCTGCTGCTGGTGCACGGCATGGCTGACGACAACGTCCTGTTCACCAACACCACGCGTATGATCGACGCGCTGGTCAAGCGCAATGTACAGTTCGAGCTGATGACCTACCCGGGCGGCAAACACGGCCTGTCGGGCAAGGCATCGCAGCGCCATGTGTATGGCAAGATCGAAGGCTTCTTCAAGAAAAACCTGAAGCCTGAGTAAAAAAAAAGCCGCTGGTGACAGCGGCTTTTTTCATCGGCGGCCAACTTTAGTTGCGGTTGCCCTTGGCGATATCCTTGACGGCTTCCTTGGCATCGCCATAGCCTTTTTGCAGCTTGCCTTCAGCCTGCTTGTTCAGGCCTTTGGCTTGCTGCTCCGAGCTGCCGACCAGCTTGCCGGCCTCTTCCTGGATTTTGCCGCCGACTTCCTTGGCTTTACCTTTGACTTGATCCTTGTTCATGATGAGCTCCAAAGTTAAGTGAGGAAGCTCAAATATATGCTGCTCAGTTCCCTGCTTCTGTGCGCCGCCACACGCTGGCCAGCCATGGCTGCTGCTCGCGGGGCAAGCCAGCCGGGCGGTAGTAATGGCGCACCGTCTCAAAGCCAGCCGCCACCAGGTATCGCTCCCAGGTTTCATAATCGTAGTAGCTGCCGTAGCGCGGGCCATTCCAGCCTTCGCGGTTGTCGCCGCGCGGATTGGAGCTGAACAGCACGCCGCCAGGTTTCAACGCCGCATGCAAGGCGCGCAGCACCTGCGGTAGCGCCGCGCTGGGCACATGGAACAGCGAGGCGTTGGCATAGATGCCGTCAAAATATTGGGCCGGCAAATCGAGCTCGACAAAGTCCTGCTGCCACACCTCGCAGCCGCTGTAGGCGCGCGCCATCGCCACGAAGCGCGCCGAGCCGTCGATACCGATCGCTTCGTGGCCCATCGCCTTGAACGCCTTCAGATCACGGCCGGGCCCGCAGCCGAGATCGAGCAGGCGATACGGCGCCGGCGCTGTGATCGCCTCCAGCAAAGCCGCAATATTCTTGCTCACATCATGATCGATGGTGCCGGCAAAAAACTGTTCGGCGTTGCGCTCGTAATGCTGCAGCGTGGCCTGCGTAATTTTTTCTATCTGTTTATCGTCCATTGCGCCAGTGTACCCCGACACAGAAAAGCGACGAAACGCGAGCAAATCTCTTCTGTCCGTGGTGGAATCCCTATATAGTTAGCCTATAGCAACGCGCTCATCACCGAGGAGATAAATATGAAACTTGATGCCCTGTTCCAGAATCCAACTGCGTTGCCTACCGCGCCCAAGGTCGTGGAAGAGCTGATCAGCAGCTTCGACAAAGCCAGCGTCTCGACCGAAGAGATCGCAAAGAAATTGTCGACGGATCCGGTGCTGAGCGCCAAGCTGCTGCGACTGGCCAACTCGGCCTACTACCACGTCTCGCGCAGCATCGGCACCGTCGAAGACGCCGTGCTGATGCTCGGCTTTGTCACCGTACGCACGCTGGTGATCAGCTCCGGCCTGGTCAGCGGCTTCAAGACCGTGCCCGGCCTCGACCTCAAGCAATTCTGGAAGTACAGTCTGCACACCGCCGTCTCGGCCAAGTGGATCGCCAAGAAAACCAAGGAAAACACCGACCTCGCCTTCACCATCGGCATGATGCACGCCATCGGCCAGCTGGTGATCCATTCGGCCGCGCCGGAACAGGCGATCGCGCTGGACAAGGTGGCCGGCCCGCTCGATTCGCGCCGCCTGGACGCCGAACAGGCGTCGCTGGGCTACACCTTTGCCGACGTCGGCGCCGAACTGGCCAAGCGCTGGAAATTCCCCAACACCTTCTCGGAAACCATCTCGGCCTTCCCGGAACCACACCACAACGGCGAACTGAACCGCTTGGCGGCCGTGGTCTCGCTGGCGGCTTGGCGCGCGCGCATGGCCTCGGCCGCGCTGAGCGACGATGAAATCGCCGCCTGCTACCCGGTCGACCTGGCCGAGGAACTGGGCCTGGAAGACAATGCCCTGCTGGACGAGATGCCGTCGCCGGACGAGCTGAGCGCCGGTCTGGAAGAGCTGATCAAGTAAAAAGTTAATCTTTCAATAGCAAAATCCGCCTGTTTTGACTGCAGGCGGATTTTTTTTCGACTTTTTTCAAATTTTTTTCAAAAAACCCTAAAGTTCCCGTTTAAGGCGACGTTAATCAAGACATGCGGTAATCCGCTTAACTAAGCCAGGTGGGAATATGACCTCTTCCGAAGTCCTCTCGATGTACGAAAACATTGCCGGTTTGACCAGTCAAATGGCAGCCGCTGCACGCATGGGAGATTTGGACCGCCTGGGCAAGCTGGAAACCCAGTGCGCCGCCGAAGCGAGCGCCGTCAGCACCGGCGTGCCAGCCCTGGCCGGGGCCCAGCGCCTGCGCAAGATTGACCTGCTGAAGCAAATCCTGGCCAACGACCGCGAAATCCGCGATGCCACCGATCCGTGGATGAACAACATCCCTGGCATGGCCCGCCAGTAAAATCGGCCTCCCCTAATTAAAGCGCCTCTTTCGAGGCGCTTTTTTTTTCGTCGTTCCGGCGGAGGCCGGAATGACGCGTCACTGTTCCAGAGCCAGACGCAGCGACAAGGCGATGCCCTCTGCCGCCTGGTTGATCTCGCCCAGCGACGGGAAGCTCGGGGCGATGCGGATGTGACGGTCGCGCGGGTCGAGGCCGTACGGGAAGGCCGCGCCAGCCGGAGTCAGCGTGATGCCGGCTTCTTTTGCCAGCGCCACGGTGCGCTTGGCCGCGCCGTCCGGGGTGATCAGGTCGATGAAGTAGCCACCTTCAGGAACGGTCCACGACACGCCAGCCACGTCGCCCAGATGCTTCTGGAACTGCGCCAGTACCGCCTCGAACTTCGGCTTCAGCAGCTGGCGATGCTGTTCCATCAGCGCTTCCACGGTCGGCAGGTCTTTCAGGAAGCGCACGTGGCGCAGCTGGTTGATTTTGTCCGGGCCGATGCTGCGCAGGCCGGCATGCCTGGTCCACCAGGCGATATTGGCCGGCGACGCCGCCAGCGCCGCCACGCCCGAGCCAGCCCAGCTGACCTTGGACGAAGATGCAAACACGATGGCCCGGTCCGGATTGCCGGCCTTGGCGCAAGCGTCGAGGATGTTGGCCACGGCCAGCTTCTGCTCGCCCAGGTGGTGGAAGCGGTAGGCGTCATCCCACATCAGGCGGAAGTCCGGCGCGGCGGTTTTCATCGCGGCCAGGCGCTGCACGACGGCGTCGGAATACACCACGCCGCCCGGGTTGCTGTACTTCGGCACGATCCACATGCCCTTGATGCTGGCGTCCTCGGCCACCAGTTTTTCCACCAGGTCCATGTCCGGACCGTCTTCATTGATCGGCACATTGATCATCTTGATGCCGCGTCCCTCGCAAATGGCGAAGTGGCGGTCGTAGCCCGGTACCGGGCACAGGAAGGTCACCGGATTTTGCACCCACGGCGCATGGCCGGGCACGCCGTTGAGCAGGCTGTACACGATCACGTCGTGCATCAGCGACAGGCTGGAGCTGCTGTCGACCACCACTTGCGCCGCTGGCACATCGAGCAACTGGGCAAACAGCGCGCGCGCTTCCGGCAGGCCGATGGTGCCGCCGTAGTTGCGGGCGTCGGTGCCGTCGGCGGCAATGTAGGTGTGCAGCGCTTCGGTCAGCGCGTTGGACAGATCCAACTGCTCCGGCGCCGGCTTGCCGCGCGACATATCGAGTTTGAGGCCGAGTTGTTTGAAGGCTTGGTATTGGTCAGCTACGCTCATGAGGGCTCTTTCAAATGTGGGGAAAATACTATACCCCAGATTGCCCACGTGGCATCAGAGCTTCCAGCTATATGCTTATGCGGATATTGCATCAGGCTGATGCGTTTTTTGCATCAGGCGACCGACTCGGGAGCGGCTTCGGCGACGGGTTCCGACCTTGGCTCGTCGGTTTTTTTCTTGCGGAAGCCCTGCCAGATTTTCAGCGGCCCTTTCCCGGCGCTGCGCTTGCGCAGGAAAACGAAGCCGCCGCCCAGCAGCGCCAGCAGACCGACGCCGCCGCCGATCAGCGGCAACATGGAACTGGATTGTTCGGCAGGTTTTTCCTTTTCCTTCTTGTACTTCAGCTTGGGCAGCACGCGCACCTGCTTGGTCGGCACCGACGCCGCAGCGCTGGCCGACGCCTCGCCCGCGGCGGCCGCTGAGGCAGACGCCGACGCCCCCGCGGCCTTGGCCGCATGTGCCTCCGTCTCGCCCTGCGCCGACAAACTGGCCGACGCCAGGGCCGACGATGCGCCCTTGCCACCGGCATCGCCCGCAGAAGTCGCGCCGCCAGCCGACGCCACCTTGGCGCCCGCCTTCTCCGCCGCACTGCCCGGTGCCGCGTGGCCTGCCGCGCCGTTCGCCGCGCCACCCGCCGCCCCGCCGCCCGGTCCCGAGGCGCCATTCTTTGCCGCAGCCGGGGCCGCAGCACTCGCGGCCTGCGCCGCCGGGCTGGCCGCACCCGCCGTAGCACCGGCCTGCGCGCCGGGCTTGCCTTTGCCTGCCTGGCCGGCTGTCACTGCCGCTGCCGTCGTCGCTGCCGCAGACGTCGCGGCCGCCGGGACGCCCGGCCTGGCCGCTGGCGCAGCGCCGCCAAGTGCGCCTTGCAGCGCCATCAGCTTGCTTTCCAGTTCAGTGATCTTGCTGGCCATCTCGGTATTGCGCGCATCGAGCGCCACGCATTCCTTGGCGCTCATGCCGGTCGGCGCACACGATGCCTGCGCCGGACGCTTCACGCCCTTGGGCAACGGCAGCGGGGCCAGCGGCAGCAATGCCTGCGATACGCCTATCGGCACCGCGTTCGCCTCCTCATGCGCCGATGGCGCGACCGGCTTGCCATCGCTTCCCACCAACACGCCCGCGATCCGGCGCGCTTGGCCGGCCGCCTTGATTTCGCCAGGCTTGCCCGTCTCCGCCTCGTGCACCGACGGCATCGGCGCCGGCTTGGCGCGCTCACGCGCCGCCTCCGCCTTCGCAAGCTCTGCCTTGGCGGCCTCCGCTTTCGCAGCCTCCACCTTTGCCAGTTCCGCCTTGGCTGCCTCCGCCTTGGCAGCCTCCGCAGCCGCAGCGCGGGCCGCGCGCGCTTGCGCCGCAATCTGTTCGGCCTGCGCCGGCGTCATAGCGCTGGCCGGCGGCGCGGCCGGCGTCACCGCCGCCACCTGCACCGGCGCCGGTGGATTCGGATCGCGCTGCAGCCACACCGTGGCCAGCCGCACCTCCGACTTGCCCGGCACGCCCAGCTCGACGTACAAATGCAGATACTCCGCTTCCACCGCGCGGGTGGTGGTCACATGCAAAATCTGTTTCTGGCCGCGCTTTTCCACCTGCATGCGCACCGATGCCAGCGCAGGATTGATGGCCGCGTTGGCCGCCCGGTACACATCGGCCTGCGCCAGCCGCACCGGCAAGTTGACCGCCTCCTCCGGCGTCAGCGACACCAGCTCGATATCCACCGCCAGCGGCTGGCCAATGTACGAGCGCGGCGCGATATCACCCAGCTCGGCCGCCTGCGCGGCACCGGCCAAAGCCAGGATCAGAGGAATAAATTGCTTGGGGTGCATCATCGTATCGGTCGCGGTCAGGCGAGAATTTCAAAAGTGTAACAGCTATAACGGCCGATTTTCCCGGTTTTGTAGCCCCCGGTTAATTTTTCCAAACTGCGCTACACTCGATGCTCTCATCCCTACCAAGGATCGCCCATGAACACCCGTAGCGAACGTGACAGTTTTGGCCCGATCGACGTCCCCGACGCCCAGCTGTGGGGCGCGCAAACCCAGCGCTCCCTCGAACACTTCCGCATCTCCACCGAGAAAATGCCGACCGAGCTGGTCTACGCCCTGGCCAGCGTCAAGCGCGCCGCCGCCCGCGTCAACCTCGACCTCGGCCTGCTGGACGGCCCCAAAGCCATCGCCATCACCCAGGCGGCCGACGAAGTGCTGGCCGGCCAGCACCCAAGCGAATTCCCGCTGGCCGTGTGGCAGACCGGTTCCGGCACCCAGTCCAACATGAACATGAACGAAGTACTGGCCAACCGCGGCTCCGAGCTGATGGGCGGCGTGCGCGGCGAGCGCCGCCTGCTGCACCCGAACGACGACGTCAACAAGGGCCAATCGTCCAACGATATCTTCCCGACCGCCATCCACGTCGCCGCCGCGCAGGCGCTGGCCAACAACGTGCTGCCGGCACTGGCCCAGCTGCGCGCCAGCCTGCACGCCAAGGCCGAAGCATTTGCCGACATCGTCAAGATCGGCCGCACCCACTTGCAGGACGCCACGCCGCTGACGCTGGGCCAGGAATTCTCCGGCTACGTGGCCCACCTCGACTTTGCCGAGCACGCCATCAAGGCCGCCCTGCCCGGCGTGCTGCAGCTGGCGGCCGGCGGCACCGCGGTCGGCACCGGCCTCAATGCGCATCCCGAATACGCCACCCGCATCGCCGCCGAACTGGGCCACAACCTGCAGCTGCCATTCCAGAGCGCCGACAACAAATTTGCCGCGCTGGCCGGCCACGACGCCCTGCTCTCGGCCCACGGCGCATTGAAAACGCTGGCCGCCGCGCTGATGAAAATCGCCAACGACGTGCGCTGGATGGCGTCCGGCCCGCGCTCCGGCCTCGGTGAAATCACCATTCCCGAAAACGAGCCGGGCAGCTCCATCATGCCGGGCAAGGTCAACCCCACCCAGTGCGAGGCGCTGACCATGCTGGCCTGCCAGGTGTTTGGCAACGACGTTGCCATCACCATGGGCGGCGCCTCTGGCAACTTCGAGCTCAACGTCTACAAGCCGATGATCGCCCACAACTTCCTGCAAAGCGCACGCCTGCTGGCCGACGGCATGCGCAGCTTCGAGGAACACTGCGTGCACGGCATCGAGCCGAATCGCGGCCGTATTGCGGAGTTGATGGAACGCTCGCTGATGCTGGTGACGGCGCTGGCGCCGCACATCGGCTACGACAAGGCCGCGAGCATCGCCAAGAAAGCCCAGCACGAAGGCACGACCTTGCAGGAAGCCGCGCTCGCGCTCGGCTATGTCACGGCCGAACAGTTCGCGCAGTGGATCGTGCCGCTGGACATGACCAGGCCGGGCGCAAAAGGCTAGAAGCCGTAGGCGTAGCGCACGCCCATGAGCAGGTCGGGCTTGGCGCTGGCGTCGTGGCCGGGATTGACGCGGTACATCAGCGCCCCGGTCAGCCGCCCTTTGCTGCCATCACGCCCGAAGAAGCTGGTGTAGCCGAGCTCCAGATCGCGCTCGGTGGCGGTCGGCCGCAGGTTCAGGCGCGGTCCGCCAAAGCCGGCCACGTTGGGATCGACGGCCTGCTGCAGCGCGCCGCTCTGCTCCTGCGAGCCGGGACGCACCTTGGCCGGGATCGACAAGGTAAAGGCCAGCCGGTCATTACTGGTGAACAGCTGCCGCTTTACATAGCCGAGGCTGAAGGCTGCGGTGCGCACCGACGATACCTGCGACAGCAGGCTGTCCGGCGTGCCGATGCCCGCCGTCTTGCCATACGAAGCCAGCGCCATCAGCGAGCTGGTCGGCGAAAGCGCATACCCCAGCGACAGCGAGGTGAAGGTGGTGGTCGGCCGTGCGGTCAGCACCATCGACATGCTGTGCTGCGTGCCCGGTACGCCGCCCGCCTCGCGCAGGATACCGATGGTGAAGATGCCGGTGCCGCGGCCCATTTTCTTTTCGAATTCCGCGCTGCTGAGGAAGCGCTTGCTGTGCTCGTTGAGCAGCGGCCCGAGCGGATCGAGCAGCGCCATATTGGCCGGCAGCGCGCCGAAGTGCAGGCGCGGCGAACCGGTATTGGCAAACGCCGCGTAGCGCTGCGCCGGCTCGCTGGCCAGCGAATCGGCCAGTGCCGACTGGCGGTCGCTGGACTCGAACAGCAAAGCCGTATCGGCGCGTTTCTCGAACCACGAAGGCGTTTGCGATGGTGCAAAAGGATCGGATGCGACGGCGTCTGCGCCGAGCAGGCCCAGTGTCGCCAATGCCAGAAGTAGCTTCGTCATGATGCAACTCACTGCGTTTGTTACCCCCTGCTTAATCTTACAGCAGTCAATTCAGCATAGTCCCTTCTTTGCTGCGTAGCAATTCAAATTACTTCGCGAGCGTGCGGTAAACTACACTCCTGTCGGAATGCCGCTACACTGTCCCAAAGCGGTGCGGCAGCCGATTTCACATCATGGCTACAGAGGATAAAATGCAGAAAGTTAGTTTCGAATTGAATGGCGAATTTGTTGAGCTGAATCAATTGCTCAAGCTGGTGGGCCTGTGCGACAGCGGCGGCGCCGGCAAGCAAATCGTCGCCAGTGGCGATGTCAAAGTCGATGGCAAACAGGAATTGCGCAAGACCGCCAAAATCCGCGCCGGCCAGGTGGTCAGCCTGGGAGACGTTAAAATAAGCGTGGTTGCTGCGTAATTTTTCTTGCTTTATGGAAATAACGTCCTAAGCTGCAAGTATGGCTGGGGTTGAGCGTGCGCAAACCATCGCACGCGGGCGCCGCTAATATTGGGTAGACTGGCCGCCCGGCTTTTTAACTTGTTTTGACAGGGGGACGTCATGGACGGACCTGAACCTAGCAGCCCCACCCAGGAACGATTGCTGGACGATTTGCGCCAGGTGATTGAGAACGCCGAAGAGCTGCTCAAGAATACCGGCCAGTATCACGGCGCGCTGTACGAAGCTGCCCGCAACAAACTGGCCGAAGCGCTGGCCGCCGCCACCCAGGAGCTGGCACGGTTTGAGGACGTGCAGATCGATCGCATGATCGAGCTGACCGCTATTGCCAGCCGTTTGCATCAGGATCTGACTGGCGAGGCCAAGCTGTTACGCGCCTTCCGCCGCGAACCGTAACTCCACCAGCAGCGCGTGTGCCAGCCAGTGTTGCAGGCTGGCGGCGACGTCGAAATTTTCATCTTCATCAAACGCCGCATCCAGCGCGGCGCCCAAATTCCCGCCCTCCACGAAGACGCCCAGTGCGGCGTGGCTGGCCGCGTCCAGCGGCTGCACGCTGGCCTGCCAGTGCGGGCGCACCACCATGCCCTGGCTGGCGACGGCCATGTCCTGCGGGAAGGCGATGCCGCTGTCCGGCTGGTGGGCCTGCCACAACGGGATCACGGCCCAATCGGATTTGAACAGCTGGACGGCCGGATGCAGGGCGAAGCGGGCGTTTTCCAGCTGGTCGGGCGGAATGGCCGCCAACTGTTCGGCTGTGAGACCTTGCGCCGACGGTGCGTAATGGGCGCGGTGCAGCAGCCATTCCAGCGCGGCCATGTCGGGCAGGTACGGGTAGTCCGCCACGTGCGGGAAGTGGCGCAGGAAGCTGCTGAAGTGCGCGCCGAAGTGGTTCAGGTCGGGGTTATCGGATGGGTGGGCGCGGCCGTACGCGCGCGCCAGGCCACCGAAGAATTCCTCGCCCACCAGCGCCAGCACCACCGGGCAGGCGGCGGCCAGCGTCTTGGTCCAGCTGGCGGTGAGATTGCCGCGATACAGCGCATAACGATGCGCCACGTGGCCGCGCCCGGCGGCGCACAAGGCCACTGCCTGCGGCGCCAGTTGCGCATCGAACAGCGCTCCGGCAAACAGTTGCTGGTGCTGCGCCAGCTGCGCATCCGCGCCCTCGTCTGCCGCCGCGCACGCCTGGGCCGCGGCCCCCGCAGCGGCTGCGAGGGGCATCGCGACAGCCGGCGGTGCAGTGGCGGCGCGGGCGTGCAGTGTGGCGGCCTTGCCGGCCTCATCCAGCAGCACCTCCAGCGGCGGCACATCGGTATCCCACTCGATCAGCGTCGGCACGGCGCCGAAGCGGGCCAGCGCCGCCTCATACAAGCGCCACACCGGCCCGGCCACGCGGTCGCCGTGATGATCGATCACCGCCTCCGGCGTCACCAGGTGCCCGCCCAGATGCATCTCGCCCACCGCGCCGGGCGGAATCGCGGCCAGCGCCGCCAGCGCATCTTCGCCGTGGTTGCATTGGTTGACGTACAGGTTATTGATATCGAGCAGCAGCCCGCAGCCGGTGCGCGCCGCCAGCGCGGCCAGGAACTCGGCCTCGCTCATGGCATCCGCATGGAAGCGGACGTAAGTCGACACATTCTCCAGCAACAGCTGGCGGCCGAGCGCATCCTGCACCCGGCTCACGCGCGCGCTGAGCAAGTCGAGCGCCGCCTGGTCCAAGGTCAGCGGCAGCAAGTCGTTGAGCTGCCGGTCCGCCACCGCGCCCCAGCACAAATGCTCGGACACCAGCGCCGGCGCGACGCTGCGCACCAGTTCGCGCACCCGCGCCAGATGCGCCTCGGAAAAGCCGCGCGCCGAACCGAGTCCCAGCCCGACGCCATGCAAGCTCACCGTATAATCGCGCCGCAATTGCTGCAGCACGTGCCAGTCCCAGCCGGACTGGTCGAGATAATTTTCGCTGTGCACCTCCAGCCACGCCACGCGCGGCCGGTGGGCCAGGAATTGCTTGTAGTGCGGAGCCCGCAGTCCTACGCCGACACCGTGTGCCATCTGCCCGGCTCCGCTAACGCAGACTTACTTGGTCTTGGCTTGCTTGGCTGGCGGCGTGGTCTTGCCGCCGGCTTTCTCGCAGGTGCCCTTGGCCACGAACTTCCACTCGTCCGGCTCGTTGTCGGCCTTGGCCTGGCCCGAGCAGGAATGGGTGGCGGTGCCGCAATCGTTCTGGCCTGCCTTGGCCACGCCGTAGCATTTTTCCTGCTCTTCGGCAGCGGCGACCGTCGCGGTCTGGGTGGCGCATACGGTGGCCAGGGCGGCCGCGATCAGGGCTTGACGTTTGTTCATGGTGGTCTCCAGTGGTGAAAAAGTTTCAGCACCCGCAGCGTACCAGCAATGCCGCCGCTATGCCAAACAGTCAACGCAGGAATATGGAGTGTGCAGGGAGACACCGCGCACCGGGCGGTGCGCAGGAAGGGGCCGCGGCGCAGGGCCGGGCGAGGCCGCTCAGGCAGTGGTGTTGATGTTGTTGCCGAGGTGAGCCGGCAGGTTAGGCACCGGCGGAATCGCCTCAATCAGGGCAGCTGCGCTGGAAGCCTGAATGTCCTGAGCTTTTTTCAGCACGGCGACGCCGACGGCTTGCTTGGTGCCGGTGTCGGCAATCGTCGTTGCGGTCTGAGCAATACCGGTAACGTCCATGTTGTACTCCATTGAGGGCTATCACCCTGTTTACGGACGAAACGGCGCCGACTTTAGCGATTTTTACCGATTCGATGAATTTTTTTTCAGATGCGCGCGCAGCCAGGCCAGAACCTGCTGCGGCTGGTTGAGGTCCAGCCAGGCCAGGCTGTCGCGCAAGCCTTCCGGACGCTCGTGGTCGGCCGCCACCGCCACCACATGCTCATCGTGCGGGTACAGCGGCGCGCGGCCGCAGGCCACACGGTAGACTTCCAGCTTGTCGATCGGGTAGGACTTGAAGCCTTCCAGCAGGGTCAGGTCGGCTGGCGACATGCGCGCCAGCTGCTCTTCCAGTGTCGGCTCCGGCTCGCCGCGCAATTCGCGGATGATGGCGTAGCGGAACGGCGAACCGACCATCACCTCGGCCGCGCCGGCCATGCGCAGGCGCGCGCTGTCTTTCTGCGGTGGTTCGAACTGGAGATCGTGGTGGCTGTGCTTGATGACGTTGACCTTGACGCCCTGCGCCGCCAGCTGCGCCAGCAGGAATTCCAGCAGCGTGGTCTTGCCACTGCCGGAGGTGCCGATTACCCCGAGAACTTGTTGCATTGCCTGCCCTTCGACTGTTGATGCTCAGCATTATACGCAGCAACGCAACACGCGGTTCAGTGCTCCGGCTTGATGACCGTGCCGCGGCGATGACCGGCAATCGACAAGACGACCAGGCCAAGGCAGATCAGCGCCAGACTCCAGCCGCTGGGTTCGGCCGCCTGCGCGGCTTCGGCGGCATGGCTGCGTTGCGCATACAGCGCCGCGCCGATCAGGAAAGGCAGGAACTTCAAATGTTTCATGATATTTCCCTTGCTGAGTTCACAATAATGGAAAAATATCATGTTTTCGTGACAGGCGAGTTACAGTTCAGTACGGGACGCGGTAGCGGTAGCCTTTGAAGTTGAAGACGGCTTCTTTCGGCTGCAGTTTTTCCAGCAGCAGGCCGGGGGCGACCTCCTCGCCCTCGTGGCGCAGGATTTTGTCGACCAGCAGCAGGCGGTCGGCGGGGTTTTTCGAATAGATGTAGCCGCCCACGGTAACCGGCGGGATCGAACGCTGGATCGGCTCCGGCAGCTCGCGCAGGTTGACCACCGGCTCCTCTGGCGCGGCGGCCGGCTTGGCCGGCGTTGGGGACGGTGCGGCGGCCAGGGCCGGCTGCGCGGCTGCCGTCGGCGTCGGCGCCGCAGCGCGGGCCATGTGGGCCACCGATGGCGGCAAGTCTGCCGCCGGGGCAGGCAGCGGAGTCGGCGCAGTCGCCGGCGCGGCGGCCGGCGGTGCGGGCGCCGCCGCCACCGATGCGACTGCCGGCTCCGGCGTGCGCCACACCAGCACCAGCAGCACGCCGATCACCGCCGCCATTGCCACCACCGACAACAGCATGGGCTTGCTAAACCGCGCCACCGGCGAGGCCGCGCTGGCCGCCTGCAAGGTCGGTGCATGAAGCGTGGGCGCGCTGCCCAGCTGACGTTCTGCCTGCGCCTTTTTCAAGGCTTCCAAGATATAGGACATAGCTTTTATTGAATCAAATATCGCGCTATCTTACACGTCACCACCACACCACGGAGACGACTCATGAAATACACCGGCAGCTGCCATTGCGGCCAGATCAAATTTGAAGCGGAAGGCGAGATCGGCACCGCGCTCGCCTGCAATTGCTCGATGTGCCAGCGCAAGGGATCGTTGTTGTGGTTCGTCCCGCGCGACCAGCTGCGTCTGCTGACGCCGCCTGAAAACATCAGCACCTACCTGTTCAACAAGCACGTGATCAAACACCATTTCTGCGCCAACTGCGGCATCCATCCGTATGGCGAGGGCGTGTCGCCCAATGGCGACGCGATGGCGGCAATTAACCTGCGCTGCCTCGAGGATATCGACCTCAACGCGATTCCGGTGCATCACTACGACGGCCGCGCCGTGTGATCAGCGCAGCCGCGGCTCCTGCACGCCGCCCAGCTGGTACAGGCGGATGAAGGTCTTGGGGCCGGCCACGCCGTCGGCCTTCAGTTCCTGCGTGGCCTGGAATTCCGTGAGGCGCTTGCGCAGGGTGGCGTCCAGCGGCTGGCTTTCCTGCGGCTTGGGCAGATCGTAGATTTGCGACAGGCGCTTGGCCAGCCAATCCACGTCCGGACCGCGGTCGCCGCCGCGCACCTCGTCGCGCCAGGCTTTGGGCGCGCGCCAGTAGGTGGTGTATTCACCGTCGTAGCGGGCCAGGAGAGCTTCCAGCGAAATGGTTTGCGGCTTGCCGCCGGCGCTGACGATGGTGGCGGCGCCGGAGTCAAGTGCGGTCAGCAAGACGTAGTTGGGGGCGGCGGGATCGTCGTGCAGTTTCAGCATGGCGGGACGGTCGAGCAGGCGCAAGTCCTCGATGCCGCCCTTCGCTTGCAGGCAGCGCAGATTGGCGCGCGCGGCGGTCGCGCATGGATCGCCGTCAACCAGCGTCAATCCCCACAGCCCGGCCAGCTGGCGCAAGGCTGCGGCACTGTCGCGCCCCAACTCCGGCGCGGCAACCGCAGCGACTGGCTGCACAGCGGCGGCCTTCGGTGCGGCGGCCTGCGCATTCGGCACGATCGGCTTGGCTTCGCGCGACAGCAGCTGCCATGCCAGCGCGCTGATCGCCACGCCGACGATCACGCCCGCCGCCACCAGCGGCCAGCGCGCCGCGATGCCCGCGGCGCTGCCAGCCATGCCTGCACCACGCGCATCCGCTGCAGTCGCGGCGTCCTGCCCCGCAAACACCTCGCTGGCGGCGCGCTTTAAAATCGTGCGCGTCACCTGCGGCTGGTTCTCCACATACGCCCCCAGCAGCGCCCGGTCGCACAGCAGATTGATCCGGCGCGGCACACCCTTGGTCAGCTTGTGCACCAGCCCCATCAGCTTGCGTGGGAACGGCGCAATCGCCGTCGCGCCCGCCACTGCGAGACGGTGTTCGATGTAGGTCCCGGTCTCCGCCTCCGACAGCGAGCCCAGGTGATAGCGTGCAATCACCCGCTGCGCCAACTGCTCCAGCTCCGGCCGCGCCAGCATGCCGCGCAGCTCCGGCTGGCCGATCAGGATAATCTGCAGCAGCTTGCGTTCGCTGGTTTCCAGGTTGGTCAGCAGGCGCAGCTGCTCCAACACCTCGGCCGACAGGTTCTGCGCCTCGTCGATGATCAGCACATTGTTGCGCGCCTGCGCGTGGCTGGCCAGCAGGTAGGCATTGATCGCATCCACATAGCCCTTCACGCTGACCGCGCCCGCTGGCTGCGGCGGCAGCACAATGCCGAACTCGTCGCAGATCGACAGCAGCAGCTCTTCCACTGACAGCTTGGGATTGAAGATGTAGCCGAGCCTGCAGTTCTCCGGGATCTGCTCCATGAAGCAGCGGCACACCGTGGTCTTGCCGGCGCCGATCTCGCCGGTCAGCAGCACAAAGCCGCCGCCGCTGCCGATGCCGTACAGCAGGTGCGCCAACGCCTCGCGATGGCGTTCGCTCATGAACAGGTAGCGCGGATCAGGCGCAATGGAAAACGGCGACTGCTTGAGGTTGAAGTAATGCGTGTACATGAAAGCCCAATGAATGCGCGGTCGCCTATTTTAGCCGTTGTCGCACGGGAGGCGGCTGCACCGGCGGCATCGGCTTGTACTTGGCGCAGTAAATCTTGGACTTGGTATCGAAATACACGATGCGGCTGGCCGGCTTGGCCTCGCGCACCGGATAGGCCGAGGTGTCGATCACGGTGTAATGCGTGCCGACCTGGCGGATGATGGCCTGCTCCAGATTTTCCGGCGTGGCCTCCGCCACCGCGCCGACAAAAATATACGGGCTGGTATCGTCGCTGACCATCACCTCGGAAATCGTGGTGCCCCACAGCGAGGCGCCGGCGGTGCGGAACCAGAACGCGCCGCCCTCATGCTTGTAGGCCGCGCCAAAGTGCTTGAGGAAATAATTGTAGAAGTAGATGTTGTCGGTATGGTCGCGGCACAGCAGGCCGTTGCCGACGATGGTGCCAAACGTGGTGGGCACCGACTGCGCCGACGCCAGGCCGCACGCCAGCAGCGCGCTGGCCGCAAGGAGGCGCGCCCGCATTACGTTTTCGACAACCACGCGCGGTTGGCGCTGATGCGCGCCTTGGCCGTCGGTGGCAGTGCTTCGTAGCAGCCCGGATACTGTTTCAGGGCGTGCTCGCGGATTTCCTTCTGCAGGCCGTTAATCAAAAAGACATACAGCACACCACCATCGCTGGTACTTTTGGTTCCCATGTACTTGATCATGTGCCCTCCTTTCCGACTTCGTCCATTATAAACAGTAACGACCGCTCACACCGGAAGTTGAATGCGGCTCAGCCCCGATTTTTTGCAGTTGATCCCACACTTCTGCGCGTCCATCCCACAGCGCGCGACGGCGGCTTGCTTTTGTCATATCGTCCAATCCTCGCCACTTCCCATACCGAGACCAACATGAAGCAGACGATCACACACGCAGCGCTGGCCACCGCCCTGCTGCTGGCAGCCAGCGCCGGCCACGCCGCCGACACCAAACCGGACAACACCTACGGCAGCGAGACGCGCACCGTGGCCGCGTTCAGCAACATCAACCTGATCGGCCCGTTCCAGGTGATCGTGACGGCGCAGGGCGCCAACGCGGTCGAGCTGTCCGGCCCGCGCAGCCAGTTTGCCGACATTGAAACCACGGTCGAAAACGACACCCTCACCGTGCGCCAGCCGCGCAAGCAAAAAGGCTGGTCGTTCAACCTCAGCTGGGGCAAGAACGCCAAGCCGCTGACGGTGCGCATCAATGCCGCCAGCCTGAAAAGCCTGCGCAACGCCGGCAGCGGCGACGTCGACCTGCGCCAGTTCCAGGGCAAGCAGCTGAGCCTGGTGTCGGACGGCCCCGGCGACATCCACGCCAGCGGCAAGGTGGGCGACCTCAGCGTCACCGCCAACGGTAGCGGCGACGTCGACCTGAGCGCCTTGTCGAGCACCAACCTCAACGTGCAGATGAGCGGCCCCGGCGACGTCAATGCCAGCGGCGTGACGCAAGACCTCAACCTGGTGGTCAGCGGCTCGGGCGACCTCAACGTCGGCGACATCCACGCCAACCGCGTCAACGCCGCCCTGCACGGCCCCGGCTCGGTGGAACTGCGCGGCACGGCCAAGGAAATCCGCGCCGAGGTGCACGGCTCGGGCGACCTCGAAGCGTGCAGCCTGAGCGCCGAGGCGGCCAGCGCCAACCTGCACGGCCCGGGCGAAGCCTGCATTGCCGGCCACATCAAGAAACTCGATGCTGAAGTGCACGGCTCCGGCGACCTGACCGTGCGCGGCCTGGAAGCGCAAAGCGTGCGCGCCCGCCTGAGCGGTCCCGGCAACATGATCTTGTCCGGCAACACCACCGTGCTGAGCGCGCAAGTGAGCGGTTCGGGCGACCTCGACGCGCGCCAGCTGTGCACGCGCCAGACCGACGTCACGGTGCATGGCCCCGGCAACGCAGTGGTGGCCATGGCCGACAAGATGGATGCCACCAAGACCCATCTGGTCACCTACCACCGCTGAAAGTGGCATGCAAATGCCACATTCCGGACTACGCCATAAATTTTCAATTTAATCATTAAAAACAATTACTTACAAAACGATTCCAAGGAGACAACGCAAGTCCACTTCAATATTTTCTAATACCAGTTAAATACCTGTTGACAAGCTGGTTTGCCAACCCCTATAGTGCCCTTCATCGCGGGGATCCCGGCACTAGCTTTCTCAGGTAAACATGATTGAATTTTTCATCGGCGTTGACGGCGGCGGCAGTGGCACACGGGTGCGCCTGGCGCGCGCCGACGGCAAGGAAATCGCCGAAGGCGCCAGCGGCCCTTCCGGCCTGATGCACGGCATCGCCAAGGCCTGGGCCGCCGTCGACAGCGCGGCCGCCGCAGCGTTCCGCAACGCCGGCCTCGACTTCCCCAGCAAAGACAAGATCGCCATCGGCCTCGGCCTGGCTGGCGTGCACAACAAGCAATGGGCGGCCGAATTCGTCGCCGCCAATCCCGGCTACGCGCAAGTGGCGCTGGAAAGCGACGGCCATACCACCGTGCTCGGTGCGCACTGCGGCCAGCCTGGCGCCATCATCGCGCTGGGCACCGGCAGCGTGGGCGAAGTCAAACTGCCCGATGGCCGCCACGTCGAAGTCAGCGGCTGGGGCTTCCCGGCCGGCGACGAAGCCAGCGGCGCGTGGATGGGCCTGCGCGCCATCAACCACGTGCAGCAAGTGCTGGACGGCCGCATGCCGGCCAATGCCTTTGCCACCGACGTCGCCAACGCCTGCGGCGGCGCCCGAAATGACATCCAGAACTGGCTGGCGCAAGCCACGCAAACCAATTACGCCCAGCTGGCGCGCATCGTCCTGCAGCACGGCGAGAGCGACGACACCGCGCGCGCCATCCTGCTCGAAGCGGGCCGCCAGGTGCAGCTGATGGCCAACGCGCTCGACGCCAGCGGCACCCTGCCGATTGCCCTGTGCGGCGGCCTGGCCGCGCCGCTGCGCCCTTACCTGCCGGTGTCGATGCTGAAGCGCATCGTCAATCCGCACGGTGATTCGGCGGCCGGTGCGCTGCGCCTGATCCAATCGCGTTTCAAGGAGTGAGCCCGTGCTGGCCCAGTTGAGCGACTTCACGCCGGACCCTGATAGCGATACCCCGCTGTACATGCAGCTGGCAAACAAGCTGTCCGATGGGATCACCGGCGGCGACTGGCGCGCCAACGAGGCCCTGCCGTCCGAGCGCGTGCTGTCGGACATGCTCAACATCTCGCGCGTGACCGCGCGCAAAGCCATCGACATGCTGTGCGAGCGCGGCATGCTGACCCGCAAGCGCGGCTCCGGCACCTACATCACGCCGAAACTCGAACAGCCGCTGTCGCGCCTGACCAGCTTTTCCGAAGAGCTGCGCGAGCGCGGCTTCACGGCCGGTTCGCGCTGGCTGCAGCGCGATATCGGCATCGCTTCGCCGGTGGAGCTGCTGTCGCTGGGCCTCTCGCCCAACATGCCGGTGGCGCGCCTGAAGCGTTTGCGCACCGCCGACGATGTGGTGATGGCGATTGAAACCACCACCATCCCGGCGCAGTACATGCCCAATCCGCACAGCGTGAATGAATCGCTATACGGCTACCTGGAAGCCAACGGCACCATCCCGATGCGCGCGCTGCAGCATATCCGCGCCGTCAACGCCAGCGAGGAGCAAGCGCGCCTGGCCAATATTCCTGCGGGTGCTGCGATGCTGCACATCACCCGCGTCAGTTATCTCGACAACGGCGCTGCGGTGGAACTGACCCACTCGTACTGCCGGAGCGATTATTATGAATTCGTAGCGGAGTCGCGCAGATGAGCGATGCAATCAAAGGCAATATCCTGACACCGGCCGGCTGGGTCCACGGTGAAATCACGTTCGACGACCGCATTGCGGCCATCATCGGCGGCAGCGTTGATCCCGCGCTCAATGAAGAAGTCTATATCCTGCCTGGCTTTATCGACCTGCACGTGCACGGCGGCGGCGGCAAGGACGTGATGGAAGGCGGCGACGCGGTCCACACCATCGCCGCAGTGCATGCAAAGCACGGCACCACCAGCATGCTGGCCACCACCATGACCGCGCCGCCGGAAGATATCGACATCGCGCTCAAAGGCATCGGCAAGGCCGCCGCCGCGCGCGGCAAGGGCGAGGCGCGCGTGCTCGGCGCCCACCTCGAAGGCCCGTACATCAACTCCGGCAAGCTCGGAGCGCAGCCGCCTTACGCGCGCGCCGCCACGCTGGCCGACGTCGAGAAACTGGAAGCACTGGCGCCGCTGCGCGTGATCACGGTGGCGCCGGAAATCGAGGGCCACCAGGCGCTGGTGAAGGAACTGTCGGATGCCGGCATGCGGGTGCAGATCGGCCACACGCTGGGCACTTACGAAGACGGCGTGGCCGCGCTCAAGCAAGGCGCGCGCAGCTTCACCCACCTGTTCAACGCCATGCCCGGCCTGCACCACCGCGAACCCGGCATGGTGGGCGCGGCGCTGGCGCACGGCACCTACGCCGAACTGATTCCCGACCTGCTGCACGTGCACCCGGGGGCGATCCGCACCGCGCTGCGCTGCATCCCCAACCTCTACTGCGTTACCGATTCAACTTCCGCCACCGGCATGCCGGACGGCGAGTACATGCTGGGCCGCCATAAAGTCATGAAATGCATGGGCGGCGTGCGGCTGCCCGATGGCACGCTGGCCGGCAGCACCCTCACTATGGACCAGGCATTGCGTAACCTGGTCGGACTCGGCCTCGATCTGGCGGATGCCTCGGCACGGGTCTCAACCTATGCGGCCGATTATCTCGGCCTGCAAGAGCGGGGCCGCCTGGCTCCCGGCGCGTTTGCCGACTTCGTGGTGCTCGACCGTGACCTGAACCTCAAAGCCGTCTATATCGAAGGAGAATTGTTGTGACCTCAATGATGTTGAAAGAAGCCCTGTCTGCCGCTGATTGCGTAGCCCAGCAACTGGCCGCCGACGGCGACCGTTACGCGGAACTGGGCCGCAAATTGAGGAGCACTTCCTTCTCGACCGCCCTGACCATCGCGCGCGGCAGCTCGGACCACGCCTGCGCCTATGTGGCTTACCTGATCATGGCCCGCCTGGGCCGCGTGGTGGCCTCGCTGCCGATGTCGCTGGTGACGCTGAACAAATCGCCGCTGATCACGCGCGACACGCTGGCCATCTCGGTCTCGCAATCGGGCCAGAGCCCGGACGTGGTGGAGCCGATCAAATACTTCCGCGACGGCGGCGCCACCACCATCGCGCTGGTCAACGATATCGATTCGCCGCTGGCGCACGCCGCCGAATTCGCGATGCCGCTGCGCGCCGGCAAAGAGCAAAGCGTGGCCGCCACCAAGAGCTTCATCACCAGCCTGGTGGCCGGTGCGCGCCTGGTGGCCGCATGGCAGAACGATCCCGAGCTGCTGGCCGGCCTGGAAGCGCTGCCGGAATCGCTGCGCGCCGCCACCACCGAAGACTGGTCGAAGGCGGTGGAAGTGCTGACGCCTGCGCGTAACATCATGGTGGTCGGCCGCGGCATCAGCTTCCCGGTGGCGCTGGAAGCGTCGCTGAAGTTCAAGGAAACCTCGGCGCTGCAGGCGGAAGCTTTCAGCGGCGCGGAAATCAAGCACGGCCCGATGGCGCTGATCGAGGAAGGCTACCCGCTGGTGATCTTCGCCACGCGCGGTGCGACGCAGGCCAGCCTGCTGCAACTGGCTTCGGAAATGCGCGGCCGTGGCGCGCGCGTGCTGCTGGCGGCGCCGGCCGATGTGGCGGAACGCGACCTGACCTTGCCGGTGGCGGCAACGCCGGACCTCGATCCTATCGTGGCGATCCAGGCGTTCTACAAGATGGCGGCGGAGCTGTCGGCCGCACGCGGCATGGACCCGGACCAGCCGCGCCACCTGAGCAAAGTCACCAAGACCAACTAAGCATGTTTTGCTCGTCCGCCGTCGTCCCGGCGCAGGCCGGGACCCAAGCTGAGCGTGCAGGCACGCACTCCTTGGATTCCGGCCTGCGCCGGAATGACTGCAAGGGCGCGGCATGGATGGAGCAGTGAAATGACAACACAAAACGAACTACGCAACATCGCCGGCCAGCTGATCATGATCCGCTTCCCCGGCACCGTGCTGGATGCGGCCACCGCCGGCTTCCTGAAAGCGAACAGCATCCGCGCCGTTTGCCTGTTCCGGGGGAATATGACCGACTCCGAACAGCTGGCCAAACTGACCGCCGACCTGCGCGCGGTGATGGGCCCTGACTCGCTGATCGCCATCGACCAGGAAGGCGGCGCCGTGGTGCGTTCGACCTGGGTGCCGGCGCCGCCGGCCGCCATGGGCCTGGGCGCGGCCAACGACACCGACCTCGCCTACCGCACCGGCGCCGCCGTGGCGCGCGCGGTCAAGGCGCTGGGCTTCAACTGGAACTTCGCGCCGGTGCTGGACCTGAACAACAACCCGCACAACCCGGTCATCGCGGAGCGCTCGTTCGGCGCCGAGCCGAAACGCGCCGCCGAACTGGCAATGGCGTGGATGGCCGGCAGCCATGCCGAAGGCGTGGCCTGCTGCGTCAAGCACTTCCCCGGTCACGGCGACACCAATGTCGATTCGCACCGCGACCTGCCGACCGTGAACAAGCCGGTGGAAGAACTGAACCGGCTGGAACTGGCGCCATTCCGCATCGCCTCCGGCGCGGCGCCGGCCATGATGACCGCGCATATCGTCTACCCGACGCTGGACCCTGAGAATCCAGCCACCATGTCGCGCCGCATCCTCAACGACCTGCTGCGCGAAGAGTGGCAGTACAAGGGCATCATCATCACCGACGGCATGGACATGCACGCCATCGCCGGCCGCTACGGCGTGGGCAACGCCGCCGTGCGCGCGCTGACCGCAGGCGCCGACATGGTGATGGCGCTCGGCACCACCGAAACGCAGAACGAAACGCTGGACGCCATCGCCGCCGCCATCGCCTCGGGCGAGCTGTCGCAGGCGCAGATCGACAGCCGCCTGGCGCGCCTGTCGGCGCTGGCCAAGGCCTATCCGTGCAAGCCGCGCTCGTACAAGGAAGACGCGGCCGACCGCGAGATCATGGCCGAAAGCTGGCGCCGCAGCCTGACCGCATACAGCACCGCAGCGAGCGCACCGCAGCGCCCAACGCCGGGCGCCAGGGTGCGGCTGGTGGCGCGCGCCGACGTGGTGAGCGACGGCGTCTCGGAAGCCGGCGTGCCGGCCGGCGTGGTGGCCGACTCGCTGCGCCAGCTGTACGACGTGGAGCTGGTCACCTTCGCCGACGCCGACAGCTTCGACTGGAGCGCGCTGCCGCAGGATGGCCGCTTCACCATGCTGGCTTCCACTTCGCGCCTGCGCTACGGCCAGCACGCGCGCGACACCTGGCGCCCGGACCTGCACCTGGCGCTGTGGAATCCGTATCAGGCGCTGGATATCAATGCGCCCGCCTTGATGACCTACGGCTTCGCCCAGCCGGCGCTGAGCGCCATCAACGCCTGGCTGGCGGGCGAGCTGCAAGCCACCGGCAACGCACCGGTCCCTGGCTTCAAATAAAAACACACGAGAGACTCCACATGCAAGAGACCATCCGCAATCCCAAACTCTGGGTGCCGACGCTGTATCTGGCGCAGGGCCTGCCCTTCTTCGCGGTCGCCATCGTCGCCAACCAGATGTTGAAGAGCATGGGCGTGCCCAACGACGAGCTTAATCACTGGACCGCTTTGATCGGCTTTGCGTGGGTGTTCAAGCCGCTGTGGAGTCCCTTCCTCGAACTGTTCGGCAGCAAAAAAGTGGTGGTGACCTTCTTCCAGGTGTTCGGCGGCTTGTGCCTGGGCGGCGTGGCGCTGGCGCTGCAGGCGCCGTTCTGGTTTGCCGCCAGCCTGGCGATGCTGGCGCTGGTCGGCATCGCGTCCGCCACCCACGACATTGCGTGCGACGGCTTGTACATCACCAGCCTCGATGAAAAAGGCCAGGCGCAATACGCCGGCTGGACCGGCACCTTCTTCAATGCCGGCAAATTCTTCACCACCGGCGGCCTGCTGCTGCTGGCCGGCTATTTCGAGAAGACGCTGGGCGTGGTGCCGGCATGGACCATTTGCTTCTGCATCCTCGGCGCCATCATGATTGCACTGGGCCTGTACAACAGCTGGGCGCTGCCGCTGGCAAAGAATACGGCCAGCGAAGACACCAACGCCGCCGCCATCGCGCGCACGCTGTGGCAGGTGATCGTGGAGTTCTTCCGCAAGCCCGGCATCTGGGTCTCGATCATCTTCATCATCCTGTTCCGCGCCGGCGAGGCGCAGGTGCAGTCGATCGGGCCGCTGTTCCTGCGCGAGGCGCGCGAGCTCGGCGGCCTGGGCCTGTCCACCTCCGAAGTGGGCGCGGTGTACGGCACCGTCGGCACCGTGGCGTTTGTGGTCGGCTCCATTGCCGGCGGCTACTTCACCTCATGGCTGAGCCTCAAGCGCGCCATCCTGTGGCTGATCCTGGCGGTCAATCTGCCCAACGTGGCGTTCTATCTGCTGTCCACCTTCCAGCCGACCGACCTGTCCATCATCGGCGCCGCGCTCAGCGTGGAGATGTTCGGCTACGGCTTCGGTTTCGTCGGCCTGATCCTGTACATGATGCAGGTGGTGGCGCCGGGCAAATACCAGACCGCGCACTATGCCTTCGCCACTGGCATCATGCAGCTGGGCTTTGTGCTGTTTAAACTGTTCAGCGGCGATATCCAGATCGCGCTCGGCTACCAGCACTTCTTCATCTGGGTGATGCTGTCGGCCATTCCGGTGGCGGTGCTGTCGCAGCTGATCCCGATGACGGCAAAACACAGTTGAATTCGTAGTTCGAACCGGTTTTGTGTAACAATACGCGGGTTTACACCCCCAGTATGATTTAAAGGATAACCATGTCCCACATTCGTTTTGCTCGTATCAGCCTGCTCCTGGCCGCCATCGGCCTGAACGCCGCGCCAGCCATGCTGGGCATGGCCCCGGTTCACGCCGCGGAAGAAAAAAAACCTGAAGCGCCGAAAGACGCCGTCCGTCCGGAAATCTACAAACTGATCGACCCGGCGCAGACCAAGCCGCTGCTCGACGCCAAGAACTACACCGAATTCCAGGGCCGCATCGACCAGGCCGCGGCCATGCCTAACCTGACCCCGTACGAAACCTTTGTGCTGAACCAGATGCGCGTGCAGCTGGGCCAGGCTTCGGGCAACCAGGAGATGACCATCAACGGCCTGACCGCGATGATCGACTCGGGCCGCCTGCCGCAGGAAACCAAGCTGCGCTTCATCGATGCCATCGCCGGCATCTACTACAGCAACCTGAAGGACTTCGACAACGCCATCAAATGGTTCGAGCGCTACGGCGTCGAGTCGGGCGACAAGCAGAAACAGCGCCAGTTCATCGTGCGCTCGTACTTCCTGAAGAACGACTTCGCCACCGCCAAGACCGAAGCGCTGAAGGACATCGAAACCGCCAAGACCAGCGGCACCGTGCCAAGCAAGGACACCCTGAACCTGCTGGGCAACGTCGGCATCAAGACCAAGGACACCGAGCTGTATCTGCGCGCCGTGGAAGAGCTGACCCGCTACTACCCGACCGAAGACTACTGGAACGACCTGCTGAACCGCACCCGCGGCAAGAAGACCTACAACAACCGCCTGGACCTGGACCTGGTGCGCCTGAAGGCCGTCACCGTGCCGTCGAAGATGGAGCCTGAAGACTACGCCGAGCAAGCCGAGTTGTCGGTGCTGGCCGGTTTCTTCACCGAAGCCAAGATCGCCATGGACAAGGGCTACCCGAACGGCATCCCGGCCGGCAAGGACAAGGCCGCGCTGCAAAAGATTAAGGCCGACGCCAACAAGGGTGCTGCGGACGATGCGAAAAACATCGACAGCGGCATCGCGCCTGCACAGAAGTCGAAAGACGGCGTGGGCCTGGTCAACCTGGGCTACAACTACGTGACCCTGGGCCAGTTCGACAAAGGCGTCGACCTGATGAAGCAAGGTATCGCCAAGGGCGTGGCCAAGAATCCTGAAGACGCCAAGCTGCGCCTGGGCTACGCCCTGGCCATGGCCGGCAAGAAGGATGAATCGCTGGAAGTGCTGAAGCCACTGGCTACCGGCACCGACCCGCGCGCCGACCTGGCCCGCTACTGGATCATGTACCAGACCGGCCCGAAAATCGCGCCGTCCGAAGCCAAGTAACTACTTCATCTCGTCCCACAAGGTCCGCAACAGCTGATGCTCGCTGTCGTCGGCGCTGAGTTCCCAGAACATGGCGCCGCGCAGCTTCTGCTGCCTGATGTAGCGGACCTTCTCCTTCAGCGATTGCGGATCTTCATAGGTGATCCACAAGCCGTCCTCCGGGTTGTACAAGTACGGCACCTTCGCCGACGCGTTCCGGTAACGCTTCCCCGTTTTCTTCAGCACCATGCCGTAGCCGTACGAGTTGCCGCCGTTGACGCCATCGGTGACGCCGCCCGCGCACAGCTGGTACTGGCCATCGCCCTGCGGGCCGGGTGGGCAGCCTTTCCAGCCGTAGCCATAGAACGGCACGCCCATCACCAGCTTGTCCCGGCTCACGCCCGCATCGAGGTAGCGCTGCACCGAGCGCGATGCGTATAGGCCGCTGGCCGTCACCGGGTCGTGCGAATCCGCGTACAGCGCCGCGTGGTGGCCGCTGCTGTTCTCCCACGGCATGTGGAAGTCGTAGGTCATGAGGTTGATCCAGTCCAGCCCAGCCGCCAGCTCCTTCAGCCAGGCGCCATCGCCAACGTAATTGCCGTTGGCGCCGGCCGCGATGGTGATGCTGTAATGCTTGCCATCCTGCCGGCCCGCCGCATCGAAGGCGGCGCGCAGCTCGCGCACCCAGGTGATGAAATTCTGCCGGTCCTCGGCACGCGCGCACACTGTACCCGCCGCGCAAGGCACGCCGGCTTCGCCCGGATATTCCCAATCGAGATCGACGCCATCGAGCCCGAACTTGCGCATCGTCTTCAGCGTGGAGGCGATGAAGTTGGCGCGCGCCGGCGCCGATGCCGCCACGTTGGAGAAGCGGTTCGACCAGTCCCACCCGCCGACCGAGATCACCACCTTGAATTGCGGGTGCTGCTGTTTCAGCGTCACCAGCGCGCGCAGGTTGGCGCCATCTTCCGCTTCGTTGCGCCAGGCCAGCGCGCCGTTGAGCGGTTCCTGGCACGCCGCCACGTCATTGACCGACGGATCGGGATTGCCATGCTTGCCGTCCCAGCACAGGTCGACGAAGGCGTACAGCGCCATCGTTAAACGGCTGGCATCGACCGAGGCCACCGGGAAAGACCCGTGCTTCCAGCCCGGGTAATAGCCGATGACTTCAGACGCCATCACCGGAGACATGGCCAGTGCGGCCACCAGAGGAATCAATTTAGTTTGCATTCAGTTCCGCCACAAAGTCATACATATCGCCACGGAAGTACGAGCGGCAGAATTCCACCGCGCGTCCGTCGCGCAAAAAACCGAGCCGCTCGACCGCCAGCCCGGCATCGCCCTCCTTCGCCTGCAACAGCGCGGCCTGCTCCGCGTTGAGCAGCAGCGCCGACAGGCGCTGCAAGGCGCGCACCGGCCGGTTGCCGGACTTTTCCAGCGCCTCGTACATGGAGTGGTCCACCGCCTCCAGCGACGGCAGGCAGGACGCGACGATGGTCGCGTATTCAAGGCACATCGGCACGTCGTCCGCATAGCGCATGCGGTTGAAGCGGTACACCCGCGAGCCGGGGCTGAGCCGCAGCCGCATCGCCTCGTCCGGCGTCACCGTGCCTTCCGAGCGCTTGAGCCAGACGCTGCGCGGCGTGCGCCCGCGCGCCCGCATGTCTTCGGAGAAGGAGGTCAGCTTGGAGAAGTTCTTTTCGATGCGGGTGTTGATGAAGTTGCCGGAGCCGGGACGGCGCACCAGCACGCCCTCACTCACCAGCCCGTCGATGGCCTTGCGCACCGTGATGCGCGAGATCTCGAGGTCGGCCGCCAGCTGGCGTTCGGCCGGCAAGGCGTCCTCCGGCTTGAGCAGCTGGTGCTCGATGGCAGAACGCAAGGCGCGCTGCAGGCGCTGGTACAGGGGCAGGTTACTGGTCTCATTGAGGTGCTGCCGGATGTGTACCAGTGATGTCGTTGGATCGCTTTTCATAACGATGGTGACGTCCTCTCCGTAATTGTCCGACGATAATACCAAAAAAAGACCACCACAAATCCAGCGCGCCGGCAACGCCTACAAAAAAAATCTATCAGATTGCAGACAGCCTTTAGGTAAAGGCTTTACTCCTGTTGCATACGCGCACAGCGGCTTTCCATACCACCATCTATCCGGTATTAGATAGTTGCTCAACAGATACTTTGTAGGCTGCATACAACATAACAAAAAAGAATTTTAAAGTGGTAGTGATCTGGTATTGAAACGCGAGTATATTGGCGTTGGATTGGTTTTGAACGTGATCTAAAAAGAAGCACATCAACAATCAGGGGGCTCGGCGGAGCCCCCTTCAACGGGAGGGAACATGCATCACAACTCGAATAACATCAAAATGTCCAAACTGACGCCTATCGCGACGGCAGCGGCCATCCTGACGCTGAGCGTCGCGATCACCGCCCAGGCGCAGCAAACCACCACCGAACCGGAGACCGTGATCGTCAGCGGCATCCGCGGCTCGCTGCAGCAATCGCTGTCGGTCAAGCGCAATGCGTCGGCCAACGTCGACGTCATCACCGCGGAAGACGTGGGCAAGATGCCTGACAAGAACGTGGCCGACTCGCTGCAGCGCGTGCCGGGCGTGAACATCTCGACCTCGGGCGCCGGCTCGGGCGGCTTCGACGAAAACGACCGCGTGTCGATGCGCGGCACCGCGCCGTCGCTGACCCAGACCCTGATCAACGGCCACGCCGTGTCCTCGGGCGACTGGTTCGTGCTGGACCAGGTGGGCGGCGCCGTGGGCCGTTCGGCGTCGTACTCGCTGCTGCCATCGGAAATCGTGGGCCAGGTGATCGTGCACAAATCGCCGACCGCCGACCAGATCGAAGGCGGCTCGAGCGGCTCGATCGACATCAAGACCCGCCACCCGCTGGACTTCAAAAACCCGATCTCGATGGAAGCCACCATTCAAGGTGTGTACTCCACGCTGGCGGAAAAAACCGACCCGCAATTCAGCGGCCTGTTTAACTGGAAGAACGAGGCCGGCACCCTGGGCCTGATGATCCAGGGCTTCTCGGAAAAACGCTCGCTGCGCCGCGACGGCCAGGAACTGCTGCAATGGACCCAGGTGTCGCCGACCAACGCCGCCGTCAAGACCAACCCGGACCTGGCCAACGTCTGGTTCCCGCGCCTGATCGGTTCCTCGCTGTTCCAGCAGGAGCGCAAGCGCAAGGGCGGCCTGATCGACCTGCAATTCAAGCCTAGCCGCGACCTGTCGCTGGAAGCGACCTACTTCCGTTCCAAGATGGACGCGTCGAACTACAACACCAACTACATGACCGACATGAACGGCTCGGGCATGCTGGGTTCGGGCGTGGCGCCTGATCCAGGCTACGTGATCCGCAACGGCACGCTGGTGTCGGCCGCGTTCACCAACAAGGGCACCACTGCTACCCCGCTGCGTTACGGCATCGTCGACAACATCGTGCGCGAAGGCGCTTACGCCCAGACCGAGTTCTTCGACCTCGACGCCAAATGGCGCCCGACCGACCGCCTGACCCTGACCGCCAAAGCCGGCACCACCAAGGGCAAGGGCGTGACCCCGAGCCAGGGCGTGTTTGAAGGTGACGTCAACAACTCGGGCGCCAGCTACCAGCTGAACGGCATGGGCTCCCCAGCCACCGTCAAGTTCCCGAACATCGACGTGTCGAAGTTCACCGGCACCCCGCTGGACTGGGTGTTCGGCGTATCGCCGGCATCGACCGACGACAAAGAGAGCTATGGCCAGATCGATGCTGCCTTCTCGCTGGATGCAGGTCCGCTGCGCGAAATCAAGTTCGGCGTGCGCGGCACCCACCACACCCGCTCCAACTTCGAAGTGGCGCAAGGTCCTAACTGGTCCAATACCGACGTTGGCGGCACCAGCACCAACCCGGCCTGGAACGGCACCACCTACCCTGGCAACTTCGGCAGCGACCTCGGTGGCGACTTCCCGAAAAACGTCTGGATGCTCGATCCTTCGATCCTGAACGCATGGGGCAATATCCACTCGAACCGCGACGTCAGCCGCACCTACTACCAGGACATGTTCGACCTGACCGAGAACACCAAGGCGATCTACGTCCAGGGTGAACTGGAAGGCGAAGGCTGGAGCGGCAACGTCGGCCTGCGTCTGGTGCGCACCGAAGGCACCTCGAACGGCTACCAGATCCTGCCGAACCAGCCGGCCGGCGAAACCCTGCCGGCCTATCCGTGGGGCGGCTTCGTCAAGAAGACGGCGATCGACAACAACACCACCATCCCGCTGCCTAGCCTGAACCTGAAGTTCGACCTGCGCTCGGATCTGGTGGCCCGTATCGGCCTGTCGCGCACCATGACCCGCCCTGACTACGGTGCACTGGGCGGCGCGGTGCTGCTGACCGACGAAACCCACACCGGCAACGGCGGCAACTCGCACCTGAAGCCAGTCAAGTCGAACAATCTGGACGCCACGCTGCAATGGTACTTCGCTCCGCGCGCCCTGCTGTCGGCTGGTGTGTTCATCATGGACCTGAAGGACTACGTCGGCTACGGCGTCAGCACCGGCACCTTCATCGACACCCGCGCTTCGCAGGAGCAGAAGAAGCCAGTATTTGCCACCTACTCGATCACCTCGCCGATCAACGTCGGCGCCAAGGTCAAAGGTCTTGAGCTGAACGCGCAAGTACCGGTGGGCGGCGGCTGGGGTATCGACGGTAACGTGACGCTGGCGGATTCGCACCTGGACTTCGGTGCCTGCCCTGCGATGCAAACCGCAACCTCGGGCGATCCATGCGACATGCTGGGCGCTTCGAAGACCACCGCCAACGGCGGCATCTTCTTCGAAAACGACAAGTTCAATGCCCGCGTAAGCTACGCATGGCGTTCGGACTTCCTGGCAGCGCAAGACCGCGGCACCCCGCTGTACCAGGCTGCTACCGGTACCTTGTCGGCTTCGTTCAACTACAACATCAACAAGAATGTCACCTTGACGATCAGTGGTCAGAACCTGAACAACCCGATCCTGAAGAACTACATCTACAACAAGGATCAACCGGCACGCTTCTACGCCAACGGCGCGCAGTACTACGCCGGCCTGCACGTGAAATACTAATCCGCTTCATTGTGTAGTCTCTGCCCGCCTCGGCTCCCCCGGCCCTGGCGGGCTTTTTTATGCCATCATACGTTTCATGAACACGCCCACCGAATACCGCGACCTCGACCCGGCCCGCTTCTTCAGCGAGGTAGCCGGCAGCTACCGTCCCGCCATCCTGCGCGGCTTTGTGCGGCACTGGCCGGCGGTGCAGAAAGCGCTGCATTCGCCGGAAGCGCTGTGCCACTACGTGCTGGGTTTCTCGACCGCGTTTGAAGTCGATGCGGTGATGACGCCGCCGGCGGAGCGCGGACGGCTGTTCTACAAGACGGACATGGAAGGCTTTAACTTCGTCCGCAACAAGGTGCCCGTGGCGCGCGTGATCGAACAGCTGGCGCGCTATTCGCAGTTTGAGGCGCCGCCTGCGGTGGCGGTGCAAAGCGCGCTGATTGAGGAGTGCATGCCGCGCTTCGCGCAGGAAAACGTGGCGCCGGCCTTGCCGCCGTCGGTCAAGCCGCGCCTCTGGCTGGGCAACACCATCACCACGCCGGCGCATTTCGACGAATCCTACAATCTGGCCTGCGTGGTCAGCGGCCAGCGCCGCTTCACGCTGTTCGCACCGGAACAAGTAGAGAATCTCTACATCGGCCCACTCGATTACGCACCGACACCGACACCCATCAGCATGGTGAATTTCAGCGATCCCGATTACGCGCTGCATCCGCGCTTCCGCGAGGCGCAGAAGGCAGCGCTGGTGGCCGACCTGCTGCCCGGCGATGCGCTCTACATCCCCACGCTGTGGTGGCACCACGTACAGTCCACCGGGCCGCTGAACATGATGGTCAACTACTGGTGGAAAAACGAACTGCCAGCCGACGATGCCGGCACCACCTTCGATGCCTTGGTCGCTACGCTCAAGGCGATGAAACACCAGCCACCAGAAGTCCGCGCCGCCTGGGGCGCCATATTCCAGCACTACGTCTTCGATCCGGCACAAGATCCCTCCGCCCACCTGCCCGCGCACAAACAAGGCATCCTCAAGAACGCCCGAGGCAGCTAGACCAGCAGCGAGAGTGCGCGATGGGGAAGCTTTTCCGACTCCTTGTGGTAAACCTTCTTTTTTTGAGTTCTTTTTTCTTCTTTTTTCTCCTCTTTTGAACTTTTATTTTTTTAGCAGGTCTAAAAAGAAGAAAAGAGGGAAAAAGAGAACAAAAGAGAGGAGAAAAAAAGAATGTTTACCACAGTGAGCGTGCAATTACCTACCCATATCCTGCTCGAACTAATTCAGCGGCTAGAACGCAGCTCTGGTTCGAAAGACGTCTCCGCCGCCATCGCGAGCGCGGTCGAACTCTGGCTGACAGACCAAAAGCAGTTTCCCAAGAAAGCCGATCCGGATGGCCTGCACGGCTATCAGTGGAAGTGCCTCTTCCTGCCGGAAGGCACCGTGCTGCGCTCATGGAGCTACGGCGAGCATAATTATGCGCGCGTAGAAGGCGACCACATCATCCACAATGGGCGGGAAGTCTCGCCCAACCAGTTTGCCCGCGCTTTCGCCCGCAGCAACCGCAACGCGTGGGATGACTTGTTCATACGGCGCCCGGGCGACAAGCAATTCAAGCTGGCCAGCATCCTGCGCAAGGAAGTCCTTCGAGCGCAGTCCGAGGTGAACAAGGCACTCACAAAGCCAATTGCGGTCCCTGCCAGCACGGAGAACGTTCCCGCCACCACGCCACCGACTGAAAAACGCGATACATCGCAGCGTGAAGACTGGACACTGCCCGAACGCCGCAAGTGGCGTATCCGTCTTGAAGACATTGCTTTCGACTAAAGAGAGACACAGAACAAGCTAAACACGGCCGCAAAAACAGCCAGCGCTTGTACGCCTGATGCGTGGCCGCTACATTGAGCGGCATGAGATACCTTCCCCTCCTTCTGGCCCTTGTCCTGCCGCTGGCCAGCGCGGCGCCGCGTGATGTGAAAACACAGGCGGTCTATGATTACCTGCTCGGCGTGTGGGGCAAGTCCACCATCGCTGGCCAGTCCGACCTGACGTGGCGCGACAGCACCGACATGGCGCAGCGCGTGCACGACGACACCGGCAAGTATCCCGCGCTGATGGGCTACGATTTCATGAACTACGTCGACGCCACCGAGGGCGATGGCCGCCATCAAACCGAGGAAGCCATCGCCTGGAACGCCAAGGGCGGCCTGGTGTCCTTCCACTGGCACTGGCGCATCGCCAACGGCAAGTTCTACACCAAGGAGACGCCGTTCCACCTGCCGGCCAGCGACTACCGCCAGATCGACGCCGATATCGACCGCGTCGCCGTGGAACTCAAGCGCCTGCAGGCGGCCAATGTGCCAGTGCTATGGCGCCCGCTGCACGAGGCTTCCGGCGGCTGGTTCTGGTGGGGTACTTCGCGCGAGGGCTACATCGCGCTGTGGCGCCACATGTACGACCGTCTGGTGAACACACACGGCCTGCGCAATCTGATCTGGGTATGGAATGGACAGGACCCGGCCTGGTATCCGGGCGATGACGTGGTGGATATCACCGGCTACGACGTCTACGAAAACAACTACGCCGAAGCATGGCGCAAGACGGCAAAACACGGCAAGCCAATCGCGCTGACCGAGACCGGCCACATTCCCGATCTGCAGGATGGCCAGCGCTGGCTGTGGTTCATGGTATGGAACGACGCCGCAGGCGATGCGGGCGTCACCAGTCCGGATAATTTCTGGACCGGTGAACACCACAACACCAACGCCCACAAGCGCAAGATCTACGGCGATCCAAACGTCATCACGCTGGATCGCCTGCCGAAGTTTTAAGGCTTCTTGGCCGCCTTGGCTTCGTCGCCGGCGATCACCACCGACATCTTGGCCGGGTCGATGTGCTTGCGGAAGGCAGCATTGACCTGCGCCAGCGTGGCCGCTTTCAGCTTGGCTTCGTACTCTTTGCTCCATGCGAAAGTGCGGCCCATATGCAGATTGCGGGTCCAGCCAGCAGCCACCACGCTATCCTGCGCGCGGTTTTGCAGGCGCTGTTGCAGCAGGCCCGATTTGGCCGCATCCAGCTCCGCTTGCGTGAAGCCATCTTTCAGCGCGCGGTCCAGTTCTTCGCGGATCGCGGCTTCCAGTTTCTTCAGGTTCTGCGGCGCGGCGATGGCGCCCATGCCGAAGTTGCCGGCACGGTCTTCCTCACCCGCGTAGACGCCGCTGCCGCCGCCGTAGGACAAGCCATCCTTCTGGCGGATGCGGTCCATCATGCGCGACTTCAGCGCGCCGCCGCCGAAGATGTAGTTGGCCAGTTCCAGCGGCGCGTAATCGGCGTCGTCGGCGTTGAGGTCAATCGGCAGGCGCGCGGCGTAAGTGCCGTTCTCCTTGTCCGGCGTGTTCAGCGACGCGTGCAACGGCGCCTTATCCACATTGGTGTTCAGGACCTTGCCGTAAGATGCCTTGCTGTTCCAGCCGCTGAAGCTTTCGTCGATGGTCTTGCTGATGGCAGCTTTGTCGAAATCGCCGACAATCGCCAGCTCGCCGCGGCTGGCGCCGTAGAAGTTTTTATGGAACGCGATCACGTCTTCCAGCTTCAGCGCCTTCACCGCCTCCAGCTTCTCGGCCACGGTCAGCGCGTTGCGCACGTCGCCTTTCGGATAGTGGTTGTAGTGCTGTTCGATCGCTTCGTTGGCCACCACCTGCGGCTCGCTGCGCGAGTATTCGAGGCCGACGATCCATTGCTGGCGCAGCTGTTCGAATTCGGCCTGCGGGAAGCTGGCGTCCTTCAGCACGTGCGCCACCAGGCGCAGCGCCGCGTCGAGGTTAGGACCGGTGGTCTCGAAGCTGTACGGCGAACCGGTGATCTTCAGTTTGGAGAAAGCATCGGCCAGCTGTTCGCGCGTGTACTTGGTGGTGCCGCGCGTGAGCATCTCGTTGGCGATGGCCGACACCACGCTGGTGTTGGCCAGGTTTTTCTCATCGCCCCATTGCAGCTTGAGGTGCACAGCGACGGTCTCGCCGCGGTTCTTCTTCGGCAGCAGCGCCACTTTGAGGCCGCCGATGGTTTTGATCTCCGTGCGCGCGTTGATGTTGTCCTGGCTTGGATCGAACACCTCGGAGGTCAGCACGCTGTCCTTGCCCTTGAAGTCCTTCATCACCTCGGCCACGCTAGGCGCGGCCGGAATGTCGGCACGCTGCGGCGTGTCGTCCGGGATGAACTCACCGACCACGCGGTTGTCACGCTTCAGGTAGCGCGCGGCGACTTCGGCCACCTGCTGCGAGGTGATGGTTGGCAGCTTGTCGCGGCCGTGGAACAGCAGGCGCCAGTCGCCCAGCGACACTTCTTCCGACAGGGTCACGCCGACGCGCTGCGGATCGTTGAGCGACTTCTCGACGTAGTTGGCGAAGTTGCGGCGGGTGCGTTCCATTTCCTCTTCGCTCGGCGGCGTCTTGGCGAAGCTCTCCACCGCCTCGGTCAGCGCCTGGCGCACCGGCTCCAGCGGCTGGCCCGACTTGACCACGGCGCCAATGATTTGCAGGCCCGGCGCGTAGCCGGTCATGCCGAAGCTGAACACCTGCGCGGCCTTGCCGCTTTCCACCAGCTGCTTGTGCAGGCGGCCGGTCGGCTCGTCGCCGAGGATTTGCGACATGAAGCTGATCGCATCGCTGTCGCCCTGCAGCGAGCTTGGAATCTTGTAGCCCAGCGCGACGATCTGCACGTCGCCCTTGCGGCGCACGGTGAAGCTACGCTCGCCGTCCTGGGTCGGCTCGACGGTCCAGAAAGGCGGCAGCACGCGCTTCGGCTTCGGGATCTTGCCGAAGGAATTGGTGATCCACGACAGCGTCTGCGCCGGATCGAACTTGCCGGCCACCAGCAGCACCGCGTTGTCCGGCTGGTAGTAGGTGCGGTAGAACGCCTGCAGGTTCTCGATCTTGACGTTCTCGATGTCGCTGCGGTTGCCGATGGTCGAGCGGCCGTACGAGTGCCAGTCATAGGCGATGCTCTGCATGCGCTTGAGCAGCACGCCGAACGGGTTGTTCTCGCCCGCTTCGAACTCGTTGCGCACCACCGTCATCTCCGAGTCCAGGTCCTTGCGCGCGATGAAGGAGTTGACCATGCGGTCGGCTTCCATCTCCAGCGCCCATTTCAGGTTCTCAGGGCTGGCCTGGAACACCTCGTAGTAGTTGGTGCGGTCGTTGGACGTGGTGCCGTTGAATTCCATGCCGCGCGCGGCGAATTCCTTGGGAATGGCTTTGTTTTTCGGCGAGCCCTTGAACACCATGTGTTCCAGCAGGTGGGCCATGCCGGTTTCGCCGTAGTTCTCGTGGCGCGAGCCGACCAGATAGGTGACGTTGACGGTGACGGTCGGCTTGGAGGCGTCCGGGAACAGCAGCACTTTCAGGCCGTTCGGCAGACGGTATTCAGTAATGCCCTCAACCGATGGCCCCTTGACGACACCGGCCGGCAATGCAGGCGCGGCAGCCCAGGCAGTACCGGTAGCAGTGAAGGACAACCCGCACAGCAGGAGGCTGGCGATGGCGGCGTGTTTCAGGCGGCTGTTGTTCATGTTCTCTCACGAAAAAAAGATAGAACACGCAGCATACGCCCACCGCGTTACGGTGAACAGAGTATTAAGTAAAAATTAATTCTTTTCGGGAACGAGGCAGGCGTCGACCACTTGCAGGTCGTTGTCCTTGGCGAAGGACAGCACGAAGTGATACGCCATCGGTTCGAGCTGGCGCAGCTTGCCGTTGACCACCACCGACTTCACGCCGTTGACCACGGTCGGCGTCACGTAGGGCGAGAACTGCAGGTGGGAATCGCGGCCGCCGCCGACACCTTCCGGCTTGAAGCAGGCCATCACGCCGCACAGACGTTCAGCCCAGTCGCTGGGACGGAACTGCCTGCCATTGCTGGTTTGGCCAAGGATGAAGAACGAATCTTGCTGTTCTGCCGGTTTTTGAACGGACATAGGCGCGGCTGCTTCTGCGTGGATGAGGAAAAATCTTACGTATTATATCTTATAGAAGACCTAAATAAGTAAGCCCTTGATTGGCAACGTCTTTTTCAAGGAAGCTCCCACTTTGGTGCAGGACTTCCCTCCCCCTGCACCACGGCAATACCGTTATTGTACCTGCTTTGGCCTATCCGCCGAACCAAACAGCGCTCGACAGCAGCAACAGCAACAGCATCCACAACAACAGTGCGCGCCACACCAGGCCGACCGTGCTTTGCAGGGCCCGGATGCTTGGTTCGTCGCCCGGCATCACGTCCGGCTCGACTTCGACATCGACTGTGGTGGCGTCGATGAATTGCGCCTTGACGGCGTTTTCCGCCGGCGTGCCGAGGCGCACGCCCATGGCGCCGCCGCCGGCCGACAGGATGATGCCAACCGCTTCGTTCGACCAGCGGTGGGCGAAATTACGCCAGGCGTAGATCGCGTCCTCGAAGTTGCCGACCACGGCAAACGCCACGGCGGTCAGGCGCACCGGTATCCAGTCGATCCAGTAGAAGGCACGCGCAGCAAACTGGCCGAACGCCTCGTTGCGCATGTGCTCAGGCTCGTTCCAGGCGCGCGCCAGGTGCTCGGCGACGCGGTACATCACGGCGCCGGCCGGGCCGAACGGCATCAGGAACCAGAAGAACACGCCGAACACATTGCGGTGCGTGGTGATCAGCGATTTCTCGACTGCGATGCGGGTGATTTCGGACACTTCCATGCCCACCGTGTCCTGCCGGGTCCACTCGGCCAGCAAGGCGCGCGCGGCCGCTTCATCGCCCGCGTTCAGGGCCAGCTGGATCGAGGTGAAATAGTGGCTGTAGTGGCGGAAGCCCAGCGTCAGGTAGACGATCAGCACGTTCCAGGCGAACGCGGCATAAGTCAGTTCGTAGTGGCGCAGCACCCAGTAGATCACGGCGGTCGGCACCATCAGGATGGCCATCATCAGGAACCAGCCCATGCGGCCGTGGGTCGAGTGGCCGGCGTTAAACCAGGTCTCCATCCGCAACGCCAGGCTCTTGATTTCGGCGTAGATCGGATTGTCTGCGCGCAGCGGTTTCATCTGCTCGATCAGCAGCGCGCATAAGATGGAAAGAAAAGTCATGTAGGTCCTTAGTGTCTTCCTGCCGTAATGGTCGTTACGATAGCGTAGTGTGACTACGCACGCAAGAAATGGAACAGATTGCGCAGCATGCCGGCGGTCGCGCCCCAGATGTAGTAGCCCTCGTAGGGCATGGCGTAGAAGCTGCGGCGGCCGCCCGGCAAGTCGACCGACAGGCGCTGGTGGTTGGCGCCGTCCATCAGGAAGGCCAGCGGCACTTCGAAGATGGCGGCCACCTCGTCGGGATCGGCCGTCACTTCAAACGGCGGCTGCAGCAGCGCCACCACCGGCGTGACGCAGTAGCCGGTGCCGGTCAGGTAATTGGGCAGCACGCCCAGCACGTCGACGTGCCGGCGCGCCAGGCCGATCTCTTCTTCCGATTCGCGCAGCGCGGTGTCGATGGCGTCTTTATCGTAGTCCTCGGCGCGGCCGCCGGGGAAGCTGATCTGGCCCGCGTGGTCGGTCAGGTGGGCGGTGCGCTGGGTCAGCAGCACGGTCAGGCCGGTCGGGCGTTGCACCAGCGGGATCAGCACCGAGGCCGGGGTCGGCGGACGGTCGGCGCGGCCGGGAATCACGCGTTCGCGCTCTTCGGCCGTCCAGTTGCTGGGCGGCGCGGCAAAGCGGCTGCGCAGCCATTCAGGCCTCAGGCGTTCCGCCGCAACGGCGGGCTCGCCGGCGACGCCCTCGACGGGCAATTGCTGGGGATCGAACAGAGGCTTGGCCATGCGGAACTCCTGGTTGAAAACAAAAAGGCGCCCAACAGGCGCCCTTTGCGGGCGCCTGCGGGGCGCCCTCTCCAAACACAACCGATATTACTCGGCTGCTTTCGCCGCTGGGCGACGGTTTGGCAGTTTTTCCTTGATACGTGCCGATTTACCGGAACGATCACGCAGGTAGTACAGCTTAGCGCGACGTACGTCACCGCGGCGTTTCACTTCGATCGAAGCGATCAGCGGCGAGTACAGCTGGAAGGTACGCTCAACGCCTTCGCCGGACGAGATCTTACGAACGATGAAGTTCGAGTTCAGGCCACGGTTGCGACGGGAGATGACCACGCCTTCGTAAGCCTGGGCGCGCTTGCGGGTGCCTTCGACTACGTTCACGTTGACCACCACGGTATCGCCAGGAGCAAATTCAGGGATGTTTTTGCCCAGGCGAGCGATTTCTTCTTGCTCGAGTTGTTGAATCAGGTTCATTTTTAATGACTCCAAAAACCATCGTGCTGGCGCGCTGTGAGTAAAAACTCTGCCCAGTAGAGGATGGGGTTATAACAGACAGGCTCAGAGGCCCGCCAAAAATTGCTCGTCGCGCTTGGTGAGCAGTCCTGCCTCACGCGCTTTGATAAGCAAATCCGGTCGCTTGCGCGCGGTCGCCTCCAGCATGCGCTGGCGGCGCCATTTTTCAATCTCGGCGTGGTTGCCGCCCATCAGCACCGGCGGCACGCCCACACCTTCATACGTTTCCGGCCGCGTGTAATGCGGCGAATCGAGCAGGCCGTTGAAGAAGCTGTCCTCGATGGCCGAAGCATCGGTGTTCAACACGCCCGGAATCAGGCGGATCACCGCATCCATCAAGGCCATCGCCGGCAGCTCGCCGCCGGACAACACGAAATCGCCAAGGCTGATTTCTTCATCGACCACGCGGTCCAGCAAACGCTGGTCCACTGCTTCGTAGCGGCCGCACAGGATCACCAGACCCGGTTCCTGCTTCAGCTGCATCACGCGTTCATGCGTCAACTGCTTGCCCTGGGGCGACATGAACACCACCCGCGGCGGCGGCAGACCGGCATCGGTCTGGCGCTGCTTCGCTGCGTTGATGGTCAGCTCCAGCGGCTTGGCCAGCATCACCATGCCAGGGCCGCCGCCATACGGGCGGTCATCCACGGTGCGGTGATTGTCGGTGGTGAAATCCCGCGGATTCCACAGCGACAGGCCACATTTATTCTGTTCAAACCCGCGCCGGGTCACACCCGACTGCGTAATGGCGGCAAACATTTCCGGGAACAGGGTTACGACATCAAATTGCATGGCGAACCGCCCTCAATGTTTTACGCTTAGTAATCAAGACCCCAGTCGACGGTGATCTTCTTCGCTTCCTTGTCCACCTTGATGATGAACGCGTCCACAAATGGGATCAGGCGCTCCTGCGCCTCAACTTCTGCGGGGACGATGCGCAAGATCGACTGCGGACCATTGCTCATCATGTCAGCCACCTTACCCAGGGGCTCACCTTGCAGATTCTCTACTTCCAGGCCAATCAGCTCGGCCCAGTAAAACTCATCGTCGGACAAGGCCGGGAAGCGGCTTTGCGGAATGAAGACAGCGGCGCCCTTGAGCGACTCTGCCACGTCCCGGTCCGTGATGCCAACCAGGCGCGCCACGACATCGCCGCCATGCAGTTTGCACTGCTGGACGTCCACATCGTGCAACGCTGGCTTATCGAGCCACCAGGTTTTGACCTTGAGGAGTGCATCCGCATCTTCCGAGTAAGGACGGATCCTGACCCAGCCAGCAACGCCATAAGCACCGAAGACAAAGCCTACCTGTGCCAGGTCGTCGGGGACTTGCACCCCGGATGCATTCTTATCGGTCAAACCAGTAACCAGACTTAGGCTGCTTTTTTGTTCTGAGCTACCAGACGAGCAACGGTTGGCGACAGTTGTGCGCCGACGGATTGCCAGTGAGCCAGACGATCTTCGGTGATGCGCAGACCAACTTCAGCGCCCGAAGCCATTGGGTTGTAGAAACCAATGCGCTCGATGAAACGGCCATCGCGACGGTTACGCGAATCGGTTGCAACGATGTTGAAGAAAGGGCGCTTCTTGGCACCACCACGAGCTAAACGAATAACGACCATAATATTTCCAAAAAATTTGTGCTAGGACGGAAAAAGCCGCAAATTATAGCAAGCTTTGCCGCGAGGCAGCAAGCGTTAATGAAATAATTGGGCATGTTGGGGTAATCAAAGATTATCCCTTGTTCCGGCACTTGGGGCAATAGCTTTGCCGGTAAAAAAGGCGTGCCGGGGGCCGTATTATGCCTGATACTGGTGGCTTACCGACTATTTTGCTCAGCAACCATGACTGTTTTGCATCAGACCCGTCACAAAAACAAGACAATCGCCGCCCTGCTCGCCTTCCTGTTCGGTGGCCTTGGCCTGCAACGGCTGTACCTGGGCGGCTGGCGCGACCGCTGGCTGTGGGCGCACCTGGCCTGCCTGCCGGCGGCCTTGCTGGTGTCGCTGGCGGCGCCGGAAGCCAACAGTTTCTACAAGCTGCTGCCGATTATCGTGTCCGGCCTGATCGGCTTCCTCGAAGCGCTGGTGCTGGGCCTGACGCCGGACGACAAGTGGGACGCGCGCCACAACCCGCAATCGGGCCGCAGCTCGGACACGCGCTGGCCGGTGGCCGTGGTACTGGTGGCCAGCATGATGATCGGCGCCGGCAGCCTGATTGCCACAATTTCTCGCCTGTTTGACTTGCTGTACACTGGTGGGGCTTACGGTTAACAACAAGGAGAACAACCATGCGCAACCGTTCCATCACCGCCGCCCTGCTGCTGGCCGCCCTGGCCACCGGCTCCGTCGCACAGGCGCAAAGCCCGAAAGACCAATTCAACGCCGAAAACAAGCGCATCGCCACGCGCTATGCCGAGGATAAAAAACTCTGCGCCGACGAACAGGATTCCGGCCAGCGCATGCAATGCCTGCGCGACGCCAAGGCCGAGTTCGACAAATCGACGGCGCTGGCCAAGGCCCAGTACAAGGCCAGCCCGGCCAAGCCAGGCGACTGCCGCGACTGCGGCAAGGTCACGCAAGTGGTGACCGGCGAAAAAGCCGGTGAAGGCAGCGCGCTGGGCATGATCGCCGGCGGCGTGGCGGGTGCCCTGCTGGGCAACCAGGTCGGCAGCGGCCACGGCCGCCAACTGGCCACGGTAGCAGGCGCCGCCGGCGGCGCCTATGCCGGCAAGAAGGTCGAAGAAAAAGCCAAGGCCACCAAGCAATGGACCGTGCACGTGCAATACGACGACGGTCGCCAGGCCTCCTTCACCTTCGACCACGACCCGCAAATGATGAGCGGCGACCGCGTCCAAAACAGCAACGGCAGCATCATCCGCCGCTAAGGACCACATGACAGCACCCACCTTCCCTACCGAATGGCAAGCTTTGGTCGACCAGGCGGCGGGCGCATTGCGCGCGCTGGCTCTGGATGAAACGGCCAAGGAAAAGTTCTGCAACGATCCGCTGCTGCGCCCCTACATGCACAAGGTGTCGCAACGCTATGTGGCCGGGCAGACCGTGGAGGAAGCGTTGCAGCGCGTCGAGCAGATCATCGCGCGCGGCCACGCGGCATCGGCCGAGTACATGGGCGAAAGCGTGCGCGATGAAGCGTTTGCCATGGCCGAAACCGAGGTGTTCATGCAGCTGGTGCAAGCCATCGGCCAGCGCAACCTCAATTGCTCGATTTCGTTCGACCTGTCGCACATCGGCTCGCTGGTGGACAGCGAACTGGGCTACCGCAACGCGCGCCGCATCGCGCTGGCCGCCGCCGAAATCAACCGCGAGGTGATGATCTCGATGGAAGCCATCGACCGCGCCGACGACATCTACGCTATCTACACCCGGCTGCACCAGGAAGACGACCTGCGCAACGTCGGCATCACCGTGCCGGCCAAGCGCCACCGCACCGCGCAGGACTTGCCGGCGCTGATGAAACTGCCGGGCCGCATCCGCCTGGTGAAAGGCGCCTTCCTCGAGCCGGAAGGCGTGGCCTACAGCCGCAACAGCCCCGAGCTGGCCGCCGCCTACCGCCGCTACGCGCAAGAGCTGCTGCTGAGCGGCCACAAATGCTCGATCGCCACCCATGACCGCAGCATCCAGGCCAACCTCGTCGACCTGATCGTGCAAGAGCGCATCGACCCGCGCTGGTTTGAATTTGAATCGCTGATCGGCCTCGGCACCGAGCAGATCGACGCCCTGCAAGCCCAGGGTTTCCCGACCCGCGAATACGCGGTATTCGGCGAAGAGCATTTCCTCTACGTGCTGAACCGCATCGCCGAAGAACCGGTGCGCCTCTACCAGGCGGTTATTGATGTAATGGCTTGACGTAGCCGGTCGCAATGGCATGCGCCCAGTCGGGCCGGCCATTGCGCGCGGCCAGCGCCGCCATTGGCTGCCAGTCATAAGGCACGGCGATCAGCGCCGCCGACCAGCCGGCCGCGCTGCGCTCGACGATGGCGTAGCGCGCATCGGGCGAACCGTTTTGCATGACGTGATAGTGAAGATGATCGTCATCGTAAGCCTGCAAGCCCACGCTGCCGGGATTGACGATCAAACAGCCCGACGTGGCGCGCACGGCGCGCTGCACATGGCTATGGCCGCAGGCAATCAGCGCCGCCTCGGCGCCCGCCATGCGTTCATCGACCTCCGCCAGCGAGGCAAGGCGCGCGCCATCTGGCGTGACCGTCTCAAGAAAATATTCGTGATCGCTGCGTGGTGTGCCGTGGCACAGCAGCACTTCGGGATTCAGACGATGATGCGGCTGCAAGCTCGCCAACCAGGCCAGTTCAGCCTCGCCCAGCTGCGCGTGGGCATACACATCGGACGGCGTGCGTTGGTGCGCCTGCAGGATCTGGCGTTCGTGATTGCCCGCCAACTGCATCCACTCCTGCGCCATCAGGAAACGCGCCGTTTCCAGCGGCAGCAGCGGCCCGGACAAGCTGTCGCCCAGATTGACGACCAGGTCCACGCCGCGCTGCGCGAAGTCGCACGCCACCGCCTCCAGCGCCGGCAGGTTGCCGTGTATATCGGAGACGATGGCGATGCGCATGATGCTTAGAACTGCTCGATATCCAGCGCCAACACGCCCGCGCTACCCTCGATGATCGAGGTGCGGATGCCGGACGACTGGGTCAGGAAGTGATCGGCAAAGAAGCGCGTGGTGGCGATCTTGGCTTTGTAGAAGCTGGCGTCGCCGTCGCCGGCATTCAGCTTCTGCTGCGAGATCACCGCCGCGCGCGCCATCTGCCAGCCGCCCAGCACGATGCCGGCCAGCTTCAGATAAGGAACGCTGCCCGAGAACACGCCCTTGATGTCAGCCTTGATGTTGGACACCACATAGTCCACCACCGCTTCCAGATCGGCCGCGCCTTGCGCCAGGTGCTTGCGGATCGCCGCGAAGTCGGCGCCATCCAGCTTGGCCAGTTCGGCTTCGGTGGCGCGCACTTGCGCGATCAGGCCCTTGGCGACCTTGCCTGCATCGCGCACGGTCTTGCGGCCGATCAGGTCATTGGCCTGGATGGCGGTCGTGCCTTCGTAGATGGTCAGGATCTTGGCGTCGCGGTAGTGCTGCGCCGCGCCAGTTTCTTCGATGAAGCCCATGCCGCCGTGGATCTGCACGCCATCGCGCGTCACGTCTTGCGACAGCTCGGTAGACCAGCCCTTGATGATCGGCACCAGGTATTCGTACACAGCCTGGTTCTCGGCACGCACAGCAGCATCCGCGCTGTGGTGGGCTGCGTCGTACAGCGAAGCGCCGACGTAGGCCAGCGCACGCGCCGCTTCGGTCTGCGAACGCATATTCATCAGCAGGCGGCGCACATCAGGGTGATTGATGATGGCCACACCGGCCGGCGAACCATTCAGGTCGCGCGACTGCACGCGGTCCTTGGCGTAGGCCAGCGCGTGCTGGTAAGCGTGCTCGGACAGGCCGATACCCTGCATGCCAACGCCGAAGCGGGCCGCGTTCATCATGATGAACATGTATTCCAGGCCGCGGTTCTCTTCGCCCACCAGCGTGCCGATGGCGCCGCCGTTGTCGCCGAACTGCAGCACGGCGGTCGGCGAGGCCTTGATGCCCAGCTTGTGTTCGATCGACACGCAGTGCGCATCGTTGCGCGCGCCCAGCGAGCCGTCTTTGTTGACCAGGAACTTCGGCACGATGAACAGCGAGATGCCCTTCACGCCCGCTGGCGCATCCGGCGTACGCGCCAGCACCAGATGGACGATGTTCTCGGTCATGTCGTGATCACCGTAGGTGATGAAGATCTTGGTGCCGAAGATTTTGTAGGTGCCATCGCCCTGCGGCTCGGCGCGGGTGCGCACGGCAGCCAGATCGGAGCCCGCTTGCGGCTCGGTCAGGTTCATGGTGCCGGTCCACTTGCCGGTCACCAGCGGTTCCAGGTAGATGGCTTTCTGCTCGTCGCTGCCGGCGGTCAGCAGCGCTTCGATGGCGCCGTCCGACAGCAGCGGGCACAATGCGAACGACAGGTTGGCGCCGTGCAGCATTTCCACGCATGGGGTGCCGATCAGCTTCGGCAGGCCCTGGCCGCCGAAGTCGGTCGGGTGCTGCAGGCCTTGCCAGCCGGCGTCGGCGAACTGGCGGAAGGCTTCCTTGAAACCTTTGGAGGTGATCACACCATCCTTGGTCCAGTAGCTCGGTTCCTTGTCGGCGGCGTGGTTCAGCGGTGCGATTTCGCCGACGACGAATTTCGCGCTTTCTTCCAGCACGGCTTCGGCGGTTTCAGGGGTGGCATCCTCGCAGCCCGGCAGTTGGCTCACGGCTTGCAGGTTGGCCAGTTCGTTCATCACGAACAGCATGTCTTTGATCGGTGCTTGATATGGCATCTTATGTCTCCAAGAAAAAGGCCACGGGATCCGGCGTTCCGGATCAGCGTGGCCTGAGTGTGCTTTATGCGGTATTAGCCCAGTTCAGCAACCAGTTGTGGCACCAGTTCGAACAGGTCGCCCACGATGCCATAGTCGGCAACGGAGAAAATCGGTGCTTCCGGATCTTTGTTGATGGCGACGATGGTCTTCGAATCCTTCATGCCGGCCAAGTGCTGGATCGCGCCCGAGATACCGACGGCGATGTACAGGTTAGGCGCAACGATCTTGCCGGTCTGGCCAACCTGCCAGTCGTTCGGCACGTAGCCTGCGTCCACTGCGGCGCGCGACGCACCCATGGCGGCGCCCAGCTTGTCGGCCAGCGGTTCCAGGATCTTGAATGCTTCGCCCGAACCCATGCCGCGGCCACCCGATACGATGACTTTGGCGGCGGTCAGTTCCGGACGGTCCGACTTGGCTACTTCGCGGCCGACGAACGACGATTTGCCCGAATCGGCAACCGCAGCAACGGTTTCGGTCGCAGCCGAACCGCCGGTGGCGGCAGCGGCGTCGAAGCCGGTCGAACGCACGGTGATCACTTTCACTTTGTCGGTCGACTGCACGGTAGCGATGGCGTTACCGGCGTAGATTGGACGCTCGAAGGTGTCCGGCGAGTCCACTTTGGTGATTTCCGAAATCTGGGCAACGTCCAGCTTGGCGGCCACGCGCGGCAGGATGTTCTTGCCGTAGGCGGTAGCCGGCGCCAGGATGTGGCTGTACGAACCGGCAATCGCCAGCACTTGCTCGGCGACGTTTTCAGCCAGGCCGTCAGCGAAGTAAGCGGCGTCGGCCACGATGACTTTCGACACGCCGGCGATGGCGGCAGCAGCGGTGGCGGCGGCGCCGGCGTTCGAGCCAGCGACCAGGACGTGCACGTCGCCGCCGCACTGAGCAGCTGCGGTTACGGTGTGCAGGGTGCTGGCCTTCAGGCTGGCGTTGTCGTGTTCTGCGATAACTAATGCGACCATGTTGGTTTTCCTTTAGATGACTTTAGCTTCGGTGCGCAGCTTGGCGACCAGGGTGGCGACGTCCGGCACGGTGATACCAGCGGAGCGTTTCGCAGGCTCGGCGACTTTCAGGGTTTTCAGGCGTGGGGTCACGTCGACGCCCAGGTCTTCCGGCTTGGTCACGTCCAGCGGCTTTTTCTTCGCCTTCATGATGTTCGGCAGGGTCACATAGCGCGGCTCGTTCAGGCGCAGGTCGGTGGTGACGATGGCCGGCAGGGTCAGGGCCAGGGTTTCCAGGCCGCCGTCCACTTCGCGGGTCACGGTGACTTTGCCGTCTTCGAGCACCACTTTCGAGGCGAAGGTCGCTTGCGGCCAGCCCAGCAGCGCAGCCAGCATCTGGCCGGTCTGGTTGGAGTCATCGTCAATGGCTTGCTTGCCCAGGATGATCAGTTGCGGCTGTTCCTTGTCGGCCAGCGCTTTCAGCAGCTTGGCCACGCCCAGCGGTTCCAGTTCGGTGGCGGTTTCCACCAGGATGCCGCGGTCGGCGCCGATCGCCATGGCGGTGCGCAGGGTTTCCTGGCACTGGCTCACGCCAGCAGATACGGCCACGACTTCCGTCACTTTGCCAGCTTCTTTCAGGCGGGTCGCTTCTTCCACCGCGATTTCGTCGAATGGGTTCATCGACATTTTGACGTTGGCGATATCAACACCGGTGTTATCGGACTTCACACGCACTTTGACGTTGTAGTCGACCACACGTTTGACGGGTACCAAGACTTTCATAGCTATGCCTTTGGGAAAAAGAGAATTCGGGACAAATAATGTGGGCTAGATTATATGAGAAATCTGGCCACCACAAGAATTTTAAGCACGATCGTGCGTTTTTTCGCTAGTAGAAATCGTCTAAAAAATAAATCTTTCAGACGACATTCTTGGAGGAAAAATACAGCGGCTGTTATTTGCGCTGCATCAAAAAGACAAACTCGCGGCCAATCTGGACGTGCGACAACAGGGCGTTGCCGGTTTGCTTGCAAAAAGCCTGGAAATCGCGCACCGAACCCGGGTCCGTGGCCATAATGCGCAACACCTCGCCGCTCTGCAGCTCTGCCAGGGCCTTTTTGGCTTTCAGGATAGGCAATGGGCAGTTCAGGCCGCGTGCGTCCAGTTCCTTTTGAAATTCCATGATTTCGTTTTCAAGTATCGTGTCGCTCATCGAGAACCCGCTCTTTTGGTTAGGTGTGTCGTCATACTACTCCTTTTCGGGGAGGATGACGCGCTGCACCAAAATAGTTCGTTGTACGTTGCAAGTTTGCAACGGGAACTGGAAAGTATACAACAGGTATCCCCAGACGACAACGGCCTGCGCAGGTCCGGAGACCCCACGCAGGCCGCATGAATACTACCTTACGGCAGCTTCTCAGGCGTTACACGCGCTCGCCAACCCAGCCCGCAACACCGGCCAGGGCGCCGGCCAGGCCGGACGGATCGGTGCCGCCGGCTTGCGCCATATCAGGGCGTCCGCCGCCTTTGCCGCCCACTTGTTGGGCAACGAAGTTGACCAGCTCGCCTGCTTTGACCTTGCCGACGCTGTCGGCAGTGACGCCGGCGATCAGGCTGACCTTGCCGTCATTGACGGCGGCCAGCACGATGGCGGCGGTCTTCAGCTTGTCCTTCAGCTTGTCCATGGTCTCGCGCAGGCCGGCCACGTCGGCGCCATCCAGCGTTGCCGCCAGCACCTTGATGCCCTTGATATCGACCGCCTGGCCCGCCAGTTCGTCGCCCTGGCCTGCCGCCAGCTTGGACTTCAGTGCCGCCAGTTCTTTCTCCAGCGATTTCACCTGATCCTGCACCGCGCCGATCTTGGTGGTCAGCTCGTCCGGGTTGGATTTCAGCGCGGCTGCGGCTTCGCCCAGCTTGCGCGCCATGCCCTGCACTAGCGCCAGCGCGCCTTCGCCGGTCACGGCTTCGACGCGGCGGATGCCGGCTGCAACGCCGCCTTCCGACACGATCTTGAACAGGCCGATATCGCCGGTGCGGTTGACGTGCACGCCGCCGCACAGCTCTTTCGACGAGCCGATATCCATCACGCGTACTTCGTCGCCGTACTTCTCGCCGAACAGCGCCATCGCGCCGTGCTTGACCGCGTCGTCAAACGACATGTGGTGCGACTGGGTCGCGTGGTTTTGCAGGATTTCGCGGTTGACGATGGCTTCCACTTGGGCGATTTCCTCGGCGGTCATCGGCGCGTTGTGGCTGAAGTCGAAGCGGGCTTTGTCAGGATCGACCAGCGAGCCTTTCTGCGCCACGTGCGAACCCAGCACTTCACGCAGGGCCTTGTGCATCAGGTGGGTGGCCGAGTGGTTGCGGATGGTGCGGCCGCGCTTGGCCTCATCCACCTTGGCGCTCACTGCATCGCCCACTTTCAGCGAACCGGAAGCCAGCACGCCGTGGTGGCCAAACACATCGGCCTGGATCTTCAGCGTGTCGCTGACGTCGAACTGCGCGGCGCCGCTGGCGATCACGCCTTGGTCGCCCACCTGGCCGCCCGATTCAGCGTAGAACGGGGTGGTGTCCAGCACCACAATGCCCGACTGGCCGGCCTTCAGTTCCTGCACTGGCGAACCGCCCGAGTACAGCGCGATCACCTTGCTGTCGTAGACCAGGCTCTCGTAACCGACGAATTTGTTTTTCTCGCCCGAGTACTCAACCTTGGCGTCCTTGACCGACTTGCCGCCCTTGCGCGACAGTTCCTGGCTTTCCTTCAGGGCGGCGTCGTAGCCTTCCTGGTCGAAGCCGATATTGCGCTCGCGGCAGATGTCGGCGGTCAGGTCCGGCGGGAAGCCGTAGGTTTCGTACAGCGTGAACGCGGTGGCGCCGTCGATACGGCTGCCGTCCTTGGCCAGCTGGGCTTCCAGCACTTTCATGCCGGTTTCCAGGGTTTCGCCGAAGCGCTCTTCTTCCGCCTTCAGCATCTTGGCGACGTTGTCCTTGGCTTCTTCCAGCTCTGGGTAGGCAGCACCCATCTCGATCGCCAGGTCGGCCACCAGCTTGTAGAAGAATGGCTTGGTCTGGCCCAGCTTGTGGCCATGGCGCAGCGCGCGGCGGATGATACGGCGCAGCACGTAGGCGCGGCCTTCGCTGCCCGGAATCACGCCGTCAACGATCATGAACGCGGCCGAGCGGATGTGGTCGGCGATCACGCGCAGCGATTTGTTTTCCAGGTCGGTGGCGCCGGTTTCGCGCGCGGCGGCCTTGATCAGGTTCTGGAACAGATCGATCTCGTAGTTCGAGTGCACGTGCTGCAGCACGGCGGCCAGACGTTCCATGCCCATGCCGGTGTCAACCGACTGCTTCGGCAGCTTGTGCAGCACGCCGGCTTCGTCGCGGTTGAACTGCATGAACACCAGGTTCCAGATTTCGATGAAGCGGTCGCCGTCTTCCTCAGGCGAGCCTGGAGGGCCGCCCCAGATGTCCGGGCCGTGGTCGTAGAAGATCTCGGTGCACGGGCCGCATGGGCCGGTGTCGGCCATCTGCCAGAAGTTGTCCGACGCGTAGCGCGCGCCCTTGTTGTCGCCGATGCGGATGATGCGCTCTTTCGGCACGCCCACTTCGTTGGCCCAGATGTCATAGGCTTCGTCGTCTTCCTGGTACACGGTGACGGTGAGCTTTTCGGCTGGCAGCAGGTACACCTTGGTCAGCAGTTCCCAGGCGAAGTTGATGGCGTCGCGCTTGAAGTAGTCGCCGAAGCTGAAGTTACCCAGCATCTCGAAGAAAGTGTGGTGGCGCGCGGTGTAGCCGACGTTTTCCAGGTCGTTGTGCTTGCCGCCGGCGCGCACGCAGCGCTGCACCGAGGTGGCGCGGCTGTACGGGCGGCTGTCGGTGCCGGTGAACACGTCTTTGAACTGCACCATGCCGCTATTGGTCAGCAGCAGGGTCGGGTCATTACCTGGCACCAGGGAGCTGGACCGGACAATGGTATGACCTTTAGATTCGAAGAATTTGAGGAACTTCTCGCGGATTTCAGATGATTTCATGTCGTAAGGGGTTAGATAGCTGGCTGGCGCAAAAGAATGATTATGCCACAGCCAGCCCCGTTCTCCCCTAGTATCCCCATACTACCGCGCCGCCAGCCGCACCACCTGCTCGCCGGTTTCCCCGGTGGCGGCGATCCGCATCGGCACCGCCATCAGCACTTCGCCGGAGGTCTCGCCGTCCTGGCCGCGATCGAGGCGCACCTGCAGCTTGCGGTCCAGCGCCACAAAGGTGTTGTGGCGGGTGGCCACCAGGCGGTGCTGGCCCTGATCGCCAACTTCGCCGTACATGACGTTGCCGACCGCGGTCAGCGTCAGTACCTGGCCGTTCGACAATTCATAAGTACCGCGGAATTCGAGCGACTCCTTAGGATCGATGTAGTAATGCCGTTCCGGCTGCTCGATCGTCAGGCGCGGCGCCGGAATCGTCACACTTTCATCGCTGGGTTGCGCTTGCGTGCCGAACGCGGCGGCGCACAAGGCCAATCCCAATAGCCATTGAGTTTTCATGATGGAGACCCCTTAGTTTTGTGGATGAGGCGCTGCTGTGGCAGCAGCGCTCAAGCCAGTCTAGGCAGCGCCGGACGGCGGCACATCACTCAAACGGCTGAGCACCGCCGGCGCACCATGCAGGATCGCCACCAGCTCGCCCTGGCGGCGCGTGCCGGTCTTGCGGAACAGCTTTTGCAGATGGCTCTTCACGGTGTGCAAGCTGATGTCGAGCGCGCAGGCGATGTCTTCCAGCGCTTCGCCGTGCGCCAGCGCTTGGGCGACGCCAGCTTCGGCCGGCGTCAGGTCGAACAGCTGCATCAGCAATTCGCGCGGCAGGCGGTGGGTTTCGGGATCGCTGGCCATCACGATGGCGCAAGCGGGCAAGGCCGGCAGTTCGGGCGAAGGCGCCACCGGCAGCACCGTCAACAGCAATGGCTGGCGGTGGCTGCGTTGCAGGCTCAGTGCGTGCGGCGCGTTAGGGTCGTGTTGCATGTCGAGCGCGGCCGCCACCAGTTGCGCCAGCGATCTGTCGCCGCACATCGCGTCCTGCAACAGCTTGTCGCCATGCACGCGCAAAGCTGTATCACGTTCCAGCAGCTCGGTCGCGGCGGCGTTGGCGTGCAGCAGATGCAGTTCCGCATCGACCACAAACACCGCAATCTCGATGCGATTGAGCGCTGCATCAAGATACGTAGCCACTGCGTAGGACGTATACATGCTTCCCCCTTCCAAGGCACTGCCTCAATATATACTCGGAAGGTCGCCGGGGCGTTAAAAGATTTTTATGAGCTGCGTGCCTGGCCGAAGTCCGGGCCAATCAGGTCAATACGGTCGGTACAGAAGCCATCGACGCCCCAAGCCAATATTTCGTTTGCGCGTACGGGGGTATTCACCGTGTAACAGAACAGCCCGAAGCCAGCGGCCTTGATAGCCGCCGTCTGCGCCGCACTCAGGTGCTTGTGGTTGGTGTGGATGGCAACCGCACCCAGCTCGCGCGCCACCTCTGCCCAATTGTGCGGCAGCGTATCGAACAGGCAGCCGCGCGGCACTTCCGGTGCGGCGTCGCGCGCTGCGGCCAGGGCTTCCATGCTGAAAGACGACAGCAGCGGCACGCGTGCAGTGTCGCCCGCACGCAACTCATCGGCGAAGGCGGCGCGCGTGGTTTGCGCCACCCAGCGCCCGGTGGCGGCGTCGTGGCCCGGCGCCGGCTTGATCTCCACATTCATCCAGATGCGGTGCTCCTTGCAATAATCGATGAATTGGGTAAAGAATGGCACAGGCTCGCCACGGAATGCGTCGCCGAACCACTGGCCCGCATCCATCGCCGCCAGCGCGGCCGCATCGGTCTGCGCCACACTGCCCTGCCCGGCCACGGTGCGGCCGAAGTCCGGGTCATGCATCACCATGCCGATGCCGTCGCGCGACAGCATCACGTCGAACTCGACGGCATGGAAGCCGTAGGCCAGGCCGGCGCGCAAGCCGGCCACGGTGTTTTCCGGCGCCAGCGTACCGCCGCCGCGATGAGCAACAATTTTTGGGTAAGGCCACATGGCTTTGCCTCGGAGGTTGTGATGGCAAGGATAGCAACGTTATCACGATTCGCAGCGTCGTTACTAGCGGCGCTGCTGGCAGCGCCGCTGGCCCATTCCGCTGTGCCGACCGCCAATGAAGTGATGGCGCGCGCCGCCGTGCTGTACGCCGACCGGCTGGCCGAGCGCATCATCGACCGCAATGAATATTTCACCACCCGCGTGCGGCGCATTGCCGACGTCCTGATCGCGCAGGCGCGGCGCGATTATCCCGAGACGGCGGGCTGGGCGTGGGAAGTCCACACCACCGACGATGCCGACATCAGTGCCGACTGCATGGCCGGCGGCAAAATCCTGGTCAGCAAACCGTATGTCGAGCGCCTGCAGTTGAACGACGACGAGCTGGCCATGCTGCTGGCGCACGAGATCGAGCACGCCGCCCTGCACCACAACCTGAAGGAATACCAGGCAGCGCTGCAGATCGATCCGGCCTGGGCGCAGCGCCCCTTCCTCGAACTCGAACACGCGGTCGACCATGACCGCGCGCTGATGAACCAGCTGGCCGCCACCAACTACGCGCAGGAAGAAGAAGCCGACCGCGAAGGCTTGCGGCTGGCGTGGCACGCCGGCTGGCCGGCGGAACGGCTGGCCGGCTACTTCCGCAAGATGATGCGCGCCAGCGACTGGCCGCGCCTGAGCAAGGCCGACTATCCATCGCCGGCCTTGCGCTGGCGCGCCGCGCAGGCAGTGGCGGCCGACTTGCAAAAAAAATGAGGCGCCGCCACACTAGCGGCCTGAATTGCTCAAAAGGTAAAACATTCATGACAGCTCCAAAAGCGCTAGGCCATATCCGCGTGCTCGACCTGAGCCGCGTGCTGGCAGGACCGTGGTGCTCGCAAAACCTCGCCGACCTCGGCGCGGATGTGATCAAGATCGAACGTCCCGGCAGCGGCGACGACACGCGGGCCTGGGGTCCGCCGTACGCGCGCGACGCCGACGGCAACGACACCACCGAAGCGGCCTACTACCTGTCCGCCAATCGCGGCAAGCGCTCGGTGACGGTGGACCTCGCCAGCGCCGAAGGCCAGCAGCTGCTGCGCGAGCTGGTGCGCCAGTCGGACGTGGTGCTGGAGAACTACAAGGTCGGCCAGCTCAAGCGCTACGGCCTCGATTATGAATCGCTGAAGGCCATCAAGCCGGACCTGGTGTACTGCTCGGTCACCGGCTTCGGCCAGGACGGCCCGTACGCGCACCGCGCCGGCTATGACTTCCTGATTCAGGGTATGGGCGGCCTGATGTCCGTGACCGGCGAGCGCGACGACCTGCCGGGCGGCGGTCCGCAAAAAGCCGGCGTGGCGTTGACCGATCTGATGACCGGCATGTACGCCACCATCGCAATTCTGGCGGCACTCACGCACCGCGACCGCACCGGCGAAGGCCAGCATATCGACATGGCCTTGCTGGACGTGCAGGTGGCAATGCTGGCCAATGCCGGCAGCAACTACCTCAACAGCGGCAAAGTGCCCAAGCGCTGGGGCAATGCGCATCCGAACATCGTGCCGTACCAAACCTTCCAGTGTTCGGACGGCTACATCATCGTCGCCACCGGCAATGACGGGCAGTACCAGAAATTTGTCGAAGCCGGCGGCCGCGCCGACCTGGCGTTCCACGAACGCTACGCCACCAACCCGCTGCGGGTGAAGAACCGCGACGAACTGGTGCCTATCCTGGCCGGGATGGTGCTGCAGCAACCGCGCGATTTCTGGATCAGCAAACTGGAAGAAGTCGGCGTGCCCTGCGGTCCGATCAACAACCTCGATGATGTGTACCGCAACCCGCAAGTGGAAGCGCGCGGCATCGTGATGGACGTGCCGCATCCGACCGCCGGCACCACCAAGCTGGTACGCAGCCCGATGCGCATGTCGGCCACGCCGACCGACAACGCCGTCGCCCCGCCGCTGCTGGGCCAGCACACCGACACCATCCTGCGTGACCTGCTCGGCCGCAGCGACGAAGAAATCGCCGCCCTCCGCGCGAAGGGCGTGCTGTAAAAGCCAATGACCGAGAGCGCGAGCGCTAGCGTCGCAAGCGCTCGCGCTCTCGGTCAGCCCGCCTCATTTCCGCCCTGACCGCGCGAACCGCTCCACGTACGGCCCCCGTCAGCGGAGCAAAGTAGAAGCGCAAGCTATCCTTAAACATCCGCATGGCATAGCTTTCCTCTTTGGTCTTCACGTTATCTTTCATTGCGTCTGTCCTTTCAAGAAATCGCTTAGACACCCATATCGCGCTTGAGTTCCTGCATTTGGTAATGCAGCTGGGTGACCGCGCTTTTGATCTGGGTGGACAAGGTCGGGATGTAGTCGCAGATGCGCTTGGCGCGGTCCGCTTGCAAGTCCATGTCGCGGACCAGTTTGCGGATGCGCAGCTCATCCTTGGCTGGCAGAATGTCGCGCGCGTCGTCGGCGAGCTTGTCGATGCGCTCAAGACACTGGCGCAACTCGCGCGGCAGCCCGGGCTCCGCCGAGGCCGCCTGCGCGGCCAGCCTCACTGCACGTTCAACAAAATAAAACCGGTGCTGGATATCGTTGGTATGTAGCATGATGGTCTCCTCCTGTGAATTCGGATTCGACCAACGGGCGCCTCAGCAGTTGCAGCAATCGGGCCCAACACTGATGTAGATCAGCTTTCGTGCGGCAGGCGCGCCATATCAATGAAAGCGCGCAACGCCGACGACATGCGGCGCTGGCGCGGGTAGTACATCATCAAGCCGGTGCTGGGCGGACACCAGTCCTCCATCGCCAGTTCCAGCCGCCCCGCCACAATGTGCGGCCGCAAACGGAACTCCGGCAGGAACACCAGCCCCACGCCATCCAGCGCCGCGCGCATGCCCAGCTCCGAATCACCGACCGACAAACGCCCCGGCACATCGAGCTCCAGCTTGATATCGCCCTTGCCCAGCTCCCACTTGTAGACATTCCCGCGCGGGAAGCGATAGCGCACGCAGTTGTGCCGCATCAGATCATCGGGATGGCGCGGCTTGCCATGCCGCGCAAAATACCCGGGCGAGCCCGCCACCACGAAGCGCTGCGCGCCCCACACCGGCACCGCGATCATGTCTTCCGGCACATGCTCCTCGTAGCGTATGCCCAGATCGAAACCACGGTCGACAATGTCGACCAGCGTATCGTCGCTGACGATGTCCAACGTGATATCGGGATACGCATCCAGGTAGCGTCCGATCAGCGGCCCGATCACCATCACCGCCGCATCGCGCGAGCTGTTGATGCGCAGCGTGCCGGCTGGCGAGGCGCGGAACATGTTCATCTCTTCCAGCGCAAGGTTGACGCCGCCCAGCGCCGGCTGCAAGCGCTCCAGCAAATGCTTGCCGGCCTCGGTCAGCGCCACGCTGCGCGTGGTGCGGTTGAACAGGCCAACGCCGAGCCGGTCCTCCAGCGTGCGCACCGCATAACTGACCGCCGACGCCGACAAGGCCAGTTCGGCCGCCGCCTTGCGGAAGCTGCCATGCCGCGCCACCGCCGCAAACACGCCCAAGTGTGAAAGATTATCAAGCTGCATGATTGTGCAAATTTCCTGTTCAAACCATGCAGATGAACGCGCTTGTTCCCTGCACACCGGGAGAATTATAGTGCAACGGCAGATAACAATCCGTTTATCCTCACCCAGGAGTTCCCATGTTCCAAGCCCACGGCTATGCCGCCCACGACAAGCATTCCCACCTCGTCCCTTTCAGCTTTGAGCGCCGCGCGCCGGGCGTCAACGATGTGGTGATTGAAATCCTCTACTCCGGCGTTTGCCACTCCGACCTGCACCAGGCGCGCGACGACTGGGGCGGCTCGATTTACCCGATGGTGCCGGGCCACGAAATCATCGGCCGCGTGACACAGGTCGGCAGCGGCGTGCACAAATTCAAGGTCGGCGACTTCGCCGGCGTCGGCTGCCTGGTCGATTCCTGCCGCCACTGCTCGGCCTGCGCCGAAGACCTCGAGCAATACTGCGAGCAAGGCATGACCGTCACCTACAACGGCCGCGAACGCGAGAGCGGCGCGCCCACCTACGGCGGCTACTCCGACCTGATCGTGGTCGACGAACACTTCGTGGTCAAGGTCTCCGGCCAGCTGGACCTGAAAGCCGCGGCGCCGCTGCTGTGCGCCGGCATCACCACCTACTCGCCACTGCGCCATTGGAAAGTCGGCCCGGGCCAGAAGGTGGGCGTGATCGGCCTTGGCGGCCTCGGCCACATGGGCGTGAAGTTCGCCAAGGCCATGGGCGCGAAAGTGGTGATGATCACCACCTCGCCGGAGAAAGGCAAGGACGCGCAACGCCTCGGCGCCGATGAAGTGCTGCTCTCCACCGATGCCGAAGCGATGAAGGCGCACGCCAACAGTTTCGACTTCCTGCTCAACACCATCCCGGTGCCGCACGACATCAACCCGTACATCGTGCTGCTGCGCCGCGACCGCACCATGGCGATGGTGGGCGTGCTGACCGAACTCGATCCGCCACCGGCCGGCTACAACCTGATCCTCGGCCGCAAATCGGTGGCAGGCTCGGCCATCGGCGGTCTCAAGGAAACCCAGGAAATGATGGACTTCTGCGCCGAGCACAACATCGTCAGCGACGTGGAAATGATCGCCATCCAGGACATCAACCAGGCTTACGAACGCTTGCTCAAGAACGATGTGAAGTACCGCTTCGTGATCGACATGGCAACCCTGAAAGCAGGCGCCACAGACATGAGCTAGCCGTGCGACAAGGTTTTGCGGGCTTGGCTAGTATCGAAGCAAGATCAGCTTTGACCAGGCGCAACCGATGGACAGGCTTCCGCACCCCGCATACAGCCGAGCTCCCCAGCGCCAGCGCAGCCAGCACGCGCGGGGACGGCGGCCCGGCCCGGACTTCGAGCAGCAGTTCGGGCACAGCCCTTATTTTGCCTTCACCATTGACGAGGGCGGCCGCTTGCTGGCGTTCAACGCCCACGCCGCCGGCCTGCTGGGTCCGCTGTCGCCGCAAGTCCCGGCCAGCGCCCTGTATGCCGGCTGGGTGTTGCCGATGCTGCAAAACGAAGCCCTGCCGGCGGCGCGCATGCGCGGCTACTGGCGCGGCGAGGTGGCGCTGGCCGGGCGCAACGGCAAGCAGCACCCGGTCAGCCAGACCATCGAATGGCGGCCGGGCGAGCAGCCGCCCTGCTTCCTGTGCCTGGCCTATCCGCTTGACGATTACGACGTCTACGAATCGCGCCTGCGCTTCAAGTACCTGTTCGAAGCCCATCCGCAGCCGATGTGGGTGTACGACCTGGAAACCCTGCGCTTCCTGGTGGTGAACGCCGCTGCCGTCGCCCAGTACGGCTACACCGAGGCCGAATTCCTGCAACTGACCATCCGCGACATCCGCCCGCCAGATCAATGGGAGCGGCTGCAACGCAACCTGGCCGCCGCCCCGGCCAAGGGTGCCGAGCAGGCCGGCCTGTGGACCCACGTGCGGCGCGACGGCAGCCGCCTGCAAGTGGAAATCTCGTCGCACTCGGTCACCCTGTCCGGCCGCCCGGCGCGGCTGGTGTTCGCGCATGACGTCACCGAGCGCCAGCAACTGAAGCTGGCGCTGCAGCTGCGCAGCCAGGCGCTGGAAGCCAGCGTCAACGCCATCGTCATCACCTCACACGCGGCCGACGGCGACCTGATCGAGTACGCCAATCCCGCCTTCGCGCGCCTGTTCGGCCATGCCCCGGCCCATATCATCGGCCACCGGCTGGAATCCCTGCTGGGCTTGCAGGAACAGGATGAGCAGTACCAGCCGCTGGCCGCTGCGCTGCAGGCGCAGCAGGAAGCCACGCTGCTGCTGCGCACCCGCCACCGCGACGGCGCCCAGTTGTGGACCCAGCTGCACGTGGCGCCAGTGCGGGAGGCCGAGGGTACCATCGGCCACCATGTATGCGTGGTGACCGACATGACCGCCATCATGGACTACCAGGCCCAGCTCGAACACCAGGCCAACCACGACGCCCTCACCGGCCTGCCCAACCGCGCCCTGCTCAGCGACCGCATGGCGCAGGCAGTCACCTTCTCGCAGCGCTTCAAGCACAGCCTGTGGCTGGTGTTCATCGACCTCGACAACTTCAAGCTCATCAACGACAACCTGGGCCACCAGTTCGGCGACGAACTGCTGTGCGCCATTGCCGGCCGCCTGTGCGCCTGTGCCAACGAGGGCGACACGGTGGCGCGGCTGGGCGGCGACGAATTCGTGCTGTTGCTGCCGGTCGCCAACCAGCGGCCGATGGCCAGCATCTTGCAGCTGGTGCAGGAAGCGGTGGCGGCGCCGGTGACGCTGGGCCAGCACACGGTGACGATCACCTGCAGCATCGGCATCAGCGTCTACCCGGCCGATGGCAGCGAGCCGGAGCAACTGCTCAAGCATGCCGACATTGCCCTGTACCGCGCCAAGGAAGCCGGCCGCAACCAGGCGCAGTTCTACGAGGCCGCCATGCACGCCCGCGTGGCCGAACGCGCGCTGATCGAATCGGAACTGCGCCATGCGCTGGCGCGCGGGCAACTGAGCCTGGTCTACCAGCCCAAGCTCGACCTGCACAGCGACGCCGTGACCGGCATGGAAGCGCTGGTGCGCTGGCAGCATCCGACGCTGGGCAATGTATCGCCGGCGCGCTTCATCGGCGTGGCCGAGGAGACCGGGCTGATCGTGGCCATCGGGCGCTGGGTGCTGCGCACCGCCTGCGCCCAGGCCAAGGCCTGGCAGGATGCAGGCCTGCCGCCGCTGCGGGTGGCGGTCAACCTGTCGGCGCGCCAGTTCCGCGATCAGTCGCTGCTAGCCGAAGTGCGCGCCGCGCTCGACGACCACGGGCTGGAGGCGCAGTACCTGGAACTGGAGCTGACCGAAAGCCTGATGATGCACAACGTCGAGGAAGTGGTGGCGCTGGTGAAGGACCTCAAGCAGCTCGGCATCGCGCTGTCGATCGATGATTTCGGCACCGGCTATTCCAGCCTGGCCTACCTCAAGCAATTCCCGGTCGACTACCTGAAGATCGACCAGTCCTTCACGCGCGACATGCTGGACGAGCCCAAGGTGGCGGCCATCGTGCGCTCGGTGATTGCGCTGGGCCAGAGCCTGGGCTTCAAGATCATCGCGGAAGGCGTGGAAACGGCGGAGCAACTGGCCTACCTGCGCCAGCACCAGTGCGACGAGATGCAGGGCTACTACTTCAGCCGCCCGCTCACGCCCGAAGCGTTTGCCGACAAAGTGCGCCACGCCAGTTAGCGCTCAGCCTGGCCCAGCGGCGCCAGCATGCGCAGGCGCAGCGCGATCAGCAGCGCCAGCACCAGCGCGCCGGACAGCACGGCCACCACGCCGGGCCAGCCGGCGCGCCCCCACATCACACCGGTGGCCGAGCCCACCACGCTGGAACCGAGGTAGTAGAAGAACAGGTACAGGGCCGAGGCCAGCGCCTTGTTACTGCTGGCGCGCCGCCCGACCCAGCTGCTGGCCACCGAGTGGGTGGCAAAGAAGCCGTAGGTGCACACCGCCACGCCCAGCAGGATCAGCGGCAGCCAGCTCGACAAGGTCAGCAGCAAGCCGCAGAGCATGATGACAGCCATCAGCCACAACACGTTGCGGCGGCCGTAGCGGTCGGCCAGCTTGCCCGCCCACACCGAACTGTAGATGCCCAGCAGGTAGAAGAACGACACCGCGCCCACCACACTCTGACTCAGGCTGAACGGCCCGCCCAGCAGGCGATAAGCGATGTAGTTGTACAGGCTGACAAACGCGCCCATCAGCAGGAAGGCCAATGCGAACAGCCACGGCAGGCCGGCATCCGACAAATGCAGCTTGAAGCCCGACGGCAGCGCGCGCCAGCCGCCATGTGCCGGCGCGAAGTGGCGCGAATCCGGCAGGCTGCGCCAGAATTCAATCGCCGCCGCGATCCCGGCCACGCCGACCATGCCCAGTGCCAGCCGCCACGACATGTGGTCGCTGATGACCGAGGTAATCACCCGCCCCGCCATGCCGCCAAACGCGCTGCCGCTGATGTACAAGCCCATCGACAAGCCCAGCGATTGCGGCTCGATTTCCTCGCCGAGGTAGGCCATCGCAATGGCCGGCATGCCGCCCAGCGCCACGCCCAGCAAGGCGCGCATCACCAGCAACTGACCGTAGTTGTGGGCAAACGCGCACAGCAAGGTCAGCACGGCGGCAATCGCCATTGCCGCCACCATCAGCGGCTTGCGGCCCAGCCGTTCGGAGACGGCGCTGGAAGCCACCAGCGACAGGGCCAGCGCGCCGGTCGAGATCGACAACACCATGCTGCTCTGCGCCGCGCTCAGCGCGAACTCGTACGACAGCAGCGGCATCAGCGGCTGCACGCAGTACAGCAGCGCGAAGGCCGAGAAGCCGCCAAAGAACATGGCGCGGTTGCTGCGTTTGAATTCGGGACTGCCAAGGGCGATGCGGGGAGCGGTGGCGACGAACATGGCTTGCGGTTCCTGGGAGAGGTACGATGAGTTCATCTTAGGATTGCCACAGTAAGCTGTCCAATATATATTTAAACCGTCAGTCATACTTTCTACAGATAATGGAATTACGCCACCTGCGCTACTTCGTTGCCGTTGCCGAGGAGTTAAGCTTTACCCGCGCGGCTGAGCGGCTGCACATCGGCCAGCCGCCGCTCAGCCACCAGATCCAGCAGTTGGAAGCCGAAGTGGGCGCTCAGCTGCTGGAACGCAGCAAGCGCTGGGTGCGCCTGACGGAAGCGGGCAAGCTGTTCCTCGACGATGCGCGCCGCGTGCTGGCCTTGTCCGAGCAGGCGGTGCAGACTGCACGCCGGGCCGAGCGCGGCGAGGCGGGCGAACTGCGCGTCGGCTTCACCTTTTCCACCCCGCTGACGCCGCTGTTTGCGACGGTGATCAACCGCTATCGCCTGCAGTATCCGGGCGTGCAGCTGACTTTGCACGAGATGTCGACCATCGGCCAGATCGAAGCGCTGGCGGCGCGTGAGTTGGATTTGGGACTGGTGCGGCCGCCGGAACTGACGCTGCCGGAATCGGTGGAGTTGACGGTGCTGCGGCGCGATCCGCTGGTGATGGTGCTGCCGATCCGCCATCGGCTGGCAAAGAAGAAAAGCATCGCCATCAATGATTTGAAGGGGGAACCGCTGGTGATGTATCCGGAGAGCGCCGGCACCGGCATCCATCCGCAGATCAACCGGCTGTGCCGGGAAGCCGGCTTCAAGCCGACCATTGCGATGGAGGCCGGGGAAGCGTCCACCATCATTGGGCTGGTGACGGCGGGATGCGGCGTGTCGGTGCTGCCGAGTTCCTTCGACATTATCCGCATGAGCGAGGTGTGCTATCGCCCGCTGGCCGATGCCTCGGCCACCACTGCGCTGTATCTGGCGAAGCGCAAGGATGCGATATCACCGCTTATCGCCGCCTTCGTCGCGGTCGCCACCGAAGCCGCCCGTCATCCCGGCGAAGGCCGGGATCCAATGGAACGCACGCTCAGCTTGGATCCCGGCCTTCGCCGGGATGACGGGCGGGCGGTGCGGGGTCAGGAGTAGTCCGCGTCCAGCTCGGACCCGGCGTAATTTTCCAGCTCCGCGAACAGCGTTTTCATGGCCGTGCGGCCCTTGATGTTTTGCAGCACGGTGCAAGTCTGGCGATAGCTGTCGATGCGGTCCAGCAGCACCGGGTGATGCTGCACCGGCACCTTGGCCACCAGCGCCGCCCAGCCGGCCTCGTAGTCCGGCTTGTTCTTGCGCACCGCTTTGACGAAGCGCTCGAACTCCTTCTGGCCAGTACGCGCCACGATCATGCCGCCGCCCTCCACCGCAAAGATGATGGCCAGCGCAATCACGCCTTCCGCGTTGAGGTCGGCATCGCTGACCGGGCCTTCGGTGTTGTGGCGGCGCAGCCAGTTGGCCAGCCGCACCACCGCCTGCACTTCCTTGCGCTGCTTGAACTGCACCGCGTAACGCGCCGAGCCATCCCAGTTCTGGTTCGGATCGGTCTGGCAAATGTCGACGAACTTGTCGCGCAGGCGGCGTTGCGCGTACACCGGATCGGTGTCGTACTCGCCGACCAGCGCGTCTTCCGGCATGCCCGACAAGTCCTTGATCATGCGGAAGCCGATCTGGAACGCATGCTCCGCGCCCTCGTCGATCAGCAGGTTCAGCGCGGCCAGATCATCGTCGTCCGGCAGCGCGTGATCGAGGCCCAGCGACACGCAGCCGGTGGTCAGCTGCAGCGCCTTCTGGATGCCTTCGGCCGTGCGGTCGTTGGTGAACTTCTCGGCCACCATGGCGGTGATGCCGGTCAGTTCATCGGCCAGCGTGTAGGCGGCGTCATCGTCGGGATGGGCCGCCAGTTGCTGGATCGCGCGCGTCAGGCGCGGCAGGGTTTCTACTACGATTGCTGGCAGCATCGATCAGGCACCCATCACGAGAAGATCTTGGTGCCGACCGAGCGGCGCGAGCTCTTCGCGGCACGCGTGGACGGTACTTGCTTGCGCAGGCGGTACAGCAGTTCCTTGGTCGAGCGCTGCAGGATGGTCGGCTCGGCGTCCGGATCATCCTCGTACTCGGCGTCGGCCAGGTCGGCGCTGTGGCGGAATTCCGGGAACAGCTCGAACAGCGCGCGGTCCCAGCCGTCTTCCGACGCCTGCGCCAGCGCGATCGCCACCGGCACCACGTCGCTGTCGGACGAGGTCTGGCCGGTCAGGTACGGGCCTTTCGAAATCACTTCGCCGGCCACTTCCAGGATTTCCTTCGGCGCCAGCGAGAACAGGATGGCAAAGACGGTGGCGCCGTGGTCGGTGGCCGAGGCGGCCTCCAGCAGTTCGTTGCGGCGCTCTTCGTCGTCGGTGGCAAACACCACGCCGTGCACGTGGGCGAACAGCGACTCGGCGACGCGCTCCGGGTCGTCCTCGATCTGGTCGTCCGGCCAGGTGGCGGCGATGAAGGCCAGGCTGTCGGCCCAGGCTTTCGGCGGCACCAGCAAGGTGGTCAGCGACATCTTGCCGCCGTCAAAGCCGGCCATGTGCAGCGCGGTCACTTGCGGCGGAATGTTGTTGAGCACTTCCACCACGGCCAGGTCGCCGAACTGGTCGGCGGCCTCGGCAAAGGCTTCCTCGGCGTGGCTCAGCGAGCCGGCCAGCACCAGTTCCGTCACTTGCTTGCTCAATGCGGGCAGATTGCTTTTTTCGGACATGCTTTACTCTCCATCCTGATCGAACATTTGCGCAAAATCGTCGCTGGCCATGTCTTCGTCTTCGATATCGTCGCCGTCGTCGTTGGCCGACAGCTGTTCCAGCGACTGGTCGTCGTCATCCCACTTGCGCGGATTCTTGTGCAGGAAAGCGGTGATGATGGCCTGGCGCGCCAGGTCCGGCATGCTGTCGGCAATCGCCGCATACATGCGGGCTGGTTCCTCGCCTTTGCACGAAGCCATCGCAAACACGCGCGCGGCGTCGCCGAACTCGTAGTCCTCGGCTTCGGCCAGCAGGCCTTTCGGGTTGTTGAACTCGATGTGGTCGACCAGCGCGAAGGCCAGCATGTTCACATCTTCGATGCCGCCGCCGTCGGCGTATTCGCCCACCAGCGCGTCAACCATGCGCTGGTAGTTCTTGCGATCCGGCGGATCGCCCAGGATGCCCTCGATCTGGCCTTCCAGTTCGCGCGACTGATAGGCGAACTCCGGGTGTACTTTTCTCATTGCTTACTTTCTTAAAACTGGTGGTTCACGCCGCCGGCAGCGTGGTGCCGTGCAGCGCGAACACCGAACGCCACAGCTGATATGCTTCCGCCTCCGCATCAATGATGATGCGGTGGTTCAGGCTCTGGTTATATTCCTCGCGCTTGACCGGGTCCGACAGGATCTCGTAGGCCTTGGTGACGGCCTTGAAGCGCGCATCCGCGCCGGGGGCCGGATTGCGGTCCGGGTGGAAACGCATGGCCAGCGAACGATAGACCTTTTTGATCTCATCTTCGGTGGCGTTCGGCGCGATACCCAGTGTGTTGTAATAATTTTCCATTTTGGAAACTCCTGGCTATGTTGCGCTGCAAATAAATCGCAAATTAATCGATCATTATACCGCGCCGCAGTATCCCCACTGGCAATACGGTAAAATGCAGCAATATAGAACTTTTGCACAGCCAACTTTCAGATGAGCAACGATAAAAACAGCCCAGCGCCAGCACTACCATCCAATTTCCTGCGCGCCATCGTCGAACACGATCTCGCGGCCGGTACCCACGTCCGCGACGGCATGCCCAGCGTCATCACCCGCTTCCCGCCTGAACCGAACGGCTACCTGCACGTCGGCCACGCCAAGTCGATCTGCCTCAATTTTGGGCTGGCGCGCGATTATCAAGGCCGCTGCAATCTGCGTTTCGACGACACCAACCCGGCCAAGGAAGAGCAGGAATACGTCGACACCATCATCGACAGCGTGAAATGGCTGGGCTTTGACTACGACTATCCAAAAGCCGACGGCTCGGTCGAGCACCACCTGCACTACGCCTCGGACTACTTCGAGCAGCTGTACCAAATGGCGGAATGGCTGATCGAGCAAGGCTACGCCTACGTCGACAGCCAGTCGGCCGAAGACATGGCGGCCAACCGCGGCAACTTCAGCACGCCGGGCACCAACTCGCCATTCCGCAACCGTCCTGCGGCCGAATCGCTGCAACTGTTCCGCGACATGCGCGCCGGCAAATACGCCGACGGCGAGCACATCCTGCGCGCCAAGATCAGCGAAGACGCCATGTCGTCGCCGAACATGAATATGCGCGACCCGGCCATCTACCGCATCCGCCACGCCCACCACGTGCGCACCGGCGACGCCTGGTGCATCTACCCGATGTACGACTACACGCACCCGATTTCGGACGCGCTGGAAAACATCACCCACTCGATCTGCACGCTGGAATTCCAGGACCACCGCCCGTTCTACGACTGGCTGCTGGAAACCCTGTCGAAAGGCGGCTTCTTCAAGCTGCCGGTGCCGCGCCAGTACGAATTCTCGCGCCTGAACCTGACCTATGTGGTCACCTCCAAGCGCAAGTTGCGCCAGCTGGTGGAAGAGAAAATCGTCGACGGCTGGGACGACCCGCGCATGCCCACCATCGTCGGCCTGCGCCGCCGCGGCTACACGCCGGAGTCCATCCACCTGTTCTGCGAGCGCATCGGCGTGACCAAGGCCGACGGCTGGATCGACATGAGCACGCTGGAAGGCTGCGTGCGCGAAGACCTCGATCCGAAAGCGCCGCGCGCCACCGCCGTGCTGCGTCCGCTCAAGCTGATCATCGACAACTACCCTGAAGGCCAGACCGAAGAGTGCACTTCGCCGGTCCACCCGCACCACCCGGAAATGGGCGTGCGCACCTTCCCGATCTCGCGCGAGCTGTGGATCGAGGAAGAGGACTTCATGGAAGTGCCGACCAAGGGCTACTTCCGCTACTACCCGCCGATCGGCGACAACCCGGGCAGCCGCGTGCGCCTGCGTCACGGCTACGTCACCGAGTGCACCGGCTACGACAAGGATGAAAACGGCAAGGTCATCGCCGTGCACGTGAAGTACTTCGAGGATTCCAAGTCCGGCACGCCGGGTTCGGACAACTACAAGGTCAAGGGCAACATCCACTGGGTGTCGGCCGCTGCCGCGCTGGAAGCCGAAGTGCGCCTGTACGACCGCCTGTTCACCGACGCCCAGCCGGACGCCGGCGGCAAGGACTTCATCACCCTGCTGAACCCGAACGCCAAGGAAGTAGTGAAAGCCTACCTGGAGCCGGGCATGAGCGCGGCCGCCGCCGACCAGCGCTACCAGTTCGAACGCCACGGTTACTTCGTCGCCGACCGCGTCGACTCGCAGCCAGGCAAGCCGGTGTTCAACCGCATCGTCACCCTCAAGGACAGCTGGGGCCCGGCCAAGTAAGCCTGCCCTGCCCGTCTGCAAACGGCACCCGCGTGGTGCCGTTTTTTATTGACAATCCGTATAGGACAAATAACATTTCAGCAAAACTGCTTGACTGGACGAACTGTTATTTCCTATAGTCAAAAAACTATTGGCTATTCAAAGGGTAGGCAGTGGCGGCCTTTTCTGGAGCAAGACAGCTGTTCTCCCATGCGCGCCCAGTCCTCTGGGCCGGCGTGCTGCTGTCGCTCGGCATCGGCGGATTGTTCTACTGGGCCGCCAGTAAAACCATTGAATACGACGCCGGCGAGCGCTTCCTGCACCAGGCGCAAAACGCCCAGTACAACATCAACTCGCGCATCAACGCCTACACCGACGTGCTGCGCGGCGCCGCCAGCTACTTCCATGCGGCCGGACAGGTGGACCGCGCCAGCTTCCACCGCTACGTCAGCGGGCTCGACATCGAGCGCCAGTTCCCGGCGCTGGACAACATCAACTACGCCCAGTACGTGACCGAAGGCCAGCGCGCCGCCTTTGAGCACAGCCTGCGCGCCAGCGCCGGCGAGAGCGCGCTCGGCTACCCTGCCAGCCCCGCCGTCTCGCCGCCCGGACCGCGCGCCGAGTACTGGGTGCTGACCATGATCGAACCGCTGGCCGAGTTCCGCGAAAAGATCGGCCGCGACATCGGCTTCCGCGCCCCGGTGGCGCGCGCGCTGGCGCAGGGCCGCGACAACGCCAGCCTGAGCGCGTCCGGCACGCCGATCGACAGCGTGCACCAGCCGGCCGGCGCGGGGCTGGCGCTGCGCCTGCCGGTGTACCGCAACGGCATGCCGCTGACCACGGTGGAGGAGCGGCGCGCCGCCTACATCGGCTCGGTGGGCATCGGCTTCAGCGTGCCGCGCCTGGTGCAGGCGGCGCTGGAGCAAATCCAGGTGCGCGACGCCCGGCTGGTGCTGTACGACAGCGGCGACGCCCACGACGGCGCGCCGCAGGCGCCGGTGCGCCTGTTCGACAGCAAGCCCGACGGTCCGGCGCTGTCTGCCGGCAACCAGTTCAACGTGGTGCTGCCGATCGACTTCAACGGTCGCCACTGGAGCGCCTGCTTCTGCGCCCCCAAGGCCAGCTGGTACAGCCGCTTCGACAGCTCGCTGCCGTGGCTGGCGATGGGGTGCGGCTTCACCGGCTCGCTGCTGTTCTTCCTGCTGTTCCACACCCTGTCGTCGTCGCGCCTGCGGGCGGTGAAGATGGCCAAGGAAATGACGCGCGAGCTGCGCAACAGCCAGGCCAGCCTGCAGCAGTCGCACCACAAGCTGCGCCGCCTGGCCGCGCACGCGGACCAGATCAAGGAACAGGAGCGCAAACGCATCGCGCGCGAAATCCACGACGATCTTGGCCAGAACCTGCTGGTGCTGCGCATCGACGTCGATATGCTGTGCACGCGCACCCGCCACCGCCACCCGCGCCTGCACGCACGCGCCCAGCACATGCTGGGCCAGATCGACCGCACCATCAAGAGCGTGCGCCACATCATCAACGACCTGCGTCCCACGGTGCTGGACCTGGGCCTGAATGCGGCGGTGGAATGGCAGATCGCCCAGTTCCGCACGCGCTCCGGCATGGTCTGCGAGCTGATCGAGGATGACAGCGACATCCGCATCGATGACCACTGCGCCACCGCCTTCTTCCGCGTGCTGCAGGAATCGCTGAGCAACATCCTGCAGCACGCCAATGCCAGCCTGGTACGGGTCGAGCTGCGCCATGACGGCGGCATGCTGAGCATGACCATCAGCGACAACGGCATCGGCCTCGGCGACGGCAGCCGCAACAAGGCCGGCTCGTTCGGGCTGGTGGGCATCGAAGAGCGCGTCAGCCTGCTGGGCGGCAGCTGCTCCATTACGGGCAGCCCCAACGGCGGCACCACAGTGGCCATTGCCGTGCCGCTGCACAAGCGCGCCGCCCCGGCCGCGCCCGAGGCGCTCGACTTCGCGCTATAACTTTCCTTTCAAACATTGATTTACATCAAGGAATAGATGTCTCCCGGGGGCAAAATCAAGCCGTTCGCTGCTTTTTTTCAAACCCGCATCAATACCGAAAGGAATATCCGATGAATGCCCAAGACATGCACGCCATCGCCGCACTCGACCTGGAACCGATCAAAGTCAAACTGATGCATGAAGAGTCCGGCGAAGGCTGGACGCTGGAACGCGCCAACGCGGTCGAGTTCGAATACCGCCGCTTCCTGATCCTGATGAAAAAATTCCCGAACGAGCAGACTGCGCCGCTGGTGGATGTCGATACCTTCTGGCATTACCACATCCTCGACACCATGAAGTACGCCGCCGATTGCGACGCCGTGTTCGGCCACTTCCTGCACCACTTCCCGTACATCGGCCTGCGCGGCGAGGATGACGAAGCGGCCCACATCCGCGTCGGCCTGCGCATGAAGGAACTGTACGAAGACACCTTCGGCGAGGACTATGTGCGCGAGGCAGCCGCCAATGCCGATACCGCCCACTCGGGCGTGGCGGCGGCCTCGTATGCCCATTCGGGCGTGGTCGGCACGCAGTTTGCGCACTCGGGCGTGATCGGCGCCAAATTCGCCCACTCGGGCGTGGTGGGTGCCCAGACCGCGCACTCGGGCGTGGCGGGCGCCAGCTACGCGCATTCGGGCGTGGCCAGTGCCGGCGCGGTCATGGCGGCGCAACAGTTTTACCAGCAGCGGCCACGCCTGGCGGCATAAAAAACGGCGGCCTGCTCAAAAAAGTGGCATACTCGGGGGTCTAGAGCAGAAGATGGGAGTACATCATGGCTGTCAATACCGTCGCCTCCAGCACCGCCAGCAATACCGCCATCCAGCAGGCCACACCGGCGCGCCAGCCCGAGCCGGTCAAGGCCGACAAACCGGCTGAGCGCATCGAGCAACCGCCGCCACCGCCGCCGCAAGCGGCCACCGCACCGACCGTCAACACCAGCGGCCAGCGCATCGGCACCACCATCAGCACCTCGGCCTGAGCCGGATCGCCAAGCAAAAACGGCGCGTCACCTTGCGGTACGCGCCGTTTTTCATTGCTGCCCGCAAAATCAGGAAGCCATCATTTCGCGCAGTTCGCGAATGCTGAAATCGCTGATCTCGTGCATGCGGATCAGGATGGTGGCGCCGATCGGCAGCGTGTTGTGGCGGATTTTGGAGATGACCGGCGGGGCCACTTCCAGCGCGCGCGACAGCGCCGCATCGTTTTTCAGCTGCAGTTTTTCAATGATCGCGTCCAGCACGCGGTTCGGATTGTAGGTCGGCGAGGCGGTAATTTCTTTGAGAGACATGATAGTAAGTAGGTTCACTGTCGTTCTTGGAAAAAAAACGACACATAGCCATATGAGTGAGAATTGGATAGATTCTAACCCTATTTTTTATGCTATGGAACTTTTTTGTTGTAAAAAAAAGTATCAAACCATGTAAAGATCAGCTTGGACGGCGGACGCCGGCGGCAAGGAAACACCATTCCACGGCCATCAGGGCGGCCAGTTGGGCGATCGAGCCTGGGAAGAACAAGGTGGAGGAAGAGAAGTGGTCGGGATAATCGGCACTGTAGTGCCAGCCTAGCTGGCGCCGGATTTCTTCCGGCATGGGCGGCGGGCGGTGGCAAAACTCACGCTGTCGCTGATGCATGTAGGCGCGGACTTGCTCCTTGGTGGGCTGCAAACGGGCTGCCATGCGCGCACTCCTTATTGGAAGATGGCTCAGACTATCTTATCACGCGACGACTTCTTTGATCTCCATCAAACGTTTCATCTTATAAGTTTGTCACATAAATCTGACGACGGCATTTCAATAAGTTAATTTTTGTTGCATCTTTACACATCTTTACACGATAAAGCGCTGGCCACGGTCGGATAGCGCAGCCGTACACCCAATTCGCGCTTGATGCGGCCATTGCGCAGGCGGCGCGACTCCGACATGAACGACAGCAAGGCCGGCGTTACCACCTGCTGCAGCTCGGCGCGCGGCAGGCGCGGCGGGCGCGGCAGCTGGTAGGCGTCGGCCACGGCATCGAAATACTCAGCCATTTTCATCTCGCTGTCATCCACCGCATGATAGATACGGTTAGGCAGCGCACGGAACAGCGCACGCGCGATGATGGCAGCCAGGTCGTCGGCGTGGATATGATTGGTGTAGACGTCATCGGCCTCGATCAGCGCCGGCGTGCCCTGCTGCAAGCGCTTGAGCGGCAGCCGGTCGGCCGCGTAAATGCCCGGCACGCGCAGGATGGACAAGGCCGCCCCGCTCCCCTGCGCCCAGCGCCGCAGGGTACGCTCGGCGTCGACCCGGCGCAGCGCGCGCGGGTTGCGCGGCGCCACCGGCCGGCTCTCGTCGAACAGCGCGCCGCCGCAGTCGCCATAGACGCCGGTGGTGCTGACATAAACCAGCCGCCCTTGCTCGGGTAAAATGGCGGTCAAATTGCGCGTGCGGCGGTCCAGCGCGCCTTCGGCAGGCGGCGGCGCCAGGTGCACCACCCACGGCGCCAGCCCGGCCAGGCGGCGCAAACTGGCGGGATGGTCGAGATTGGCCACCAGCGGCACGGCGCCGGCGGCCCGCAGTTCGGCCCGGCGTTCCGGCTGGCTGGTGGTGGCAAACACGCGGAAATGCGGGGTGAGCAACGGCAGCAGACGCATGCCGACATCGCCGCAGCCGACGATCAGCACGCGCGGCCTGGGGAATTTGTGAATTTTGAAGTTTTTCATCAGAAAGATTGTATGACGTTTCAGATAACTGTACAGCCTAGCGGCCACCAATTCAGCTGCGAGGAAGACGAAACCATCCTGGCGGCCGCCATGCGCGCCGGCGTTGGCCTGCCTTACGGCTGCAAGAACGGCGCCTGCAGCTCCTGCAAGGGCAAGATCATTTCCGGCTCGGTGCGCCACAAGGCCCACCAGGAGCGCGCCCTGACCAAGGACGAGGAAGCAGCCGGCTACTCGCTGCTGTGCTGCGCCACCACCGAGGGCGACCTGGTGATCGAGGCACGCGAAGTGGCAGGCAGTGATGATTACCCGATCCGCAAGATGCCGTCGCGCGTGTCAACGCTGGAAAAAGTGGCCTCGGACGTGATCGTCATGACGCTGCAGCTGCCGGCCAACGAAACGCTGAAATTCCGCGCCGGCCAGTACATCGAATTCATGCTGAAGGACGGCAAGCGCCGCAGCTACAGCATCGCCACCGCGCCGGGCCTGGATCAGCCGCTGGCCCTGCACATCCGCCACATGCCGGGCGGCCTGTTCACCGACCAGGTGTTCAGCACCATGAAGGAACGCGACATCCTGCGCTTTGAAGGCCCGATGGGCACCTTCTTCGTGCGCGAGGATTCCGACAAGCCGATGGTGCTGCTGGCCTCCGGCACCGGCTTCGCGCCGATCAAGGCCATCGTCGACCACCTGCGCGCGCAGGGTTCGCAACGCCAGATGGTCCTGTACTGGGGCGGCCGCCGCCCGCAAGACCTGTACATGGACGCGCTGTGCCGCGAGTGGGCCGCCGCCATGCCGAACTTCAAGTACGTGCCGGTGCTGTCCAACCTGCTGCCGGAAGACCACTGGGCCGGCCGCACCGGCTTCGTGCACCACGCCGTGATGGCCGACCTGCCCGATCTGTCCGGCCACCAGGTCTACGCCTGCGGCGCGCCGATCATGGTGGAATCGGCGAAAAAAGATTTCGTCGCGCAGTGCGGCTTGCCGGAGGATGAGTTCTACGCGGACGCCTTCACCACCGAAGCCGATATCAACGCCTAACACCTTCATCCACGGGCCTTCCGGGATGCCGAGTCCCGCGAGGCCCGGCTCCCGAAAGATCCAATGTCAGTCAGCTCTTCCAACGGCTTCAGCGTCCTGCGCCACCGTAACTTCACGCTTTACCTCTCCGCCCGTACCCTCGCCACGCTGGCCGTGCAAATGCAAAACGTCGCCATCGGCTGGCAGGTGTATTCGATGACGCACAACCTGTTCGACCTCGGCCTGATCGGCCTGGCGCAGTTCCTGCCGTTCCTGGCCCTGATCCTGATTGCCGGCCACGCCGCCGACCGCTACGACCGCCGCACCCTGATTACGCTGGCGCTCGGCGCACAGCTGCTGTGCGGCCTGGCGCTACTGGGCTTCACTTACACCGGGCTGAGCGCCGTATGGCCGGTGTTTGCGGTGCTGGTGCTGTACGGCAGCGCACGCGCCTTCATGGGGCCGGCCACGCAAGCGATTCTGGTCAACCTGGTGCCGACCGAAAGCTTCAGCAAGGCGGTGGCACTGAGTTCGTCCAGCTTCCACGTCGCCGTCATCCTCGGCCCGACACTGGGCGGCCTGTTCTACCTGGCCGGGCCGAAAACAGTTTATATGATTTCCTCCGCCCTGCTGGTGACGGCGGTGGTGATGATGGCGATGGTGAAATCGGTCAAGCAGGCCAGCGCCAGCGGACCGGCCTCGTGGCACACGGTGCTGGAAGGCCTGCGCTTCGTGTGGTCGAAAAAAGTGGTGCTGGGCGCGATCTCGCTCGACCTGTTCGCGGTGCTGTTCGGCGGCGCCACCGCCCTGCTGCCGGCGCTGGCGCACGACGTGCTGCACATCGGCCCGAGCGGCCTGGGCGCGCTGCGCACCGCGCCCGGCATCGGCGCCGCCTTGTGCTCGATCGTGCTGGCCTTCTTCCCGATCACGCGCCGCGTCGGCGCCTGGATGCTGGGCGGCGTGGCGGTGTTTGGCGTGTGCACCATCGTGCTGGGCGCCACCACCAGCTTCATCATCGCGCTGGGGGCGCTGTTCCTGATGGGCGCCGGCGACATGATCAGCGTGTATGTGCGCCACCTGCTGGTGCAGTACGAAACGCCGGATGAAATCCGCGGCCGCGTCAGCGCGGTGAACTCGGTGTTCATCGGCGCCTCCAATGAACTCGGTGAATTCGAATCCGGCATCACCGCCGGCTGGCTGGGCCTGACGCGCGCGATTCTGTTCGGCGGCGCCGCTACGCTGGGCGTGGTGGCTGGCTGGACTGTGCTGTTCCCGGTACTATCACGCATGGACCGTTTCCCGCACGAGGATAAAAAATGAGCTTGCGCCTGCCCGGCATCATCCACAGCCGCCCCCACCTGAGCATGGCAATCTTGCTGGGCGCGGTGGCCGGCCCGCTGCTGCCGGCCGCCTGGCCGTTGCTGACGCGCTTGCTGACCTGCTGGAACATCCTGGTCTGGAGCTACCTCGCCACCATGGCGTGGATGATGGTGAAGGCCGACCAGCACGACATCAAGCGTGCCGCCTGCCGCCAGGACGAACGCGGGGCCGTGATCCTGGCCGTGCTGTCGCTGGCGGTGATGGTCAGCCTGGCGGCCATCGTCTCGCAGCTGGCGATGGGCAAGCCCAGCGGCAATCCGGTCGAGCATTACGCGCTGGCCGTGCTGACCCTGATCGGCTCGTGGTTCATGGTGGGCATTATGTTTTGCTCGCACTATGCCCACCTGTACTACATCGACGACAGCGACAGCGGAAACAACCCGCCGCTCGGCTTCCCCGACAGCGACCTGGTGCCGAACTACTGGGACTTCCTGTACTTCTCATTCACCATCTCGGTGGCGGTGCAGACCTCAGACGTCACCGTGCGCGACCGCCGCCTGCGGAAAGTGGTGCTGGGCCAGTCGGTGCTGTGCTTCTTCTACAACTTGGCCATCCTCGGCCTGTCGATCAACATAGCCGCCTCGCTGCTCAACGGCTAAGCGTCAAAGATAAAGCACCACATCGCGCTCGAACCCCTCCGGCGAGAACGGCGCGCCTTGCCACAGCGCGGCGACATACGGCCGCACCAGGTCAAGCTCGGTCGACACCGAACCCTGGTCAGCAAAGCGCGCCCTGTTGGCGGCCTGCAGTTCCACCATGCGCTGATCCTGCCGCCCCACCTTGCTCAGGAAGGGCAGCACGAAAAGGTAGAGCGCCCAGCGCGGGGCCCAGCGTCCCGCTACTGCCATGCTGCCAAAGACATGCGTTTCGGTGCTGCTGGCGGGCGTGAAGTGCAAGGTGATGTCGATCGCGCTGCCATTCTGGTAGCGGTACTCGATGCGCGCCGAGGAAGCGCCCGCAAACACCGCGCGCTCGGAAATGCGCGGCGACTCAAACAGCCGATACAGCCAGCCGCTCTGCTCAGCCTGCCCCCGGTAATCAACCCGGAAGCCCTCCGCCGTCAGCCGCACCGATGCCTGCACCGGCAGGCGCCGGCCATCACGGCGCACCAGTCCCGGATGCAGCGTATGGGTATGCATTGGATCGAGGAAGTTTTCAATCGCGTCGACAATGCCGGTTTTCCACGACGCCTGCCATGGTTGCGAGGTGCTGCCCGGCAGCGCGTTGGTCATCGCAGTTGGCGGCGCATCCAAAGCAGGAGCGTCGGGAGGCTCCAACTGCACCCACACCATTCCGTTGCGTTCCATGCAGCGTATGCTGCGCGCCTTGATCGCCGGCGCTGGCTGGTCCGGCGCCAGCCCCGGCATCACAGTCAACTTGCCATCGCCGCCGAAGGTCCAGCCGTGGTAGGGGCATTGCAAGCCATGCTGCGTCAGGCGCCCGCAGGACAGCGGCACCTGCCGGTGCGGGCAACGGTCTTCGAAAACGAACACCTTGCCGTCGGCCGAACGGCCCAGCACCAGCGGCACATCCAGCACCGTCACCGCCAGCGGGCGCTTGCCGACCTTCTCCGCATGGGCCGCGACAAACCACTGCTTGCGCATCGATAGCGGCCATGCGCTCATAATTCCATCCTTTGCATCACAGGGACGCCGACATGCTGGGTCAAGCCGCGCAAGGTGCGCAGCACCGCGCGGCGCGGCAGCGGCAGGTGGCTGCTGAGCACCGCGCTATACTCGATGGCAGGCCGTCCGCCGCGCAAGCGCTTGAAATGCGCGGCGCCGGCGCTCAGGTTCACCCTGAGACCATCGCGGCGCGCCACCTCGAACACACGGGCCATCAGCAAGCGATACAAGCCGAGCGAACGCGGTAGCGCGGTGTTGTAGCCGACGATGGGCGCGGTGAGGATATCGCCTTGCCGGAAAGTCCCCACCACCGCTTGCAAGCCATCGTCATCTGCCAGTCCCCAGAATTCCAGCAGGCCGGCCGCGTGCCAGCGCTGCATGAACGCCGCGCTGTAGTGCGGATTCAGGCGCGAGTATTTGTCCAGATACAGATAGCCGTACAAGGTCTCGGTCCGCGCAAAATCATCTGGCGTGAAGTCCTGCCCTGGCTTGCTGGTCAGCGGCGTCGTTTTCAGCAGGCCCAGGTCGCGCCGCAAGTTGGCGTGCCGCGCTTGCGCCAGATCGTCAAACAGATACACCTGCCGGCTAGGCAGCAGATCAAATCCTTGCGCGCGCAGCGCATCGATCCACAACTGATTGTGCTGCGCATTCAAGGAGCGAAACCAGACGGCGTGCTGCGGCCAGCGCTCGCGTATCCTCTCGATCATGATGCTCAGCGCCTGGCCCGGCGCAGCCGGATACAGATTGGTACTCAGCATCCAGTTGTTGACAGTGACCGTCTGGTCGACGGCCGCCGCCGACAGCATGCCGCGAAAGCCGCGGCACAGCGCGTGCAGCGGCAGCGCCCACGGCCGCCCGATCGTGCGGTCGATTTCCTCGATCACGTAACTGCCATAAGTGGCCAACGGAGAGCACACCCACGCGATCTCCGGCTCCCTGTGGTTCACCGTGCAAGGCAGCACCAGCGCTCCCTCACGCAGCAATTCCACCGAGGTCTCCAGATTACCGATGTAGGGACGCACCGGCCGCGCCGCATGAATCGCGGCGAAGCTCTCGGCGCGCGCGGCAAAATTCAGATCCATGCCAGTTCCTCGCCATCCCATTCGATATCGCTGGTGGCCGCCTCGCGCAAAGTGCAGCGGCGCCGCAAAGCGGTTTTGGCGAACCACGCCATATCCAGCAAGGCGCCCGCAACGGGGAGCCAGTCGCCCGGCGCTGTCAGCACATCCCCGGCCTGACTGGTATCGCGGCGCCATCCGGCCAGACCGCCGCCGCCGAGCGCTTGCGCCAGGCCGGCGCTGTACATCACGGGACCCAGCATGCGCGCACCGCCTTGTGGCGTGATGCATGGGCCGACCGCGCCGTGCAGCGCCGCCGGCACGGCATCCTCAAGGCCGAACAAATGCAAGCCACTGGTGGCGCGTGGATTACATTCCAGCACGCGCGGCTGGCCGTCGCCGGTATCGATCCAGTCAAACGATATCTGGCCGGTGAACTGCAAGCGCGCCACCAGGTCGGCGACAAACCGCTGTATCGGCTCACTCGCATGCGGCGCAAAGTAATAGCTGGAACTGCGGTGCAGGCGATGCACGGGGCGATAGACCGCATGGGCCGTCAGCACGCCGCGTTCCGCCACGCTGTACGAACACAATTCCTGGCCGGCGCAATACGCTTGCGCGACCCACGGCCCCAGCGGCGGCAGTGGCGCCGGCGTGGACGGCATCCCCTGCGGATACAGCCGCACGTGCACGCCGAAACGCGAGAACTCCGGTTTCAGCACCAGCGGCCTGCCGGCCGCCCATTCGCGCGCCTGCTGCAGATTCTCCACCAGCGCGCTGTCCGGCGCGCAGCTGGCGGCGAGTTTGGTGAATTCCCATTTGCTGTGCAGCTGGCGCAGCATATCGAAATCATCGGCCAGCACGCGGCAGCTGGCTGGCAAGGCCGAACGGTAGCGCGACAGAAAGAACACTTCTTCACAAGTCGGCACCACGAGATCGATGCGCTCACGCGCGATGACGGCATTCAGGTCGGCGATGAACTGCGCCGGTGCGTGACGCGGCGGCGCCAGCCGGACTGTCGCCGCCACGGCGCGCGACCAGCCGGCAAGCCGGCAGGACACGCTGTCCGCCATGACCACGCGCCAGCCCTGCGCAGTGAATCGTCGGGCGTGATCGAGGGCCACCGGCGCGCGGCCGCCGAGAATCAGGACGTTAGGCATGGATGATCTCCGGCTTGGCCACGCACACAATGCGACGGCGCTTGATGTGTTCTTCGGTGTCGGCAAATGGCGCCTGGATGCAGGCCGGCAGGCGCAGTCCCTGGCGCGAGGCCGCCAGCTGCAAGGCTTGCGCCACCGCGCTGCAGGAGGCCTGCGTGTGGTCGGCGACCGCGATACGCAGCACCGCGCCATGCTGCGCGATGCGATAGTCGGGCAGCGCCAGCGGCGCGATCGAAATGGCGTGGCGGATCATGTCAGGGTACAGCGCCGCCAGTTCACCATTGTCCGCGCGCGGCAGCCACAGGATATCGTCGCAGCGCCCTTCCACCGCCTCCAGCGCCATGGCAACGCTGCCGCACGGGCAGGCATCGCGCCGCACGCGCAGGCTGTCGTTCAGGCGATAGCGGATGAAATGCTGCGTGCTGCGCGTGAAGTCGGTCACGATGGGAACGAAGCGGGTGCGCTCTTCATCCAGCCACTCCTGCTCAATGTGGACGAATTCCTCGTTCAGATGCAAGGTGCCGTGCTGGCAGGTGTAAGCCAGAAAACCTTCCGTGCATTGATACAGCTGGTGTACCGGCGCACCGAAGGCATGCTCGATACACCGGCGGTCATCCGGCTCCAGCACTTCGGCAACCACAATCACTTTGCGCGGCGCCAGTGCCAGCTTGCCCTCCAGCGCCAGCGCGGCGATACGGCCAAGGATGCGCGACGGCGCCACCAGTATGTCCGGCGCCTGCCGCTGCAGCGCGGCCAGATGCTGATCCAGCCCGCCGAGCAAATCGTAGAAGTGGAAATCGATGCGGCGGCTGGCCAGTGTTCCATACAGATTGCTGTTGGCGCGCATGAAGAAGGCAACCTTGAGCGGACTGCCGAACAGCAGTTGCTTCAGCAGCGCGCGATCCAGCACGCGGGCCAGCATGATGCCAGCCCAGCGCAATTGCTCGTGGCGGCCGACCATGAACACGCCGCGCGGTCCCTGCGTACCGCTGGACAGCCCCACCGTTACTTCGCCGATCCGGGGCGAGAAATCGCGCGTATTTTCGGCCGCGAGGGCGACGGCGGTGGCCTGCTCAAGACCGACACCGGCATTATTGAGCGCGCCGAAATTCGCCATCATGATGGGTTTGTCGATCACCGGCAGTTGCGCCAGCGACGCACCGACGTGAGCCCGGTAGTAAGGCAGTTGCGGCAAGCGCTGACGCAAGAAGGCGTGCAGCCGCTTCTGCTGCCACGCCAGCAAGGCCGCACGTGCACGGAAGCGCAAGGCGCGCGTGCGCAGGAAGTGGTAGATCACCACGCTCAGTTCAGCGATGCGATGCTTCATAGGTGTTCCAGGTTTGCGCGCAATGCGATGGAATCAGCAGCGGCGCACCGCTACCGGCCTGCATCTGCCGCAGGCGTTGAAAAGTTTTCTGGTATTCGCCATCGTGATCGAAGATGCGGCGCGCCAGCCAGATCGGCTCGCGATCCTCGCACAGTGCGGCCATGCTCCAGCAGGCGTCCGCACTCAGGAAAGTCAGGCGGTCGCTCTCCTGCCGGAACACGATGCCGATCTGGCCACGGCTGTGGCCCGGCAAATGCACCGCCAGCACACTGCCGTCGCCAAACAGATCGAAGCCATGCTCGAACGGCTTCAGTTCCGGCGGCAGCGCGACCTGCGCAGCATCGTCCGCATAGCTGGTGCGCTGGCGGAAGTCATCCGGCAGCAGCGACGGCAAGGTGCCGTGTGTGAGATTGCCAAAGCGCGAGCGCTGATCCATCGCCGCCACCTCGCTGCGCATGACAATCAAATTCGCGTTCGGGAAATCGCGCAGGCCGGCGACGTGGTCGCCGTGCAGGTGCGAGATGACGATGTAGGCGATATCCTCCGCCGCAATGCCGAGACGCCGCAACTGCGCCAGCATGGTCTCTTCAGGCGACAGCGTGAACGGCGTGGTCCAGCGGTACAGGCGTTCCGGGAATGGTTGGGTAGCTTGCGTAAAGTGTTCGCTGTAGCCAGTGTCGAACAAAATCCAGCCGCGATCAGGATGGCGCAGCAAGCCGCACAAGGCAGGGAACAACGCCGCGGCGAATCGGCCGCCGCGCTGGGTCACGCATTCGGGATGGCTGCAGTGCCCTACTTTCATCAATCGGAACTGGAGTCTCATGAGGCGCGCTTCTTCCACCACGCCGCTGTGCGGGCGATACCTTCCTCAAGACTGACCGATGGCGCATAGCCCAGCGCCGTGCGGGCGGCGCCAAGGTCCAGCGTTTGCGAGAACGCTATCGCGCCCAGCGAGTAGCGCGTGACGGGCGGCTCCCAGCCGGGCGCCAGTCGCGCACCAAATTCCAGCAAACGCGCGGCACCATCGGCCAGCCAGTACGGTCGATGCGCTGCGCGCAGCGGCAGGCCAAAGCTGCGGGCGATACGTTCAAACAGATCGGCCGCCGTAATGGGCTCGCCGTTGCTGACGTTGTAGACGCCGGCCGGTCCCGCCAGCGCCAGCACGATGGCGTCGACCACGTTGTCGACATAGGTCATGTCCAGCAGCGCGCGCCCGCCGCGCAGCAAAGGCACGCGGCCGTATTGCATCAGGCGCAGCAGACGTGGCAGCAAGGCTTGGTCCCACGGACCGAAGATGGCGCGCGGACGCAGGATCACGCTGTGCGGCACGCCGGCCGCCAGCACCAGTTGTTCCGCTTCGCGCTTGCTGCGCGCGTATTCGGTAGCGGCAGGCGGCAGCGGCGCGTGCTCGGTGATCGCCAGCCGGTCCTCGTAAGAAAAATAGACGCTGGGCGATGAGATGTGCACCAGCCGCGCGATTCCATGCGCGCGGCTGGCGGCCAGCACCTCGGCCGACGATGCCACGTTGGCGCGGTAAAAATCCTGCTTGCGCCCCCAAGGCGCGGCCAGCGCGGCGCAATGCACGATGGCGTCAACGCCTTCGGCAGCGGCCTGTATCCGTTGCGTCGCATCGGCGCTGCCATGATCGATCTCGACGTAGCGCACGCCAGCGGCGGATGCGGACAGCACCAGCTCCGCGGCCGCGCGGTTACGGCCGGTGAACACGACCTGATCGCCGCGCGCGGCAAGCCGCCAGACCAGATGGCGGCCGAGGAAGCCGGTACCGCCGGTAACGAGTATCTTCATCCGCGCCTCAATACGTCAAAACCATGCCGCCCATGGTCAGGCCGGCACCGGTGCCGATCAACATCAGCTGTTCACCGCGCTGAACACGGCCTTCACTCAAGGCCAGGTGCAGCGCGGTCGGCAGCGACGCCGATACCTGATTGCCATACTGCGCAAAAATATCCACCAGTTTGCCGCGCGGGATTTTCAAGCGCTTCGACAAGTGGTCCAGCGCCAGTTGGCTGGCCTGATGCGGCACCACGGCGGCAAGGCGGTCCATGCTGGTGTGAGCCTGATCCAGCAGGCGCGCGGCAAACTGCGGCAATTCCTCCGCCACCAGGCGAAACACCGACTTGCCATCCATCTGGAATACCGACAGCGGATCGATCGGCCCGTCAATGCGGCGCGGATGGTAGCGCGAACCGCCGGCAGGAATGCGGCAATGCTCAACGCCGGCCGACAAGGTGACGATGCCGGCGCTGTGCACGCCGCTGCTCTCGCCCGGCAACGCCTTGCGGATCACCACCGCCGCCGAGCCATCGCCAAAGATGCCGCACTCGCGCAGGCGGCTCCAGTCCAGGCCAAAGGTGGCGATATCGGTCGATACCAGCATCACATTGCGATAGCGTCCCGCCTCCACCATGTAGCTCATCACGTCCAGCCCGGTGAGAAAGGACAGGCAACTGGCGCCGATATCGAAGGTGGCCGTGCGCTGTTCGGTGAGTCCCAGCTCGGCGTGGATCAACGCGGCGTTGTAAGGCAAGGCCTGATCCATGGTGGCGGAAGTCGCAACCAGGCAATCGATATCCTGCCAGCGCAGCCCCGCATCACGCAGCGCGGCCTCGCACGCGCGGGCCGCCAGTTGCGCCGCCGTCTCAGTGGTCGACAGGAAGCGCCGCGCCACGCCGGTCTGGCGGAAGCTGCTGCCCGGCGCCAGGCCTAACTGGCGATCCAGCTCCTCACTGCCCACCTCGCGTCCCGGTACCGCCATGCCGCTGCCAATGATGCTGATCTTTCTGGTATTCACGATCCGACCTCTTATTGCTTGTAATCACCTACATGATAAGCAACTATGACCTTTCGCAATACTTTTTTTATTTTTAATACATGTGATAGCATAAAAAGGATCAAAATATGATTCTTTTTACCAGCCATGAAAGCAATCCAGCAGCTGATGCATACCATCAAGCGCCAGTTCAAGCTACGCGGATGGACCTACAAACAGCTGGCGGAAGCGCTGGGGGTGTCGGAACCGACGGTGAAACGCATGTTCACCGGCGCCAACCTCACACTCGACCGGCTGCAGCAATTGGCGGAACTGCTGGAAATGTCGATGGCCGACCTGATGCTGGAATCCGAAAACAGCCAGCCCCGGCTCGAGCAGCTGACGCCAGCGCAGGAGCAGCAACTGGTATCCGACATCAAGCTGCTGCTGGTGGCGATCTGCGCGCTCAATCACTGGAGCATGGCCGACATCGTCCGCAAGTACCAGCTGACCGAAGCGCAATGCCTGGCTCACCTGCTGACGCTGGACAAGCTGCACGTGCTGGAACTGCTGCCCGGCAACCGCATCCGCCTGCTGGTGGCGCGCAACTTCGCGTGGCTGGAAAACGGCCCGATCCGCCGCTTCTTCCTGGCGCAATCGCTGGGCGATTTCATCAACAGCCCCTTCAGCGACAAGAGCGAAATGTTATCGTTCTCGCACGGCATGCTGACACAGGACGCGGCCGAGCAGCTGCGCAAAAAAATGCACCGGCTGCAGCGTGATTTCGCCGAGCTGCACGAGCAAAGCCTGCATGCGCCGTTTGCCCAGCGCCACGGCACCGGGCTGCTGATCGCGCTGCGTGAATGGGAGCCCCAAGGCTTTGAGGCGCTGCGGCGCTAGACGCGACAGTTATGCAATTAACGTGCACTTAAGGCTGGAAGGAGTAAGATGGTTACGCAGTCCAACAACAGGAGCAAGCGTATGCAAATCCAGATTAACACTGACAAAACCATCGAGCGTCATTCTGGCCTCGATGAGCACGTACACACTGTCGTGAGCAATGCCCTCCACCGCTTCGGCGAGCAAATCACCCGCGTCGAAGTCCATCTCAGCGATAACCTGGGCCAGAAGTCGGCCGATGGCGACAACCGCTGCCTGATGGAAGCACGTCTTACCGGACTTCAACCGATTGCGGTCAGCGACCACGCTGCCACCCTGCACCAGGCCATCAGCGGCGCCACCGACAAGCTGAAACGCGCAGTCGACAGCGCAGTCGGCAAGCTGCACGACCACAAGCGCCATGCCGCCGGCGTGGCCTCCGTCTCGGCCGCCGTAGTGGCCAGCGACGAAGAGTAATCCTGCCGCGGGGGCCGGCGTCTATCTTTGCGCCAGCTCCCGCAAGTATTTCAAGCCTTGCAGCGAACGGCTGCCATACCACGACATCATCTCCCCATCCACCAGCAGCACCGGCTTGCCAAGCTGGCGTTCGAGCACGTCCGCATGGGCCTCGGTAAAGCGGTACGGTTCGCTCGACAGCAGAACGCCATCGATGCTGTCCCGCAGTTCCTGCGACCAGCGGAATTCCGGGTAGCGCGATTCTCCCAGGTCCGGCACTTTCCAGCCGATTTCTTCCAGCATGCGGGCGATGTAAGTGTCCTGCGAAATGCTCATCCACGGGTCCTGCCAGATGCAGTACAACATGGTTTGCGGCGGCCCTTTGGGCGCGGCCTGCAGCAGCGCATACTCGGCCTCGAACGCGGCGCACCAGTCGGCAGCCTGCTGCTCGCGGCAGAACACGCCGCCCATCAGGCGCGCCAGTTGGAGATTGTCGCGCGGGCGCAGCGGATGGGTCACCACCAGGTTGGGCACGAACTCGGCCAGCACATCGGCGGTCGGTTTTTCGTTTTCGTCAATGTTGAGCACCACGTGGGTGGGCGCCAGCTTGCGAATTTTTTCGAGATTGACGTCCTTGGTGCCGCCCACCTTGGGAATCTGCTGCACCGTGTCCCACGGATGGATGCAGAAACCAGTGCGCCCCACCACTTGCGATGCAAGTCCAAGATCGCACAGCAGCTCGGTAATCGAGGGCACCAGCGAAACAATGCGCGCGTTCGGATCGGGCTGGTGCGCAGTGCCCAGCGCGTCAGTGTATGCCATGTTGTATCCAGTTAAGTAATGATGCGATATTGAAGCACTGCCGCCTGCATTCGTGCAACAATATGGCACATATTGAACCTGCACGAATCATTTTTGCATGAAACAGATCAGCACCTTCGGCTCATCCGGCTACCAGGTCAGCGACTTGCAGCTGCTGCGCAATTCCGACGATGATGCCGCCGTCGCCGCCATGCTGGCGCACTGCCCCATCATGCAACTGGAAGCCGACGAAACAGTCAACGAATCAGGACGCGCCCGCATGTACATCCTGCTGCGCGGCGCGCTGTCGGTCACCAGCGATACCCGCACCGGCATGGCCGACGGCACCATCAGCAAGATCCTGCCGGGCGAAAGCGTGGGCGAGCAGTCGGTGCTGGACGAGGAAACCAATCTGGCGCACATCGTCGCGCTCGAGCAGAGCGAAGTGCTGGTGATCGAGGCCGACTTGGTGTGGCAGTTGATCGATGAATCGAATGTGCTGGCGCGGAACCTGCTGCGCCTGCTGTCGTTCCGCATCCGCGCCGCCAATGCGCAGCTGCGCCGGCGCCAGAAGCTGGGCGAGTTCTACCGCCAGCTGTCGATGATCGACGGCCTGACCAATCTGTACAACCGCGCCTGGCTGAACGACCTGCTGCCCACGATGGTGGCCACCGCGCACGCCTCCGGTGCGCCGCTGTCGCTGATCATGATTGACCTCGATCACTTCAAGCGCTTCAACGATACCCATGGCCACCTGGCCGGCGACGAAGCGCTGCGCGCGGCCGCGCACGTGCTGAGCGGCGCGCTGCGTCCGACCGATTTCGCGGTGCGCTACGGCGGTGAGGAAATGATGGTGCTGCTGCCCGATACCAGCGACAAGGTGGCGCTGGCGGTGGCCGAGCGCTTGTGCGAGCGCATGCGGCAAGCGAAAGTGTTCGGTGACATGCGCGTAGGCGACATGCACCAGCCGCTGCCGCACATCACCGCGTCATTCGGCGTGGCGGCCTTGCAGCCGCAGCAGGGCGAGCGCGAACTGATCGCCGCCGCCGATGCGGCACTGTACCGCGCCAAGGAAAACGGCCGCAATCAGGTTGCGGCCTGAGCTTCCTCTTTCTGTTTCGGCTGGTTGGCCGCGATGAAATCGGCAAAGCCCTGCTGCACCAGGTCGTAGGTTTTATCGATATTGCTGGCGATATCGCCATTCAGCACCTTCAAGCCCTGCAGCACGTCGCGCGCCTCCTTGAAGCCCTGGTCCACGCCTTTTTTCAAAGTATCGATGAAGTTATTCAGCGTTTCAGTCTCATCCTCGCCGGGATGCTGCTGTTTATACGCTTCGTAAAACGCGGTGGACAGCGATACAATGCGGCTCGCAGTGCCTTCCGGCGTATTATCCTGCGACACGGCGTTCTGGATGGCGTTATCGCCAAAATCGTCCTTGAGCGCCTCGTTAATGCCGGTCAGCGCCGTTTTCAGCACCACCGACAACGGTTCATTCGAAGAATTGATCGACACCGTCAGGGAAGCTTGTACGATGGAAGCATTCAAGTCCGCCTTGGCTTTGGCGGCGGGCGACAGCGGCTTGTCGTCCTTGGACTGGACCGGCGCGGCAGAATTGCTTGCGGTAGCGGAAACGGGAGTAGCCATGATATTGCTCCTCATTGAACACGCTGAAATTATCGGCAGAATTTAAAATAACTGTAGCACTTATGACCAATCAGACCTTCCTCTGGCACGACTACGAAACCTTCGGCGCGGTGCCGCGCCGCGACCGCCCGGCGCAGTTTGCCGCGATCCGCACCGATGCCGAGCTGAACGAAATCGGCGATCCGATCATGCTGTATTGCAAACCGGCCAACGACTTCCTGCCGGACCCGCAATCGTGCCTGATCACCGGCATCACGCCGCAGCAGTGCCTGGAATGGGGCGTGGCGGAGCACCAGTTTGCGGCGACCATCGAGCAAGCGTTCTCGCAGCCGGGCACGATTGGCGTCGGCTACAACACCATCCGCTTCGACGACGAGATCACCCGCTTCATGTTCTGGCGTAACCTGATCGATCCGTACGCGCGCGAGTGGCAAAACGGCTGCGGCCGCTGGGACCTGCTGGACGTGGTGCGCATGACCTACGCGCTGCGCCCGGACGGCATCAACTGGCCGGCCAAGGAAGACGGCAAGCCGAGCTTCAAGCTGGAAGACCTGGCCAAGGCCAACGGCCTGCTGCACGAATCGGCGCACGATGCGCTGTCCGACGTGCGCGCCACGATTGCGCTGGCGCGCCTGATCCGCCAGCACCAGCCCAAGCTGTTCGACTTCTGCTTCGCGCTGCACAAGAAAGACCGCGTGGCTGATGAGATCGGCATGCATCTGGCGGCCAACCTGCGCCAGCCGTTCCTGCACGTGAGCGGCATGTTCCCGGCCGAGCGCGGCTGCATCGCGCTGGTGTACCCGCTGGGCACGCATCCGACCAACAAGAACGAAGTGATCGTCTGGGATTGCACCTACGATCCGAGCGAGCTGTACACGCTGGATGCGGACACCATCCGCATGCGCATCTTCACCCGCAGCGACGCGCTGCCGGAAGGCGTGACGCGCTTGCCGGTGAAGAGCATCCACCTGAACAAGTCGCCGATGCTGGTGTCGAACCTGAAGACGCTGTCGCCGGCGATGGCCAGCCGTTGGGGCATCGACCTCGAGCAAGGCAAGGCGCACGCGGCGATTGCGGCGGCCGGTGGCGATCTGAGCGCAGTGTGGGAGCAGGTGTTCTATCGTCCGGCGGGCGAGCCGCTGGACGTGGATGAGGATTTGTACAACGGCTTCATCAGCAAGGATGACCGGCGTTTGCTGGATACGCTGCGGCGTGAATCGCCGGCGCGGCTGGCGGTGGCGTCGCCGTCGTTCAGCGACGGGCGTCTGGCGGAGCTGCTGTTCCGCTACCGCGCGCGCAACTTCCCGGAGACCTTGTCCGAAACCGAGATGGAGCACTGGGAGCAGCACCGCGCGTCGCGCTTCTACGAAGGCACAGCCGGCGCACGCACCATTGATGATTTCTTTGCGCAGATCGACGAGCTGCAGCAGCACGCCGATGAGCGCGCCGAGCAAATTCTCGGCGAATTGTATGAGTACGCGGAGCTGGTCGCGCCATCTCACTAAACCCGGCTGGCCCGGCGATTGCACAGCCGGGTCCGCAGTTTATGCGCTTCGTCGCATGGGGCTGGCTGACGGCGAGCCCTGGAAATAAGATGGCAGCACCATCAACATTTCAAGGGATCTTCATGAAGCTGCTTATCGCCGCCGGCGCCGCCATCCTGTGCGCTGCTTCCGTCAGCGCCGCCACGCCGGCAGAGTCCATCGATGCAGAACTGAGACGGCTGTTCCCAGCCAATCTGCCAGGCGCGGCGGTGCTGGTGCAGAAGGACGGCGTCACCCTGCTCAACCAGGGCTACGGCCTAGCCAACGTCGAACTCAACGTGCCGATCAAGCCCGACAGCGTGTTCTATGCGGCCTCGGTTGGCAAGCAATTCACTGCGGCGGCCATCATGAAGCTGGTCGAGGACGGCAAGCTGACCGTACAAACGCCGATCCGCCAGTTCTTCCCCAATATACCGGCCACCTGGAACGGCATCACGGTCGAACACCTTCTGCACCACACTTCGGGCATCGCCAATGTGTTCATGGATGCCGCCTTCCGCAATGCTGCGTTTGCCGACCACACGCCGCAGGAGCTACTGCAAGCCGCTGCGGCCATGCCGCTGCTGGCGCCGCCGGGTCAGGGCTTTGCCTACTCCTCGGTCAACTACACGCTGCTGGCCATGATCATCGAACAGCTGTCCGGCGAAAAGTATGACGCCTACCTGGCACGCCAGTTCTTCATCCCGCTCGGCATGACGCAAACGCATTACGTCCAGAACGCCGGCCTGATCAAGGGACTGGTGACGCCATATGAACACGGTCCGAAGCTGGCGGTCCGCTGGAGCAGCACCCTGCTATTTGGGGGCGGCAGCTATGCATCCACCAACGCCGACCTGGCCCGCTGGACCGCCGCGCTACAAGGTGGCAAGGTGCTGAAGCCCGCCAGCCTGAAAGCCATGAACACCGCCGTGATACTGCCCAACGGCCACCGCGTTCCTTATGGCTACGGCATCCGTCCACACACCATGGCCGGCCAGCCCTACATCCGCAGCAGCGGCGATATTCAGGGCTTCCACGCTGAAGTGGTCTACATTCCGCAATCCAAGGTGCTGGTATCGATTCTGAGCAATAGCGACGAGGCGCCGAAATTCGGCCTGTTCCCGGCCGCGCGCCGCATCGCCACGCTTGCCGCCGGCACCGCGCTGCCGGCACCCAAGCCGCAGCAATTGGCCGACAGCGTGCTGCGCCAGCGCGCCGGCATCTACACGCATGGCGACGAACGCTACACATTCGAGGTGAAAGATGGCCGGCTGCTGGTGCAATATCCGGCCAATGGGAAGTGGGAAGCGCTACTGCCGCTGTCGCCCTCGGAATTCTACTACGAGGCCAACAGCGACTTTCGCATCCGCTTTGCCAGCGGCGCAGACGGCAAGCCAACGTCGCAATGGTACGACGCGGTGCCGGTTGACGACGACAGCGATCCTGTCTTCGTCAAGCAGTAAGCCTTTTAGCTGCGGTACTGGTTGATGGCGTCGCGCGTTTCCTGCGCGACGCGGCGGGCCGCCATCGCAAAGTCCTCACCGGCCTGCGGCGCCGCGTACAGGATGGCGCGCGAGGAATTGATCATCATGCCGGAGCCGCCGGCGGTCTTGCCCGACTTGACCGTCGCCGCGATATCACCGCCTTGCGCGCCGATGCCCGGTACCAGCAGCGGCATGTCGCCGACAATCGCGCGCACTTGCGCCAGTTCTTCCGGGAAGGTCGCACCGACCACCAGCGCGCACTGGCCATTCTGGTTCCACTTCTGCGCCACCAGTTGCGCCACGTGCTGGTACAGCGGCTTGCCGCCCACGTCCAGGAACTGCAGATCCGAACCGCCCGCATTCGAAGTGCGGCACAGGATGATCACGCCGCGGTCGCTCCACTCCATGTACGGCTCGACCGAATCGAAGCCCATGTACGGGTTGACGGTCACCGCATCGGCGCCGTAGCGGTCATACGCTTCGCGCGCATACTGGCGCGCAGTCGCGCCGATATCGCCACGCTTGGCATCCATGATCAGCGGGATGTGCGGATAGTTCGCGCGCACGTAATCGCAAATCTGCTGCAGCTGGTCTTCCGCGCTCAGCGCGGCAAAGTAGGCGATCTGCGGTTTGAACGAGCACGCCAGGTCGGCGGTCGCGTCGATGATCTCGCGGCAGAAGTGGTAGATGCCTTGCGGGTCGTTCTGGAACTGGGCCGGCAGCTTGGCCATGTCCGGATCGAGGCCTACGCACAGCAGGGAGTCGTTGGCCGTCCACGCGGCGGATAATTTGTTAATAAAAGTCACGACGGCCCCCTAAAGAAAATTGCAAACCCTCTATTGTAACCCGCCCACAGGGGGCTGTTAAAATTTGGCTTCACCACCACAGAAAGACTACACCATGAAATTATCGAACAAAGTCGCTATCGTGACCGGCGCCACCCAGGGCATCGGCCTGGCCTGCGCCCAGCGCATGATTGCCGAAGGCGCCAAGGTCATGCTGGTGGACATCAAGCCGGAAGGCGCGGAAGCGGCCGCCAAGCTGGGCGAACAAGCCCGCTTCTTCGCCGCCGACGTCAGCCAGAAAGCCGACGTCGACGCGCTGGTGGCCGCCACCCTCGCCGCCTTCGGCCGCATCGATATCCTGATCAACAACGCCGGCGTCACCCACGCCGCCAACTTCCTCGACGTCTGCGAGGAAGATTTCGACCGCGTCATGCGCATCAACCTGAAGTCCATGTTCCTGTGCGGCCAGGCAGTGGCGCGCGTGATGGTCAAGCAGCAGAGCGGCTCGATCATCAATATGTCGAGCGTGAACGCCGAGCTGGCGATCCCGAACCAGGTGCCATACGTGGTGTCGAAAGGCGCGATCAACCAGCTGACCAAGGTCATGTCGCTCAACCTGGTGTCGCACGGGATCCGCGTCAACGGCATCGGCCCCGGCACCATCCTGACCGAGCTGGCCAAGAAAGCCGTCATGTCGAGCCCGGAATCGCGCCACACCATTTTGTCGCGCACGCCGATGGGCCGCTGCGGCGAACCGGAAGAAGTGGCGTCCATCGCCGCCTTCCTCGCCAGCGACGACGCCAGCTACATGACCGGCCAAACCCTGTACGTGGACGGCGGCCGCCTGGCCCTGAATTACACGGTGCCGGTGCAGGATTGATAGTTATGCGCCATAGTGATGACTGGTATCTAAAACAACAATTAGACACATATCTGGCGACGCAGCATAATTACACCTGTCTCCACTATTCTCCTCCAAGAAAATAGTTTTAAGCCCGCTCCAATCAGCGGGCTTTTTTTTTGCGCGCTGTCATGACGGCGTAACAATCCCTGCCTATACTGGCCTCATCTTAAGTACATGCCACCGATAGGCATGACTAAAGACCAGGCGCACCGGGGAGATATCCCGGGCGCCACTCCCGTTTTTTTGCAGTGCATGGTATCGTCTGCCCCATGCTCAAACAAATCCTGCTCACCTCATCCCACGCCCGCCTGCGCTACTGGACCGCCATCGTGCTGTACCTGCTGATCCTGGTGATCGGCTCGATTCCCGGCGCGCGCCAGGACATCGGCATGCTGGCCCGGGGCGTGATCCTGCACAGCATTGCCTATGCCGGACTGGCTTTCCTGATTTTCACCGGCAGCCGCGGCGGCCTCGGTTTGCGCGCAGCCAAGGCCGTGCTCACCATCGCGCTGATGGGCGCGCTGGACGAAGTCGTGCAAAGCTGCTTCCCCTACCGCCACGGGGCGGTGTCGGACTGGCTGGTCGATTGCAACGCGGCGCTGCTGGCCACCGGATTTATGTGGGCTCTGTGGAGTCGCTATCGCATCCTTCCGGCAGATTGACGCCACCACCGGTGGCCCGTTCTACATCGTGGCGCATTTCCTGGAGTTGTTCGGCCTTGGCCACGCGAACCAAGCCGTGCAGTGCGTGAAGAAAAAAGTGCCGGCTGCGGACGTCATTGCAGGTGGCATCTATTAATTCTTCGATAATGGTGTCTGTCACGCGTGTCAACATATCGATGTCCTTTAAAGTGATACCCGACAATTATTGCGTGTAGGTAGCATGTTTCAATTGATGTACATCAATTCAAGCCACAGGTAAGGGAACGAAACGCCGGCGCGCCTCTCTGATGCTATTTAAGGGAGGTGAAAATGAAATTGATGAATCTGTGTGCCGCGGCCCTGTGCGTGCTTGCCGTGGCAGCCTGTGCGGACAGGATGAACAAATCCAGCAACACAGCCGGCAGCGACAGCGGCTACAGCGCCAGCAGCAGCTCCTCGACCGGCTCCGGCTACAGCGGCAGCAGCAGCACGTCGACCGGTTCGGGCACGGCCGGCGCCACCGCCGCCACCTCCTCTGCGCAAACCAGCTATGGCGTGGTGCAAGCCATCGACCAGCTGCAGCGGCAGGATGTGGGGGTGGGTGTGATGGGCGCTGCGGCGGCCGGCGGCATGCCGACCGACAAGGTCTACCGCGTCACCGTCCGGCTGGACGACGGCAGCACCCAGATGGTGGTGCTGGAATCCTCGCCCAGCTACAAAATCGGCGACCGCATCCGCTACAGCAACGGCAGCGTGCAGACCTACTAGTACAGCTGCTCGACCTGGTAGCCGCGCCGCTTGAGCAGCTGCGGCAAGCCATCCTCGCCGACCAGGTGCAGCAGGCCGACGCCGACAAAGGCCACCTGGTCCTGCTGCATGATGCGCTCGATGTTGGCAGCCATCTCGGGATTGCGCTTGCCCAGCAGGACACGCTGCATGAAACCAGCGCTGACGCTGTCGCCGCTGGTGGCGCTGCGCCACGCCGCGTTGATGCCCGCGCCGTCGGCGGCGCTCCAGGCTTCCAGCAGCGCCTGCGATTTTTTCAGCGCATCGCCGTCGGCCAGGTCGGCCAGGTTTTCGAGCAGGTATTGCTCCTGCTGGCGCTCGTCCAGGCTGTCAAACAGGCCGAGCTGGTAGTCGGCGCTTTCCAGCTCGCGCACCGTCTTGTCCTGCTGCTGAGCCGCGGCCAGCAGCGCGTACTCGGCTGCCTGGCTGCGCTGGTAGCCGTGCCGGGTCAGCTCCGCGCCGACCAGCAGATTGGCGATCAGCCAAGGTTTATAGTGCTGCACCGAGGCCAGCGGAATGCCGGCGCGCGCCAGCGCCGGCAGCAGCTTGTCCAGCGTCGCTGGCGTGAGATGCTGCTGCACCGCGTCGCCGTCCGGATAGCGGGCATGGCGCGCCAGCGCCAGCTGGAAGGCCTTGTCTTCACGGATATCGAGTTCGATCACCAGCGCCCTGGAAGCCTGCAGCGCGCGCACGGCCACAGCATCGAGCGGATAGGCGCCGTCGCGGCCGACGTGCACAGTGCCATACAGATAACTGGTTTTGCCCTCAAGCGTGACCCGGTACAACTGGCCTGCGGCAAAAACGGGCTGGCAGCAAGCCAGCAGCAAAGCGAGGAAGAGAGCGCGGAACATCGGAGGACAATTTGCAGGAGGGAGTTTCCAATGGTAAATCAAGCTGAAGCCGTGGGGAAACTATTTTTGCCCGACCGTCGGCAAAATCAAACACGAGGCGTCGCCAGCAAGCTTGGGCCAATGTGTGTATGCTGTCTGTCCATTCAGAAAGGTCATACCCACACTCTTTCTATGGGCTTGTTACATCATCATCAGATTAGAGAGCGCCATGATTCCATTCTCGATACTGGACCTGTCCCCGATAGCCGAGGGCAGCAACCCAGGCACTTCCTTCCAAAACACGCTCGACCTGGCCCAGCACGGCGAACGCTGGGGCTACCAGCGCTACTGGCTGGCTGAACACCACGGCATGCCGGGCATCGCCAGCGCCGCCACCGCCGTGGTGATGGCGCATGTGGCCGGCGGCACCAGCACCATTCGCGTCGGCGCCGGCGGCATCATGCTGCCCAACCACTCGCCGCTGGTGATCGCCGAACAGTTCGGTACGCTCGAGGCGCTGTTCCCCGGCCGGATAGACCTCGGCCTCGGCCGCGCACCGGGTTCGGACCAGACCACCGCGCGCGCCCTGCGCCGCAACCTCGACTCCGACGCCGATGCCTTCCCGCAGGACGTGCTGGAGCTGCAAGATTACCTGTCCGACCATCCGCGCGGCCGCGTGCTGGCGGTACCGGGCAAAGGCGCCAAGGTGCCGCTGTGGATCCTCGGCTCCAGCACCTTCGGCGCGCAGCTGGCCGCGCACCTTGGCCTGCCGTTCGCGTTTGCCTCGCACTTCGCCCCGCAGATGATGCTGCAGGCGCTGTCGCTGTACCGCGCCAACTTCCAGCCATCGGCGCAGCTGAGCAAGCCTTACGTCATGCTCGGCTTTAACGTGTTTGCCGCCGACACCAACGAAGAAGCGCACTTCCGCGCCACCTCCATGCAGCAGGCCTTCGTCAACCTGCGCACCGGCCGGCCGTCGCAGCTGCCGCCGCCGAAGGAAGGCTACCTCGAATCGCTGGGCCTGCCGGAGCGCGCGATGCTGGACTCGGTACTGTCCTGCAGCGCCATCGGCGCACCGGACACCGTGCGCCAGCAGATCCAGGAATTCATCGCCCGCACCGGCGCCGATGAGCTGATGATCACCTCGCAAATCTACGACCACGCCCAACGCCTGCGTTCCTACGAAATCACGGCAGGGGTGCGGTAAGCAATGGAGCACAACAAGCACGACATTTCGCCCGGCATGGTCTGGCTGTTTGCGATTGCGACCGGCCTGATCGTCGCCAACCTGTACTACGCACAAACCCTGATCGGCCCGATCAGCAAAGCCACCGGCCTCGATCCCGGCGCGGCCGGGCTGATCGTCACGCTGACGCAGATCGGCTACGTGCTCGGCCTGCTGTTCATCGTGCCGCTCGGCGACCTGGTGGAAAACCGCGGCCTGATCTTCACCGCCCTGCTGACCACCGCGCTGGCCTTGCTGGCGGCCTCCCTGACCAGCAGCGCCAACCTGTTCCTGTTTGCCGCGCTGTGCATCGGCCTCGGCTCGGTAGCGGCGCAGGTGGTGGTGCCGTTTGCCGCGCATCTGTCGAAGCCGGAAACGCGCGGCCAGACGGTCGGCAAAGTCATGAGCGGCCTGCTGATGGGCATCATGCTGGCGCGGCCGGTATCGAGTCTGGTGGCAGATGCGTTCGGCTGGCATGCCATCTTCGTGCTGTCAGCGATCACCACGGCGGCACTGGCCTTCCTGCTGCGCGCCAAACTTCCGCTGCGCCAGCCGCAAGGCGGCATGCATTATTTTGAACTGCTGGCGTCGATGTGGCACCTGCTGAAGAGCACGCCCATCCTGCGCCGCCGCGCGGCGTATCAAGCCTGCATGTTCGGCGCCTTCAGCGTGTTCTGGACTTGCGTGTCGCTGGAATTGACCGGGCCGCATTTTGGCATCAGCCAGAGCGGCGTGGCCATCTTTGCGCTGGTAGGCGTGACGGGAGCGCTGGTGTCGCCGATAGCCGGCCATCGCGCCGACCAAGGCAAGAGCCGCTCGACCACGTTTGCCGCCCTGACCTTGGGCGCGCTGGCGTTTGCGCTGCCGCTGCTGGTGCACAGCAGCCGGCTGGTGGATCTCGGCGTGCTGGTGCTGGCTTCGATCATTCTCGACATGGGCGTGTCGGCCAACCTGGTGACAGGACAGCGCGCCATTTTCGCGCTGCCGGCCGAAGTCCGCAGCCGTTTGAACGGCTTGTACATGGCCCTGTTCTTCATGGGCGGCGCGATCGGATCGTCGCTGGGCGGCTGGATGTTTGCTGCGCATGGCTGGACCGGCGTACTGTGGACCGGCCTCGCCTTCCCTCTCATCGCGCTATGCATCTTCGCGACCGAATAAATTCGGGGTCAGAGCCGACAATCGGACATGCATGTCCGATTGTCGGCTCTGACCCCGAACTGGTTAATGGCCCCAGAAGCGCACCTGCCCTTGTAACGAGACGGTGCCGTTGATGTTGAGGCTGCCCAGGCTGTTGGTCACCGGCGCGGTCGGATCGTTCTGCACGCTCAGCGATTCGAAGCCGAGGTTGGTGTAGTGCACATAGCCCGGCAGCCCGATGGCGATGTAGTCGCCGCCGCCATCGGTGCGGGTCTGCACGCCGAGGCTGACGGCAAACATGTCCACCGTCCCGCGCACGTTCTTGAACACGATGTAGCGGTTCTGCCCGCCACCACTGAAGCCCAGCGACAAGCGGCTGTCGCTGACCGCACCCACCAGCGTCGGATCATTCAGCACCACGTGCGCGGCAAAACTGATGCCGTCGCCGCCGCTCACCTGCGACAGTTCCTGGTCGTCCAGCGGCTTCAGCTCGCCCGCATGCGCGGCACCCGCCATCAGCATCAGCATCAGCGCGCGCTTCATCATTGCTTGAACTTGATATCAAGGTACTGGATCTGCACCGATCCGATCCGCGACGAACCGAGATCCACCGTCGGCTGCCCCGGGCTCACAAACGAAATATTGTCGACCACGATGCTGCCGGCCGACGCCTGCCCGTTGCCATACCGCGCATCCGGCCAGTCAATGCCGATATGCAGGCGCGGCCCGTTCTCATCGTTGAGCGCATTGATCACCGCCGGCTGCGCAGCCACATGCGCAATCACCCACGGATTGCCATCGACGCCGCCGATGTGGATACCACTCATCACCATCGCCTCGGTCGCATCATCGCGCCCGCGCGGCTGGAACGACAGCTGGCCGATATCCATCTTCAGCGCCGCGCCGAACGCGATGCCGTCATTGACCTGCGGCGTAGTGAACTGCAGGCCGCCGCCATAAAACACCAGATCCTTCACCACCACACTGCCCTGCTCGCGCACCACGCCGTTGGCGCCGATGCCCCAGTCGTAAGCCAGCTGCCAGCGCTGGTCGCCGTTGGTATTGGTCGGGAAGGCGATGTTGATGTAGTCCGCCAGGCCCGGCGCCGACGGCAGGATATCGAGCCGGTACGGATCGGAAAACGGCAGCGGATTGTCGCTGCGCGAGGCGTGGAATTTTTCCACGTACAAGCTGCTGCCGACCGGCGTGGTATAGCTCACGCGCGCGTCGCCGCTCATGGCGAAACCGTTCAGGTCGAAGCTGACGCCGTCGCGCCCGCGCACCGAGGACAAGGCGCTGTCGCTCATCGGCTCCATCGCCGAAGTGGCCGACATGCACAACAACCAGCCCATCGCCAGCGCGCGTCGCATCAGCGTCCCTTCGGCAAATTCGGCGGCGCGACACCGTTGGTGCTGAGCGCTTGCAGCTTGTCGCGCCAGTTCAGCCACATGCCGGCTTGCGCCGTGTCGTTGGCCGGCTGGCCGGATGCGGCCGGGAATTGCACCGCCGTCTTCAGTAGCGAGATCCAGAAATCGCGGCTGCCGCCGCTGGCGTCGCCCGCGGTCACGCCGCCCAGTTGCGTCAGGGTCAGGCATGGCGAGGTGCAAGCGCCGTCCCAGCGCTTGCCGCCGCCAGGATCGGTGCGCGAGTCGAGCACAATGGCGCTGCCATCGGCCGCCGTGCCGGTCACTTTCATCGAGCCGGACAAGGTGGTGATTTGCAAACCGACGTCGCCGCTGATCGATTCAAAACCAAAGCGCATGCCGATCGCCTCGCGCGTCGCGCCATCGGCCGCGTTCTTGTAGGCGAATTCAAAATAGGGATTACTGATCTGCACCACGCGCTGCGCGTCGGTGCCATCGCTGCGGCCAAACTGCAGCAGCGGAATATCGAGGTCGGCGCCGCTGCCATTGCGGGTGGCGTAGGTGTACTCGCCCAGCCGCATGTTGCGGAGGTTGGCGCTCAGGGTGATGTCTGCGTCGAGCGCGATCTTGCTGAAGTCAAAACCGTTCAGGCTGGTGTTGGTCATGGAGACCAGGCCTTGCCCGTTGACGGCCGACAGCTCGGCTTCGCTCAGCGGCTGCATCTGTGCCGACGCCGCGTGCATGCCGCACAGCAGCGCCGCGCCCAGCACCAGCTGGCGCAGTAGTTTGGAGGTCATGAGATAGGGAGCGGCAGTCGCCCACACGACTGCCGCCGCTCAGCTGATTAGTGAGCGAAGATCCACACGGTGGTGCCGCGCATGTCGATCTGGTTCATGGCAACCGAGCCGAACGAGGCAGCGTTGTTGCCCATCTTGATCGAGTCCACCGACACGTTCAGGTAGTGGCCGTCTGCAACCACAGTCGATGGGATGGCGATCTGCACCACGTCGCCGCCAGTGGCTGGGTTGTAGAAAGTGCCTGGGTTGGTCACGCCAGCAGCGCCGGCAGCGGCCAGGAAGGAGTTTTTCGACAGGATGTCGATGTTCGCTGCGATCAGGCCGTTCACTTTGATGCCGTTGAACGATACCGAGCCACCGCCCATGCCGTTCGCGTCCAGCGCGTCGGTGTCGGTGTAGGTGAAGGAATTGATTTTGATGTTCAGGTTGGCAGCGATCGACACGCCGTCCTGGCCGCTGACAGTGCTCAGTTCTGCATCTTGAATCGGGGTCATGGCCGATGCCGAGAAGGCCAGGGTTGCCAGGGCTGCAGCGACTGCGGTTTTAATGAATTGCATGTGATCGTCTCCGTTAATGGTTTTATACCGGTGTATGTTTTTTTGTTACTGCGGGACCAGTGTAGGGTCCCGCAGTCAGTACCGTCCATGACTCCTCAGGCCAAGCTACAGGCCTGAGAAGCCGCGCCCGATTAGTGCGCGAAGATCCAGACGGTGGTGCCGCGCATGTCGATCTGGTTCATGGCGACCGAGCCGAACGAAGCGGCGTTGTTGCCCATCTTGATCGAGTCCACCGACACGTTCAGATAGTGGCCGTCAGCAACCACGCTCGCCGGGATGGCGATCTGCACCACGTCGCCGCCGGTGGCTGGGTTGTAGAAGGTGCCTGGGTTGGTCACGCCAGCAGCGCCGGCAGCGGCCAGGAAGGAGTTCTTCGACAGGATGTCGATGTTGGCTGCGATCAGGCCGTTCACTTTGATGCCGTTGAACGAGACCGAGCCGCCGCCCATGCCGTTCGCGTCCAGCGCGTCGGTGTCGGTGTAGACGAAGGAATCGATCTTGATGTTCAGATTGGCAGCGATCGACACGCCGTCCTGGCCGCTGACGGTGCTCAGCTCAGCGTCTTGAATCGGGGTCATGGCCGATGCCGAGAAGGCCAGGGTTGCCAGGGCTGCTGCGATTGCGGTTTTAACGATTTGCATTTGGTATCTCCGGTTATGAGTAATGAATTTTTTATCTGGGGGCTCACGCCCGTCCGGCTGTCTCGAGCACCCCGGGTAGGGGTACCGGGGCGCCGCGCCCGGTCCGTGAAAATCTTAATATTTGAATATTAATTAAATTAATCATATGAGTCGGTCCGGCCACGGGTCCAGCTTGTTGCGCTGACCGGAAAAGCCAACGACTTGGCCCTGAGAGCCATCCAGAGTGAGACGCGTGTTGTACTTTTGTCTCCTGCCGTAGCATAGGTTGCAGGCCCAAACCTAGAGTCACATTTCTAAAAAATCAGGTGCGATGGCTCGGAAAACCATGCGTTAATGCCTTACAAAAATGAAAAGACGAGTTGTCGCTTAAATAAAGCACGACCGTTCGAATCGAGAATATCGGAGACAACATGACACCAGCAATGGGGCGCCAGACGCCTCTGGGCGGAGCTCACGCTACAGCTTCGCGCCAGGCCCACATCCCTGTTTTTTTACGCGCGCACCCGAGCGAGCGCTCGCTCTCGCGCGCAGGCGAGGGCTGACAGCATGCTGGCCCTGCTGCTGGGCGTGCTTGCCGCCGTGATTGGCGGCGCCGGATTCGTCTCCCGGCACGAACCCCAGGACCGTCCCCGCGACCAGTACGAGATGCCGCAGTCCATGCTGGGCGGCGGTGGCGCGTACGTGCAGTCGGTCAAGCTCGAGCCGTTTTCCGAGCTCAAGTACAAACACATCGTGCGCCAGGCGTTCGACTACAGCTGCGGCTCGGCCGCGCTGGTGACCATCCTCAACTACCACCTCGGCGTGATGGTCAACGAGCAGCAGGCCATGGAAGGCATGCTGGAAAAAGGCGAGAAGGACAAGATCATCGAGCGGCGCGGCTTTTCCCTGCTCGACATGAAGCGCTACGTAGGCTCGCTGGGCATGAACGGCGCCGGCTTCAAGGCCGAGATCAAGGACTTGATGACGCTGGATGAACCAGCCATCGTGCCGATCGACTACGCCGGCTCCAAGCACTTCGTGGTGCTGCGCGGCATCCGCGACGGCGTGGTCTACATTGCCGATCCGTCGGCCGGCAACATCGTGTTTTCGGTCGAGGAATTTGCCCGCTGGTGGGACAAGAACACCCTGTTCATCATCTCGCCGGCCAAGGGTCAGGCACCGGTGCGCCAGCTGGCCCTGAACGATCTCGAACTGGGCGTGGTCGACATGGACCGCGTCACCGGCAAAGGGCGTCAAGACCCGTTGAGCAATGCCGCCCAGCTGCTGATGCGCGCCGTCAATTCGGGCGCGGCCGGCACCTGGATGCGCCACAACTAATCCCCCTCTCACAAGGAAGTCCCATGATGTTACGCACCATACCCTTTGCCGTAGTCATCGCGTTTGCCGCTGCTCCGGTACTGGCGCAACAGGCCAGCCAGCCCGCCGCCCCTGCAACTGCCGACGCTGCGCGCGACGCGCTGGCCAAGAAAGAAGGCGAAGGCGACCAGAGCGCCCTGCTCAAGCAGACCCTCACCGCCGTCGACAAGCAATACACCCTGATCCGCCGCAACCAGCTGGCGCTGACCTATGACGTCAGCTACAGCTACGTCGGCGAAGACCGCATCGTCACTGACATCGGCAACGGCAGCGCCACCCTGTTCAACATCGAGAACAACAACTCGCACACGGTGACCAACACCTTCTCGGCCGACTACGGCGTGCGCGACAACCTGACCGCCAACGTCACCCTGCCGCTGATCTCGCGCTACGCCGACACCGCCGCGCGCAGCGGCCTGTCCAACTCCATCGGCGACATCGGCGTCGGCGCGCGCTGGCAGCCGTTCGAGGCCAAGCGCGACCAGCCCGGCCTGACCGTCACCGGCAACGTGCGCCTGCCGACCGGGCGCAGCCCGTTCAAGGTGATCGCCGGCAGCGGCGAAGCGACCGGCAGCGGCGTGGGCGCCGCCACGGTCGGCCTCAACGTCAACAAGATCGTCGACCCGGTCGCGCTGTTCGGCTCGGTGAACTTCACTGCCAGCCTGCCGGCCAAGAACCTGTGGCAGGTCAACGGCTCGCGCATCCTGACCCGCGTGGCGCCGGGACCGAGCGTGGGCTTCGGCCTCGGCTTCGCGTATGCGCTGTCGTACGGCATCTCGACCACCATCTCCTTCCAGGAAGCGATCTCGGCCGGTTCCAAGCTGCGCTTTGCCGACGGCCTGGAAGCCAAGACCCATATGCAGACCTCGGGCATTCTCAACATGGGCCTCGGCTACCGCATCTCGCCCAAGACCACGGTCAACTTCTCGGTCGGCATCGGCCTGACGCCGGACTCGCCTAACCTGATCGTGGGCATGAACGTGCCGCTGAACTTCTGACCATGCGCCGCCTGACCATTGCCGCCGCTGTTGCCGGCGCCCTGAGCGCGCCGGCCCACGCCGCGCTGACCGAAAACCTCACCACCAGCGTGGTTGCGATGGCGATGGGGAATGCGGTGACGGCCGACCCGCCGGGCATCGCCTCGATCCACTTCAATCCGGCCGGCCTGGCGCGGCTGGAAGGCGACAGCGAAAGCATCCACAACTTCGTCGCCTCGATCCGCACCGGCGCCCGCTTCACACCGGGCGAAGGCTTCGACGTCGGCGGCTGGCGCGACGATCCGCTGTCCAACACCTCCACCGGCCCGGTGCGGCAGGTGATGTACGTGCCCGGCTACGGCATGCCGGGCTGGCGGTTGCCGGCGGTGGCCGTGCCCGGCATCGGCATGGCCTGGAACACGCCCGGCTCGCCGTGGACCTTTGCCACCGACAGCTATATGTCGCAGGCAATGAGCCTGGACCGCACCACCGATCCCAACGACCCCGGCCAGTACCAGGGGCGGCAGGAGCAGATCCAGCGCCTGGTGTATGCGGCGCCATCGGTCGGCTACAAATATTCCGACACGCTGCGCTTTGGCGTATCGGTGCCGATTGCACACGCGGCCTTCGTGGTCGACACCAATATGCGCTTCCCGAACGAACTGCTGGGCGTGTTCGGCCAGCTGCAAAAAGGCTGGTGCCCGGAAGACGGCGGCAACATCATCGACGTGTTCGGCTTCGGCGTGTGCGGCGGCGGCAAGGACGGCATGGTCAGCCCGTTCAAGAAGGCGGCCAATATGCGGCTGGAACTGACCGCGCCGTTCGATCCGACCATCAACCTCGGCGTGCTGTGGGAACCGTCGCCCAGGTTTGCGCTGGGCGTGGTCTACCAGAGCGGCTCCAAGACCCACTACACCGGCAGCTACGTGTTCAAGACCGAGCCCATGCTGCGTAACTTCGTGCGCGGCATGAACGCCAGCCTGCTGGGGCCGATCGCGGGCGCGGTGCTGGGCTTCCCGTCCTCGATCCCGGCGGTCCAGAAGGGCAACATGAGCGCCAACATCCCCTTCCCTGCGCACTTGCAGGTGGGCGTCAAGCTCAAGCCGGTCAAGTACGTGCAACTGAACGTGGACGCCAGCTACGCGCGCTGGAGCGACTGGGATGCGCTGCGCTTCCAGTTCGACCAGAGCATCAAGCTGCTGGAAGTGGCGCGCCTGTACGGCATCCCCGATTCGGGCAAGCTGATCATCCCGCGCGGCTACAAGAGCGTGGTCAACTTCGCGTACGGCCTGCAACTGCAGCCGCTCGACAAGCTCTCGGTCCGGCTCGGCTATGAACCGCGCAAGACCTCGGTCCCGGCCGACAAGATCGACTTGCTGGCGCCGCTGCCCACCACCAAGCTGCGCAGCTTCGGCATCGGCTACAAGATCAGCAAGAACCTGGACGTCAACGTCACCGGTTCCTACATGACCGGCAAGTTCTACACGCCGGCCAACACCAGCTGCAATATGAACTGCAACACCTTCCTCAACATCATCTACAACCCGTACGCGGGACAAAATGTCAGCGGCGATATCCACGTCCGCTACTTCGGTTTCGAATTGAACAAGCGTTTCTGATTTACTTGAAGGAGCACACACATGAAAAAAGCCAAACACGGTCTGATCCTGCTGGCCCTGAGCGCAGCCTGCCTGAGCGTCCACGCTGCCGCGCCAGTATCGCCGGCCAAACAGGCGCTGGTCGACCAGGTCCTCAAACTGTGGAACATCGACAGCATCGGCCAATCGATGCTGCAAGTGCCGGTGGCCGACGCGGTGCAACAGGCGCGCGCCATGCTGCAAGGACGCGCCGCGGCGGACAAGCGCGACGCCGCCATGAACGACATCGTCGGCGACGCCAAGGCCTTCATGGCCGAAGCCACGCCGATCACGCGCGCCAGCGCCGACAAGCTGATCCCGACCACCATCGCCCCGCTGCTGGCCGAGCGCTACACCGAAGACGAACTGAAACAGCTGATTGCCATTTTAGAGTCGCCGGTGAAGAAAAAATTTGAAGCCATGTTGCCGGAAATGCAGAAGAAACTGGGAGAAGGCGTGGCGGCCGACACCCGTCCGGTGATCGATCCCAAGCTGCAGGGCCTGAAAGAAAAAATCGGCCTGCGTCTGCGCGCTGCGGTCACGCCATGACGTACTCTTCCGCCCTGCATCTGGTGCGCGGCGTGAAATCGCGCCTGGCGCAATCCGGCGTGCAAGCAGAACCGCTGTTCGCGCAGGCCGGCCTGGACGAAGGCGACGGCCTCGCCTGCGACGCGCTCACGCTGTCGGACAAACTGAGCCACCTGTGGGAACTGCTGGTGGAACAATCGGGCGACCCGCTGATCGGGCTGAAAATCTCCACCCCGCACCGGCTCGGCTGGCTGGGCGTGATGGGCCACATCATGCTGGTGTCGCCGACCGTGCAAAGCTCAATCGAGCGCTGCGGCGGCAACACGCGGGTCGGCCTGCTGCTGCCGGGCGCCCAGCGCGCCGTGCCGCAGCAGCGCTACGACTTCGTCTGGTGCGTACTGCTGCGTTCGCTGCGCTGCGCCGCCGGCCGCGACGACATCGCGCCGGTGGTGGTGGAGTATGCGTTCCCGGCGCCGTCGTATGCGCAAGTGTTTGAAGACACCTTCGGCTGCCCGGTGCGCTTCGGCATGCCGCACAACGTGATGGAATTTTCCGACACCGACCTGGTGTCGGCGCTGCCGGCCAATCCGCCGCTGATGAACGGCGGCGGCGAACAAGTGCTGGCCACGCTGGCGACGGCGCAGCCGCCGACCTTCAGCGCCAAAGTGCAGGCGCTGCTGGCCAGCCTGCTGCCGAAAGGGCCACCGCACCGCGACGACGTGGCGGCGCAAATGATGATGAGCGAGCGCACCCTGCAGCGCCGGCTGGCCGAGGAAGGCACCAGCTTCACCAACCTGGTCGACGACACCCGGCGCGAACTGGCGCGGCAATCGCTGAGCGCGGGCGAACTGTCGCTGAAAATGCTGAGCTTCCAGCTGGGCTTTTCGGAGCCGAGCGCGTTCTACCGTGCCTGCAAACGCTGGTTCGGCATGGCGCCGTCCGACATCCAGCACCTGGCGCACCAGCCGGGGCCGGGGCCGGACGTGCTGCAGGCGCCGGTCAAGCCGCGCAAAACCGCATAAAGGAGAGTGGTATGGGATGGTTATCGAGCAACCAAAATAAATCGAGGCTGGGTCAGCTGCTGGTCAAACAGAAGCTGATTACCGAAGAACAGCTGGCCAGCGCGATTGAACTGCAACGCAAGACCGGTCAACGGCTGGGCGACATTTTTGCCGACCTCAACCTGATCACCCAGGAGCACATCGAAAATGCGCTGCGCAAGCAGCGGCGTTTGCGGATGGCGGCAGCGATTGCCACCTCCCTGCTGGCGCCGCTGGAAACCTATGCGGCATCAGCCCTGCCCGCCGCCGCACTGACCGCCAGCGCGCCGGTCAGCAACCGTGCCCTGCGCGCGCTCAGCGACGAAGAACTGGGCGACACCGCGGCGCAAGGCCTGAGCGACGACCTGGTCAACGCAGTCAAGCACGCCAAGGGCAACAACCTGGAAGTGGTGGGCGAAATCAGCAAGCTGCTGAATCCGGTACTGGGTTTCCTCGAAGCGGACACCTCGATGAAAAACGTGGTCTACGACCCGAGCAAAGCGGCCGCCACCATCAACAAAGACGGCTCGCTGACGTTGAGCCTGCCGTCCTCGATCGGCGAAATCGCCTTCAACAACATCCGCGTCAAAGGCACCGAGGGCAGCAGCTTCGGCAGCATCTCCATCAAAGGCATCGACCTGACCGGCACCACCATCACCCTCGGCTTCCACTAAACTCCGTTAGTTACGTGGGACGGCGAAGGCGTCGCCGGCTTTCCATTCGGGCAGCTTGGCGCCGTTGGCGATCAGGCGGCCCAGGTTGAGGGTGTATTGCGCCGTCTGCACCATGCCCGACAGGTCCCAGCCCGGATCGTATTCGTCATCAGCCTGGTGGTAACGCTTGCCGTAGGCTTGCTGTTTGGCTTTCGCGCCGTCCGGATCTTTCACGTAGTCGCGCCCCGAACTGATCGAGAATGCCGGCACACCGTTCTTGGCGAAGTTGAAGTGGTCGCTGCGGAAGTAGCCGCCCGCCAGGTCCGGCTTGGCGTCGGCAATGCGCATGCCCATGTCCTTGGCGGCCGTCTCAGCCAGCTTGCCCAGTTCGGTGCGCTCGCTGCCCTGGGTGCCAATATCGCGCGTAGTGCCGATGAAGTTGAGGCTGTCCAGGTTGAGGTTGGCGGCGGTTTTTGCCAACGGCCACAGCGGTGACGAGGCATAGGCCGCACTGCCCAGCAGGCCCTGCTCTTCGGCCGCTACCCACAGAAACATCTGGCTGCGCTTGGCCGGGAACTGGCGCGCTTGTTCGGCCATCGCCAGCAGGGCTGCCGAGCCGGAGGCGTTGTCGACCGCGCCGTTGAAGATGGTGTCTCCGCTGTTGCCTTGTTTGCCTAAGTGGTCCCAGTGCGCGCTGTAGATCACGACTTCGTCTTTCAATTTCGGATCGGTGCCCGGCACTACGGCGGCGACGTTGAATTGCTCAACCTTGCGCACTTCGGCCTTCATCTCGCCGTTCAGTTTGGCGGCCAGCGCCACCGGCTTGAAGTCCTTCTTCTCGGCCGAAGCACGCAGTGCATCCAGATCCTGCCCAGTCGCCGTGAACAGCGCGCGCGCCGTGTCGTCGGTGATCCAGCCCTGCAGCGGCGTACCCAGCGTGCCCGCCGCTAGCTGGAAGCGCTCCACTCCAGCCCAGCTGTTCTGGATCACGCTCCAGCCATACGATGCTGTCGGCGTGGTGTGGATCAACAGCACGCCAGCCGCGCCCTGGCGATGGGCTTCTTCAAACTTGTAGGTCCAGCGGCCGTAGTAGGTCAGGCCCTTGCCGTTGAATCGGTTCGGCTGTTCGGCGGTCGGTTGCGGGTCGTTGACCATCATCACCAGCACCTTGCCCTTCAGGTCCATGCCCTTGAAGTCGTTCCACTGCTCATCCGGCGCGGTAATGCCGTAGCCGACGAACACCAGGTCCGCATTGAAGCTGTGCGCCGCGGTCGCATCACCCGGCGCAAACACCCAGTCCTTGCCGAAGGCGATATCCAGCGCCTTGCCGCCCGCTTCCAGTTTCAGCGTGCTCTCGCCCGGCTGCGTCTTCACGCCCGCGATCTGCACCGGCTGGCGGAAGCTGTTGCCATTGCCCGGCTTGAGGCCCAGCGCCTGCGCCTGCGCTTCCAGATACGCCACGGTCAGGTCGCCGCCGCGCTGGCCGGTGCCGCGCCCTTCGAGCAGGTCGCTCGAAAGGAAAGCCAGATGGGCGCGCAGCGGCGCTTCCTGCACCACGGCGCTCTTGCCCGCGTCTGCATGGGCCGGGAATGCCAGCGCCAGGCTCATGGCCAGCGCGGAGGCAACGTAGGATGGGTTCATTTTTTTCATGATGTCCTGTGGGCTGATGTAATCAAGGCGGGATTTCCGCGCGCACATTGTATGCGAAAATATCGGCATGACTTCCCGCAATTCCTACATCGGCCGCTTCGCGCCCTCGCCCACCGGCCCGCTGCATCTCGGCTCGCTGGTGGCCGCCATCGCCAGCTATCTCGACGCCAAGGCGCACCACGGCCAGTGGCTGGTGCGCATCGAGGACGTGGACGGCGCGCGCAATGTGCACGGCGCCGACGATCACATCCTGGCCTCGCTGCAGCGCTGCGGCATGCACTGGGACGGCGAGGTGACGTGGCAGACCAAACGCTACGCGCTGTACCAGCAAGCGTTGGAACAGCTCGGCGACCTGGTCTACCCCTGCGGCTGCTCGCGCCGCGAGATTGCCGATTCGCAGGTCAATCAGGTGACGCATCACAATCAGGCGCTGATTTATCCCGGCACTTGCCGCAACGGCCTGGCGCCGGGCAAGGTCGGCCGCGCGCTGCGGGTGAAGGTGCCGTTGTCGCCGCACTGCGTGCCGGAGTTCGAGGACCGCTGGGCCGGCCACTACAGCCAGGACCTGACCGCCGAGGTGGGCGACTTCATCATCCGCCGCGCCGACAGTTACTGGGCCTATCAGCTGGCGGTGGTGGTGGACGATGGCGCGCAAGGCATCACCGATATCGTGCGCGGCGTCGACCTGCTCGACTCCACACCGCGCCAGCTGTACCTGCAGCAGATACTGGGCCTGCCGCAGCCGAGCTACCTGCACGTGCCGGTGGTGCTGAACGAGGCCGGCGACAAGATGTCCAAGCAAACCGGCGCCATCGCTTTCGACGACGGCAGCGATCCGCAACAGCTGTTGCACAAGGCCATGCTGCCGGCCGCGCGCTTCCTTGGCCTCGATCTGCAGGCCGACAGCATCGAAGCGTTCTGGCGCGCCGCCATTCCTGCATGGGCGCAACTATTGCAAACCCTGCCGCGCCGGGCCTGATGGCGTGCGCCGCGCGCCGCCACTTTTCCCTACACTGAGCTGATGGAAGTCGAACTCAAACTCTTGCTCGCGCCCGAGGACAACGGCAAGCTGCTACAGCACCCGCTGCTGGATGCGCCGGCGCGCGTGCAGCAACTGACCGCCCGCTATTTCGACACGCCGGACCTGCACCTGATGCGTCACGGCGCAGGCTTGCGCGTGCGCAAGGAGGATGGCGAGTGGATCCAGACCATGAAGGCCGGCGGCAGCGTGCAAAGCGGCCTGCATAGCCGCAACGAGTGGGAGTGCGCGGTGGACCGCTCCTGGCCGCGCCTCGGCAAGCTGCGCAAGCTGGTCGGGGATGACGAACCGTGGCTGGCGATGCTGGACGCCCCCGATCTCAAGGACCGCCTCGAACCGCTGTTCCTGGTCGACGTGCAGCGCCACCTGTGGGAAGTGGAGGTCGCCGGCAACCGCATCGAGGTCGCGCTGGACGTCGGCCACATCGATCGCAAGACGCACAAGGTAGCCATCAACGAAATCGAGCTGGAACTGAAGGACGGCGATCCCGCCGGCCTGTATGCGTTTGCCCTGCAGCTGCTGGAAGATATCCCGCTGCGCATCACCAATATCAACAAGGCGCAGCGCGGCTACATGCTGGTGCGCGAGACCGGCCACGCGCCGTATCGCGCACAGGCGCTGCACCTCGATGCTGACGCCACCTTGAGCGACGCCATGTCCGCAGTGCTGGGCAACTGTCTTGAGCACATCCAGCGCAACGAAGTCGCCGTGGTGGAAGGCCACGATCCGGAAACGCTGCACCAGATGCGCGTCGGTGTGCGCCGCCTGCGCTCCGCGCTCAAGCTGTTCGCAGCGGTGGCGCCGTGCCCGCCCGCGCTGCAGGAAGATATCGGCTGGCTGGGCATGGAACTGGGCGCGGCGCGCGACTGGGACGTGCTGCTGTCCTCAACGCTGGCGCGGGTGGACGTGGCGCAAATCGAACTGCAATCACTGGCACTGCAAACCGCGCGCGCCAAACGGCACGAGGCGGCGCAAGCCTTGCTGTCGCCGCGCTACACGCGGCTGATGCTGACGATGGGATCATGGATGCTGCAAGCCGCGCCGCTGCTGAATGGCTCGGCCGCACAGTTTTCGCGCCAGACCATGCAGCACCTGCACAAGTCACTGATCAAGCGCGCCAACCGCATGGACCGCGACGACGCATCCAGCGCGCACCGCACCCGCATCGCCGCCAAGCGCGCCCGCTATGCATTGGAGTTTTTCCATTCGCTGTATCGCACCAAGAGCACGCACAGCTACCTGAAAACGCTGGCGGCAGTGCAGGAAGAACTGGGCCGGCACAACGATCTGGCGGTGGCGGGACGGCTGCTGCAGGAACTGGCGCAGCAGCATCCGCAAGCGGCGGGCGCGATCCAGTTTGCGCGCGGCTACCTGCTGGCGCAGCAGGCAACGGCGCCGACGGAACTCGACGCCATTCGCCGCAGGCTGCATGCGCTGCGGCTACCGCACGCGCATCACTAACTAGCGGCGCGCCTGTTTCGCGCTGACGTTCCAGCTCAGAGTTCCGGGACACTTGGCCTGCTGCACGGCGGCCAGGGTGTCATCGGCTTCGCTGCTGGCCTGCGCATACTCCTTGCGGCCGGCCACCTTGAAGTGCAGCGACGGCGCGGTGGTGCTGGCGGTCTTGGACAGGGTCGGCTGGAAACCGCGCTCGGTCAGGATCTTGCGGCAGGCATCCATGCCGTTCAGCTTTTCCGATTCGATCTCGATGCTGAGCACCCAGCTCTCCACATAGCCGCGCGCGGCGCGTTCCGGCACCGGCAGCATCAGGTCGGACGGCACAGTGGCGGCTTGCACGGCGCCGGCCAGCATGGCGGCACCCAAGGTAATCAGGCGATACATCGGCATTCCTTCACATCCGGTAAAAGCGCTATGGTATCAGGCCAGCATCGGATACAGCGTCCCCACCAGCAGCAGCGCCATCACGATGTTGAAGATGCGTACCGAGCGCGGGTCCTGCAGCACGCGGCGCATCGCCACGCCGAACATGGCCCAGGCGCCGACGCAGAATACGCCGATCAGGCCAAACACGCCGGCCAGCATGGCGGCATCGATCACCGTGAAGCCCTGCGGCAGGTAGGTGGTCAGCGCGCTCAGGGCCATCACCCACGCCTTGGGATTAATCCACTGGAAAGCGGCCGCGCCGAAGAAGGTCATCGGCTTGGACAAGGCAGCCTGCTCGCCACTCATCGGCGCCGCGTGCGCCAGCTTCCACGCCAGCCAAAGCAGATAGATCGCGCCGCCGTATTTGAGGATGGTCTGCAGCATCGGCACCTGCTCGAACACCACGTGCAAGCCCATGCCGGTGGCGAAAATCATGAAGGTGAAACCGCAGGTGATGCCGAACAAATGCGGCAGCGAACGCACAAAGCCGTAATTCAGGCCGGAGGCCAGGATCATGGTGTTGTTCGGGCCGGGCGTGATGGAACTGACGGCGGCAAAGGTGCACAGTGGCAGCAGCAATTCGAGCGACATGATGTATCCGTGTGTGGGAGGGTGTGCTTGTATTGTACGGTGAAGTTCAGATTAGTGTACTGGTGCACACCAGTACACTTTGACAAACAGTTCCCACCACTGTATTGGTCACTCTACCGGTACGGCCTGCGCTTGCCCAGCTGCTTGTAGAAGCCTTCCAGCTCGCGCGCCACCAGGTCCTGGCCGTTCTCGATCACGAAATCCTGGAACGCCGCCGCCACTTTCGGAATCGGCTGGTCACTCAGGTGCATGATGTGCCAGTCCGCCTCCACCAGGTTGATGGGCAGGGTCGCCAGCAGGCCGGCTTCGAATTCCAGTCCGCAGGCGTGCACCGACAAAAAGCCGACGCCCAGTCCCGCCGCCACCATGCGCTTGATCGCCTCGTTGCTCGACACCTCGGAGCCGAATTCCGCCGCATGTCCTTCCTCGCGCAGCAGCTTCTCCACCGCCGTGCGCGTGCCCGAGCCGCGTTCGCGCACCAGCAGGTTGGCCGCCATCACGTCGTTGAGCGTGATCTTTTTCTTCTTCATCAGCGGGTGCGACGGGCTGGCCACGAACGCCATCGGGTGGCGCGCGAACTTGGCGGCGTTGGTACGCAGCTCGCGCGGCGGCGTGCCCATGATGGCCAGCTCGATCTCGTGCCGCGCCAGCATGTTGATGATCTCCGTGCGGTTCCCCACCTGCAGCTTGAGGCGCACGTCCGGCCGCTCCAGCGTGAACGGCACCAGCATCGGCGGTAGCAGGTGCTCCGCCGTGGTCACCGCGCCGATGCGCAGCGTACCGGAGGTGACGCCCTGCAGCGCCGCCAGTTCGTCGCTGGCCTGCTCCCACAGGCGCAGGATGCGCTCGGAGAATTCAGCCATCACCTCGCCCGCCGCCGTCAGCTGGATATTGCGACCCACCTTGCGCGTGAGCGCCATGCCGGCCGTCTCCTCCAGTGTGCGGATTTGCAACGACACCGCGGGCTGCGTGAGGTGCATGGCGTCCGCCGCGCGCGACACGCTGCCATGGCGCGCCACCAGCACCAGCGACTGTAGCTGGCGAAAACTCGCATGATACATAAGCCTTCCTTATCGATTACTAAATATCTTTAATTTTTCTTTTGTAGATTCTACCTCTATATTGATAAACATCTGACATGTTTAAGCGAGAACAGTGATGAGCATCGACGTAATCTTCCTGGGACTGGACGGCGTTTTGTTCGATACCGAAGCGCTGCACCTTGCAGCCTGCAATGCGGCGTTTGCCAACGCCGGCCTGTCGGTACGCTGGACCATGCCGGCGCTGCGCGCCGCTGCCGCCACCCACGGTTACGCCCGCGCCATCGCTTCCGCCGTCGCCATGCCGCCGCTGTCGCGCGACAAGCAGCGCGTGGCCGAACTGTTCGAAGACAAGCACCGCGAATTCCATCAGGCCATCCTCGCGCGTCCGCCGCAGGCGCAAGCCGCCGCGCTGGCGCTGATCGAAGACGCCACCGCTGCCGGCTGCAAGATCTGCATCCTGACCGACCTGCCGGCGCCCGCCGCATCCGCGCTGCTGGAGCGCTACTTCGGCGCCGATGTGAATAGCCTGTTCAGCGTCGTCGCCGGCGGCGTGAATTTCGACAGCAGCGCCGGCGCCGGTCCGTATGCCCACGCGCTGCACGCCATCGGCGCGGCGCCGCACGACGCCATCGCCATCGACACCGCCGTCCCCGCATTGCGCGCGGCGGCCGATGCCGGATTGTGGACCGTCTCGGTCGCCCCCTACGGCACGGACGTGGTACGCCCGCGCCAGTTCATCACCTTCGACGCCCTGCGCGAATTGCAGGCCAGTCCTTACACGCCGGATCAGCAACGCCCCAAACCGGGGCTGGATCGAGCGGCATAGTTTTTAAACCGCACTACAGGAGGCGCATCATGGAAACCATCGTCATCGTCGGCGGCGGTGCGGGCGGGCTCGAACTCGCCACCCGTCTTGGAGATACGCTCGGCAAGAGCAAGCGCGCGCATGTGCTGCTGGTGGACCGCTGGCCCGGCCACTTCTGGAAGCCGCTGCTGCACACCGTCGCATCGGGCAAGTGCGATCCGCAAGTGAGCGAATTGCCGTTCAGCGCACAGGCGCTGGACCACGATTTTGAATTCGTGCAGGGCGACATGCTGTGCCTCGACCGCGCGCACCGCACCATCACCCTGTCGCCGCGCGACGGCGGGGATGGCGCCTGCCGCGTCATCTCCTACGACCGCCTGGTACTGGCGCTGGGCTCCGTCACCAACTTCTTCGGCGTGCCGGGCGCGCAGGAGCATGCGCTGACGCTGGACAGCGTGGCCGATGCGGAGAACTTCCGCCGCCGCTTCTTCGACGCCTGCATCGCCGCCGGCGAGCGCAAGAAACCCGTCAACGTGGTGATCGTCGGCGGCGGCGCCACCGGCGTTGAACTGGCGGCGGAGTTGAGCAACACCGCGCGCTCACTGGCCGCGTACCGCGTGCACGATCTCGATCCGGAACAGGACATTCGCATCAGCGTGATTGAGCGCGGGCAGCACCTGCTGCCGCAACTCGATCCGCTGCAAGCACAGCGCGCCGCACGCCACCTGCGTTCGATGGGCATAGCCGTCATGACGTCCACCAGCGTGGCCAGTGTCAGCGCCGATGCGGTGACCGATGCCGAAGGCACGGTCCATCCTGCCGACCTGACCTTGTGGGCCGCCGGCGTGGAAGCACCGCCGCTGTGCGCCACGCTGGGCCTGAGCGTCAATCACCTGAAGAAGATCATGGTCGATGCCAGCCTGCGTTCCACCTGTGATAGCCGAATCTATGCGCTGGGCGACTGCGCCAACTACGTTTGCCCGATCAAGGGACCGACGCCGCCGCGTGCACAAGTCGCACATCAACAGGCGATGTTCCTGGCCGATCTGCTGGCGCGCAAGGACGACACGCCGCGCCCGGACTTCCGCTACCACGACTACGGCTCGCTGATCTCGCTGGGCCAGCAGGCCGCGGTGGGCGCGCTGACCGGGCCTGTGAGCGGCCGTAGCTACCGCGTCGGCGGACCATTGGCCAGCGTGCTGTATCGGCTGCTGTACCAGAAGCACCTGCTGCAGCTGCATGGCACGTTGCCGATGCTGACTCACACACTGGCCGGCTGGCTGCGTTCGCGGGTGCTGCCGCCGGTGAGGCTGCACCGCTAAAACCGGCCTATAATGGCCTCATGACGACGATTACCTCTCTGAACCGGGCCACCCCGGCCGTTGCCAACCCGGCGACGGCTGGCGCGTATGCGTCCACCTCCAGCGCGGCCGGCGCCAGCGGCAGCGGCTCCTCCACCATCGTATCCTTGGGCGGTGGCGCCGGCGACGACGCACCGGCCAAGCCACTGGTATGGGAAAACCGCACCCGCAGCACCGCCGCCAGCATGATGGCGCAGAACTTCAATAATCAAACGGGAGCCGCGCGCCTGAAGGGCCTTGGCGGCGAACTGCTGAAACAAGTAGCTTATGACGGCGAGGACTTTTCGCAAACGGTGCAGCAGGCGCCGAGCGGCGTGCAAGCGAATACCTACGACATGCTGGTCTCGCCCACTCAGGTATCGCAGCACGGCATGGGCGACAGCCAGATCGCGCTTACTGTCACCACCCGCAGCGGCGTTAAGGTCGACCTGAAGCTCGACGCCAGCGACAACAGCATCGCCATCGATGCGCACAGCGACGGCAAATTGACCGAGGGCGAACGCAAGGCGCTTGGCAAGCTGGCCGAGGGATTCCAGAAAGCGATCGATGGACTGAGCGAAGACCCGCCGCGCATCGACGTCGCCGGCCTGACGCAGTTCGATCACGGCGCCCTGTCGTCGGTCGACTTGAAAGGCCAGGTCAAGCTCAATCTCAAGGAAATGCAGCGCATTGAATTCCACGCCGACGCCGCACAGCGCACGCTCAGTTTCAGCGGCCCGGCCGGCAGTGCCAGCATCGCCGTGGACCTGAGCCAGCCGGCCAGCTGGGGCAGCAAGGATCAACAGGCCAAGGCACTCAGCAAATACCTGCAGCAGGTCGACCAGGCAGGCGCACGCGGACGAGGCGACAGCGCCATGATCTCCATGTTCAAGGACGCCTTCACCGGCATGAACAGCGACTACGGCACGCCGGCCATCCCCCAGCGCAGCATCGTGCTGACGGACCAGGATCGCGCCATGACCACCGGGCTGGCCGACTTCAAGGCCTCGTTTGAGCAAACCGAGGTGGCGTCCAATCCGGCGCGCATCACGGAGAAGGACACGTTTGCCTACGAGCTGTCGCAGAAGACCAGCATTACCGGCCACTCTCAGCTGGATCGCGGCATCTCGCAACAGCAGCAGTCGAGCCTCAAGGCGCACTACCACGCGCCGCTGAAGGCCGATGCGCAGCTGGCGCTCGACCTGTCGCGCAATTCGCAGAACTACAAATACGTCACCATCGACGACTCGACCAGCAGCACCACCAACATCGCCTACGACAAGGGCGCGCTGGCCAAGGCCACGCTGGAGATGCAGTCGCACCAGTCGACCCGCGTGCTCAAATACACGCTGGGCAAACTGAAAGACGACCAGACCACGCCATCCGGCAAATCGGTGACGCGCGACCTGCTGTCCACGCTGGAGCCGGAGCGCGATGGCCTGCCCGCGCTGAGCGATGAAGAACGCACGCAAGTGCTGGCCAAATTGAACAACGACATCTTCCTGCAAGCATGAGCACAACCCAGTACTTCGCGCTGCTGGCGCGCTACAACGCCGACATGAACCAGAAGCTGTACGACGCGGCGGCCCAGCTGCCGGCTGCCGAACTGACGGCCGACCGCAAGGCCTTCTTCGGTTCCCTGCTCGGCACCATGAACCACCTGCTGGCGGCCGACACCATCTGGCTCAAACGATTCAGCACGCATCCGTCACGCTACCCGGCGCTTCAAGAGGCAACGTCGCTGCCGCAGCCCACAGCCCTCTCGCACTCCTTCGGTGACACGCTGCCGGCGCTGCGCGCCTACCGCGAACAGCTGGACGCCATGATCTGCGCATGGGTTCCGCAACTCACAGAAGCCGATCTCGCTGGCGATTTCGAATATCGCAGCATGAAAGGCGATCCATTCCGCAAGCAATTCGGCGGCGTGCTGCAGCACTTCTTCAACCACCAGACGCACCATCGTGGACAAGCCAGCACCTTGCTGACGCAGGCCGGCGTCGATATCGGCGTCACCGATCTGGTGGTGTGGGTCGAATGAAAATCGCTGTCTACAGCGCCCAGCCCTACGACCGCCGCTTCCTCGACGAAGCGCGCGCGCCCGGCACTGAAGCGCTGTACTTCTCCGACCGGCTGGACCTGGACACCGTACCGCTGGCGCAAGGCTGCAGCGCCGTCTGCGTCTTCGTCAACGACCAACTGGACGCGCCGGTGCTGGAGGCCTTGCACGCACTGGGCGTGCGTGCCGTGTTGCTGCGCTGCGCGGGCTTCAACAACGTCGACCTGCAAGCCGCCGCGCGACTGAAGCTGTTCGTCGCGCGCGTGCCGGCCTACGCGCCGGAAGCCGTGGCCGAACACGCCCTGGCACTGGTGATGACACTGAACCGCCGTACCCACCGCGCCTACGCGCGCGTCCGCGAAGGCAACTTCGCCCTCGATGGTTTGCTCGGCATGACCTTGCACGGCAAGACCGTCGGCATCGTCGGCGCCGGGCAAATCGGCGCGGCGGCGGCGCGCATCTTCCATGGCATGGGCTGCAAGGTGCTGGTCAGCGATCCCGCGCCGACGCCGCAGCTGCAAGGCGTCGCCGAGCGCACCTCGCTCGACGAACTGCTGGCGCAATCGGATATCGTGTCCCTCCATTGCCCACTGCTGGACGCCACGCGCCACATGATCAACACCACCAGCCTGGCCCGCATGAAGCGCGGCGCCATGCTGGTCAACACCTCGCGCGGCGGCTTGATCGACACCGCCGCCGTGATCGAAGCACTGAAGTCCGGGCAACTGGGCGCGCTTGCGATCGACGTTTATGAACAGGAGAGCACCCTCTTCTTCCACGATCACTCCAGCGACATTATTACCGATGATGTCTTCCAACGACTGATGACCTTCCCGAATGTGCTGGTCACAGGGCACCAGGGCTTCTTTACCATTGAAGCCATGCGCGAAATCGCTGCCGTCACATTCGCCAATCTGGCCTGCTTCTTGCAGGGATCCCCTTGCGCCAATGCGCTACTCACATCCGGTTAATAAGGAAGTCCATGTCGCTCGCCTATCGTGCCAACGCCGATTTCGCCAAGCTGAATCACCCTATGCGGGTCCCGCTGTCGGCGGAAATCCACTCGCGCCCATTCCTGCAATTGCAGGCGCCCGAAAGCCTCACCCATTTCGCGCTGTATCTGCAGCAGGACCAGCCCTCGCGCCAGAACCACCGCAGCAGCCAGCATCAGATCCTGGAACAGCTTTGCCTGCACTACGGCGTGGCCGGCCCGCATGAACAGGCGCGCTACTTCTTCCACGACTTCGGCCGTTTCCGCCTGAAGTGGGAATGCCACACCGAGTTCGCCACCTACACCTTCGTCGAGCGCGGCGAGGCAGGCACCGACTTCCGCGCCGCCTTCGAGCGCATGCCGGTGCAGCACGTGCCGCAGGAATGGCTGGCCGGCCTGCATGGCAAGATCATCGTCGCCGCGCACGTCGTCCTGTGCAAGGACGCGTCGGATGACGACAGCTTCGCAACCAAGATCCGCGAACTGTATCAAGGCAAATCGCTGGTGGGCAGCAGCGGCGGCGGCAACGCCGAAGTGTGGACCGACTTCCTGATCCACCCGGATGGCTTCAGCCGCTTCGTGGTGCGCGACCAGCACCTGCGCGAATTCCAGCCCGGCCGCCTGGTCGGCCGCCTGCTGGAAATCGAAACCTACCGCATGATGGCCCTCCTCGGACTGCCACAAGCCGAAGCCACGCAGCCGGCGCTGAGCGGCATCGAAAACGAACTGGCGGAGCTGACCTCCACGCTGGTGAAGAACCAGGCCAACGGCGACCAGGACATGCTGCACCGGATTACCAGCCTGGCCGCGCAGCTGGAGAAAATCTCGGTCAACAACAGCTACCGCTTTGCCGCCTCGCAGGCCTACTTCAACCTGGTGCAGTCGCGCATCCAGGAACTGCGCGAAGTGCGCATACCCGGCACGCCGACGCTGGCGGAATTCATGGGCCGCCGCCTCGCACCGGCAATGAACACCTGCACCTCGGTGACGCAGCGGCAGGAAGGTCTGGCGAAACGGATCGCCCGCACCAATGACCTGCTGCGCACGCGGGTCGGCATCGAACAGGAACAGCAGAATCGCAAGATCCTGCAATCGCTGGACGCGCGCGCGGCCCAGCAACTGCGCCTGCAACAGGCAGTCGAAGGCCTGTCGGTGGCAGCGATTTCGTACTACACGCTGGGATTGGTGGGCTACGTCGGCAAAGCCTTGAAGGCCAGCGGCACGCCGGTCAACCCGGACCTGATGACCGGCATCGCCGTGCCGCTGGTGATCGGCGCCGTGTGGCTAGGCCTGCGCCGCCTGCATCACCAGCTGACGGACGGCGCCAAACACTAACGCGCCCACGTTGAAGCTAGTCACGAAAATCACTGCAGGTGATCGATGTCGTCCAATGGTCGGCGACATCACAGGACTCCCGCTCCAAATACTGAGGTAGCCCGTCGTAGCCTCGCCTATCGCTGGGGAGTTGGCCTGCGACGCGGGTCAACAGACCAATTGCCTAACCTATTAACGTGTTGAATTGATCCCGGCCAAATACCAAGATGGCCTTTCTCCATTGAGCTGAAAATTCCTTCAACAATTACATACCCATTGTTCAACTTCGCCGATGTTCGAAGCTGCGATTCCGTCAACTCTATCCAAAGGCCATTTTGATGTATCGCCCTATCGAAGTCCTCGCGATGAAGATAGATGGCATTTCCTTCAAACTCAAGATGCAAATATCCAATCACGCGAATCATCTTTCCGTCAAATCTTTGCGGATCAGAGATTAGCTGAATCATAGAAACGTCTTTTGGCTGATCGGCCGCTACCCCACCTATAAGCCCGACGTACATCAAAAAAGCAAAAATCACTGATCTCATTTAATGCCTCATAGGAAAGCCAAATTAATTAAATAAATCTGTGCAAGAGTTCTATGCCATTGCTAATGCTTCAGTGTCACTTGCACAGATCATCGCGCCTGCCAAAACGGCGCAAATACTTGATAACGTGTGCTATCGACCTTTCACACTCCCGACAATAGACACAGGTCCGCCATACGGCGTGCCATTGGGGATGTACTTTAAGACATTGCCGTTGGGTGTTCCAATGTAAGCTGGGACACCTTCCTTGTCCGCCCAATACTGATCGCCATTGGAGACTCGGTTAGGGTCACCTGTGCCGTTACTTGCTACAGGCACATTCGGATGAGTATGATAAATACCCTCATTCGTACCTTGTTCTGGGCATATCGGAGGAGGAACTTTTCCCATGTTTGAATCGCCACGAGTCTGCTAGACACTCGCGAGCCGTTCAAAATGCCTTCGCTCATACTCTGCTGGCGAAAGCCTGTCATTAAATCCGTGACGGCGCTTGGGATTGTAGAACATCTCGATATAGTC